>Ga0316202_10000283_pt1 | contig 64535 bp, 50 predicted proteins | sample 3monrhotite_MG_FD_204934 | JGI IMG/M metagenome (GOLD analysis project Ga0316202, IMG submission 204934) | Microbial mat bacterial communities from mineral coupon in-situ incubated in ocean water Damariscotta River, Maine, United States -... | ecosystem: Environmental > Aquatic > Marine >...
TCGGGTAGCGATTCCAGGGCTACGAGGTGAAGGGTCGCTATCCAGGGTTGGACAGCCTCTTGGGCCTCTTGGGCGCCAGCGCGCGCGCTCTGGGCCGAGAGCGCTCCGCCGGGTTCGTGGCTGACTCCGCGGACGATTCGCGGGGGCGGGAGGGGGCTCGGCGGCTCGGGGGCGGCGCAGCCGCTCGCCAGGAGGGTCGTGAGCGTGAGCCCCGCGATCCAGGCTCTGGACTGGGGCCGCGCGCTCTCAGGTCGGCTGATCGGAGGGTGCATTCGGGTCGGATCCTTCGGCGGCCCACGCTACCCCAAGTGCGCCCTCTCGGAGGCTGTCGCGGAGGGGCTGGCGACCTGAAGAGGGGGACACTCAGTGCCTATGTTCGTCCTCACTTGGCACGAGAGTAGACAAAATTGCAGCCTCGTATGCTCCAGGCTCATCAGGATGATATACATCCGGTCACAATATCTTCCCTAGGAGACAATTCGTGAGCGAGAGCGCAGCCCCAGAGACGACCAAGCCGCGGAAGAAGAAGAAGAAGCGCCGCAAGAAGGCGGTTGGCAGAGCACGGAAGGGCTCCTCGAGCACGAAGAAAGTGGTTCGAAAGAAGCGCGCGACCAAGAAGGCGACCACCAAGAAGGCGACCACCAAGAAGCGAGCCACCAAGAAGACCGCTAGCGGGACTCGTGGTGGCCGCCGGGCTCCGCAGGGGAGGCGGCTGGGAGGCTGGGAGATGGTCAAGCGCGACGACGTCTTCAAGCACCTCAAGAAGACAGGGACCACCATAGCCACTTTGGCCAGGACCCTCGGCGTCGGCTCGAGCGCCGTCCACGCCTGGAAGGCGGGTCGTCGCTATCCGAGTGAGCAGGCCCAGCTCAAGCTGCGTCAGATCCTCAAGGGTGATCTGGCGCCTGTGGCAACCAAGGCCAAGAAGTCGGCGAGGACTCGCGCCTTCAGCGGAAAGGCCTTTCGGAAGCTTCGGGAGGAGCGCGGCCTGAGCCGCGCGAAGCTCTCCAAGCAGCTCGGCGTCAGTGCAGGTTCGATCCGAAACTGGGAGGCCGGCGTCTCGAAGCCTCGCGGTGGCAACCTCGCCAAGGTCCAGGACTTCCTAGCCGCGACGCCGAGCGCGCCGAGCGCGCCGAGCGCGCCCTTGTCGGCTGCTGGAGAGGGAGGGGTCACTCCAAGTGGCGGCGACGCCGCCGTCTTGGGCGCAGCCCAGGTCGCCTCGGCTTACCTCGCGGCGGGTAACTCCATCACCGCAGGAGAGGTCGTGAGCTTCGTCGCCTCACTGCGTCGCGCGCTCAGCTGAGACAGGACACTCCTGAGCGCAGCTAGAGCGCGGCCGCCGGCGGAATCAGCCGACGGTTCGCGCGAGGTGCTGGTAGAGGTGGTCGCCCTCGAGGAGGGTGACCTGCGTCGAGCCAAGGACGATGGGGACCCCCAGCTCGACCGGCCTCGCGCTGCGCAAGGGGAGTTGTTCTCCAGCGATGAAGGTCCCGTTCGTGGAGCCGGCGTCGGTGATTTGCCAGTCGCTCCCGCTGCGGCTCAAGAAGGCGTGGAACTTCGAGATGTCCTTCCCTGGAATGTGAATGTCGTTGTTGAGCGCTCGCCCGATGGTGATCATCATCGCGAAGGGGTTTCCGCCTCGCTTGCGGATCCTGATCAGCCGTCCTCCTTGCTTGGCGGCCGCCGCCGCAACGTTGCTCGCTTGCTGGTGGCCAGCGAGGGTCATGAACTCGGTCGTCTCTGACGCAGAGCCCGGCTCCTCTACGAAGAGGACGGGGTGGGGGTATCGGAGATAGAAGGCCGCCGAGTCGAGGCCGAGGGTGGATTCTGGGACGTAGTCTTCGATCTCACTCATGTCTTCAGGCTAGCTAGGCGCCTCGAGTGATTCGTCCCATAGGGGAAGTTTCTGGGCGGAGGTTCACTCTCTGTCCACTCTCCCGGGACCGGATCTCAAATATTGGGAGAGTTGGTTCCTGAATTTGGGCTGAGCTTCGCCGCGGACCCTCCGCGCTCCCTGGATTTCTCTGAAAGGGATCGGGGGAACCTCCCTTCTCGCCCCCGTGACGACCCTCGGATTGATTTGCCGTTTCCAGCCGCTGCACTTGATCCATGCTCGGCTTCTGACCGCCGCTAGCGCACGCGCGGAGCGGCTCAAGGTCGGGATCGGGAGCCCCTGCCGCGCCGACTCTCGGAACCCCTTCTCCCTCACCGAGCGCATGCAAATGTTGGGGGAGGTTTGCGCGGACCTCCCGAGCGAGGTGGAGCTGATCGCCGTCCCAGACCTCGGGCACGGACCTCGCTGGGCCGCTCAGGTCGAGCGCTTGTTCGGGCCCTTGGACCGCTTCGTGAGCGCCAACGGCTACGTGCGTCGGCTCCTCGAGCCGACCTATCGCCTGGCCCACCCCCTGGAGCTGATTAGGCCCAGCGAGCGCGCTCCGATCGGCGGCGCGGAGGTCCGCTACGCCATGGCCTCGGGTCAGGACTGGGAGGAGCTCGTGCCCTCGGCAGTGGCTGCGCTCCTAAAGCGCGAGGGCTGCATCGACCGCTTCCTCAGTGAGCACGGGCTCGCTGTTTTGCAGGACCACGCAGGCGCAAAGGGCGCCCAGAGAGAGGAGAGTGACCATGTACGCATGGGGTGAAGACATGAGCGACTGGGCCCGGCCCGCCGCTTACAAGTACAAGGGCGGCCGCGCCGCCAAGGCCAAGCGCCGAGAGGACTCCAAGCTCAGCGCCCAAAAGGGTGGGCGGAACTACCTCAATCGGCGCGAGCCCAACATGGACCTGGTCTCGCCCTTCGGGCGCAAGATCTCGACGGAGTCCACGACGCCTCTAGTCGTCGCGGTCGACGTGACGGGGTCCATGGCGAGCTGGCCGGGCGAGATCTTCGATCGGCTCCCGCTCCTCTACCAGACCCTGAGTCAGTATCGGCCGGACCTCGAGATCTCCTTCGCGGCGATCGGCGACGCGACCAGCGACTCGTATCCGCTCCAGATCACCGACTTCGCAGCCGGCGTGTCCCTCGAGGACCAGCTGAACGCGATCTACGGCGAGGGTGGCGGAGGCGGCGGCAAGCGCGAGAGCTACGAGCTCTTCGCCTACTACCTCCTGACTCAGACCCGGGCGCCCAACGCCGAGCGGCCTTACCTGATCATTTACGGCGACGAGGGCTTCTACCCTGAGGTCGCCTCGGCTCAGCTTCGCTACTACTTAGGGGGTCGAGAGCGGCGCAACCGCGACTCGCTGGAGGTGTTCGGGGCGCTCTGTGAAGCCTGGAATGTGTTCCACCTGCGCAAGCCCTACGGCGCGGCGGGGTCTGCCCAGGACCGCGAGATCGAGGCCCAGTGGGCGCGAGCGATCGGGCCTGAGCGGATCGTCTCGCTCCCTTCGGCCGAGCGCGCCGTCGACCTAGCCCTGGGCTTGGTCGCGCGCGGCTGGGGTCACTACGACGACTTCGAGGAGAACCTCAGCGCCCGTCAGCCAAAGTCGGCCATGGACATGATCCGCGGTCGGGTCGGCGCGATCGGAGACCTGCGATGAGCGATCCCGCGCGCGTGATCGTGACCGTGCCTCCGCACGCGGACTTCCTGGAGGAGGTCGCAGCCCACCCCGTCGTGGGTGGGCTGCGGCTGAACACGGTCATGCCCCTGGCGGACTCGCCTCAGGAGACCCTCTCGCGCCTGGCGGCGCTCGGGCAGCCGCTCTGGGTCGACCTCAAGGGTCGCCAGCTCCGGGTCGCCGAGGCTGCCGTCCCGCCCTTCACCGCCGTGCGCCTGAGTCACAGGATTCAGCTCGAGACGCCAGCCGTCGCGCGCTTTGGCGACGGCAAGGAGGAGGTCCGGGTGCTGGCGGTCGACGGTGACCGCTTGATCTTGGAGGACGGACCGCGGCGGGTCCTTGGGCCTGGTGAGTCGGTCAACATTCCCGACTCCAGCCTGAAGGTCGAGGGAACCCTGACCGAGACGGACCGCTCCTATCTAGCCGCCATGCGGGAGCTCGGCTTGAACCGAGTCATGATGAGCTTCGTCGAGGAGGAGGAGGACTTGAGCGCGGTTCAGGCTGAGCTCCCAGGCGTCGAGCTGGTCGCCAAGATCGAGAGCCGTCGGGGGGTGCGCTTCGCTCCCCACGCCGTCCAGTTTGGCTCGCGCCTGATGGCCGCGCGGGGCGATCTCTACCTCGAGGTCGAGCGACCCCATCACCTCCTGCGCGCGCTGCGGCAGCTCGTGAGCGCTGACCCGAACGCGATCGTGGCCAGCCGTCTCTTGAACTCTCTGGCTTGGGATCTCGAGCCGAGCGCTCAGGACCTGACCGACGTGGCCTACCTCCTCGGCCTCGGGTATCGAACCCTGATGCTGGGTGACGAGGTCTGCCTCCGGCGCGAGAGTGTGATCTCGGCCCTGAACCTCATGGAGTGCCTGATCCGTGACCAACCCGGCGTGAGCTTGGCGCGTCCCTCGGCTTGGCGGGCTGCTGCGAGCTGAGGGGGCGCGAGGGGCTTGGCAGGTGGAGATCCCACTGCTGAGGCACGGAGACACAGAGAGTAGGGAGGACCCCAGAGGGCCCTTAGTCGCTTGGCCGTGCCTCATGGTTGGGGGCGCAGCCCCTCCGCCGATCGATCTAAACCGCCAAGGACGCCAAGATCGCCAAGGAAGAAGCTGACGCCGGGCGATCGCTCCCTGAGGAATCCCCAAAGATCAGAGGGAGTCGCGCAGTCGCCACAGCCTAGGCGTCCTTGGCGGTCAAAACTTGCCACAGGCCAACGAGGGCCGGAGCTCAAACGAGTCCCTGTTCTCTGTGTCCTCGGTGCGTCATCCCTGCCTTCGTGTTGAACAAGCGCCTTCGCCAAACGAAACCAACGCAAAGAGCCGTCACCCCCGGGGTGACGGCTCTTCGTCGTTCAGGCTCCTCGTGTCCCTCAGGGACCAATCGAGCTGGCTCGAAGCGGGAGGTCCTGGAAGGTCGTCCCGGTTGGGGCTCGGCCCGGGTCGCGCTTGGGGCCTTCGTAGTCGACCTCAGCCCAATAGCGCGAGCGCTTGCCTTGGCCGGTGATCTCGAGGCCAACGCGGATCTGATACCAGCCGTCCTTGGCGGGGTTGTTGTAGGGGAAGAACACCCGACCCTTGCCCCGAGCGTGGTTGAGGCGGTTGCCCTGGTCGTCGTAGAGCGAGACGTGAGCGACGACGTTGGGGTCCTCGAAGTGAACGTTGACCTCGATCTTCTTGCCCTTGGCAGCCACGAACTGGATCGGCTCGCCATAGAACTCGCCAGCGGGGCGGCGGTCCATGTCGGCCGCGGCCTCCCACTCCTGGGTCGTGCGGCGGGCGGGCGGGTTCGGCTGACGACCCTGGAAGCCGTCGCGGCCATACATGACGTAGCCGCTCGGGGGGACCGCGATCCGGGCCCAGCCGTCTTGGTTCGTCCAGACGTCGCCGACGTCGTTGGCGTAGTCGTGGAGGCGGACGTTGGGGCCGAAGCTGGTCCGAACCCAAGCGCTCTTCCACTCGCCGGTGTGGTCGTTGAAGCCAGAGAGGAGGTTGCCCTCACGCTCCAGGACGTAGAGGTCCTCGTCGGCCCAGCGCTCAATGCCCGCGCCCTTGGCCATCATGTGGTGGATCCAGATCATGTTGACGAGGTTCTGGCGGACGTTGCCCTGGTCGTCGAAGAGGTCCCGCCAGTAGACGCAGGGGTAACCGGGCGCCGCGAGAATGAAGGCGTAGGCCAGGTGGGCTCGCTGGTAGAGGTGAAGCCCGTTGCCGCGCTGGAAGGTGTCGTGGCTGTTGGCGAAGGTCACCGAGCGACGGTCGTCCATGAAGCGCTGGCGGAGGCCGCGCATGTCGTAGTAGCCGTTGCCGTGAGCCATGCTCAGGATCTCGAAGAAGAGCGAGAAGTCGAACACGCTCGAGCGGCGGCGGTTGGCGTTGACCCACCAGCCGAGGGTGTTGGGGTTGCCGTCGTAGTACTCGCCGACCGCGAAGCGGTTCCGGCCCTGACCCATGCCCTCTTGGACCTGATAGAGGAGGCCCTCGGTGAACTCGGGCTTCATGTGCTTGACGGCGTCGATCCGATAGCCGTCCACGCCAGTCTGCTTGTCGAACCAGCGGATCCAGGAGTAGAGGCCGTCCCGGACGTAGGGGACGCCATGGGCGATATCAGGGATCCCGGCCACGGCCTCATACCAGTCGCCGTGCCAGTCCTTGGGGTGGAAGTCCCAGGGAGCCATGGTGAAGCGGCCCGTGGCCTCGGAGCCGACCAGGTTCTGGTAGCTGTAGCCGCCTTGCTCGCCGCCCGAGCGGTGGTTGGGGACGATGTCGGCGTAGATATCGACGCCATTGGAGTGAGCGATCGAGATCATCTTGAGCAGATCGCGCTTGTGGCCCCACTTGGTCGGGATCGTGCCCTTCTGATCCTTCGAGCCGAGGTCGTAGAAGTCGTAGACGTCGTAGCCCGACGAGTAGCCGCCGCCGGCGGCCTTGGCGGGGGGCGGGACCCAGAGGGCCGTGATTCCCCACTCGCGGAACTGGGGCATCAGCCCGCTCAGCTTGTTCCACCACTCCTCGCCGGGAGGGGAGTCCCAATACCAGCCCTGAAGCATGACGCCGGAGACGTCGTCGTTCGCCTCCGCGCGGGGGGCGAAGGTTGCAACGAGAGAGATCACGAGAGCCAAGAGCAGCGAACGCTTCACGGGGGCGTCCTCCTTTATGGGGGAAGAGAGCCATCGGGCGAGCGATCCGGACAGGTCGGGTGTAAGTGCATTGGTGGTAGCGGGTTGGGTTGGGGTGGGGTGGGCGGGTTGGGGAGAGAAGGGTGGGTGGGAAGGGTGGGGTGGGTTGGGGAGAAAAGGGTGGGTGGGGTGGGCTTCGGTGAGGGGTTGGGAGGCCGGCGGGAGCGTCTTGCTGTGTCTTCTGGGGGGGTCTGCGACCCCCCCAGACCCCCCTATCTTTGGGGTTTTGGCTTGGCGGAGGCGGTTCGCTGCAGGCTTGTGTCCGCTGTGAGAGGGGGAGGAGATTCGGCAGGTCGGGTCGCGCGCTGAGGACACAAGCACAGCTCACCTGTGCTTCGCACCGAGCCGATTGCTGGGCGGTTGAGAGCCGCGGTTCGCTCCGCTGTGAGAGGGGGAGGAGATTCGGCGGGTCGGGTCGCACGGCTCACCTGTGCTTCGCACCGAGCTGATTGCTCGTCGGACGCTTGCCACGGTTGGACTTGGGGGGAATCTGAGGAGGGGAGTTGACTTTGAATCGACAGTTCGATAATTTTCGAAGCGTTGAAGGTTCGAAGGTTTTCGAACTATCACACGGTCCCCGACCCAGACCCCCGATCAGACGAGAGTTCCCATGACCAGCGCCGCTCCTCCCCTCCCCGCAGTCGAGCCGAAGCAGCTCGCCGAGACCTGCCGGCGAGTCGTGATTCGTAAGGCCGGCTCCTATGACCGGATCGAGTTCGAGACGGTGCCCGCCCTCGAGCCGGGTCCAGGGGAGGTCGTGATCCAGGTCGAGGCGACAGGGGTCAACTACGCCGACTGCGTCGTGCGAATGGGGCTCTACGCCTCGGCCAAGGAGTTCGTGGGCTGGCCGATCACGCCAGGCTTCGAGGTCGCGGGCTTCGTGGGCGCGATCGGTGAGGGGGTCAGCGACCTTCAAGTCGGCGACCCGGTCTACGGCGTGACCCTCTTCAACGGCTACGCCAGCCAGGTCAAGCTCGCTCGCGAGCGAGTGTTCGCGCTCCCTGAGGGTGTCAGCCCTGAGGAGGCTGCCGGGATCCCGGCCGTGTTCCTGACCGCCTACTACGGACTGGTGGAGCTGGCTCAGCCCCGAGCGGGCCAGAAGGTCCTCGTCCACTCGGCCGCGGGCGGAGTCGGCGGCTCCCTCGTTCAGCTCGCCAAGGTCATGGGCTGTGAGGTCACGGGCGTCGTAGGCGGCTCACACAAGGTCGAGGCAGCCAAGGCCTTTGGGTGCGACCACGTGATCGATAAGTCAACCGAGGACCTCTGGTCGAAGGCCGAGGGCTACGCGCCCAAGGGCTATGACATCATTGCCGACGCCAACGGGGTCGCGACCCTCGGCCAGAGCTACGACCACCTCCGGACTCCAGGAAAGCTCGTGGTCTACGGGTTCCACACCATGATGCCCAAGTCCGGTGGCCGCCCGAACTGGCTCAAGCTGGCCTGGGGTTGGCTGCGGACCCCGCGCTTCAACCCCCTCGACATGACGACCTCGAGCAAGAGCGTCTTGGCCTTCAACCTCAGCTACATGTTCGAGGAGCAATGGCTCCTCGACGAAGCCATGGAGCGCCTCAGCGGCTGGCTGGCCGAGGGCAAGATCAAGGCGCCCCCAGTCACGCTCTACCCCCTCGAGAAGGTCGCCGACGCTCACCGCGATCTCGAGAGCGGGAAGACCATTGGCAAGCTGATCTTGGTGCCCTAATGGGCCTCGACGACCTCGATCACAAGGCCCTCGCCAAGAAGTTCAAAGCCCTCGGAAACCCGAACCGCTTTCAACTCTTCGCCGAGATCCTCTCGGCCCACGAGGCCAACTACGAGGCCGGTCACGACTGCTTCCTCCAGACGATCATGCAAGGACTGAAGATCGCGCCGCCGACGGTCAGTCACCACCTCAAAGAGCTCGTCAACGCGGGACTGATCAGCACCGAGCTCAAGGGCAAGCTCCTAACTTGCACCGTCGACACCGACGCCCTCAAAGAACTCGAGCTCTTCTTCGCACGAGCCCGAGCCGGCCGCCGAAACACCGAAGGCGCTCAGGCCTAGCGGGCACTCCCTACAACCAAACTCAAGAAGGAGCGATCCATATGACTTGGACCGTCAAGGACAAGGTATGCGTGGTCACCGGAGGAAACTCCGGGATCGGACTCAGCACTGCGATCGGGCTCGCGCGTCAGGGCGCCAAGACCGTGATCGTGAGCCGGAACCTCGAGCGCGGTCAGGCCGCGGTCGAGTCCGTGCGCACTGCGACCGGTGTCACGGTGGATCTCGTCCAGGGTGACCTGGGCTCCCTCGCTACGACTCGGGCCCTGGCCGAGACCCTCCTCGAGCGATACCCAGAGATCCACGTCTTGGTCAACAACGCTGGGCTCTGGCTGGCCGAGCGGACCCTGACGCCAGACGGCCTCGAGACGACCTTCGCGGTCAATCACCTCGGGCCCTTCTTGCTCACGAACCTCCTCCTCGAGCGCCTGATCGCGAGCGGGCCAGCGCGGATCGTGAACGTGTCTTCAGCGGGCCATCGCCAGGGCAAGCTGAAGTTCGACGACCTTCAGGCCGAGCGCGGCTACGGCAAGGTCCAGGCCTACTGCGACTCCAAGCTCTGCAACGTGCTCTTCACTCGTGAGTTGGCGCGGAGGCTCGAGGGGACGGGGGTGACGACGAACGCCCTCCACCCGGGCGTGGTCAACACGAACCTCGGGAACAAGGCGCCGGCGCCGATCAAGTGGTTCATGAAGCACTTCGGCTCCTACGTCCTGACCTCACCCGAGAAGGGCGCGCGGACCTCGCTTCACGTCGCGACGGCTCCCGAGCTAGACGGCGTCAGCGGGCGCTACTTCAAGAGCTCACGCGAGGTCACGCCCTCTCGGGCGGCTCGTAGCGACGAAGACGCGCGGCGACTGTGGGCGGTCAGCGAGGAGCTGGCCGGTCTCTGCGCTCCGCTCGCGGGGTAGATTCCTCAGGAGCGGGGAGGCAGGCCATGACGGGTGTGAGCGGAGCGGGCGAAGTCGCTGGGTGTCGGGAGGCCATGCCGAGCTTCCTCGATCCCCTCTGGCTGACCATGGCCCACGCCCCAGATCAGGCCCTCCTCGACGTCGCGGACCTCCTTCGCGTGGAGATCGGCGACGAGAGGGAGCGGCTCCGGACCCTCTTCGCCTGGCTGGGTCACGGCGAGGGCGAGTGCCCGATCTGCTGGATGTTCGTGGGGCGCCTCCCCTACGCCGTTGGCGGCTGGGTCGCGCGCTTGGAGGGCACCCTGGAGGGCGCACCCGACGAGGTCTGGACCGGCGCCTGCCGCTTCCTCGCGACGCGCCTCGAACCACGCCACGCGCTCCCGAGTGGAGTCTCGCGGGCTTCGCTCTCTTTGGCCCTGACAGAGCTCGGAGAGCTAGACGAGGCCTTCGTCACCCAGCTTCGTCAGCATTGGACGAAGCTGGGCGGCGCGCCGGAGCGCTTGACCTTCGCCTAAGGGCGCCGCGAAGCGGCGCTGAGAGTAGCGGCGCGCTACTCGCCTTCGGGCGGCGCTTCGGTCTTGTCGCCTTCACCGGCTCCTTCGGTCTTGGCGTCTCCGTCCTCGCCTCCGCCGGAGACGAGGTCGATGGTCTTGCCGGTCGCTGGGATCATGACCGTGGCCCGGTTGACCGTCCACGTCCCGCCGCTCTTGGTGGCGGAGATGTTCAAGACGCCTTCGCCCTTGGAGCCCTCGAGGGGCACGACGAGCTCTGCGGTTCCGGACGAGCCTTGGTCCTGGAAGTTGCCGCCCGCGAGCCACTGAGCCTTGACCGGCTCGCCGAGGGCCTCGCCCACTCGCTTGTCGGAGGTGGCCTTAGCGAGACCGTCCTTATAGGGCTGGCTGCCCTTGATCATGCTGACCGCCGCGAAGGTGATCCCGACGCAGCCAAGGACGCCCAAGAGGACGATGGCTATGCAGCCGAAGCAGGCGATCTTGAGGATCGGGGAGGACTTCTGCTGTTGGGGAGGGGGAGCGTTCATGATTCTTCTCTCTTCGGGCGACCACTCTACTCCTGTAGGCCCGGCAAATCAGGCTCTTCGGGCGAGTGGCCCGGGTCCTTCGCGCAGTCCCGGCTAACGGGGCTCGCTCTTGGAGGGGGCGAGAGGCCCCGCCTTCTCCGGTTCGGGAGCAGGCTCGAGGAGGTCGATGATCTCGCCACTCGTGAGGGTGACCTTGGCCCTGCCGGTCGTCCACGTTCCCTGGGACTTGCTCGCGGCTACGTCGAGGGTGGCCTGACCTCGTGGGCCCTCGAGGGGAATCTGGAAGGTCGCGGAGCCGTGATTTCCGTTGTCCCGCAAGGTTCCGCCAACCCACCAGCCGACGGTGACAGGCTCACCCAGGGCCTCGCGGAGTCGAGGGTCGGCCACAGCCCTCGCCACGCCGTCCTTGTAGGGCGGACTCTCCTTGAGCAGGCCAAACACGCCGAGCGTGATCCCCCCGCCTCCAAGGCAGGCGAGGAGGAGGATCGCAAGGCAGGGGAGGCAGGCGCACTTCGCGAGCGACGACTTGGGCTTGGGGGAGGGATCGGTCATGGGGCTCGATTCGCGGGGCTCGTTCTGCACTCTACTGCTAGCCGCTCTTTGCGCGTTCTCACCTGCCCTCCTATCCTTTGGTCATGGGACAAGGACCTGCGGATCTCGCTCGGAGCGCTCAGTTCGAAGGTTTCGAGGCCTTTCACTATCTAGCTCGCGCGATCGTGGGGGCCGCAGGCTCCCCTCCCAAGGAAGAGCGCCGCGTTCTCCTGAGCGCTGCTCGTTCCTGGGGGCTTCGCCCCGCGGCAGCCGTAGCGATCTTGACCTCTGCTGCCGACCCGGACGCAGACGAGCTCCCCCCGCCTCAGGACTCCGAGCGGCGGGCCGAAATCCTCCATCAAGCGGCCTCGGTCGCCATGGCCGACGGGCACCTCGTTCAGGACGAGCGGCGTTACTTGAGCCGCCTCGCCAAGGGCTTGGGCTTTGGCGTCGAAGAGGTGCGGGCGGCCCTGGCCCGGGCCGATCGGGAGCGGATCTACGAGCGGCCTCAGGAGGCACAAGGTCGGGCCCTCGAGCTCGCGCTCCAGCCCCTCCCCGGAGACCTCGTCGAGGGTGAACTCGAGCTGAGCGACGAGGGTCCCAAGGCGCTCATGAGCTATGCCTGCCGCTCCCCGAGCGGGACCAAGACTACGATCCGCCTCTTCGGCCCCGAGCAAGGCTTCGAGGTCGAGACGCCGGCGGGCGCGCGGACCTTCGCCTATCGAGACGTGAAGGCCGTCTCGCTGGGGCTCAACGCCGACGAGACCTGCGTTTGCGGGATCCACCCTCGGCGGGGGCCAGCCCTGCGGCTCACGAACGCCAAGGCGACCTATGGCAACGACGACTACGAGTATCTGGCCTTCGTGCGCAAGTTCCACGCCCTCCTCGAGCGCGCCAAAGTCCATCCTGAGTTTCATGTGACCCGCTCCTCTGGGAGCAGCCGTGACCTCTGGGTCCGAGCTGCCTTGGTCACGATCCCGACTGCGGCGATCCTGACTGTGCTCGTCCGCTGGACGCTGAGCTTCGACGAGCCCCTCCTGCCGGCGGCCCTGACCCTGCTGATCGGCGTCGTGGGGGTCGTGGCCTCGGGCCAGCTGCTCTGGCAGGCCCTGCGGTCTGACGGACCCGAATACAGCCCGCCGAGCTTTCCGGCCTCGGTCCTGCCAGGGGCCGAAGACATCTCGCTGACCGAGGCGCTGGGCAAGGGCGGAGTCGCGGCCTTGTGGGTGATCGCCATGGTCATGAGCAGCGACGACTAGCTCGGATCCCGCCTCAGCCTCCAGCGTCGGTGGCTACGACCCGCCTCCCCGCGGCGGAGCGGCAGGGTCCCGTTCTCCGTGCCAGAATGCGCGGCTCATGGCGGACAAACCCCCGATCCTGGTCGTCGACAACGATCCCGAGCTGCGGGATTTCATAGCCCGTGCGATCCACGTCGACGGCTATCCAGTCGAGGCTTGCAGCGACGCGGCAGGGACGCTCGAGCGCTTGGAGTCCATTGAGGTTGGGGTCGTGGTCGTCGAGGTCTTCCTCCGCGGCGTGAACGGAATCGAGCTCCTCAAGCAGGTCCGGGAGCGCTTCCCGGGGACCGAGCTCGTGCTCATGGGACGCGACGTGCCGACCTACACCGTGGTCACGGCTATGCAGCTGGGAGCGGCTGACTTCGTCGACAAGCCGGTGGACACCGAGCGGCTCCTGCTCGCGGTCGGCCGGGCCGTCGAGCGCGTCCGCTTGGCCCATGAGAACCTAGCCCTCAAGCGGGTCATGGACCTCCGGGGCGCTGGCGAAATGGTGGCGGCCAGCCCACGGCTCTTAGACGTCCTCGAGCGCGTGGACCTCGTGGCGGCGAGCGACATTCGCGTCCTCATCGAGGGCGAGAGCGGCGTCGGCAAGGAGCTGATCGCGAACCGGCTCCACCGGCTCAGCCCACGCAACGAGCGCCCCTTCGTGGCCGTCAACTGCGGCGCGATCTCCGAAAACCTCCTCGAGAGCGAGCTCTTTGGGCACAAGCGCGGGGCGTTCACGGGCGCCAGCGAGGACCACAAGGGGCTCTTCGAGATCGCCGACGGTGGGACGCTCTTCCTCGACGAGATCGGCGAAATGAGCCTCGAGCTTCAGGTCAAGCTCCTGCGGGTCCTGGAGCGGAGCGAGTTCCGGCCCCTGGGCTCCAACAAGATCGTGCGCGTCGACGTGCGAGTCGTGGCCGCGACGAATAAGACCTTGGCGGACGAAGCCGCCGCAGGTCGCTTCCGCGAGGACCTCTACTATCGCCTGAACGTGATTCACGTCGAGGTCCCACCCCTGCGCGAGCGGCCCGAGGACATAGGCGTCCTCGTGGAGGCCTTCCTCGACGTTCATCGGCGGAAGGGGCTCCCGCGCAAGCGGATCCACCCCGACGCAGTTCAAGCCCTCAAGGCCTATGCCTTCCCTGGGAACGTGCGCGAGCTGCGGAACGTCATCGAGCGCTGTCAGATCTTGACCCGCGGCGACGAGATCATGCCGAGTGACCTCCCCCCCGGAGTCCTCGCCGCAGCCGGCGGCGCGCCAGCGGTCAGCGCTACCAGCGACATCGACCTGACCCTGACCTTGGCCGAGGTCGAGCGGACCCACGTCCTGCGGGTCTACGAGGCCCACGGCCAGAACAAGGTCCAGACGGCGCGCTCGCTGGGGATCAACGTCAAGACCCTCTACAACAAGCTCAAGTCCTACGCCGCGAAGCCGGCGGGGGACGGAAAGGGCTAGCCAAATGGCCGGCGTGCAGCTCGACCAGCTCGTGAAGATCTACGCGGAGGGGCAAGCCCCGACAGTGGATCACGTCGACTTGTCCATTGAAGACGGTGAGTTCTTCATCTTGCTTGGGCCCTCTGGCTGTGGGAAGTCGACCCTCCTCCGCATGATCGCGGGGTTGGAGACGATCACGGCTGGCTCGCTCAAGATCGGGGAGCGGCTGGTGAACGAGGTCCCTCCGCGGGACCGCGACATCGCGATGGTCTTTCAGAGCTACGCCCTCTATCCGCACCTGAGCGTGCGGGACAACCTCGGGTTCGGCCTCAAGATGCGAGGCGTCGACAAGGCTGAGATCGCCAAGCGCGTGGCCGAGGTCGCGCCGGCCTTGGGGCTCGAGGAGCTCTTGGATCGGCTCCCCAAGGCGCTCTCCGGCGGACAGCGCCAGCGGGTTGCCCTGGGACGCGCGATCGTCCGCGAGCCAGCGGTATTCCTCCTCGACGAGCCGCTGAGCAACCTCGACGCCAAGCTCCGAGGGACGATGCGGATCGAACTCAAGCGACTCCACCAACGTCTCCAGGCGACTATGGTCTACGTGACTCACGATCAGGTCGAGGCCATGACCCTCGGCGATCGAATCGCGGTCCTCTCGGGTGGCCACGTCCAACAAGTGGGCCCGCCGCTCGAGGTCTACGACCGACCCGCGAATCGCTTCGTGGCTGGATTCCTAGGCAGCCCGCCCATGAACTTCCTGGCCGGGGTCCTGGTCGGGACGCCCGCAACTCGCGTGCGCCTGAACGAGGGGGTCGAGGTCGAGCTGCCACCCAGCCTCGTGGGCTGCGGCGCAGAGGGGGCAGAGGTCGAGCTCGGCGTCCGCCCAGAGCTGCTCTTGGTGGATCCCGAAGGGCCCCTGGGAGGCAAGGTCGCCGTGGTCGAGGCCCTCGGCGCAGAGACGGTCGTGACCGTGGACGGCGCAGGCGGGGAGACCTTGGTCGCTCGCTTGACCGAGGGCACGCCCCCTCGCGCGGGAGAGGTCCTCCGCTTGCGTCCAGACCCGACGAACTTCCACGTCTTCGCCCGGCCCAGCGGCGAGCGCCTGACCGGCGCGCCGCCCGAGGCTGCCCCGACGCCCGCGCCCGAGGCTGCGCCGACAACTGAGGCTGAGCCCGCGCCCGCGTCTGAGTCCGCGCCGACGCCCGAGGCTGAGCCGACGCCCGAGGCGACGGCTGCGCCCGCGCCCGAGGGCGAGCCGACGCCCGAGGCTGAGGCATGAAGGGCGCTCGCCGCGGACTGACCTTGGTCGGGGGCCTCCTGGGCCTTGTGGTCTTGGCCTACCTCGTGGGGCCGCTCTTGACGAAGGACCCCGCCCAGCGCGTTCGGTTCATGATCTGGGGTTCGCCCGAAGAGGTCCGCGTCGTTCAGAGCTTCTTGGAGGACTTTCGCCGCGAGCACCCCGAGATCGAGGTCGAGGTCGAGCACGCGCCCTCCTTCGGTTACGCAGAGAAGCTCCGGATCCAGTTCCTGGGTGGGAACCCGCCGGACGTGATGTACCTCAGTCAGGAGTTCGTCGAGGACTTCGCGCGTCAGGATTACCTCCTCGACCTGACTCCCCTTGAGGCGCGCGACCGGGCGGAGCTCGATCCGGGCGATTTCTACCCCGAGGTCTACGAGCGCTTCCGCCACCAGGGCAAGCTCTATGGGATCAGCAAGGACTTCGCGACCCTGGTCCTCTACTACAACAAGGACCTGTTTCAGAAGTGGGACGTCCCCTATCCCCGCCCCGGCTGGACCTGGGAGGACTTCCTGACGACGGCCAAGGCGCTCAGCCGCGAGGGCGACTACGGCTTCCTCCTAGAGACTTGGAACGAGGAGCTCTTCCCCTGGATCTGGCAGGCCGGGGGCGAGGTCGCGAGTGAAGACCCGGCCGAGTGGCTCCTGGGCCAGCCCGAGCAACTCGAGGCCAGCGCCGAGGCTCTCCAGTTCCTGCGGGACCTGATCTGGGTCCATAAGGTCTCTCCGGGGCCTAGCGTGACGCGCGACCAGGGCGGGAACGCGCTCTTCGTGCGCGGGCAGGTCGCCATGTGCACCTACGGGCGCTGGGCTTGCATGGAGTTCAAGGACCTCGACCGCTTCGACTGGGACGTGATCGAGCTCCCGCGGCACAAGCGGCAGGCTACGAGCACCTTCGCGGTCTCCTACGCCATAGCCGCCCAGTCCAAGCGGAGCGAGCAGGCCTGGACTCTGATCAAGTTCCTCACGAGCAAGGCCCAGCAGGAGAAGGTCGCTCACAGCGCTCAGGCGATCCCTGCGCGGCGGAGCGTGGCCGAGGGACCGGCCTTCCGCGAGCCGAACGCGCTCGGAGGACTCGGCTACCCAATCGCCTCAGCCCCGCACACCAAGAGCGTCACCTATGGACGCTTCAGTCCGCGCTTCCGCGGCGCCAACGAGGCCAAGCAGGAGTTCAACCAGGCCCTCGACGGTCTCTGGAACGGGAGCGAGCCCGACGCCAAGGTCGTGCTCCAGCGGCTCCAGCCTCGGGTCGAGGCCCTCTTGGAGCGGCAGCGCGCCTCCCAGGCCCAGGAGGCGCAGTGAGCGGTCGCCTCCTCCGGGCTTGGGGCGGGTTCAGCTCGGACCAGAACGTTGACCTAGAGGAGCTCCTGCAGGCGGTCATGGACGAGGTGACTCGTCAGGTCGGCGCCGATCGGGGAACGCTCTACCTCGTCGACCACGCGCGCGGCGAGCTCGTGAGCCGAATCGCGCACCTCCCCGAGCTGAGCGAGATCCGGCTCAAGCTGGGCGAGGGCGTCGCGGGCTCGGTCGCGAGCACCGGCGAGGTGGTGCACCTCCGCGCGGGCGAGGAGGATCCGCGCTTCTCGAAGCGAATCGACCAGGCCACGGGCTACCGGACCGAGAGCATGCTGGTCGTCCCGGCGCGGGACCGGGAGGGGGAGGTGATCGCGGTCCTGCAGCTCCTCAACAAGCGCGAGGGCGACTTTGGCGTCGAGGACACGGCCTTGGTGACCGAGCTCGCGGGTGAGCTGAGCGAGCTCCTGGCCGAGACCTCTCTTCGGAGTCAACTCCGCCCGGACCAGCGCCTGGGCTTGGCCTTCCGCTTCAACAACATAGTCGGCGAGTCCCGCGCCATGCGCGCCGTGTTCGATCGGACCACGCGGGCGGCTCGGACCGACGCCACGGTCTTGGTCCGAGGCGAGAGCGGCTCGGGCAAGGAGGCGATAGCGAGGGCGGTCCACCACAACAGCCCGCGGCGCGACAAGCCGCTGGTCAAGGTCGACTGCGCGGCCTTACCCCACGACCTGATCGAGAATGAGCTCTTTGGCCACGTCAAAGGCGCGTTCACAGGCGCCGACAGCGAGGCCGAGGGCAAGGTCGACTCGGCCGCAGGGGGGACCCTCTTCCTCGACGAGATCGGCGAGCTGCCCCTCCCGGTCCAGGGCAAGCTGCTCCGGCTCCTGCAGGAGAAGACCTTCCTCCGGGTCGGCGGGACCAAGCAGATTCAGGTCGACCTCCGCTTCGTGTGCGCGACGCACCTCGACCTAGAGCTCGCCGTCGCCGAGCGACGCTTTCGCCAGGACCTCTACTACCGACTGAAGGTGGTCCAGGTCGAAATGCCACCCCTGCGAGCTCGCGGCGCGGCCGACCTCGACCGGCTCATCGACCACTTCTGGTTCGAATACACCCGACGCCACGGCCGGCCCGACCTGAGCCTGAGTCAGTCTGCGCGCCTCCGTCTCCATGGGCACGACTGGCCCGGGAACGTCCGCGAGCTGGAGCACGCCCTCGAGAGCGCGATCGTGCTCAGCCCCGAGCAAGTCGTGGGTCCCGAGGAGTTCCCGCTGGGCGACCCCGGCGCCCTCCGGGATACGTCCGAGGAGGACGGTGCAGGGCCGAAGCGATTTTCGACTCCGCTCCGGCCGCTGCGAGAGGTCGAGCGGGCCTACGTCCTCTTCGCCCTAGACCTCTACGAGGGGAACAAGAGCGCGGCGGCGCGGGCGCTCGAGATCGGGCGCAATACGCTCCAGAGGAAGCTGGACGAGGGGCCCCCGTCCTGAGGACCTGAGGCTGTTGCGCCGCGTGTTCGCGCCCGACAGGTCGCGAGAGGGGCAGACAGCCCCTCTCGAGTCGCAGAGCTCGCCAAGGGCTGCCAAGAGCGAGCGATAGCCGTCCCAGCTCCTGCTGCTCCTCGAGGCGCGCCGAGGTTGAAGGCGCGTCGCTCGTGTAGGGAAGGGCGTGTGACGCGAGCGCGCTCTCGAAGAGAGGCTAGCGGGCGTGGAGCTTCGGCTTCTCCCCATAGGCTTTGGCGTAGGCCTTGACGTAGTTGGCCGGTATCGGGAGCAGGGGGTCCTTGTGCTGGGCCGCAGCCCAGGCCGTATCGGTGCGGGTCTTGGCGTCCTTGATCGTGTCGTGGTGAAGAAGGAGGGCGTAGCCCAGGAGCAGGAGGGGCTCGGCAGCCTCGTCGCGGGCGCTCGCCAAGGAATTTAGAGCCCAGGCGGACTTGGTGGGGACCCCAGACGCCAGGCAAGCCCGGAGCGTCAGCGAGCGCGCGGTCCAGCCCGCGAGCTCGAGCTCCTTGTCGGGGGGCGGGAGGAGCGTCTCTTCGACACCGGCGCCGATCGCAGCGCGGAGCGCGAGGGTTCGAGCATCCTCCGCGCCACTCGAGGCATAGGAGCGCCGCGCCGACTCCAGCGCGACCTGGAGGCGGCCTTGGCCCAGCTGAGTCAAGCCCAAGAGCGCGACCACCCGGCCCTCCAGCTCGGGCTCTTCGATCCCAGTCAGGTGCTCTTGGGCCAGGTCGAACTCGTCTCGCAAAATGGCGAGTGAGGCAGCGGCTAGCTTCCCCGGCTCGGTGCCCTTCCAGCGCTCGGCGGCCTCTGCGTAGCGAAGCGCAGCTTCGCCGACTCTCTTCTGTCCCCAAGCGACGTCGCCCAGGTAGAGCCCGGCCAAGGCTGGGGTGAGGCCGTAGCGGGGCAGGTCACCGTCGCGAATCCGTCGCTCGACCACATCGAGTTCCGCTTCTCGCGCCAGAGCTAGGCGGAGCCAGGCCGCGCGGACCTCACCCCCGTGGGTTCGAGCGTCTAGGGCCCGGGCCAAGAAGAAGCGGAGCTCGCTCCAGGGCTTTCCGCTGGCGGCCTGCCGGCGGCTCGTCTGGAGATCTTGCAGGGCTTGAGGGGCGTTCGGGTCCGACTTCAGCTTCGCCGCCAGCTCCTTGGGAAGAGCAGCCAGGGGGTGGAGCCTGCTCTTGCTGGAGCCCAGTGTCTCCAAGACCTCTCTGGCCCTGGCCAGATCAGCAGGCGAGGTCTTGAGTCCGGAGCCTGCAGGGGCCGAGCCCCCGGAGGTAGCCGCGAGAGCGACCCGCTCGAACTCGAGTCGGGCGCCCGGGGGAGCCTCGGGGGGGAAGGAGGAGTTGGCGATCATGGCGTTGCTGCCGCGGCAGGCGCGCGACCAGGTCTGGCGGGCGCGGCTCCGAGTGGCCTGGAGTCCGTGGTAGGCGACGCCGAGCACTGTCAGGAGACGAACGTCACCGGGGGTCAAGGCCTCGCCGGGGCGGGCCTTGGGAACCAGCGGCTCCAGCAGGGCCTGGGCGTCGGTCCAGCGCTCGAGGGCCAGCAGGGCTCGGGCGTGCTGGAACGAGAGAGCGCTGTCGGGCTCGACCTCGACCAGGGCGCTGGCTCGCTCGGCGAGCTCCAGGGCGCCCAGGGGGTCGCGCTCGTGGAGGGCGACCTCCAGGCAGAGGCTGAGGGAGACAGGGGTCGGGCCCCACTCCTCCAAGAACTCGTCCAGGGAGCGCCTGCCTGCGGCTGCGTCGCCGAGGGCGAACTGGGCCATGGCGACGTCGAGGCGTGCGTGTTGGAACTGGGTGCACTCTTGGGCCAACTGGAGCGCGCTCTTGTGGTCGCCCTGGAAGCGAGCCAGTCGGGAGCGGGCCAGCTTCGCGAGGGCGTGTTTACCCTTCGCGAGTCTTTGAAGGATCGCGACGGCCCTCGGTGTCTGGAACCTCTGGGCGTAGATCTCGAAGCAGAGCCACTGGGCTCCGGGGTTGTCGTCGCCCTCCAAGATCTGGAGAGCTTGGCTGGGGCGCCCGCGCTCGAAGAGGAGCCTCGCCCGCAGCACGGGAAGCACCTGCTTGAGGAGCGCCCAGGGCGGTCCTGCGGCGAGGCGATCGAGGGAGGCACGCAGTTCGCGCCAAGGGGCGCCGCGACGAATCTGGCCCGTGACCTCGCCGAAGGCGGCCAGGACCTCGGGGCGCCCCGCGTGCTCTGGTGAGGTGCGGCGGAGGATTTCGTCGAGATCCAGGGTGCTGAACCAGACCTGGTCCGAGAAGAGGAGAGAGTCCCACTCCTCGCTGCTGAGCGTAAGCGCCACGGGGCTGGGCGTCGGCTCCTCGGGCTGTGGCTGGTGGGCCGTGGCTGAGGGAGAGGGGCTCTCTGTGGTCGCTCCCGTCAGGACCGTGACTCCCGTGAGTCCGGCCAGGCCCACGATTCCCACCACGAGCGCGACGCCCACCCAGAGCGTTGGTCGCTGGGGGCTCATGTCGACTGCGGCCAGGGCTGCGGCGAGTTCGCCGGCGCTCGAGTAGCGCTCTCCGGGCTCCTTGGCGAGACAGCGCCGGCAGAGGGCCGCCAGGCCGGGTGGGATTCCAGGCGAGGTGGCGCTCGGGTCCGGGGCGGGCCCTGACATGACTTGAACCAGGCACTCGGCGAGCATTGGGCGCCCCTCTGGGGAGACGATCACGTTGCTCGGCTTGATGTCGCGGTGGAGGACGCCGCGGCTGTGGGCGTGGGCTACGGCCTCAGCCAAGGGCGCTAGGAGCGAGCGCGCCGCCTCAGGCTCGAGGGGCCCCTCTCGCTCCAGGCGCTGCTCGAGGTCGACTCCCTCGATCAGCTCCAGGGCCAGGTGGGGATGATCGCCATCCCAGGTCGCGGTGTGGACGCGCACGATGGAGGGGTGGTCCAGGCGGGCCAGAGCCTCGCCCTCGCGCTCGAAGCGGCGCCGCGGGCCTTCGCCTTGGACTTTCCCCAGGACCTTCAGCGCCAGGACGCGACCCGTTGATCGCTCACGACACTTGTAGACCGAGCCGAAGGCGCCCTGGCCGATCTGCTCGAGCAGGTCGTAGGGTCCAGCCTTATGGGGGAACCTCACCGGGTCCCGCTGAGGGGGTAGGGAGCGCTTGGTCCGATCACTCCTGCGAGTGTGCCGAGGGATCGCGGAGAGGGCAACTCCTCTCTGCGTCCCCGCTAACGCTCCTTGGCGATCAGGACCCAGCTCGGACGGGCGCCGACCTCGAGTCGGGCGAACTCCTTGGGCCGACCCTCGTCGTCGACTCTGTAGCAAGCCAGGCGGTCGTCCCGCTGGCCGGCGGCGTAGAGGAGGCGCCCCTCACCAGCCAGGTTGAAGGAGCGGGGGAAGCGGGCCGTGGGGACGTGCCCGAGGGCGCTCAGGCGGCCTTGGGCGTCGATCGCGAAGCTGGCTATGGTGTCCTGGCCCTCGGCCGTCTTCGCCTTGTCCCGGTTGGAGACGTAGGCGAAGCGTCCGTCTGGGCTGAGGCGGATCTCAGCCGCGGCGCTCTCGCCCTTAAAGGTCTCGGGGAGCGCAGAGAGGGTCTGCAGCAGGGTCAGGCGGCCCTCCTCTGAGATCGTCCAAGCGCTGATCCCGCCCCCGCGTTCGTTGGAGGTGTAGGCCAGGGGGAGCTTGGGGTGGAAGCGGAGGTGGCGCGGCTGGGAGCGGAGCTCCTCGCTCGGTCCCTCTACGAAGGGCGGAGTGTTGGGGACGAGCTCTCCTCGCTTGGCGTCGAAGCGATACTGGTAGACCCGGTTTGGGGTCGTGTGAGGAATGAAGGCGAAGCGACCGGAGGGGTCGAACTCGACCGAGTGCGCCGTCCGGGTCGTGTGCGCTCGATCGCTCGGCGTGCCCGTGAACGCGCCCTCCTTGAGCTTGAACACGGTCGTGAAGCCACCGCCATAGTGGGCGGCCAGGAGGAACTTCCCGCCCGGAGCGACGCGGAGGTAGGCGGGACGCTCGCTGATCGCTGTGTTGGACTCCAGCTCCAGCTTGCCCTCGGGCAAGCGCTTGATCGTCGCGATCGAGAGGCTGCGACCGCTCTTGCGCCCCTGGCGGAGCGCGGCGTAGATCCTGGATCCGTCGGGGGAGAGCGCGAGGGGTGCGGGTCCTCCGGGGAGCTCGAGCTTGGAGACCTGCTTCAAGGTCCCCTTGGGACCGATCGCGTAGACCTCGATCCGAGCGTCGCCGCTGCTGGAGAGGTAGAGATACTCGTCGCTGGCCGAGGCCAGCGGGCCCCAAGCGAGCGCGAGGAGGATCAGGAGGAGGGCGGGGTGGCAGATAGATCGCATGCAGCGGTCATACCACGCCCCCTCAGGTGCTCGCTTCGGGTTCCTCGGCGCTCTCTGCTAGGAGCTGGGTCGTGGACTGCGCGTAGAGCGACCCCGCGCGCCCCTCGGCCGCGGCTCGCTCGAGGGCGGCGCGGTGGAGGCGTCCGGCCTCCTCGCTCGCGATCCGTCGCCGGAGCTGGCGCCCGCCGAAGATCCGCTCCTCGTCGCTGAGGAGGACCTCGGCTGAGGTCGTGCGTCCCTCCAGGAGTTGCTGCGAGTTGCTGGCGGCCGCCTCGGCGGCGCTGCCTTCACGGGGCGAGTCATGGAGGAGGCGGACCTCCTCTGCGAGGTTGGTGTGAGCCAGGCGGCGCCAGTCGTCTTGGTCCTCGTAGGCGCGATCTATGGCCTCTCGAATCGCAGCTCGGGTGGCGTGACGGAGGCCCACCCGGCGCCTGAGCCAGAGGAAGGGCGGGAGCCACTCCCACCAGCTGACGCTGGCCTCTGCTTCGTAGCGGACCCGGGCCAAGAGATCGGTCACGGCGCGGGCCTTGGGGGAGTCGGGGGGGACGTCTCGGAGCCAGTCCACGGCAGCCTCGGTCAGAGCCTTGAGGCGCGGCGCGACGGCCAGGACGCCCCAGCGAGAGAGCCCGCGTCGCCAGCGGACATGAGCGATCTCGCGCCGCTCGAGGTCGAGCTGAGAGGCCATGACTCGGGCGGCTGGGCTCGGCTCGGCCTCTCGGCGCCCGGGCTCGACGTCGAGGGTCTCGAGGTGGGCTGCGAAGCGCTCCAGGAGTTGATTCGGTGGGCGCAGGAGGAGGAGGGAGGTCGTGACCTCTTCCGTAGACCATGAGGAGAGGTCAGGGAGGTCCAGCCGCTGTCGGATCAGGCTCGAGGAGGCCGCGTCGCTGATCTCACGGAGCTCGAGGGTCCCGACCTTCCAGCGCCGAAAGAACGCGACCTGGCTCAGGGGCTGAGGCTCATAGCTGTGAACGATCAGAAAGCGCCGCTGCGGGAAGCGAACTCGGAGCTCGTGTTGGAGCTCTCGGGCTGCGGCCTCGAGGTGTCGCTCGCTTGGCTTGCCGAGCACCCACCAGCCGGTCTGGACGGCTTGGTGAGCCAGGACCCAGTCGCTCGTGGCGACATGCCCGAGGAGGTCTGGGACCTCTTGGGAGGGCTGGGGGTGCGGCGAGACCAAGACCTCGGCCAGGTCGCGGCCTTCGCCCAAGGTCGCGACGCCGATCCCCTGCTTGAGGGCCCTCCGGATCGCCGTCGAGGAGAGGAAGGCGTCGGCTCGCGTCCGCTCGCGGCCGAGGTCGATCACGTCGTCGCAGATCAGGAGCGCGCCGCCGGCGTAGTCTTCGAGGACGTGCGCTTCGTCGAGGCGAAGGTGTCCTTCGAGGGACAAATCCCACACGGCGGGTGTGTAACCTGCCGCCGCAGCCGCAGCTAAGAGCCGGTTTGTAGCGCTGGCGCTCGTGGTGTGGTTTACGACCAAGAGGAGGTCGGCCTCCCGATCTCGCCGATAGCTGGCCCCGACCCTCGTCAGGTGTTGACGAATTTGGACGACGCGCGTCCGGCTGCCCTCGTCGGGATAGCCGAGCTCGAGCTCGGCCCAGACCCCGACCCCGACCCGTGTCGGGGCGTCGGCCCGAACTCCCAGCAAGACCTCGAAGGACTGAGTCTCGCCCGCCCCGAGCTGCGAGATCGGGCAGCGGACGCCCTCGGGGCCTGCTGGCTGGCCCTCGCGGTCGAAGAGCAGAGCGCCGGGGCCGGCTTCGTTTCGCTCGGTGGGGAGGTGGAGGCGCAGGCCCAGGAGCCGCCCGCTCGCGCTCTCGCTTCCCAGCGAGACGCTGGAGACGTTGCGGACCTCGACGCTGAGCCTCATGACCTCGTCGGGACCGAGCGAAGGTGGGCCCTCAGGCTCGTTGACCTCAGCTGGGAACCCGATCCGAAAGCGCACAGCCTCCCTGGGGAGGGTCTCGGCGAAGCCCGCCAGCTCACGCTGCACGGCTGGGAGGCGGGCGCGGAGGCTGAACTCGCAGGAGCGACCAAAGGGGGCGCCGGGTTCGCTGGCTTGATAGTCGCCGATGCGAAACTGGAGCTCTCCTGGGAGGCGGGCGGTGGCGAGGGGGTCGAGCCCAGGGGGGGCGCGGAGCGGCTCGAAGCAGGGCTCGATCCACTCCTCCTCGTCGACCTCGATCTCGATCGGCCGCTGGGGGAGAGGCATTCCGCCGGTGTTCTGGACCTGAAGTCCGTGGACCCGGACCCGTTCGCCGGGCTCGTAGATCCCGTCCTCGTTGAGGCTGAGGTGGGAGAGTTCGCGCAGGCTGAGGGCGAAGCAGGAGCTGAAGGTCGAGTCTCCGACCCTGAACTGCACCTGCCCGCGCGCTCCGGCCCTCCCCGCGAGCACGAAGGCCGCTCCGCTGAGGCCCGGTCGCCCCGCGGGGCCGCGGGTGCCGCTTGGGTTGCTCCGGTGGCGGGAGCGGGTCTGGGTATTGCCCTGGGCGTCGGTGTAGGTCTCGGTCTCGGTCCAGGTGTAGCTGTCTCCCCCGGCCCCGCCGGGGCCCCCTGCTCCTCCGCTTCCGTTCTCTCCTGCGGGTCCACCTTGGCCCCCCTCGGCGTCAGCCTCGACGAGGAGCAAGAGGTGACTGTCCTCGGAAGACACGGTGACCTCGATCGTGCCGCCGGGGCCGCCGTCCGCGCCAGCAGTTCCGGCGCCGCCGCGCCCACCGTGGCCCCCGCGCCCGCCGCGTCGGCCGCCGGTGTAGCGGGTCCCCTCAGCGCCGGTAGCTCCTCGGGCGCCAGCCCCGCCGTCTCCGCCGCGGCCGCCAGCGCCGCCGTCACCGCCCGGCGCCAAGAGCTGGATCTGCCCCTCTTCCCCCAGCAGACACAGGGCCTCGACGGGGTTGCGGACTCGATCGGCGTCGATCCACTCCCCGCTGATCCGAACGCGCTCGGGGTCTGGCTGGGCGAGCAGGACGTGGATCGTGCCGCCCGGCTCCCCGTCGCTGGGCTGTCCTGCGTCAGCTCCAGGATCTCCTGGAGCGCCCAGCGCCCTCCCGCGCTGACCGTGACTCCCGTGACGTCCGTCTCCCCCCCGACGCCCGGCGGCCTCGACGAGGTGGAGCGCGGGGCCGCGGGCCGGAGCCCGCGGGCGGAGATGAATCTGGACCTCGACGGGGCCGGTCTGGCCGTCCTGGAGCTCTTGGAGGCGCCCCTCGCAGCCCGCGATCACGCAGCGCTCAGCGCAGTCGAGGTGGTATCGGGTCTTGCACTCGATGCAGGCCTGGATCGCTTCGTCCGCCTCGAAGTCGCCGTGGCAGTAGGGGCAGCGCTGTTGCTTGCCGACGCGAATCGCGAACTTCACGGGCGTCGCGACCCGGGCTCTTGGCCTCGGAGCGAGTCAGAGGGGTGGGCGTGGGTCCGGGCGTTGGCTGCTGCTGACAGCGGACTAGCTCGCTCGTCGGGCCAGCTCACGAGCCTCTTCGCGTCGTCTGGTGACTTCTTCTCGGAGGTGCGTGTTCCCGTTTCGCTCGTCGAAGCGTCCCGCCAGGGTGTCGAGCTCGCCCTCGAGCCAGGCCCTGAGCTCGGGGAGCGCGTAGCCCTCGCCGCCCTTCCCTCCGATCTCGGCTGGGAGGGTCAGCGCCAGGCTCTCGGTCCCCGCTGCCTGCTCGGCCTCGGCCCAGATCAGCGCCGAGCAGAGGAAGCCGTAGGACTCGCGCTTGTCGGTCGCCTTGAGGGCCAGGCCTAGGGTCTCCTCGATCAGCTCGCGAGCCAGCTCGAGGTCGCCGCGGATCACTGAGTAGCTGAGGTGATCCCCGATCGATCCGACATAGGTCAGCTGGCGACGGACGCGCTCCACGCCCTGGCGGTGCCAGCGGTCGGCCTCAGCGGTCTTGCCCATCTTGAGGAGGGGGATCAGGACCATTCCGAAGGTCGACTCGGGGACCGTAGCGCAGCTCTCGAGGCCGCTCAGGAGGGGGAGCGCGGTCGCGAGGGCCTGCTTGGCCTTGTCCACGTAGAGAAGGTAGCGGACCTCGTCGTTGCGCTCGCAGGCAGCGCAATCAGCGCCGTAGTCCCGTTGCAGGCGGCGGCCTGCGCGCCAGGCCGCGAGGGCCGTCTCTCGCTCGCCCATGTCGCGGTGCATGATCCAGCGGAGCTTGTGGATCGGACGCATGTTTCGACCGGCTCGCCGATAGCGCTCCTCCATGTCCTGGAACACGCCCTCGATCTTGGCGCGAGGGACCTGGGGGAAGTTGGGGAGGTGGAGGGCGACCCACTTGTATTGCCAGAGCAGGCCTCGCTCGTCGAAGCGCTCGCTGTCCTTGTCGCAGCGCGCCAGGCACCAAGAGAAGGCGACCATGACCTGCTCTGGGTAGCCCGCGAAGGTCCCCGCCTCGATGAGCTGGACCCTGGCCTCGAACCCGAGGTCCTCGTCCTGGCGGAGATCGGCGAGGCGGATGGCCTCTTCGATCAAGCCGACTTGCTCAGGGCCTCGGTCAAGCTGTTCGGCTCGCTGGAGGAGCCACTCGGGGTCTGCTTCACTCATACCAGCACGATAGGTCGAGTGCGCGCCGCTACCAGGGGACCCCCTTAGGGGGTTCCGGTCAGGGCCCCTTCCCCTACAATCCGCGCCCGCTCTCAGGAGGGCACCATGAAAGACCTCGACTCCTTCGGCTTCGGCACCCAATCGGTTCACGGCGGCACCGAGCCCGAGCCGATCACGGGCGCGATCATGACGCCGGTCTTCCAGACCTCGACCTACGTCCAGCCCGAGCCGGCCGTGGCCAAGGTCCACGAATACAGCCGGACCGGGAACCCGACTCGCGACGCGCTTCAGGTCGCGTTGGCGACCCTGGAGGGCTCCAAGATCCCTGCCGTCGCCTTCTCCTCGGGCATGAGCGCCATCGACTCCATCGTGCGCCTCCTCGACTCGGGCGCCCACGTGATCGCGGGCGACGACCTCTACGGCGGCACCTATCGCCTCTTCACGAAGGTCTTCACGCGACACGGAATCAAGTTCAGCTTCGTCGACATGACGAACCCCGAGGCCGTCAAGGCCGCGGTGACCCCCGAGACCAAGCTGATCTGGTCGGAGACCCCGACCAACCCCTTGCTCAAGATCAGCGACATCGCGGCTCTGGCTGCGATCGCCAAGGAGGCTGGGGTCTGGCTGACCGTCGACAACACCTTCGCGACGCCCTGCCTCCAGCGGCCCCTAGAGCTCGGCGCGACCTTCGTCGTCCACTCGACCACGAAGTACATCGGCGGTCACAGCGACGTCGTGGGCGGCTCGGTGATCGTCAACGACCCCGACCTCCACGAGCAGCTCTGCTTCATTCAGAACTCCATTGGCGCCGTGCCGGGACCCTGGGACTGCTTCTTGACCCTGCGCGGGATCAAGACCCTGCACCTCCGGATGCAGCGCCACTGCGAGAACGCCTCGGCCCTCGCGGCCTTCCTCCAGGCCCACCCCGCCGTCGATCGCGTCTACTACCCGGGCCTCGAGAGCCACGTGAACCACGCCGTGGCGGCCAAGCAAATGAAGGGCTTCGGCGGAATGGTCAGCTTCGAGCTCAAGGGGAGCGTCGAGGTCGGACGTCAGCTCTGCATGAAGACCAAGCTCTTCCAGCTGGCGGAGAGCCTGGGCGGCGTCGAGAGCCTCATCGAGCAGCCGGCCACGATGACCCACGCCTCGGTCGAGCCCGAGGTGCGCCGCGCGGCTGGCCTGGCCGACGGCCTGATCCGGCTCTCGGTGGGCTGCGAGGACCTAGCGGACCTCCGGGCCGACCTCGAGCAAGCCCTGGCGGCCGTGGCCGCGGTCAAGGCCTAGGAGGCGGGGAGGGCGCGCTCCGTGAAGGCGATCCTCCAGCGCGTCAGCCGGGCCTCGGTCGAGGTCGCCGGCGAGACGACGGGGGAGATCGGGATCGGGCTCTTGATCTTGCTTGGCGTCGCCGCAGGCGATCCGCCCGGGTCGGAGGAGCTCTTGGCGCGCAAGGCAGCTGGGCTGCGGATCTTTCGCGACGACGAAGGGCGCATGAACCGCTCGCTCGTCGACGTGGGCGGCTCGGCCCTGGTCGTCTCGCAGTTCACGCTCCTGGCGGACTGCCGCAAGGGGCGCCGACCGAGCTTCACCGGCGCCGCGCCTCCCGAAGAGGCCGACGCGCGCTACGAGCGCTTCTGCGAGCTCTTGCGGGCAGAGGGAGTCCCGGTCGAGACCGGGCGCTTCGGCGCTGACATGAACGTCTCGCTCCTCAATCAGGGCCCCGTCACGATCGTCCTCGACACGGACGCCCTGAGCGCTCCGCGCCGGTCGTCCTAAGGTGACGGAACCCGAGAGCGAGGGCCCGGCTGGAGAAGATCTGGCCGCCGCAGAGCAGCCCGCCGCGGAGCAGCCCGCCGCAGAAGAGGCTCCGCGCGAGCGGCGGCCCCGTCCCCAGGCTCCGATCCCCCCGGAGCTCCAGCGTGGCTACCTGAGCGCCGAGTTCCCAGCCATTGAGGGCCAGGTCCGAGCCGAGCGAGACGACTTCGAGGTCACCGAGCTCCCCCTCTACGAGCCCTGCGGCGAGGGCGAGCACCTCTACCTCTGGATCGAAAAGCGCGGGCTCGCGACCCACGAGGCCGTCCGCCGGATCGCCAAGCGCCTGGGCGCCTCCCAGCGCGGGATCGGGACCGCGGGGCTCAAGGACGCCAAGGCCGTGACTCGGCAGTGGATCTCGGTTCACAAGAAGTCGGTCGAGGACGCCGAGCGCGTTGGCGACGATCAGCTAAAGGTCCTAGAGGCCAAGCTCCACACCAACAAGCTCCGGACGGGGCACCTGCGCGGAAACCGCTTTCGGCTCCGGCTGCGGGGGGCGGGGCCTCACGAGGAGGCGGCTCGAGCGACCCTCGAACACCTGGCGGCTAAGGGCGTCCCGAACCTGTTCGGGCTCCAGCGCTTCGGCTGGGAGCGCTCGACGCACCTCTGCGGGGCCGCGTTGGTGCGGGGCGAATACGAGCGCCTCCGAGACCTCGTCCTCCTGGGACCCGAGGGGAGCGTCCTCGACCACCCCCGCGTGTTGCGGGCGCGGGTCGCCGTTCGAGCCGGCGACTTCCGCGAGGCGTCCTTCGCCTTCCCGAACAGCTGCGCCGCCGAGCGCGCGATCTGCCGGCTCCTGGCAGAGGGGAAGCCCCTCGAAGACGCGATCCGGGCGATCCCTCACCGCCAGCGCGACCTCTACGTCTCGGCCTTCCAGAGTCAGCTCTTCAACGCCTACCTCGGGCGTCGCCTCGAGACTCTGGGCGAGCTGAGCGAAGGCGAGATCGCCACGATCCACCGCAACGGCGCCAGCTTCCTCGTCGAGGACGCCGCGGCCGAGGCGCCTCGAGCGGCGGCCTTCGAGATCAGCCCCTCGGGTCCGCTCTTTGGCAAGAAGCTGCTTCGCCCCCGGGAAGGGAGCCCAGCCTTCGAACTCGAGCAAGAACTCCTGAGCGCGGAGGGCCTTAGCGAGCGCCTCTGGAGCGAGGCCGGGATCGGTCGCGCGCCCCTCGGCTCGCGCCGTGCCCTCCGGATCCCCCTGGGCGGGGTCGCCGTCGAGCGCGAAGGCGCAGACGACCTGCTCGTGACCTTTGAGCTGCCCAAGGGCTGCTACGCGACCTCCGTTCTAGAAGAGCTCTTCAAGCGGCAGATCGACTGAGGGACGCACTGGGGCTTCGCTAGTGGGTCGGCCGAATCGCGCCCAGTTAGACTCCTCCCTGTGAAACTCTGTCCCAAGTGTCGGTTCCCCAATACGCCCTCGAGTTCGGTTTGCCTCGGGTGCAACGCGGCCCTCAACGAAGCGGCGCCGAAGTTGCTCTGGCTCTACTCCGCTGATCACCTCGTGGCTCTTCGTCCCGGGGCCTCGGTCCGCCTGGGGCGGAGCAAAGACTGCGAAGTCCATATCCCGGACAAGTCGGTCTCGCGCTACCACGCTCAGATTCGGGTCAGCACCCGAGGAGAGCCTCGCCTCATCGACGGGGGTTCGGTGAACGGGATCGAGCTCAACGGGGAGCGGGTCAAGGACTCGAGCCTCCGGGTTGGGGACACGATTCGCCTCGGAGCGCACTCGCTCTCCGTGACTCGGGTCCTGGGCTTCCTCCACTGCCCTCCGCTGGCGCCCCTCCCGGTCCGGGCCGACTCTGTGCTCACGGTGGGTCGGAGTAAGAGCTGCGTCTTCGTCCTCTCGGACGCGAGCGTCTCACGCAACCAGGGGCTGATTCGGGTCGAGAAGGACGTCGTGACTTGGGTCCCAGCTGGCTCGACGCCGACCTACATAAACGGGAAGCAAGTTGAGGGGGAGGGCCCCCTGAGCCTGGGGGATCACCTTCTCCTAGGCACTTGTGAGATCAACTTCAAGTCCACTGAGGGCGAGTCGGTCAACGAGCAGTTGACTCAAAGCGTTCGCCGAGAGACGGGGCTCATTTCAGACGTGCCGCTCAGCAAGCGCCTGAACTCGATTGAGTTCGACCGCCGCTCAGGGCAGTTAGTCATGATCTCAGGTGATCAGGGTGGAGCGATCGAGTTCTCCGAGGGGAGGCCCTACCGGGCGAACTTCGCCGGGGAGAGTGGGGAAGAGGCGATCTTCCAAATGCTCTCCCTCGCGGAAGGTTCATACGCCTTCTTCGACAAGCCGATTGAGATCGAGGGAACGGAGCCGCTCACGACGATCACTGCGATCCTGCTCGACGCGGCCAGGCGTAGCGACGAGGCCTCCAGGACTTAGTCAGTCCCCTCAAGGATCGAGGGGGTCGTCGCCGATCTCGAAGACTCGTGGTGAGGGTTTGAAGAGCGTCGTCCAGTGGGAGCGGACCCGGAGCTTGCCGACCTCGTAGCCCAGGGTCGCGCGGCAGCGGCGGTGGAAGGTCGAGAGGCCGGGGGCGCTGAGGTAGAAGCTCTGGCCGCGAGAGGTCACCACCAACGCCCGCGTCAAGCCGTGGGCCAGGAGAAAGCGGCCGACGTTTCGCATATTCGTCGTCGTGTGACGTGCGCGAGGCTCGACGGCGACGCGCCAGCTCGGGACGCCGAGCTCCTCGACGAGGTAGCGGCGGAGTTCGAGGGCCTCGTTGAAGGGGGTCCCGACTGGGCGGACGTTGGCGCCGCTGCAGAGGATCGCGTGGGCGCCCTTCTTCCGTAGAAGCCTCACGGCCCGCTGGGCGCGCTTCTTCGTGCGGGGATGCAAGGGCGTGTCTCCCTGGTCCTCCGAGGCGAAGCCCGGGACCACGATCACTGGATAGCGAAGCGCGCGCTCGGCTTCGCTCAGGGAGAGGAGCAAGGCGCTGGCGTCGGCGTTGATCGCTGCCAGCTCGGCTTGTTTGGGGCCCGCGCCGGCTTGGCTCGAGGGCGAGCTATAGCTCGCGACGGGCGCGGGGCTCGAGAGCTTGTGACCGACTTGGCGGGAGAGGACCCGCCCTCCGGCGAGGAGCACCGCCTCTACGCTCTGATCGTGGAAGCGATAGGTCGCGCTGGCCGCAGAGCCTCCTCGGAGGCTCCCCGCCGCCCCTGAGCGCTGAGGCAGCTCGAGGCGGAGGCGGGTCTCGCCTGGGGAGGTCTGGCGGAGGGCGACTCCGGCCTGGCGCCAGTTGCCCTCAGGGCCCTGAACCTTGTGCTCGATCCAGAGGGTCCCGTCGGCGCGGGTCGTCAGGCTCAGTCGGCTCTCGAGTGCTCGCCCGGCCTGATCTTCGCCTCGCAGCAGGAAGGTCTCGCGCTCTTGGGCTGCGCTCGGGAGCACGAGGCCGAGGCTCAGAGCCATGGCGGCCAGGCTGAGCCGAAGCGAGGGCGAGGAGGGGCGAGGGATCACAGCGGAGCTGGGAGCAGATCCAGGGCCCAGCCCTAAGTCTCGGTTAGGACTCGCCGAGAGCGCGCTTTGTCCCAGAAGCGAGTCAGGGTGGCGGAAACTAGGGCACGGAGTTCGGGGCAGCCCTCAGGCGCTCGGAACCAGCTCCAGGATCGCTCTCAGGCCGGCCGCGTCCAAGAACAGGGTCGCCGTTCCGCCGAAGGTGATCTCGTCCCCAGACTGAAGGGCGCGATCGATCTTGCCTTCAATGTAGTCCTCGTTGAGGAGGGTTCCGTTGGTCGAGGTGTTGTCCTCGAGCCACCAGGCCTCGTCCTTCTGGTGGAGGAAGCAGTGAATCTTGCTGACCTGCACCGAGTTGATGCAGACGTCGTTGTTCCGCGCTCGGCCGACGGTGATCATTCCCGAGAAGGGGTTTCGGTTGCTCTTGATGAGGGAGATCACGCGGTGGTGGGGCTGGGCGAGCTCAACCATGGGGTTGGCGCCAGAGCTGACCTGAGTCTCGTCTCCCGCAGCCGCAGTCTTGGCCAAGTCGGCCCGCTGGGCCTCGAGTTCGGCCTGGCTCGGCGTGTTGATGACGATCTCGTCGTTGGGATCCCCGCGATGAACCACCAGGACGGGACGCCCTTCGAGGAGCGCGGACAAGGAGGCCCCGTTGCGGACTTCTTCGGCGAGTCCTGCCAGGGTCCAGCTGTCGCGATCGAGCATCAATTCTCCCGTCCGATCCGCCTCCATGATGACGGGTATGCCTGGGCCTCGCAATAGCGTGCGGGGTGGAGGTGGTGGTTGTCGGCTGCGCCAGTCTTGAGACGCCAAGCTCCCCCCACGAAGGCCCGCGAGAACCGGCAACCGCTGGCTACCGCCCTCGGTGCGAAGCACAGGTGAGCTGTGCTTGTGTCCCTTGCGCGCGACTCGAAGCCGAATCTCCTCCCCCCGCGAGAACCCGCTGGCTACGTCCCCTGCGCGCGACCCGAAGAGCCGAATCTCCTCCCCCCGCGAGAACCCGCTGGCTACCGCCCTCAGTGCGAAGCACAGGTGAGCTGTGCTTGTGTCCCCTGCGCGCGACTCGAAGAGCCGAATCTCCTCCCCCCTCACAGCGGACACAAGCCTGCAGCGAAGCGCACCCGCCAAGCCAAAACCCCAAAGATAGGGGGGTCTGGGGGGGTCGCAGACCCCCCCAGCGAACACAGCAAGACCTGCCTACCCCTCCCCGAAGCCAACCTTCCTCCCACCCCTCACTTACCCCTCAACTGAGCAAGGACTCCGAGCCGAAGAGGTGAGAGCGGGAGCGAAGATTCATGGAACGATTCACCCTAGGCCGACTGGCCCACGCGATTGGAGCCCAGGCTCCAGGCGGCCTGGCCGCCGCTGTCGCCACTGGCGTCTCTACCGACACTCGGAGCCTGAACGAGGGCGACGTGTTCTTCGCGCTCTCGGGCGAGAGCTTCGACGGCTCGCTCTTCCTGGCTGAAGCCTTCCGCCGCGGCGCCTCTGCGGCAGTCGTCGAGGGCGGCGCCACGGTGCCTGAGGGCCTGGGACCGATTCTCGAGGTGACCTCGATTCGTCAGGCGCTCATGGACTTCGCCCGGAGCTATCGCGAGGAGCTCGGCTTCCAAGTCGTGGCTGTGACCGGCTCCGCCGGTAAGACCACGACCAAGGACATGATCTACCACCTCGTCTCGGGCCGGCGGCGCGCGATCAAGGCGACCAAGAGCTTCAACAACGAGGTCGGGGTCCCGCTCACGATCTTCCAAGCCGACGCCGAGACCGAGGTCGCGATCCTCGAGCTGGGGACCAACTCGCCCGGCGAGATCGAAGCCCTGGCTGCCGTCGCTCAGCCCGACGTGGCCGTGATCACCTGCATTGGTCGGGCTCATCTCGAGAAGCTGGGCGGCCTCGAGGGCGTGGCTCGCGAGAAGCTCTCGCTCCTCCAGCACCTCCGCCCGGGCGGCGGCGTGGTGCTCAACGGCGACGACGTTCGCCTGAGCGGCGCTGGAGCCGCCCTGGCTCGGCGCAGCGGCGGTGAGGGCGTGACCCTCTGCGGGCTCAACACTCCCTCTCAAGGCGGCTGGCGCGGAGATATCGTCCAGCAAGGACGTTCTTGGCGAGTCGAGTGCGAGCGCTGGGGTCGCCCTGGACCCAGCTTTCAGCTCCCGATCCCCGGGCACCACATCGTGACCGACGCCCTCCTGGCCCTCGGCGTCTGCGAAGAGCTCGGCCTCGATCCTTGGGACTGCGCGGTCGACTTGGCCAGCTTCGGCGGCAGCCCCGGCCGGTTCACGCTCCGTGAAGTCGGCGGCGTGACCCTGATCGACGACACCTACAACGCCAACCCGACCTCCGTCGCGGCCTCGCTCGAGGCCTTCGGGAGCCTGGCGGCCCCGGCTCAGCGCGTCGTGGTCCTGGGCGCCATGGGCGAACTCGGCCCCGAGAGCGAGCGCTACCACCACGAGATCGGCCGCGCCGTGGCCCGCCTGGGCGTGGCGCGCCTGATCACTGTCGGCACGGCCGCAGGTGCCATCGCGAGCGGCGCTCGCAGCGCCGGCTTCCGCCGGGTCAGCGAGGTCGCGACCGCCTCCGAGGCCGCCGCTGCCCTCGGCCCGCTCTCGCGCGGAACCGCCGTCCTCTTCAAGGCCTCCCGCGCCGAGCGCCTCGAGCGCGCCGTCGCGGCCTGCGAGACCTCCCTGACCCTCCTCCCCGCGGCCCAAGCCGCCTGATCTAGACCCGCGCGAACCCGCGCAGGAGCCCAGCATGTTCGGTCTCTTCCAGCCTGGTCCCCTCGACTCCAGCGTCCTCCGCGCGGCCCTCGCCGCCGGGAGCGCCCTCGGCCTGACCTGCTTCGCGATCCCGCGCCTGGCGGCCTGGGCGCGCGCCAAGGACTTCGGCGACCGGGAGGGCAAGACCCACTCCGACACCCTCAACGAGCTCCACAGCCACAAGCAGCGGACGCCCATTGTGGGCGGGATCGCGATCCTGGCCGCGACGCTCCTGGCTAGCCTGTCCTTCGCGGACCTCCGGCTCGGGAACGTGTGGCTGCTCCTGGTTGGGATGCTCGGCCTGGGTGCGCTGGGCTTCGCCGACGACCTCGCCAAGACCTTCGGCAAGAAGCGGACCGAGGGCCTGACCCCCAAGCAGAAGCTGGCGGTCCAGGTCCTCTTCGGCGCGGGCGCGGGCGGGTTCCTCCTCTGGCAAGCCTGGGCCGGCGGCGGCGCCGAGGGCCTCGCCGCCCAGAGCAGCTTGGCTATCCCCTTCCTGGGCGGGAGCGTCGCGATCGGCGCGATCCTCTACCTCGTGTTCGCGACCTTCGTCGTGACCGGGAGCAGCAACGCGGTCAACCTGACCGACGGCCTCGACGGCTTGGCCGGCGGCTGCGGGCTGGTCGCCTTCGCGGTCTACACCGCCATCGCGATCGTGGCCGGGACGCCGGGATACGCAGCCCAGTTCGGGATCACGCCTGTCGCGGGCGCGGCCGAGGTCGGGGTCGTCCTGGCTGCCCTGGCCGGCGGCCTGACCGGGTTCTTGGTCTTCAACCGTCCCCCCGCCAAGGTCTTCATGGGCGACACCGGCTCGCTCCCCTTGGGCGGCGTCTTGGCGCTGGCCGCGCTCGTGACCAAGCAGGAGCTGCTCCTGGCGCTGGTCGGCGGCGTGTTCGTGGCCGAGGCTGTCTCGGTGATCGCGCAGGTCGCGAGCTACAAGCTGACGGGGAAGCGGATCTTCCGCTGCGCCCCGCTCCACCACCACTTCGAGTTCGGCGGCTGGGCTGAGACCCAGGTCGTGACTCGCTTCCACGCCGTCGCCCTCTGCTTGGCCCTGATCTCGCTCGTCGGTGTGGGTGGCCTGTGATCGGCAGCGCGCCGATCCCTCAGGACCTCGACCCCGAGGGCCACGACGAGCAACGCGCTGGCCACGTCAGCGCGACGATCACCCTGATCGTGGCCAGCCTGGCCACGCTCGGGGTTGTCCTCGTGTACTCCTCGACCTCTCTCGGGATCGCCTTCGACGGGACCGACGCCGCGCGCTACCTCCGCCGCCAGCTGCTCTGGGTCGCCCTCGCGACCGGCGTGTTCGTCCTAGCGCGGACCGCGAACCTCAACTGGCTTCGGCGCCACAGCCACTGGGCGCTGGGCGGGGGGCTCCTGCTCTTGGTCGCGGTCCTGATCCCAGGTGTCGGGACCAAGATCAACGGCGCCCGGCGCTGGCTCCGGATGGCCGGCTTCAACTGTCAGCCCTCTGAACTGGCGAAGCTGGCCCTGATCCTCTATGTCGCGACCTGGTGCTCTGGTTCGAAAGGTCGACTCAAGACACTCTCGGGGATCCTCCCGATCCTAGGAGTGATCGGCCTGACCGCAGGCTTGATCGCGGTCGAGCCCGACATGGGGACCGCGCTCTTGGTCAGCTGCGTGAGCGTCGTGATGCTCCTCTCGGCAGGCGCCAAGCTCCGCCACCTGTTCGTGATCGGGACGCCCGGCGCCCTGATCCTGTTCTGCTTCGCGTTCACCAAGCTGGACTACATCTGGCGCCGGATCGGGGCCTTCATGGACCCCAACAGCGACCCCAGCGGCGCCGGGTTTCAGACCCGCCAAGCCCTGATCGCCCTCGGCTCGGGGGGTCCCTTCGGGGCAGGCCTCGGCGCCAGCGCGCAGAAGCGCCTCTTCCTCCCCGAGGTCCACACCGACTACATCTTCGCCCTCGTCGGCGAGGAGCTCGGCTTCGTGGGCGCCATCGCGGTCCTGATCGCCTACGCCGCGCTGATCCTTTACGGGCTCAAGGCCATAGACCGAGCCCGCGACTCCTTCGCGTTCCTGCTCGCGGTCGGGATCGTGACGCTGCTCGGGGTCCAGTCGATCCTCAACATCGCCGTCGCGACCGGCTCGGTACCGCCCAAGGGGATCGCGCTTCCCTTCCTGAGCTTCGGCGGCTCGTCCCTGTTGGCGGCTGCGGCCGCGGCCGGGCTCCTGGCGAGCGTCGCCGCCGACGGGCTCTCGCCCAACCGCCCTCTCTTGCGCAGCACCGAAACCGACCTCGACGAAGTCCTCGTCGAGACCCCTCGCTAGGCGAGAGGAAGAAGAGCAAGCACGATGACCTCCCTCGCAGCCCAGCGCCCCAGCAGCAGCTCCGCCCGCCCCTCACGCCCGAGCGCTCGCTCCCGCACCGTCCAGATCGGGATCACCGAGAGCGTGCTCCCCGTCGAGGTCGCGATCCCAGAGCTCTCGACCGACGGCTGGTCGAGGAGCATGGCCTCGAGCGGGGTGCTCCCCGCCACACGCGTCCTCTTCGCGGGCGGCGGCACCGGCGGACACCTCTACCCAGCGGCCGCGATCGCGGGGCACCTCTGTGACCTCGCGCCCGGGAGCGAGATCCTCTTCGCCGGCAGCGACCGGCCCCTCGAGCAGCGGATCCTGGCCGACTGCGGCTACGAGCACCGGGCTCTCCCGACTGCACCTTGGCGCGGCCTGCGCGGCGCGTTCGGGTTCGTCATGGGTCAAGCCCGCGGTCTCATGGCGGCGCGCCGCCTCGTGGCCGAGTTCCAGCCCCAGGTCGTGGTCGGTCTCGGTGGCTTCCCCTCGGTCGGCCCGGCCCTGGCAGCGCGCCTGGCCGGGGTCCCGCTGGTGCTCTTCGAGCCCAACGCCTCTCCGGGCAAGGCGAACCTTGTCCTGGCGCGTCTGGCTCGCGAGGCCTACGTCCACTTCCCCCAGACCCGCCTCAGCTGCGCCCGCGTCTCGAGCGGAACTCCCCTCGATGGGCGGGCCTTGGCCTCGCCTTCGCTGACTCAAGCCGAGGCGCGCCGCCTCCTGGCCCTCGAGACCGAAGGCCCCGTGATCCTGGTCATGGGCGGGAGCCAAGGCTCACGAGCGATCAACGCCTGGATCGAGCGCTCCTTAGCCGAACTCGGGACTCAAGGTCACGACGTGACTTTCCTACACCTGGCCGGGAACGAGGAGCAGGCCGAGGTCCTGCGCGCGGCCTACAGCAGCGCCGGCGTCTCACACCGCGTCTTGGGCTACCTGTCGGGGATCGGCGTGGCCTATCGGGCGGCGGACCTCGGGTTCGTTCGCGGCGGGGGGGCGACCTTGGCCGAGCTGAGCGCCGCGGGCCTCCCGGCCTGCGTGGTCCCGCTCCCGAGCTCGGCCGGCGATCACCAGCGCCACAACGCGAGGGCCTTCGCCCTAGACGGCGGGGGCTGGGTCCAAGAAGAGGCCGAGCTGGGCCCCGAGGCTTGGAGGCAGCTCTTGGAGCGTGCGGCGGACGAGGACTGGCGGACCCGAGCCAGCGCGATCCTTCAGGCGGGCGCGCGCCCGGAGGCGGCTGACGTCGTCGCGCGACGCGTAATCAGTCTTGGACAAGGGCTGGAGCCAGGGCGCCCCACGAGCCGATAGAAGAACACGGGGGCCCGTAACGGAGCTCCCAACACATAGACCACCGCGGCTCAGCCGCGAAGCGAGGCAGACAATGGACATGGGTAAGTACGTGGCCGTCGGAGTCTTGGCCGTGATCGTGCTCGCGGCCGCGACCTACGACAAGCCGAAGACCAAGGCAGGCGCCGAGAGCGCCCAAACTGAGCAGGCCGAGGAGCCGGTCTACGCCGTCGACTACGGGGCGCTAGACGCGAACGAAGCGGCCAGCGTGACGAGCGCTGTGGCGCCGGCGATCGGCGGACCCGCTCCCGTCTCGCCGCAGCCGGCCCCGGTCGTGATCACCGGTGAGACCGCCGTCGCCAACCTCGCGCAGCAGGTTCAGGACGCTAAGAAGACATACGAATACGTAGTCAAGGCGAACCAGACCCTGAGCGACGTGGCGGAGGAGGTCCTCGGCGATCGCAACGCCTGGCGCAAGCTCTATGAGGCCAACAAGGACCGGCTCAGCGATCCGAACCACGTTCGGGCCGGCATGAAGCTCGTCTACGAGAAGCTCAAGGCCGGACAGAGCGGACAGGCCGCGACACCCGCGCGCCCCGCTCGCTCGACCTCGGTCGCTGCTTCGGCGCCGCGCCCTCAGGGCCGGACCTATACGGTCAAGAAGGGCGAGGGCCTCTGGGCGATCGCCCGTGAGCAGCTCGGAAAGGCCGGCCGCTGGAAGGAGATCGCCAAGCTGAATGGGATCTCTGGGAGTTCTGTCCGAGCGGGACAGGTCTTGAAGATGCCAGCGCGCTAGGCCTCGCGGCTAGAGAAAAGAACGAGGGCGAGTCCGAGAGGGCTCGCCTTTTTTCGTTGGTTGGTTGGGCGCTGCCCCCGCCCCGCCAGCCGCCCAGCCCGCGTCCGAAAAACCGCCGGTCTCCCGATTCCTAGGGGATCCCCTCGCGCCGGCGTGAGCGGATTCCCCGCCTCGGGCGCGCCTTGCGCTGTTTCATGAGGCGATTGAACCGCGCTCGGGACGGAGCGAAACGGCACGAGGCTTGCAGAAGGGCTGACCATTCCAATTCCTGACGACCCGCCGACAGAGCCTCAACTTGGCTCCTTCGACGAGGCCCGGGGTTCGTTCGATGTCGAACGAGAGCAGAAGAGAAGACACCATGCACCTCACCCTTCGCGGCGCGCTCTGCGCGCTCTCCCTCCTCCTGGCACTCCCTGCAGCGGCCGCCGCGCAAGGCGCCGGCAGCCTGGCGCCGACCCCCGACGGCTACAGCTGGACGAGAGGCTCGATTCGCTTCGAGCTGATCAACCGCCACGCCACCTGGGGCCCCTACGAGATCAACTTCGTTCAGCAGGCCCTCGACAAGCTGCCAGACGTCCTCCTCGAACACGCGATGCGCATGAAGGTGACCAAGTTGCACCGCGACGACGTCCCTAGACGACGTCTCGGGCTGAAGTCGAAGGGCGCCAGCGCCACGACCGTGGTCGAGGCCGGATCGATCAGCTTTGGAGACGCGCTCTTTCGCAACAACTCGGCGCGGCGGGTCTACATGACCGTGACTCATGAGTTCGGCCACGTGGCTCAATACTCGATCACGGGCAAGAGCGTGGCTGGCGCCTTGATCGACGTCCTAGCCCGCGGAACGCCGCGCTTCACGCCGATCTCATGGACCTCGCCGCTCTTCAACGGGATCCGCTCTCACAACGGCTTCGTGAGCGACTACGCCAAGACCAACGAGCGCGAAGACTTCGCGGAGTCGGTCGAGTTCTACTGGCTGAACCCCGACGAGCTGCGCCGCGTCTCGCAGGGCAAGTTCGACTTCATTCGCGATCAGGTCTTCAACGGAGTCTCCTCGCCCGCCTCCTCGCGGGACCTCAGGCACCAGGCCCTAGGCCCGGCGATCCCCCTCGTGTCGAGCACGAGCAAGGCCCGGGGCGGGCACCTCTCCTTCGTCAAGCTGCGCGGCGAGCGCTTCATGGGGATCCTCGACGGCGGGTTCAACCGGGTCCGCTACCGGGGCAAGAAGGCCCTCCACCTCCCGATCTCACGGAGCACGATCTTCTCCTGGGTCCCGAGGCTCAGCGCGGGGTCGGCGCCGGTCACCGTCGAGACCCAAGACGCGGTCAGCGCGCCCGCTCCCTTCGAGTCCAAGTAGTCGGTCGAGGACAGCGACGTGACTGGGGGGCGAGGCCTGAGAGGTCTGCGGAGAGGACGGTCCGCGAGAGCGTGGGGACTCGCGTTGAGCGCGCTCGTCCTCACGCTCTGCGGGGCCTCCCTGGCTTGGCTCCTCCTGGCTGAGGACTCGCTCCGCGAGGACTCAGCTAGCTTGGCGGCGCCGATCGAGGTCTCGACTCCGGGGCCTCCTAGGGCCTCGGCGCCGCCAGCCCGGCCCTCGCCCGTGATCTCCGCGCCGCCGCCAGCTGCGCGACCCAGGAAGGGGCAGGGCTCCGCCTCAGCCTCTGACACGAGGCCGTTCCGCGTCGTCGGTGAGGTCCTCGCGAGGGAGCTGGCCTTGGGGCCGATCCAGATCGAGGCGGTTCAAGTCGAGGCGGCCACCGGGCGCCCTGCTCGGCGAGTGGGATCGCTCCTGAGGGGCAGGGGATTCAGCCTGGCGCTCCCTCGCGGGGGAGCCTGGCGTGTGCGGGCCACCAGCTCCCAGGCTAGCTCGCCCTGGGCCCTGGTCGCCGTCGCGCCCGAGGCCACACTTCGACTGAGCTTGGTCGCCAGGGTCGCGGTCGAGGGTCGCTGCTTCGGGCCTGGCGGCCAGGCCCTGGGCTCGGTCCAGGTCATGCTCCAAGACATAGCCGGCGACTCGAGGGAAGTCATGAGTGACGCTTTGGGTCGCTTCAGCGCACGGGTCGTCCCCGGTCAGGAGCTCCTGATTCGAGGCTCGCGGGCGGGGCTCGCCGAGGCCCTCGTGCGCCTCGACCCGACCGAGCTCGTCGAGGGCCTCGAACTACACCTCGAGGCTCTGTATAAGGTCGGCGCAGGACGATTTGTGGGGCCCTCGGGGCGCCCGCTCCAGGGCGCCCTAAGCTTCGACCCGCGCGCGGCCGACCCTCACGCTCACGCCAGCGAGCGCGTCTCCTTCGAGGCCGAACTCGACGCGGAGGGGCGACCGCAGCTCGAGGGCCTCCCGGGTGGGGTCTGGCTGATCTCGCTCCCTGAGCCGGCTCGAGACGAGCTGCGGGCTTGGGTCCGTGAGATCGACACCGCGGAGGAGCCGGCGCCGGTCCTCGAGCTGAAGCCTGCCCCCCGGGGACGGCTCGCTGGACGGGTCCGGAGCGTCCCCGCGGAGGAGGACTCGATCCAGGTCGAGCTCCGGCCCGACTCCCTGCGGGGCGGGTTCCAGTTCATGGCGGCCCGCCGGCTGGACGCGGCGGGAACCTTCGAGTTTCCGGCCGTCCCCGCCGGTGCGTATTGGGTCCGCGCGACCTGGGAGGGAGGCTCGACTCGCCTCGAGCGAGTCGAGGTCCTGGCGGGGGCCCGGGTCTGGGTCTCGCTGCGGCCCGGTCTCTCTCTCGAGGCGCCGCGCTAGACGCTCGCGCCTTCAGGCACTCTCCTCACTCCTCGTTCCCCACGGCCCTCCCTTCCCGGGAGGGGCCGTCACTTCTGACTGATACGCTGACTCCATGTCCGAGCTCCCGACGATTCCGGGGTATCGCCTCCTCAGCCTCCTCGGCTCCGGATCCTTTGCGGACGTTTTCCTAGCAGAGGACGTGAGCGTCGAGCGCCGGGTGGCGATCAAACTCCTCCGAGAGCAGACGCCAAGCCTGGCTCAGCTCGATCGCTTCCGGCGCGAGCGCGAGACGCTAGCTAGCCTCAACCACCCTCACCTCCTGCGGGTTCACGCCGCTGGCAGCGTCGGGGGGCGTCCCTATGTCGTGACCGAGCTCTTGCAGGGCAAGACCCTCGACCACGTCCTGCGCGAGAGCCAAGATCGCGAGCGCCTCCTGGACCTCGTCCACGAAGCCGCCGTCGGCGTGGCTACCCTGCACGAGGCCGGCTTGGTCCACCGCGACGTCAAGCCAGAGAACCTCCTCCTCGACGAGGCGGGCCACGTCAAGGTCGCTGACCTGGGCCTAGTCGGGGGTGAAGACCTGCGCAGCTTGACCATGGACGGGGCCCTGATCGGGACGCCGGCCTACATGGCACCCGAAATGTGCACGGGCCAGGGCACGCGCGATCCAGCCAGCGACGTTTACTCCCTGGGGGCGACGCTCTACGAGGTCCTGACGGGTGAGCTCCCGCACCCAGCGCCGACGATTCCGGCGCTGCTCCTGATGAGGCTCTCGACGCCCAATCCAGACCCCAGGCTCGTGGTCCCAGACCTCCCCCCGGCCTTGGCTGCGCTCTGCATGCGCGCCATGGAGAAGTCGCCCCGGGATCGGCACCCCAACGCTGGGGCCTTCGCTGAAGCCCTGGCGGCGGCTCGGAGTCGTGCCGAAGAGCGAGAGCGTTCGCTCTTTCCCTTGATGGTGATCCTGGTCGGCCTGATCGGGCTGGTGTGGGCCGTGGGCTGGAGCCGCGATGCCCCAGCCCTCGCCGGGAGTTCCCCTGCGGCGACGGCCGCGTCACCTGCCTCGACTGCTTTGGGCGACAGCCCGGCACCCGCCACGGATCTCGAGGCGCTTCACCGAGAGCTCCTGGCCGGCCGCTCTGAGGCGGTCTCTCGAGCGCAGCGCTGGATCGTCGCCAATCCTGGGCGGGTCGAGGCCGCGGGTCGGCTGCGGGACGCGGCGCGAGCTGGGATCTTGGGGGGAGCCGCCACGCGGACCCAGGCCATCGAGTTGCGGAACAGGAAGCACCGTCCGGTGGCTCAGCCGGTCGCGGAGGGCGTGCTCTGGATCGAGGTCTGCGACGAATACTGTCCTCGCGAGCACACCACCTCCAGCCGGATTCGTCTGATCAAGCCGGACGAGAGCCTCGAAGACCTCGAGTCCTGGAAGGGGCACCACGTCACGGCCTTCGACGAGAGCGGGCGATTCTGGGCCGTCGCGAGCGACGGGGGTGAGCACTTCCTCTACCAGCGCTTTGGCCTCGAGTTCGACAACGTGCTCAAGCTGCCCGGGCGCTGCACAGCGATCGCGTCCCGGGGGGACGAAGTGGCCTGCGGCCTCGAGGACGGTCGCGTCTTGAGGCCTCGTCTACGAAAGGGGCAGCCGAGCTGGGAGCAGCAGGTTCACCGAGGCCGCGTGGTGGGGCTTTGTTGGACGGAGGCCGGCCTGGTCTCCTTGGCGGCCTCCCCGCGCCCCTTCGTCCTCCTGAGCGAGAAGAGCGGCGAGCCCCTCGCACCTCAGTTTCAACTCCCGACCCTGGGGGCGCTCCGGTGGGGGGTGCAGCTGGAGCGGCCGGAGGAGTTCGTGCTCTGCGTGAACGGGCTGAACGTCGTCCACGGAGTGCGGCCAGCGGCAGGGAACCTCCGCTACGTGGGCCAGGAGCGCCTCAACGAGCGCCGGCCCAGCGGGGAGGCGCTTCCCTGGTCCCCGGACGGGACGACTCCGCGAGGGGTCGCTCGCCTGGGTGGGCTCTTGATCTCGGTCGGGAGCCAGCGCTTCGAGAAGCAGCGGGACTCTCAGCTGAGAATCTTCGAGCGCCTGACCGGGGCCGAGGTCCTCGCCCGCCTCGACACCCGCCTCGACTACTGCTCCGTCGTCGTTCAAGCCAAGCCGACCCGGGTCCTGATCGCAGGCTGCGTAGGCAGGACCAGCAAGACGGCGCAGCTCAGGGTCTGGGAGTTTGGGGACGGGCTCCAGGCTCGCTGACCCGCTACTTCGCGACGGCTCGGCCAGCTTGGCGCTGCGCGCTCCGCGAGCGGTTGACGCGGGGCGTCCCCTTGCGACTCTGGGAGGCCCGAGGCGTGCGGAGCGCGAGGAAGGTCGCGAAGTCGACCTCGCCGCTCGGGGCCAGGCGGCGAGCGCGCTGCCAGGCCTTGAGGTTCTCCTGGGTCGCCATGCCGAAGAAGCCCGTCTGGCGAGCCACGATCTTGGACTGGAGGCGCTTGACCATGGGGCCCTGGGCGCCGAGGCGGAGGCGGCCGAACCTCTGGGTGAAGCGCGCGAAGGCGCGACGGTCGGCGTCGCTGGGGGCCGCGCTCGACTCGGCCTCGGCGGTGGTTTCGCCCTCGGCGGCGGCTTCGCCTTCGGCGGGCGCGACGGCGCCGGCGGCGCCAGGGGCTTCCTCGCTCGCCGGGGCCTCGTCAGTGGTGGCGACCTCGGCGGGGGTCTTGGAGACGCCCTCGGCGGTTGAGCCGGGCGCTGCTGGGGCTGAGGTTGAGGGGGCCTGGTTGGCTCCGCCCTTCGGCAGGGACTCCTGCGCCGGACCGCCCTGCTCTTCTCCCCCGCCGATGACGCGGCGAGCGACGGCGGTCAGGAGCTCAGCGGCGGCTTGAGCCAGGGGGCTCTGGGCTTGGGCGCCACGCGCCGAGCCGGGGGCGCCGGGGGAGTTGATCTGGCCCGCGTCGTCCGCGTCAGGCCTGGTGCTGCTGGGCTTGGCGGGCGCGGCGCTGCTGGGGGTCTCGTCGTCGTAGGGGGCCGGGGCGAGGGGCTCGACGCGCTCAGCGAAGGGGATCTCCTCGTCGGCGACGCCGTTCTTCCAGGCGTCCTCGGACTCCTGGAGGCCACGCTGCCAGGCCTCGACCGGGGTCTCGGGCTGGCGAGCGGCAGCAGCGGCCGCGGCGGCCTTGGCCTCGGCCTTGGAAGGGCTGGTCCCCTCCTGGAGCTCGCCGCGCTCGCGGAGGTCTTGCTCGGTGTCGAGGGCCCTCTGGGTGGCGGGGCTGGCTGCGGCTCGGCTCGGAGCGGCGGTTTGGGTCACGGGGGCTGGCGTTGAAGCCGTGCCTTGGGCCTTGGCCTCGGCGCGGCCGCTGGCGGTGGTCCCGCGGATCGCACCGGCGAGGCCGGTCGTGTCCTCGCTGCTCTGCTCTTGGGGGGTCTGGCCCTGTTCGCTGGCGGGCTCGGCGCGAGCCGAGAGCTCGCGGCGGGCCGAGAGCTCGCGGCGAGTCTGGGCGCGACCCTGGCGGTAGTAGCGGTCAAAGGCTCCGACGACGTCTTGGCGGCGGCTGAAGCGGTCGGTGTTGAACACGTGGTTGCCGAAGGTCGTGCGGTCGAAGTTCTGGCTGGGGTCGTTGTAGGCCCCGCGGGTCCGGAATCCCGTCGCGCGGAGGAGGTTGTTGATCTGCGCGGTGCTCCGGCCCTCGCGGCGCAGGGCAGCGCGAAGGGCGTCGGTGTCGCGGGCGAGGGCGATCGCCTCGCGAGCGCGGCGCAGCTGCGCGGCGCTCCGGCGGCGGTTGATCGTGCCGCTGCTGACGGGCTCGTACTGCATGCGGCCGTTGATCACGCCCGAGAGGGTCCGGCTGCGAGCGAGGTAGGTGCCCGTGCTCAGGGCGCGGGAGCGGAGCAGTGAGGTCCGGTTGAGGACCGAACGCGCTACGAGAGCCTGGCCGAGGACGCCTTCGCCGCCAGCTTCCGCCACCACCAGGCGCTCGAAGAGGGCCTGCTCAGAAGCGTTGGCTCCTTGCGCGTGGACGGGGTTCAGGGTCAAGAGGGTCAGGGACAAGGTCAAGAGGGCGAAGCGCAGCATGGTGTTCCTTCTTCTTCCATGCCCACCAATCGCAAGCTGAGGGCCAATCAGACGCGTTTCAGGTGCAGCCCGAATCACCTCACGCGCCTCGCAAACGCATCACGGACCTGCAATTCACGTCACGAATCGGGCTCAGGGGGATGATCCGTGGATGAACCGGAAGTCGTGTGGGGGAGCGCGGTTGTGCTGCGCTCCCCGCCTATCTCAGGGCAGTTGTCGCCTCGCTGTGCTCCGCGTGACGAAGGCTCGGTCGCGAACCCAGGGCGGTTGGCCTCAGGGGAGTGGAGGTAGGGCAGGGTCGGGTTGCTGGCGGGCGGAGCGTCCGTCGGCGTTGCGATCTCGCGTGCTCGGTCGAATCGAATCCGAGCCCCGGGTCTGGATCCCGCCGATCTCCGTGCCCTCTGTGACTCAAAGAGAGCGCAGCCCATGGCTCGTTCTTGGAATCGCGCATGGGCAGTCACATGGGATCCATGGCAAGAGGGGCCCCGAGCTGCTTTCGCCCTTGGATCACTCAACCCCGTCTCGCAGTCCAGCGAAAGGAGCGTTAGGGCGCCGGGCCCAAAGCTCAGGGGGTCTGGGGGAGCGCAGCCTCCCCCAGTCAGGGCATGCCAAGAGGGGCCCCGAGCTGCTTTCGCCTCTGAAGCAGCCAACCCCGTCTCGTCGTCCAACGAAAGGAGCGTTAGGGCGCCGGGCCCAAAGCTCAGGGGGTCTGGGAGAGCGCAGCATCCCCCAGTCAGGGCATGCAGAGAGGGGCCCCGAGCTGCTTTCGCCCTTGGATCACTCAACCCCGTCTCGTCGTCCAACGAAAGCAGCGTTAGGGCGCCGGGCCCAAAGCTTAGGGGGTCTGGGGGAGCGCAGCATCCCCCAGTCATTCAGCTCTCGCGGCTGACGACGTAGGTCGCGAGGGCGGCCAGGGTCTGGCCTGCCTCGCCGAACTCGCTCAGGGCCTCGTGGGCGCGGAGCTCGAGGGCCTTGGCCTTGGCGCGGGCGCCGTCGAGGCCTAGGAGCGCGACGTAGGTCAGCTTTCCCTGCTCGACGTCCTTGCCCGCGGTCTTGCCAAGGGTCGCTGTGTCCGCGGTGCAGTCGAGGATGTCGTCGGCGACCTGGAAGGCCAGGCCGAGGGCCTGCGAGTAGACGTCGAGGGCCTCGTAGCGGCTCTGGCCTGGGGTCAGGCCTCCGCAGCGCGCGCCGAGGAGGACGGCGGCCCGGAGGAGGGCGCCGGTCTTATGGCGATGAAGCTCTTCGAGGGCGGCCTCTTCCTTGGGGAAGTGCTCGGGGGCGGCCATATCTATGGCCTGGCCATAGACCATGTCGCGGGCTCCCTCGCTCAGGAGGCGAACCAGGTCGAGGGCCAGGGCCGGGTCCTGGCTGTATTCGCGCACGAGGAGCTCGAAGGCCGCGGTCTGAAGGCCGTCACCCGTGAGGATCGCGGTCGCGTCGCCGTAGACCTTGTGGTTGGTGGGGCGGCCGCGGCGCAGGTCGTCGTCGTCCATGGCCGGGAGGTCGTCGTGGACCAGCGAATAGACGTGGATCAGCTCGACGGCGCAGCCGGCCGCGAGGGCTGGGCTTCGCTCACCGCTCGCGGCCTCGCAGGCCAGGAGCGAGAGGGCGGGGCGGACCCGCTTGCCTCCACCGAGGGTGCTGTAGCGAAAGGCTTCGTGGAGACGGGTCAGGTCCCCTTCGGCCGAGGGCAGGAAGCCCTCGAGAGCCGCCTCGACCTCGCTCCGGATCTCTGCCAGGCGCTCCTTGAGGTCCGGAAGGCTCACTGTGCCTCGCCTGCGTCGGGAGAGAGCTCACGGATCCGCAGCTCGGCGCTGGTCAGGATCTCGCGGCACTTGCGGAGCGCCCCCACGCCTTGCTCGTATTCCTGGAGGGAGTCCTCGAGGGTCAACTCGCCGCCCTCGAGCTTGGCGAGGATCTCCTCTAACTTGCGGTATTCGGCCTCGAAGCTCACGGGACTCCCTGGTGCTCTGGAGGGCCGGACGATACTGACTTGGGAGGACCTCTGCACCCCTGGCTGACGCGGGTAGATTCGTGGCGTGGATCTTCCTCCTCGAATCGGTCCCTACCCCGTCGAGCGCCTCTTGGGCACTGGCGCCATGGGGAGTGTGTTCCTCGCCCGGCACCCGGGCACCCAGGCCCCCATCGCGATCAAGGTCCAGCACGAGCTCAACCCCGAGCGGATCGCGCGCTTCACTCGCGAAGCCGAGGTCATGAGCCGGATCCAGGATCCGCGCGTCGTCCGGGCCCTCGACGCTGGCCTCCACGAGGGCGAGCTCTTCTTGGTCCTCGAATACTGCCCAGGGCAGGACCTGGGCGAGGTCCTCAAGACCCGCGGCGCCTTGGAGCCGCGCGAGGCGGCGCGCCTCATGGCGGAGGTCGGGCGTGGCTTGGCTGCGGCGCACGCGCAGGGCGTGCTTCACCGCGATCTCAAGCCGGCCAACGTCCTCCTCGACTCTGCAGGCAACCCCAAGGTCGCGGACTTCGGCCTGGCTCGCGTCGAGAAGGAGCCTGGGGCCCAGTCCTTGACCCAGAGCGGCGTGATCATGGGGACGCCAGCCTACATGGCGCCGGAGCAAGCGAACGACGCGCGCCAGGTCGACGTCCGGAGCGACGTCTATGCCCTGGGCGCGATCCTCTACGAGTGCCTCAGCGGGGATCGTCCCTTTGGGACGGGCGGGGCGCTCGCGATCTTGCAACGCGTCTGCGCGGGGCAGCTCGAGCCGCTCCCGGCCGAGCTCCCGCCCGAGCTGGTCGAGGTCGTGACCTGCGCCATGGCCATCGACCCTGCCGACCGCTACAGCGAGGCCTCGCTCTTCGTGGCGGCCTTGGAGGAGGCCCTCGCGGCGCCGGCTCAGGGAGGCTCGACGAGCTGGGTTCCGCTAGTGGGGGGAGTCGGGCTCTTGATCGCGCTCGCGCTCGGAGTGACCTGGGGCCTGGACTCCGGCCCGGGGACCTCCCCGGTGACTCCGCGCGCGAAGCCCAGCGAGGCCCTCCCGGGCTCACCAAGTCCTGTCGTGACGGATTCAGCGGAGGGGAGCCGGGCGCCAGCTCCTCGCCTGGAGTTTCCCAGACCTGAGACGCCCGAGTATTTTCCGGCCCGGGTTCGGTTCTGGAAGGCTCCCCTCGCCGAGGTCCAGGCAGAGGCGGCGGCAGGGCACCCTGCGGCTCAGACGCGCTTGGCCGCAGCCCTCCTGTCTGGGCAGGGCGTCCCCAAGAACGCCAAGCGCGGCCTCGATCTCGCACGACAAGCCGCAGAAGCGGGAGACACCGAGGCCATGCTGCTCCTCGTCTCCCACTACAAGAACGCCCCTGAGTCCCGCGAGTGGAAGGCTCGAGCCTTGCAAAGTAGGAGCCCGGAGGCGCAGCTCACGCGCGCGCTTCTGAAGCAAGACGCAGAGGGGATCCGAGCTGCCGCCAAGATCGCCCGCGAGCGACTGGCCGCTGGAGACCCGGCGGCCTCTGTCGCGGTTGCGTTCTATGCCTCGTTCAGCGGCGACTTCGAGGCCGCTGCGGAGGTGACCTCTTTGGGCTGCAAGTTCGGGGTCCCCGCCGCCCACTCCCTCAGGGCCCGCCTCGCGCGGGCTCGCGGGGGCGCCAGGAGCCAGGAGGTCTACGAGGACTTCCGCTACGCCGCCGAGCGCCGCGACGTCGAGGGACTCTGTGGTCAGGCCCGTTGGCTCCTGGATCAGGAGCAGCCTACTCCGGCCGATCGCCAGCAAGCGGAGCGTCTCCTCAGGGAGGCCGAGGTGGCTGGGTATGGGGGCGCGAAGGTCGAACGCATCCTCGGGCTCTGGAGGGCGGGGGAGCGAGCGGCCTGGTTCGCGCGAGTTCGGGAGCTCATGGCCGAATCCCGCGCTGCTCTCCCGAACTCCTGGTGGGGCGAGCTCGGCGTTCACCTGAACGAGGTCTTCCGGGAGCTCTCGGTCCAGATGCAGAGAGAGCTGAGACCCGCGACGCGCGAGGCGATCCGCCGCGGGCGGCCCGCCTGGAGCCTTGATCCGCGCGTGACCTACTACGGGGCCTTTGCGCTCTATCGCGCGGGGCCAGAGGCTCGCAAGGAGTCCATGGCCCTCTTCGCGCGCGCCGCAGGGGCCGGCCACCCGCAGGCCTCCCACGCTTGGGGGGTCGCCCTCGTCCACGGGGACGGGGTCGAGCGCAACGTCCCGCGAGGAGTCAAGGCCCTCGAGCGAGCCGGGCGGGCGGGACACTTCTTGTCCTGGAAGTGGCTGGGAGACCTCTACGCCTCGCGTCGGACGGGTGAGCGGGATCTGGACAAGGCCATTGGCTACTACCTCCTGGCTGCGAAGGATCCCGGCGCAGCTCCCTCCCTCCATGGCACCTTGGCCATCGCCCTGCGAGTCGCCGAGCGCCATGAAGAGAGCCGGGCCTGGGGCGAGCGGGCTGCGGCAGGGGGTGATCCCATGGGCTCCGCGTGCCTGGCCGGCTTCCTCTTGAACGGGCCAGGAGCTCGGGATCCTGAGCGAGGGATCCGATTGCTTCGCTCCCTCGTGGATCTCCCCCAGCACACGGCCAAGCAACTCCCGACGGCGATCAGGGCCTCTTCAATGCTCAGCGACGCCTATCGCTTGGGGCAAGGCGTGTCTCCGGACCCGAAGCTGGAGGAGCGGTATCGGGCCCGGGCCCTGCTGCTCCGCAAGCGGATGAACGAGCTCCGAGCCGCGAGGTCACCTCGCTAGGGCCCCGGTCATAGAACTCTGGGGAGCGCAACCTCCCCCGAGACCTGCGACCCGTGCCGAGAGGGGACCCCAGCCGGTCTTCGAAGTCCAACGAAAGCAGCGTTAGGGCCCCGGGCCGCAGCATCCCCCAGTAGACGAGCTTCAAAAGCGTTCCAGCTCTCGCAGAGGCCCAGCGCTCAGGGCCGAGGTGTCGCCAAGGGGCCACGACGCGGTGCGTCCAAAAACGGAATCCGGAACCTGATCTGGGACGGGGTTTCGGGTTTCCCTTACAGCGCGAAAGGCATAACGCGTTGCGCCACGGGGCCTGGAGGCCTAACGCAGCGCGGCACCCGCTTTGCACAACCTACCTACGAGGGAACCACCACCCATAAACACGTAGGAGTTTGGACATGTCAACCAAACCTGTCAGTGCGGCTCTAGCCCTAGTCCTCGCGATTAGCTGTGCCGCCTCCGCCCAAGACACCGTCGACGCGTATTGGGGCCAGACCTTGGCCCCCAACAGCGGCCAGAAACTGCACTTCAGCGTGTGGGGAGCCAGCGACGTCGAGGTCTCGACCTATCGCCTCCCCTCCAACAGCCTCGGCGACTACCTCCGCCCCAGCGGCCTCCACGTCGACACGAGCCAGCTCACGGCAAGCAAGACCGAAATGCTCGGCGGCCAGCGCGGTCAGATCGACGCGGCGGCCCGCCCCGGCGTCTACCTCTACGTGGCTCGCGGCCAGGGCGGCCAGACCAACGGTCGGATCCAGGCCCAGGCCGTGGTGGTCAGCGACCTCAAGATCGCGGCCAAGCGCGACGACGACAGCTCCTTGCTCCTGATCCAGCGCGGCCAGGACCTCTCCTCGGCTCGCGTGGAGGTCTACGCCGGCGCCGATCGCCAGGCGCCCATGACCCTCCTCCGTCAGACGCGCGTCCGCGGCGGGATCGGCTTCCTTCGCACGTCCTCGACCGACAACCTGGTCTACGTGGCTCGCTATCGCAACCACGTCGCGATCCAGTCGGCCTACTCGCGGACCTGGCGCGCCAACCGCGACGCGTTCACGGTTCACGTCCAGACCGATCGCCCTCTCTATCGCGCGGGCCACGAGGTCAACTTCAAGGCCACGGTCCGCGAGCGGATCAACGGCAACCTCGCGACCCCGAGCGACGAGGAGGTCCGGATTCACCTCCGCGACCCCCAAGGCGGCCGCGCGCGGATCGCGACCCTCCGCACCAACGAATACGGAACCGTCTCGGGCAGCACGAGCCTCGGTGAGAGCGCGCCCCTCGGCGGCTACACCCTCGAGGTCGAGGTCGGCAGCGCCGCCCCTGCCACGGGCCCCGCCAGCGGTCCGGTCGTGTTCGGCCGCGCCAGCTTCTCAGTCGAGGCCTACCGCAAGCCCGAGTTCAAGGTCGAGCTGGTTGGCCTCAAGAGCCAGGTCGTTCAAGGCCAGGCCCTCGAGGGCGAGATCTCGGCGCGCTACTTCTTCGGCGCTCCCGTGGCCGACGCCGAGGTGACCTACACCGTGCGTCGCCGCAACCGCTGGCGCTTCTGGAACCCCTGGATCCGCCCCATGCTCTACGACGCCATGCCCCGCCTCTGGTGGCCGACCTGGCGCGACGAGCACGTCGGCTCCTTCTCGGGCCGCACCGACTCCCAAGGCACCCTGGCCTTCTCGGTCCCGACCACGCGGACCGACTTCGACGCCGACTACGAGGTCACGGCGACGGTGACCGACGCCAGCCGGCGTGAGGTCAAGGGCGGCGGCAGCGCGGCCGTGACGCGCGCGGCCTTCGACCTCCTCCTGAGCACGAACCGCTACGCCTTCGAGCCCGGCGACCTCGTCGAGCTCCGCGCCAACCTCGCCACGACCGGCGGCACGCCGGCCCCCGCGACCGCGGTCACCTTCGATATCGCGGCCCTGGACAAGGACGGCAACGCCACGCCTCGCCTGAGCCGGACGCGCGTCAGCGACGCCGCCGGCGAGGCCCAGCTTCGCCTCCGCGCCTCGACTCAGAACCGCTACCGGATCACGGCGCGCGCCAGCGACGCCGACGGAAACGAGATCACCGCGACTCGGGAGATCTGGATCGCCGACGACACGGGCCTCCACAACTGGGGCACCAACCAAGTCGAGATCATTAGCGACAAGGACGTCTACGAGGCCGGCGACACGGCCCTGATCCTGGTCCGCGGACCGGCCAGCGCGACGCGCGGCGTGATCACCGTCGAGGGCCGCGACATTCGTCGCGCCTATGGCCTGACCCTCAAGGGCGGGCTGGCGCTCTTCAGCCTCGAGATCGACTCCAGCATGACCCCCAACGCCTTCGTCTCGGTCCTCTTGGCCGGCGAGGAGCAGTCCCTGACCGCGAGCAAGAAGCTCGAGGTTCCGCCCGTCGAGAACCTGGTCGACGTCACGGTCGTGGCCGACAAGGCCGAGTATCGCCCCGGCGAGACGGCGACCTTCTTCCTCAAGGCGACCGACTACCGAGGCAACCCGGTCCAGGCCGAGCTGGCTCTGGGCGTCGTCGACGAGGCCCTCTTCGCCCTCCGCGAGGACGGCACCGCGTCCATGCACGACACCTTCTTCCCCGAGATCGGCTCGGGCGTCGACACCCTCGGCGCGCGCGGCTCCTGGGGACGCGGCGGAATCGGCTTCCCCGGCGGCCCGGTGTTCGCCCTCGAGTCGGCCACGGTCAAGACCGCGGCTGGACCCGGCGGTGGTGGCCAGAGCAAGGTCCGCGAGTTCTTCCCGGACACGATGACCTGGCTGGCTCACGTCGAGACCAACGCTCAGGGCGAGGCCACCATCAGCCAAGCCATGGCCGACTCGCTCACGACCTGGCGCCTGACGGCCCGCGCGGTCACCAAGCGCAACGACTTCGGTCAGACCAAGACCACGGCCCTGGTTCGCAAGGACCTGATCGTGCGCCTCGCGACGCCCCGCGCCCTCGTCGAGGGTGACGAGCTCGAGCTGACCGCGATCGTTCACAACCTGGCGCCTGAGGGCACGCCCAACTCGAGCAACGCTCGGGTCGGTCTTCGCCTCGACGTGGACGGCGTCGAGCTCCTCGACGGCGCGAACCGCGTCCTGCGCGTTCGCCGCGACGGCGAGGCCGAGGCCAGCTTCAAGGTCCGCGTCAAGGACGCCAAGTCGGCTCGCCTCGAGATCCGCGGCACGGCCAGCTTCGACGACGACGCCCTCCGCCTCCGGCTCCCGATCGCCGCGCGCGGCGTGGCGGCTCCCGAGGCCTGGTCCGGCAGCCAAGTCGGGAGCGGCACGCTCCGCTTCAGCCTCAACAAGGCGCCCGGCGCGATCGAGAACGCCAGCGAGCTGGAGCTGAGCCTAGCGCCCAGCCTGGCCGGCACGCTCCTGGACTCGGTCGAGTATCTCGCGGGTTACCCCTACGGCTGCATTGAGCAGACCATGTCCCGCTTCATGCCGACCCTCCTCGTTCAGGAGACCCTCGATCGCCTCGGCCGCAAGGACCCGAAGCTCGAGAGCGAGATCCCCAAGATGGTCAAGGCCGGGATCGAGAAGCTCCGCGGTCACCAGAACAGCGACGGCGGCTTCGGCTGGTTCGGCAACCACGGCACGAGCCACCCCTACGTCAGCGCCTATGTCGTCTACGGACTCGCCCTCGCCAAGCAGCAGGGCCACTCCAACGGGGACGACGTCCTGGCCAAGGCCGTCGCCTTCCTCAAGGACAGCCTCGCCAGCGCGAGCAACACCGACCTCACGGGCCGCTCCTACCAGGTGTTCGCCCTGGCCGAGGCCGGTCAGGACGTCGACGCGGAGCTGATCCGCCTCGCGGCGCAGAAGTCGCAGCTCGGGGAATACGGCGTGGCCGTCTTGACCCTGGCCGCCAAGCGTCGCAACCAGGGCTCGCTCGCCAGCGACCTCCTCGCGGAGCTCGGACGGACGGCGGTTCGCCTCAACGGTCGCGCTCACTGGGCCGGCAACACCCTCCGCTACGGCAACTGGGCGAGCAACCCGGTCGAGGCGACGGCTTACGCCCTGCGTGCCTACCTCGAGGTCGACCCCCAGAACGCCCTCGTGGGTGAGTCCATGGGTTGGCTCCTCAGCCAGCGCCGTCCCAACGGTCAGTTCGTGACCACCAAGGACACCGCGGCCGTGGTCCTGGCCTTCGCTCACTACGTCAAGCACACCGGCGAGCTCAACCCCCGCTTCGACGCGGTGGTCGAGGTCAACGGCCAAGTCGTGGCGACCGAGCGCTTCACCCGCGACGACCTGACCAAGGAGCCCAAGAAGTTCACGATCGCCGGTCGTGACCTCCGAACGGGCGCCAACCAGGTCGTGATCCGGACCACGGGCCCAGGCGCCCTCTACGTCTCGGGTCTCATGACCCAGTTCGTGCGCATGTCGCCGATCACGGCAGCCGACGCTGGCCTCAGCGTTCGCCGCGAGTATCAGGTCGTCAGCGAGCGGATCGACAACGACGGGAACCTGGTCGAGGACGTCAGCCCCTTCACCGGTCGCGTCAAGGTCGGCGACACCCTCCGGGTCACGGTCACCATGGACCCCAGCCAAGCTGGCGACGTGGAGCACGTGAACCTCGAGGATCGCTTCCCGAGCGGGTTCGAGGTCAAGGAGACCGAGCGCCGCGCCTTCGGTTGGTGGACGCCCTGGCGCACGGCCAAGGAGGTCCACGACGACCGCGTCGTGTTCTTCGCGAGCCACCTCCGCTACGGGATCTCGAGCGGAACGCGCAGCTACAGCTACGACCTCCGCGCCGAGACCCCTGGGACCTTCCTGGCCCTCCCGGCTTACGCCGAGGCGGTCTACACGCCGGGTGTCCACGGCCGCAGCGCCGCGGTCGAGGTCGTGATCGAGGACTAAGTCGCTCTTCGAGGCATGACTTCGCGACGGGCCGGGGCAGACGCTCCGGCCTGTTCGCGTGTGTGAGGAGCCCGTTCCCCGAGGACCGGGTGTGGGCTGCGCTCCTTTGAAACACAGAGGACACGGAGATCCACGGAGGTCACAGAGGGCGTCTCGCGGGACTCGAGGGCGCTCCGGAGTTGGAAGTGGCGGCGGCGGGTTGGCGAGTCGGGGCTCTGCTCAGCGGAGGCGGGTCGCTGCGGCTCGGCTTCGCAACGAGCTTCCGTCGGACGCTTCGCCTGCCTTCAACCTCCGCCCTTCGTTGCCCTGGGTCCACCGCAGTGGGTCGAGCAATGAGGCGGCGACAAGGCTGGGACCCTCTGGCGAGGCTCGGCTCGCGAGAGGCTCTCCTCCCTTTGCATGTCGGCGGCTATGTTGGCTCCGCGGGGAGACGCGCGCGGTAGTCAGAGATGCAAGAGACCTTCGATCCCTACACCCCCCCAAGGCAGACCTGGTTCGGATCCCGGATCAGACCCCGCCGCGCGAGTGGGTCTATCCCCTCACCCTGAGCGCCGCTCCGAGCTGGTTGCTCAAGCTGAGCGCGGAGCTCCGCGACGCCCTCGGCCAAGAGGTCTTGAGCGCGATCTTTCGCCGTCAGATCTGGGAGTTCTACGGGTTCCGGCTCAGGCACGACGATCGCCCCTGGACTCAGGGTGTCCCGCGACGCTCCTACAGCGCCTCCGGCATGAGCCTCCGCGACGGCGGCGAGGAGGTCGCCACGATCCAGGCAGGTCCACCGACGAGGCCCTGGACAGCGGAGGCCGCGGGCGGGGTCTGGGTCCAGGTCCGCCACTCCAACCCCTTCACACGCTGGCGGAAGGGATACGAGGCCCTGCCGCCAGTGGCGAGCGTGGGTCAACAGCTGAGCGGGATCCGACCCAAGGGATACCCGATCCTGACTGTCCACGCGGGACCTACGCAGTCAGCCTTCTTGGTCGCGAGGCGGAGCTTCGACGGCCCAGTGCAGACGACCTGGGTCGAGCGCCTCGAGGGCGAGGTCAAGCCCGAGGCTGAGTGGCTGGGGCTGCAGCTCTTGCTCGCGACCTTCCTCCATCGCCTCCCCGGGATCGGCTGAGCTAAGCCGCCGACGCGCCACGACTTCGGCTCAGGTTCGAGTCGCTTCGAGCGCGACTCGGTAGGGTGTCCGGCTGGGCGGGGACGAGGCCACGACGATCAACATGGCGACACAAGAGCTGCAGCGGACGGGCCAGACGCCGACCGCTCCGAGCACGGAGCCGATCAACCCCTACGCTCCCCCGCGCGCGGACCTGGTGCGAGCGCGGACCTTGGAGAAGACCCCCGACTGGGTCTACCCCTTGGTCCTCGACCCTTCGCCGGGCTGGCTGTTCAAGCTCCACGTCGAGCTCCGTGACGCGATAGGAATGACCCTCTTGACGGGGACCTTCCGCTGGCAGCTCTGGGAGCTCTTCGGCTTTCGCATCAAGCGGGATCCCGCCCTCGACCTGCCCTGGATCGACGTCCGGCCCCGGAAGCTCTACACCGGCACGGACCTCGTGTTCCTCGACGGGGGCGAAGAGGTCGCCTCGCTCAAGACGGGGATCGTGTTCAAGCCCTGGGAGGCCGAGGCGTCAGGCGGGATCTACGTCTCGCTGAGGCCGACCAACGCTTGGATTCGCCGCCGTGAGGCTCGGCGCGGGGCTCCCGCCTGGCCACCGCTGGCGAGGGTCGGTCAGCAGCTGAGCGCCCTTGGCCCTCAGGGATATCCGATCCTGACCGTCCATGCGGGACGAATGCTGCCGCCCTTCCTGGTCGTGCGGCGGAGCTTCGAGGGGCCGATCCAGACCACGCGGGTCGAGCGCCTCGAGGGCGAGGTCAAGCCTGAGGCTGAGTGGCTGGCCTTGCAGGCCTTGGTCGGGGCCCTCCTTTGTCGGATTCCAGGCATTGGCTGAGGCGGAACACGAGAGCCCCTACGCCCCCCCGCAGGCCGAGCTGGTCGGGTCCGACGCCCTCCAGGACGGCGAGACCTGGACCTATCCGCTCAGGTTCAGCGGGACCTTTGGGTTCTTTCCTAGGCAGGAGCTCCGTGACGCTCAGCGGCGGCTGCTCTGGCTAGGAGTGCTGAAGCCCTTCCAACTAGGAGTCCCGTTCCAGACCAAGCGGGCGGGTCGGATCGTGACCTTCGACGCTCGACTGGGGTCCGTTTGGCACCAGCGCTGGGAGTTTCGCGATCCGGAGACCCGCGAGCCCCTGGCGGCCCTGCGCCGGATCGGGGGCTGTCTTCCGGGGGCCTTCGTGTTCTGGCCGGCCTGGATCGGAGAGGGAGACGCTGGAGTCCGCCTCGTGCTCCGAGCGAGGGGTCCTTCGATCGGGCGCTGGGTGCTTCGGCCTCAGCCTCAGCCTCCGCTGGCCCGGAGCGGGCTCCAGAATCCCGACGCGCTGGGAAGGGAAGACTCCAAGGAGAATCAGTGGAGGGCCCGCTTGACCCTGCACGCCTCCGAGTCGGCGCCGGCCTTTCTCAGAGTCCGGCAGGAACGAGGTGCGCTCAAGCGGAGCTTTGTGATCGAGCGCCTGGAAGGCGAGGTCCCTGAGGGCGTCGAGCGCTTCGCCCAGCAGGTCCTGGTCTTGGTCTTGGGCATGGGCCTAGGCTAGGCGCGACTACTGAGCGGCGCGCTTCTCCTGGAAGCTCTTGAGCTGGCCGGCGGAGATCCGACGCACGACGTGCTGGACCGCCGCCGAGGGGAGGACTCGCACGATCCGGCCGAAGGCTTGGCGCGACCAGGCCTTGAAGGAGAACTGATCGACGTGGCGCACGATCAGGCCGTCACGGAACTCGAAGCGAGCCTCGATCACGTTGTGGATCTTGTTGCCGAAGAGCTCGTAGTCGGCCTCCCAGTGGGCGACTCCGTAGCGACCGTCGGCGCGAATCCCCGAGAACACGACCTTGGGCTGAGAGTCGCAGAGCATGCGCCACATGTCACCTGCGGACGCGCCGCGGAGGTTCGGGAACACGGGGTCGGTGAAGTGGACGTCGGAGGTGTAGCAGCTCGCCATGGTTTCGCCGTCGGACGCGGCGAAGGCCGTGTAGAAGCGACGGATCAGGGCTTCGTTGGCCAGGTCGCGCTGGCCAAGGACGGAGAGGCCCTCGAGCTCGATCGAGCGATAGCCAGACGCCAGCCGGAGCTCGACGATCGGCCCCTCGCGGCGGAGGCGAACGTTCCAGCGATCAGTCCGCTTGCCGGGAGTGAGGGCGCCAGAGATTCCGCGGTTGGAGCGTAGGGTCCCGACCAAGTTCGAGCCGCGCGCCTTGAGCTCGCCCGCCAGCTGGAGGGGCGCCCTCTCGGAGCCCACGCTGATCGTGGCGAACTGGCCATCGAGGACGAGGGTCGCGGAAATCGGGGTCCCCCGGCTTTGGCCTTGGAGCTCGAAGCGGTCCTGGGCGAGGGCCGGGGCTGCGCTCAGGAGCGCCAGCGAGAGGAGGATCGGTAGGGTCTGGATCTTCATGCCCGACCTATCGCACGGGCCAGACCGCTTCGCTAAGTCCTTTGGCCAAAGGAATGGTCAGTTCGTATTCGTTTCACCGCCCAGGAGTTGGAGGGTCTGGAGAGGGAGTCGTGAGGCGAATCGGAGTGGCGGGTCGGCGCCACCCAGGCCTAGACGCGGCGGTCGACTTCCCAGTCTGCGCCCTCCACGCTGCCGACCGAGGCCATCAGCACACTGAAGTGCTCCTCGCCGTCGACGCCTAAGAACTCGTGGGCCTGGCGGTCATACCAGGCGCCCATGCTCACGCTCCCGAGGCCGAGGGCCGTCGCGGCCAGGTGGAGGTTCTCGGCCACGTGCCCCACGTCCCACCACACGTAGCGATAGGCGCGCTCGTAGTACTTGCGCCGGCAGCGCTCCATGACCGCAGTCCAGAGGAAGGTCACCCCTGCTCGCCGCACGTGCTCCTGGTCGAGAGCCAATTCACAGGCCGTGTCGGAGAGGTCGCCCAAGCGGAGCGCCTCTAGAGCCCAGCCGCGGACGTCGAGGTGATAGAGACCGGGCTCGAGGCCCTCGACGCGCTGGACGAAGAGGAAGGTCTCTATGGGGTAGAGGGCCCCCGAGCTAGGGGCGGTCCTGAGCTGGTAGTCGCCCTTGTCCCCCGTGATCCCCTGGCCGCTCCAGAGGAGGAGGTTGAGCTGGGCGAGGGTCAGGGGTTCGTCGAGGTAGTTGCGCTTGCTGCGTCGCGCCGCGACGACATCCCAGAGCGTGGGGCCCCCTTGGGGGAAGACTGGCTCGCCGAGCTCGTGACGCGCGAGGGCGTCGGGGTAGGTCAGGTAGGTCTCGGGGCGCGACTTGGGGTCGTAGCTCCGGTCCTCCCAGATCGCGTCCAGGGTCGCGCGGTCGTAGGAGGTCACGGCCAGGTGCTCGGCGCAGATCCGCCGCCAGTCAGTGGGATCAACCATGAGGGGATCCTAAGGGCCTCGTGGGTCGCGTGTCCCCGACCTGGGTGTCCGCCGGCGGTCAGGCGCTTTGGTCCTCGGAGAAGAGTATCGGCTCGGAGGTCAGGGTCCTCTCGAGCTGGAGTGGGGGTTTTCCTCTCCATGGCATGGCGCGATCGGCGAGATCTGGGCGAGGACTTGGAACTTCCTGCACGGCTCTCTGAGACCGAACCAGCGAAACAACGTCCTGCAAGGAGATATGCCGAGGCATGGCGAGTGCAAAGAGCAGGCTGACGCAACGCCGATCCTGGCACCATTCGATTGACACAAGAAGCCACTTCCCATGACCCTCACCGCACTTCGCGCTCTGCCGCTCTCGCTCTGTCTGCTCCTCGCTCCCGCCGGCTTGGCCTTCGCCCAAGACACCGGCGTCAGCGACAACAACGCCGAGGACCTCCGCTACCTCTCCGCGCGCAAGGCGGATCGGACCTACCGAACTCGGATCGCCGACGAGCTCGGCGACCAAGTCCAAGGGAGCGGTGAGGTCCGCCGCGTGGCCTTCGACTACGACAAGGACGGACACACCTTCCCGGTCCGCGGCGTGCTCGTGGCCTTCGACGGAGTCCTCATCGAGCGCTATAGCTTCGCGAGCCTCGAGGAGGCGGTGCTCTTCTCGGATCACGATCGGGCCAACCCCAACGCTCGGCACATGCTCGAGGTCCGCGGGAAGGACGCTATCGTCCTCTCTGGACGACGGACGAGCTCGCAGCGGCGGACCCTCGCTCTGCGCGAAGCGGCCTGGACCGGACGCGCGGCGACTCGCGGGACGGACGTCCTCGAGCTCAAGTCCAAGGAGGAGGACGCCCTGATCAAGATCAGCAGGGCCGGCCTCGACGCCAGCCCCGACATCCAGCAGCTCCTCGAGAGCATTCGCCCCATGGCCGACTTCCTCGGCGACTCGCCGGGCGCGACCAAGGAGACCCTCCCCCGGGGCGGCTTCCGGATCGTGTTCGACGACGGCGTGATCGGCCTCAGCGAGAGCCCTGAGGGCGACCTGACCCTGACCCAGCACCCGGACGAGGCCAGCGAGGCCCGCCTGGCGCGCTTCTTCAAGCGCGTCCTCCCTGAGCCCGCTCCCACCAGCGGCGCGAACTCGGGCGGCCTGACCTCGGCCCTCGGCGGAGCGGCGCTGCCCTCGACGCTGGAGCTGAGCGACTCGGGCAAGACCTTCAAGGCCAAGGTCGGCGACACCTTCACGGTCCGCGTCCAAGGCAACGCCTCGACGGGCTACCGCTGGTCGACGGTGGACCTCTCCAGCAAGCTGGAGCTCGTGTCTGAGTCGAGCGCCTCTTCCGGTGGCGGCCCCATCGGTGGCGGCAGCGCCGTCGAGTTCGAGTTCCGCGTCAAGCGGAGCGGGACGGTGGAGCTGGAAATGGCCTACGCCCGGAGCTGGGACGCTGCTAACCCGGCCGAGACGTTGAAGGTCACGATCAACGCCAAGTAGGGGGGGCTCGTTTATTGGGGGGGCTGCGCCCCCCCGAACACCTCACCACCCCACTAAATTCGAGTCCGAGCCCGCTCTAGAGGATCCGGTCCGCAGAGCCTAGCTGTAGGGCGTTCGGCCTAGGGGCTGGGGCTAGTTCCGAGGTCCACGCCCTGAGGACGACGCTGCCGGATTCTAGATAGTTCCGGTGCCTGGTCTTCACGACTCTCCGGCCAAAGCGGAGCTCGACGCGATCCACAGTCGCCTCGAAGAGGGCACGAAGACGCGCGGGTGAAGAATCGGCTCTCAGGTCACCCAGCTCTTCGAGCAGCCCAACTGCTCGGTCCGCGACCTCTTCCGCTTCGCGAAGCCGGTCCTTCTTCGGCTCGGACAGCTGCTCTCGTAGTTCCTCGAGCCGATCTCCCCACTCGTTGATCTGGCTGGCAAGCCCTTCTGCCGCGACTCCATGGAGCAACCCGAGGTTCTTCGTGGCCTGAGCCACCCTGCGTTCGAGTTGCTTCGACTCTCGGGTGATCGCGTCGTAGTCCCAGAGAGGCGCGTCCTCCTTGATCCTGCGGGCATACGCCGCCAACAGCTCCGCTCGCAGCGCAGGGAGGTCTCGGCATGGGTCCAGGTGAGCCTTGAGCCTGTGAAGGATCGCGCCCTCGAGTCGGTCTTGGTGAATCGCAAACCGACTGCAGCCCCGGTTCTCACCCCAGGTCGGACACACGTATTTCGGGTAGCGATATTGCTTCGAGCCGGTCAACTCGCCGCACATGAGCTGCCCGCAGTTGGCGCACGTGAGTAGCCCCCGCAACGGATAGGCACGCTTCACGTTCCGAGATCCGCCCCGGGCACGGCCCCGGCAGCCAAGCACCCGGTTTGCCTTGTCCCAGACCTCTCGCGTCACGAGAGCCTCGTGATGGTTCTCGACGCGGATCCAGTCCTGCTCAGGATTGTCGCGCGAGACCAGGTCCTCGACGTCGCTGATCTGACCCTCGCTCCACCGGGAGAATTTCGCTTGAGAGGAACGGTTCCAGACCAAGTCGCCCTTGTAGGTGGGGTTCTTGATCAGGCCGCTGATGACGTATCGAGTCCAGGGACGACCCCTCGGGCCGCAGAACCCGTCCTTGTTCAGCTCCTCGGCGATCGAGACGAAGCTGTGCTGGCCCGAGGCGTATCGGGCAAAGGCCCTCTGGACGACCCGGATCTCGACTGGATCGCCCAGGATCCACTGGCCCCGCTCCCCGAACCCGCGAGCATGGCGTTCGGTTCGCGTCACGACTCGCCGACTGCCGTTCGGGGCGACGAACTCCTTCGCGTAGCCGTAGGGAATGCTCCCCCCGAAGATCGCTCCGCCCTCGACTCGGCAAACCGTTCCTCGAAGCGTGTCGCGAGAGAGGTTGACCAGATACTGGCCCCCTTCGTGGTGCTCAACGACCTCAGCGATCGTGTCGAGGAAGACATTTCCAGACTTCTGGTGGCCCTCCAAGAAGTGGCTCTTCCACCCCAGCGCCTCGACCCGGTGGTCCATGACGATTCCAACCCTCGGGTCCTGATCGCGAAGGAGGCGATTTCGCTTCCACGCAACCAGGACACCCTTCTGATGGGACTCCTCAAGAAAGGCGAACATGGCGTTGAGGCCCGGCCGGTCGAGATTGCTTCCTGAGATCGACTGATCCACGAAGGAGTGGAGGAGCTGGTAGCCGTTGGTCTCGGCCCACTTCCGAATGTAGGCCTCCTGATCTTCGGCTGAGAATTCTTGCTTGCTTGAAGAGACTCGAATGAGTCCTACAGCGACTTTTGTAGGTGGGGCCTTGGTCATGGTGTTTTGGTTTCGGGGTGCTCCGACTCCAACCGGCACAGGGTCGCGTCGATCAGGAACTCGGCGAGCGCGCGAAGTGAGCGGCGCTCGCAGTCCTTGATCACCTCGACCTGAAGCCGGTCGGAGAGCTCGCGTGAACAGCGAGCTGCCGAAGGGGGTGCTTGAGAGGGGCGGGGATCGGGTTGGCGACTACAGGGCACGAGCGTGGCCCCCTGATTCGACAGTGAGGCCCGTCCGTGGGCTGAGATCCGGGTTGCGAGCGGAGGCGGATCGCGTCGTGCGGAATGCCCCCGTCGCTAGGCCTAGGCGAGGCGGCTCGCGGTCTGCCGGATCAGGCTGAGGGTCGTCGCGCTCCGGAATGGGGCCGAGCGGCCCAAGCAAGGGCGCTGGTTGGCGCGATCGCTTGGGCCTGGAAGTTGGAGTGTTGCCGCGGTCTCGACTGGGTCTTCTGGGCTTGGCGAAGCAAGGACGGGTTCGGGTCGTGTCTTGCGCCAGAGGGCCTTGGAGAGGGCGGGATTGATAGATTGGGCCTGGTTCGTCATGCAGTTTCTCCTGCTTGGCGTTCAAGGGCTCAGGTAGGTGTTGATGCACCTCTTGAGCCCGCTTCGATTTGTCCGCTGGGCACAGTCCCCAGCGCCGAAGAAGATACCTCGATTGAGCGCGCGTCTCGATTCCGATTCTGGACGGGGTTTGGAGTCGGGAGAGGCAGCGGCTCGCACCGTTTTCAGCCTGGATCGTCCCTAGGCCAGACTCTTCCTTCGAGTTCTGGGGGCGGACTTGAAACAGGGGCGGGGGTTGAGCAGCCATGACGGTCTCCAGGAGCAAGGGCGGGTACGAGACCGGGCGCGTGCTCCCAAGAGGGCACGGGTGGTCTTGTCAGCTCCTGGCTCCTTCTCTGCCCTGCCATGGGGACGGGCGGACGCTTCATTGCAGCGCTCCGGCAAGCCGTCGTCGGTGGTCTTGGGGGTAGAGAGAGGAGGTCTGTTCGAATTGCAGCGACGCTGCCTGATTGGTGGGGGTAGTGGTCCTAGGGGAACTCGCGTCTGGTTGCACGAGGCTGAAGGGGTGGGGAGAGAGTTCCGCGAAATCACTGCCCTACACAGTCGCGAGAATCATGCCTCGGGTAAGTCCTTTAGACGTCGCTTGGGGGTCCTTGCTGGACTATCCAGGACGGAGCGGTGCTCCAGAATGGACCTGTCGGATCGAGTGAGAATCGGAAGAGGGGTTG
>Ga0316202_10000284_pt1 | contig 64465 bp, 57 predicted proteins | sample 3monrhotite_MG_FD_204934 | JGI IMG/M metagenome (GOLD analysis project Ga0316202, IMG submission 204934) | Microbial mat bacterial communities from mineral coupon in-situ incubated in ocean water Damariscotta River, Maine, United States -... | ecosystem: Environmental > Aquatic > Marine >...
GCCGAGATTCTGGCGGTGCTGGCCCACGAACTGGGGCATATGAAGAAGAAACATATCTTGAAGCGGATGCTCCTGATGGCTGGGATTGCGCTCTTTTACTGCTGGTTGGCTCACGCCCTGATCGGCTGGCAGGGGCTGCCGCAGCTGGTAGGTCTGGAGGATGCCAGTTTCTACGCGCGGCTGGTGATCCTGTTTTTTATCTCAGGTCTTCTGACTTTTCCGCTGACGCCGCTCTTCAGCAGCCTGTCGCGTCGTGATGAGTATCAGGCCGATCGCTTCGCCTCTGAGCTACACGGCAACCCCGAAGATCTGGCGACCGCGCTGATCCAGATGAGCAAAGAGAACCTCGCCAACCTGCATCCGCATCCCACCTATGCGCGTTTCTATTATTCACATCCACCGGTGGTTGAGCGGGTGCGCAAGCTGCGCGAATTGAAGGGTTAACTCCTCAACCTCTGTGATGAAGTCAGGACCTTGGTCAGAACTTTATGGCTGTGGGTTTCGGTCGAACCCAATGAGATATGTCGCTTTTGTGGCTCACTTGACAAGCACAGGCTGGATACGTAGGTTCTTTAAATTGTTATCCTTCCGCAATGAAGAAACCTCTGCTTTTATATTTGAAACCCTTGTGCTGATCACTGGGATTCAGGAGAGAACATGGACCAGATCAAACTGAGTTGCCCGCATTGCGGCTTTGCCAAAGAGGTCGAGCAAGAGTGGATCCCCTCAGGGGAAAATAAAATCAGCTGTCCAAAGTGTCACCAGAGCTTCTCTTTTGAAAAGACCTTTAGTTTAGAACCCGCGCCACCAGGCACTGGGGTGAGTAAGATGGCGCTACTGCTGGTCACTTTTTTCCTCGGCGGGATCGGCGGGCACCGATTCTATCAAAAAAAATATGCTCTTGGTGTTCTCTATCTGCTCTTCTTCTGGACCTATATCCCGTCTTTGGTGGCACTCGTCGAATTCATTGTGTACGCCTTTAAGAGTGAAATCGAACTCCAGCGCCGCTACCCTGTCGCGAGCAGTCGTGCGGTGGTCTATGCCGTGATTATCCCGATGTTTGGCATTGCCCTGATCGGTATTTTGGCTGCGATAGCGATTCCTCAGTATGCCTCCTATCGGGAGAAGGCCTCTAATGCGCTGGTCACCAGCGATATCAGAGCCTGCAAGCAGCAGGCAGAAGCCCTGTTTGCTGAACGGATGTCATTTCCGACCCAGGCTGAGGATCTGCACTGCCAGCCTTCCGCCGGGGTCTCGCTGTTTTATCTGACGTTCGGGTTTGATGAGTTTCAGATTATCGGTTATCACGCTGATGGCAAGAAGGCCTTTTTGGCTGCCAGCAGCAGTGACGGATTAACTGAAAATTCGCGGCAGGAGATTGAGAACCAACTCGGGCAGCGCTACAGCAGTTTGTCCCAGACGCAAGGGTTTCACTTCGTGGAGTAAACCTTTCGCGGAGGCTCTGGCCGAAATCCGGCCTTAATTCTTATATTGATGTTCAGCACAACAACAATCCAAGGGAACTCAAGATGAAATTGAAAATTTTAGGAATTCTGCTCGTCGCAGCTGTGGTTAGCCAGTTTATCCCCTACGGCAAGGATCATACGAACCCAGCTGTGCAGGCTGAACCTGAGTGGGACAGCAGCAGAACCAGGGAACTTTTTTCCCGGACCTGTGCTGATTGTCACAGTCATGAAACAATCTGGCCTGCTTATAGCAATTACGCCCCGGTATCCTGGCTGATTCAGAGTGATATTGACGAAGGGCGCGAGCATTTTAATGTTTCAAACTGGGGACTCCAGCAAAAGAATAAGGCGAATGAAGCCGCTGAAGCAGTGCGGGAAGGGGAGATGCCCCCCTGGTTTTATCTTATCCCTCATGCTGATGCGCGTTTGAGTGATAGCGAAGAGGGGGAGTTAATTCGGGGGTTAATTGCGACTTTTGGCGATAAAAAAGCTGAAAGCCAAAATAAAGACTAGTTATCGTCGCGTTAGCCCAGGGTAGAGTTGGCTCCGGTTGCTGAATATTGAAACTTGATTCGGTAGCCACTCTGACTCAGGGAGAAGGGACGAAGTCCTTGATACACTCTTCGGGCAAAAGGGGAGATCTTGTGCAATGATTAATCTCAGGTGGTTATTGTGTGGGATAGGGTTCTGGTCGCATCTGAAATAATACCCTGGTTTGCTGAGCGGTCCAATTAAGATCGAAAGATCTGATCGTTCTGCGTAATCTTCCCCTTTGTGGAGTTGGTCAAAATGCTAACCTTGTTCATTAATGTGTTTCTGAAAATTTTTATGATCTTCACCCCGTTCTTTGTCATGTCGGCCTTTCTATCGCTGACCAAAGATGACTCGCGGGCTGAGCGCCAGCGGATCGCGCTCAAGGTCACGCTGGCGGTCGCGCTGACCTGCTTCGTGCTGTTTCTGTTCGGCTCCTATATCTTCGCCCTCTTCGGTATCACGCTCGATGCCTTCCGCATTGGTGCCGGGGCGATCCTCTTTTTGTCAGCGGTCTCCATGATCCAGGGGAAGACCGCGGTTTCTGCGCAAAATACCCGCGAGGACGTCGCGGTCGTGCCGCTGGCGATCCCGATCACCGTCGGCCCTGGGACTATCGGCGCCTTGCTGGTTATGGGGGCAGGGCTTAAGACCATGCCGGAGAAGATCACTGCGAGTCTTGCCCTGTTGTGTGCGGTGCTCGCCGTTGGCGGCCTGCTCTCTGTTGCAGGTCGCTTTGAGCGCATTCTTGGTCAGCAGGGGCTGACCATCCTCACCAAGCTGACCGGTCTCTTTGTTTCGGCTATCGCTGCGCAGATTTTTTTCACCGGACTGAAGAACTTTCTGGCCTGAAAGGTCTTCACGTCTTCTCTCCTGGTGGATCAAAAATAGCATTGCAACCCCTCAGGGATAGACTCCCATCCGCTAAAAATCCGTTGCTCAGCTGGTAATGTCCCGGGCAGATGCCCTTCACACCATATCTCAGAAAAACGTCTGGCTGCCGCTGGGCCGAGCAAGAACTCGGCCGAAGCTGCGCGGCGCACGACCTGAGCTGCCGCGCCTGGTTCCATCTGGATTTGCCAGTCTTCAGGCTCAGGTTTTTCTGTTTGCATCAGCTGTACACGATCATAACTGACTGCAAGCCGCAGGCGGTGCCAGTGTGTCTGGGCCAGAAGTTGCGGCGAGATTTGTAAGCGTGATTGCGAAATGGCCTGATTCCAGAGCCCCTCGTCGACGCCGGCTATTTGCCATAACTGGACCTGCTTTTGAAGTTGTGCCGGCTCCCCGCACAGCGAGAGCTTCCGCAGGAACCCTGCCTGCGTAACAGTTTCCCAGGGGCGCTTGTCGAGTTGGGCGGTGCGCCTGAGACTGGCTGCCTTCTGATGACGATGCTTAAACACGAAAGAGCAGTAGTTGATCGGCAGGTTCAGTTGGTTGTGATGGGCAAAGCTGAGAATCTGGAGTGCGGTCAGTTCTGAATCGAGCACGGTGATTTTTTCACCATGCAAAAAGGTATAATTTCTTTCATTCAAGGACTTGAAGTTGTGCTTTGTCAGGCGGATCTGATGCAGATTGAGATGCTGGACTCCAAGCTCTGGCAGCTCTGGCAACAGTTGTTTCATGGTGGTGAGAGCTTCTGGTACGGCCGGGATCTCGACGCTGATAACCGGGATGACTCCTTTGGCAGCGGCAATATTGTGGCACTTGTAGTTAGTCGCGCCAATATCAAATCGGATCTCATCTAGGCCTGCCTCTGCCAATTTGCCGGCAATTTCACGCGTCAAAAGAATCCCGTTGGTGTACATCCAGAGATGCCCCTCGGTGCCCAGCGCCTCTCTTGAGGCGCGCAGGAATGCCAGGGTGCGGTTGAGCGTTAGCAGGGGCTCGCCACCGCTGATGCTGACCCCTTTAAAGCCGAGCTGTTGCAGATAGCTGGCATAAGCTGCCGGATGTCTGAACGACAGATGGTTCGTCGCAGGGATTTCCACACGGTCCTGCGCCGTCGGGCAATAAAAGCAGTTGGCGTTACAGCTGGCATTGATGAACAGGCAGGACCAGTCTCCGGTGACGCACTTTTGGCAGCCGGGAGAGAGTTGTCCGATATGCGGTTTCGTCCCGCCTGCTGACCACAGCAGGCTGTCGCACAGGCTGTCGAGCAGCAATTGACGTTGCGTATTGATCGTCGATTGACGGCGGCGACCGGGAAATTTCAGGGCTCGATACTGGAGGCCAAATTCATCTTCGTTCGCTAAAATCAGCTGACGAGACAAACCGCGTGGTCTTGGCATATAAGAGTAAACTCCGGCTGGATATGAGGTGCGCGTCGGACCCTGATCTCTGGCCCACAACGAGCCAGCAGTCAGACTTCGCGCACTTAGCTCCTAAACTGGAATTTTTACAATCAAGAAGTGCAGCGGCGTGTTTTTATTTTGACTTCAAACGGTACAGAACTCCTCATTCGTAGTCATGGTGCAGGGTTCAGTTTAAGTGATATTCGGAATACAGGTGGTTTCACCCTTGTGGTTCTCCAGCGTGTATTCCTCGTCATTTTTATCTGTAATCGAATAGTTCGGCATCAGTGGAATCTTGCCGATATTGGTCGCAAGCACGTACATCGGTTGCGCCAGCCCGGTGGTGTGACCGCGCAGCGCGTCACGGATCAGCTCGGCGCCTTTTTCGACCGGGGTTCGGAAATGGTCTATCCCCGGAGCCGCTTCACAATAGAACAGGTAGTAGGGGCGAATCCGGGTGCGCAGCAGTTTCTGGTGCAGTTCTTTGAAGGTCGGTACGTCATCGTTGATCCCCTTCAACAATACTGCTTGATTACCGACATTGATGCCGCAACTCATAAGCTCAAATACCGCTTTTTCAGTTTCAGCGGTAATTTCATTGGGGTGGTTACACTGGGTGTTGATCCAGACCGGCACCCGGTGAAATCCACCAATCGCTTTTTTAAGACCTTCGGTAATCCGTTGCGGCAGCACGATCGGCAGGCGTGAACCGATACGGATCATCTGAATATGGGGGATCGCGCGCAGGCTGCTGATAAGATACTCCAGCTTTTCATCCGACAGCAGCAAGGGGTCGCCGCCAGTGATCAGCACGTCGCGAATCTCGGCGTGTTCGGTAATCCAGCGCAAGCCTTCTTCAACATCAAATCTGAGTTGGAGATCCTGATCAACGACCAGCTCCTTGCGAAAGCAGTGACGGCAGTAGATGCCACAATCCTGAACGACGGTAAAGGCGATCCGGTCGGTGTATTGACGCGCAATGCTGTCGGGGCGGACCTCGTCGGTATCGCGGTTCTCCTTAAACATCAGGTAGTCGTCCATGCCGAATTCATTGACCTTCTCCAGCATCGAAGGGATCACCTGCATGCGGATCGGGCAGTTCGGATCATCTTTATCCATCAATGAGGCAAAATAGGGGGTGGTCCCCCATTTGGTGTCCAGGGTTTGGATCGCTTCTTTTTCATCGTCAGTGACATTGATGTAGGTTGCCAGTTTCTCGAGGGTGTTGACCTGATTTTGCATCTGCTGTTGCCATTGAGCAGCCATTCTTGTCTCCTTCATTAGGGTTGTATAAATGAGTGGGTGTTGACGAAATCAGGAGGGTTGCGTGCGGAGGCTTAACCGTTCTGCACTTCGGCCAACAGGCGCAAGGGGGCACAGCGGGGATGGGACACCGGCCGTTGGCCGCATCCTGAAAATTGTCTTTATTCGGTTGTTTAAGGACAGAGCGACCCGCGACCCGGTTCAGCAGGTAGGCTGGAACCAGGCGCAACTCTGTAGGGAGAGAGGATCTGCGAAGCATCACACAGGGTGAAGTTCTTAACGATCCCCTTGCGGGGCAAGGCCGGAACACCCAGGTGGGGTGCCGCCTTGGCGGGTATCAGGGTAGAATGAGGGGAGCTATCGGTTCCTCTATATTGAATCCTGACGACCGGAGTAACTCCGGCCGCAGGGAGGTTCCCTGCGGCCGGGTTGCTAGCGATATTTAGATGGCTGCTTTGCGTGCGGCATCGAGCCAGCTGTTCCAGGTCGACTGGTTCTTTTTGATCCACTCTTTAACGTGACGATCGATATCTTTGGTAGATTTTTCACCGTTTTGCATCTTGGTATTCTGCTCGTTGATATCACCGAGAGGCAGGGTGAATACTTTGAAAAATTCCTTCGCAGCCGGATTTTCGGCAAGGAATTTTTTGTTGGCGACGATCTGAATGTCGGCGACTACAAACCCTAGTTTGACTGGATCACTGACCGCACCTGCAATACCACTGACGGTTAGGCGTTCCACCTGCGGTTTTTGTGCTTCAGTCGGATTGATCTCGGGGACGTTGATCCACATCACGTCTTTTCCGGGCTTGAATTTAAAGACGGTCCAGTTCGGTGCCCAGGTGTAGAAGAATGCTGGGCCACCAGAATTGTAACGCGCCAGAGCATCGGCCATGCTCGCCGAGTATGCAGCTTTAATCAGGTTGATGTCATCCTCGAGGCCATAGACCTCCATGTGATGGGCGATCGTCCCCTCACAGCCCCAGCCAGCAGGACAGGCGGTCAGATCGGCCTTGCCGTCGCCATTGGCATCGAAGGCGGCTTTAACTTCTGGACGCTTGAAGTCAGCGAGAGATTTGATGTTGAATTTTTCTACTTCTTTTTTCGAGACCAGATAACCTTGGAGCCCGCCAGCCTTGACGACGTAGCCGACCTTTTCGCCTTTTTCATAGAAGTTTTTCGGCATCTGCCCGTCATGGACCGGGAACCAGCCGTTGGTCCAGTAGTCAAGATCGCCCAAGGCGAGGGACTGATAAAAAAGTGGATTGGTTAGCTCTTTAGGTTTTTTGACATTGTAACCGAGTTCTTTCAGACCTTCACGGACCAGGGCTTCCTGAAAGTAACCGGTGTTCCAGGTGGCGCGGGCTGGTTGCACCTTAACCCCCTTGCCAGGTTGTTCTACCGCAAGTGCGGGGAGGGTGAACGACAGGAATAACAGGACAAGCAGGATTCTTTTCATGTTCTTTTCCTTTTCTTGAGAGAGGTGTGAATGGAACAAATAAACTATTTCTGGCCTATGCCCTGGGTGATTCGATCCAGGACCATCGCCAGCAGCACAATCGATAGCCCGCCGATGGTGGCCAGGCCGATCTCCAGGGTGTTCAAGCCCTGGACAACCGGATTGCCGAGTCCGCCCGCGCCGATCAGTGCGGCAATGACGACCATTGAGAGCGCCATCATGATGGTTTGATTGAGTCCGGCCATGACCGAGGGCATCGCCAGCGGAAACTGGACCTTGCGCAAGACTTGCCAGGGGGTGGCACCAAAGGCGATCGCCGCTTCTATCAGCTCAGGGTGAACCTGTCGGATGCCGAGACTGGTCAGGCGGATAATCGGCGGCAGAGCAAAAACGATGGTCGCCAGAACGCCCGAGACGGTCCCGATGCTGAAGAGCATAACCACCGGCACCAGATAGACAAAGGGTGGGGTGGTCTGCATGACATCGAGACAGGGGCGCAGATACATCTCAAAACGGTCACTGCGACCCGCCATGATTCCGAGTGGAACTCCAACCACCGCACAGAAAACTACGGAGCAGATCACCATCGCCAGCGTGGTCATGGTGTAATCCCAGAGGCCAAGATAACCGATCAACAGAAAGGTTAAGACGGTAAAAAAGGTTACCCGTTTGCCAGCGTAGCGCCAGGCGATGACACCAAATATCAGAATCACCACAAAGGGAGGGAGGCTGGAAAATAGCCATTCCAGACCTTCGAGACTGAGTTCGACCGGCACTTTTATGATCTGAAAATATTCGCGGTAATGAAGTACCAACCAGTCAACAGCGGTTTGCACCCATTCATCAAGGGGGATCAGTTGTTCATCAAAATTAAATATACGCATTGAATTTATCTCTTTTGTTTAAAGTTGTTCGGTGGTTGCGGCTTCATCTTCGGCTTGCTCAGTTCGGTGTAAGGTGCGTAAAAACAGGTTTTTGGAGACGGCACCCAGGTACTCACCTTTATCACTCAGGATCGGCAGCGGCCAAGGATTGTTGGCGACTTCCGGCAGGATATCCTGGAGTGAATCATTGGTATTCGCCGACTTGACTCCATGCAAATAGGCATTTGGCACCAAGTGTGGTTGATCATCACGATCAAACATCTCGCGCAAGGAGTCGGTCGACACAATCCCTTTAAAAATGCGGTTGTTGTCGATCACGTAAGCGTAGTCGCGATCATTTTTAATCAGTCGTTGCAATCCAGCTCGGGGATTTTTCCCGTCGGTAATGACGATGGTGACCTGGCTATCGATCGCAATGTCTCCAGCCGAAAGGATATTGGTCGGATCGACGCCGCGAAAGAAGGCGCGAACATAATCGTCGGCCGGATTCTGCAGAATATCTTCCGGGGTGCCGACCTGTACCACCCGTCCCCCCTCCATGATGGCAATACGGTCGCCGATGCGCATCGCTTCATCGAGGTCGTGAGAGATGAAAACAATGGTGCGTTTTGCCTTGGCTTGCAATTTCAGCAGTTCATCCTGCATTTCGGTGCGAATCAGCGGGTCGAGGGCCGAAAATGCTTCATCCATCAGTAAAATATCGGGGTCAACAGCCAGCCCACGGGCCAGGCCAACGCGCTGTTGCATGCCGCCAGACAGTTCCTTCGGCATACTCGCCGCCCAGGCATCGAGACCGACCTGCTCCAGTGCGTCCATTGCGCGTGCTTCGCGGGTTGCTTTGTCGATGCCGTCCATTTCCAGGCCGAAAGCAGCATTCTGCAAGACAGTCAGGTGTGGCATCAGAGCAAAAGACTGGAAAACCATGCTCATCTTCTTACGCCGCATTTTGACTAACTGATCATTGTTCATGCTGATGATATCTTCATCGTCGATAAAGACTTGCCCCGAGGACGGCTCAATCAGGCGATTGAGCATACGGACCATGGTCGATTTGCCTGAGCCAGAGAGCCCCATGATGACAAAAATTTCACCGGCATAAATTTCGAAGCTGGCATCTTGCACGCCGATAGTTGTCTCAGTTTTTTCGAAAATGGCTTCTTTGTCTAAGCCCTGTGCCAATAGTTCGCGTGCTCGCTTGGGGTGTGGGCCGAAAATTTTGTACAGGTTTCGGATCGAAATTTTACTCTCTTGGGGCATGATATATCCTTGTTTTTTAGTAGCTTAGCATGTTTTTCTGGAATTGCTCAGCAGGGGCGCTAATAAAGCAATGACCTGAGCCGCAAGCGATAAAGGGAGGGGGGCTGCTTTTTAGCATCGTCCCAGATAATAAGTCGTTCAGTATTTGGTTTTTTAAAGGACAGAGCGACCCGCGACTTGGTCCTGTGGATGACCCAGAATCAAGCGCTACTCTGATAGAAAAGAAGATCTGCGAAGCCTCACACAGGGCGAAGTTCTTGACGATCTCCTTGCGGGGCTAGGACGGAACACCCTGGCAGGGCGTCGCCTATACCAGCGCATAGTACAAAGATTAAGAGCTCAGGTCAAATGAGGGTGCTTCGCTGCCGGTTGACGCAATTGACAGTGAAGTCGATCTGACTTATATACAGACCGACAAATTCGTGAATCTAAGTCAGCGGGAGGGCGGGACGCATAAATGCGTAGCGGGCGTAACCTGGGGAAGGCTGTTTCGACAGTTGAGACCCACATGGCCGAAAGGAATTGAGCAGTGGCCAAAAAATCAATGGTTATTACCGGTGAGTCCCTGGCCCGACAGGGCTATTGTAGAATCAGTAAACGTAAAAATGTTGTCGCTCGGATCGATATTGAAAACTGGGTCGAGGTTTTTGCTAAGCATTTCGGTAAGTCCCTGCATGAGATGTTTTCAGAGATTCTGGCGAATCCAGGGCATTATGAAGATCTGTTCCGGCGTGAATGGAGCAAGGATCATCTCGATGTCAGTTTGACGACAGCCCGTACGGTTCCATCGAGCTTCGGCTGTGCGGTCGGTTTCGAGGAGAAAGACGAGGCTTCGGCATAGAAGGGTTCGTCCGTTCTGCTCCTCGATAAGTTTTTCCTGTCGTTCCTGCCTGTTCTCCGTTTCCATACTCTGCGAGGAAGATCATGGCATTGCCCTGGAAGACGCTCGACCGATTCATCACCGAGGATGAGGGGGTTCTTGAACTGCGCCAGCGTGGAGAGGGGGATTTTATTATCTCCCTCGGCAGCCAGGTGCTGATGAACAGCAAGGCGCAACGCTCTGAAATCGCGCTCGGCCAACTCGGCTGTATGGGGTTGATCAGCCATCCTGCTCCACGGGTACTTATTGGTGGTTTGGGGATGGCGATTACCCTGCGTGCGGTGCTTGACGCCTTGCCTGAGACGGCAGAAGTTGTGGTCGCCGAACTCAATCCCAAAATTTCGGAATGGTGTCTAGGTCCGCTTGCAGAGTTGACCAACGGGGCTGCCGCTGACCAGCGTGTCAGAATCAAAATCGCTGATGTCGCTGAGCTGATTCGTAAATCGGCTGAGGCTAGTTTTGATGCAATTATGCTTGATCTTTATCGTGGCCCTCACCCTCAGACCGACCGGCTCAAAGACCCGATCTATGGCAGCCGGGCGATTGAGCGTACATGCAAACGGCTCAAGCCGGATGGTCTTTTTGCGGTCTGGGGTGAAAATCCCGATGCTGCGTTTGAACAACGTCTTGCCTCAGGCGGGTTTAACGTACGCTGCGAAAGACCAGGCAAGGGCGGCTATCGTCACGCGGTCTGGATTGCGCAAAAGAAGGTCGCCCAGAAAACGCATCAAGCCCGTAAAGATTAGATTTTAAAATGAGCGACCCGGGAAAACGGGAAGAGGGATGATATGGAAGATTTTGATCTGAACGGCCGTGAGTTTGTTGAGTTGTGCAATCTATTGAAGTTACTCGGTCTTTGTTCCAGCGGCGGGACCGCCAAGCTGGCCATTACTGAAGGTCGGGTCATTGTTGAGGGGCAGGTCGAATTGCGCAAACGCTGTAAGCTGCGCTCTGGACAGGTCGTTGAATTTGCTGGCCAGCAAATCAGGGTTATCTAGTCAAACTTACGTCCTAAGTCTCCTCTGGACTTTGCATTAACGGTAATATCTGTCCCGGGAAAAGATCTAATTTCTTTTCAAGAACGTCGTCACGAAACCCCAGTATGATCTGTTCTGTCTTCTCTCGGATCAAACAAAATAGTCCCACCATCAGGCCGGGCATTTTTCGCTCTCTGTATAAATTTTTACCCCAGGGACTCACCTTCTGCATCACAAAATATTCATCTTCGAGCGCATCTGTTTGCGGAACTTCAACTCTGACCGTAGCCATCTTGCCGTGCCGTGAACGTGTCATCATGGCGACGACGAGGAACATCACCCCGGCTGCCGCCAGTGAGACTGTAAAACTGCCAAATTTCGTATTGAGTGTCGCTGAGAGCTTGGCCAAGACAAAACGATTCCCCTAGTGGTAAGTTCTACGGAAGAAATAATGTTTGATGCTGAACTGCCCGGTTTTTTACTCTCTTCTGATTATCTACTTCGCTCCACCAACAACCAAAAGAGCCAAAATCATCTCGCGCCCGTTCGCTTTAGCTCACTCAAGACGCAGAGAACGCAGAGAAAACCTTTAAGCTTTTCGGTTTTATCCCTAACTTCAGTTCTTGAACAACCTCCCTCTGCGCTCTCTGCGTCTTTTCGCGAGACAGATTTTACTTTTGTTTGCCGTTAGAACTTTTAGTTGAACCAAGAGGACCCAGACACTCTTTTTAACCACTCTGTGATTTCGTTGAGCTTGGACAGAACGAGGTTTTGCAGAAATGTGATTTCATATTTGATGGATTTTGCAGCATTGCGAAAATGTAAAAAAAGTTTGCATCCTTCAAAACTCAGGTTAGAGTTGTTCAATGATTATTCTAGGTGAGTAGAAATGGGAGCGATGTATGGAAAATATACAAAAGCGGGAGATCCTGCTTGAAAGTGGCACCAATGAAATGGAGATTATTGAGTTTTATCTCGGTCGGCAGTCATTCGGGATAAACGTGCAGAAGTTGAAAGAGATAATCCCTTTCGATGCTGGAAGGGTGACAAGGATTCCAGATTGTGCCGAATCTATTATCGGTACGCTCCTGTTGCGAGGAGCTACAATTCCGCTGGTTGATTTGAAGAAACATCTGGCGCAGCGTTTTGACGAGACCCTGGGGGAGGTGCGCGAAGTCGTATTGGTTTGTGAATTCAACGGACGCACCAACGGGTTCAAGGTCGACGGGGTCAATCAGATCCACCGGGTCAATTGGAGTGATGTGCAAACGATGGCGCAGTTTATTGATCAATATCGACCGCGGTTCACTGGAAGTATTAATATCGATGGGCGCGAGATTTTGATTGTCGATCTCGAGCATATCATCGCTGAGTTCGATCCCGACTCCGCTCTTGATTATGATGCTGAGTTAGATGCTGCAGGGCAAGAGCCGAATATTGGCGAACATCGTCAGCGGATGCGGATTTTACTAGCTGAGGACTCCTCGTTGATCCGTGCCGGAATTGAGAAGGTCTTAAATCTGGCAGGCTACAGCAACCTGCATGCCTTCGTTGATGGTGAGAGTTGTTATGCAGAGATCATTCGGCTCAAAAAGGAGGCCACCTCGGCCGGGGAAGGGATTCAAAACTATCTCAACTTGCTGATCACTGATATCGAAATGCCAAAAATGGACGGGTTGACCTTATGCCGCAAGGTCAAGGAAGATCCGGCGCTGAAGGATGTGTTTGTCGTGCTCTTTTCGTCGTTGATTAACGAGCAGATGGCAGCCAAATGCGACTCGGTGGGGGCTGATGGTTATGCGACCAAACCGGAAATACCCAAGCTGGTCGACATGATGGATCGATTTTTATTTGACAGTTAACTTGGCTAGGGTTGAAGTGCAGAGATGAGACAGGAAAGCCGGTCCCTCAGGTCCGGCTTTCCTGTCTCGGAGATATTATTTTTCTCAGCCGATATTCTTCTCCAACCGTTCACAAACCCTTTCGGCATCAGCTTTTGCAGTATTGATTTGATCAGGGGTCATCTTGTTCTCAAGGTTTTTAAGAATCCGCTGGGCATCTTCATGCCCTTGTTCCGCAGGGAGACTTAGCCAGATATAGGCAGAGATATAATCTTTGTCGACACCGCGGCCTAGAGCATACATGCCGCCGAGGTTGTATTGCGCATCGGTGTATCCTTGCTCGACTGCTTTACTCCACCACTTCACCGCCTCGGCATCACTCTTTTCAACGCCATAACCGAAGACGTAGATAACACCGAGGTTGTACTGGGCTGCAGCGTTTCCTTGTTCTGCCGCCAGGGTCCACCATTTACGTGCTTCGGCATAGTCCTGCGGAATGCTCTCGCCTTTAATGTACATGCTGCCCAGGTTGTACTGAGCATCCAGATCGCCCTGCTCAGCAGCAAGACGATACCATTTGATCGCCTCGTAAGGATCAGCTTCGATCCCCTCACCGCGCGCGTACATCGATCCGAGGTTGTGTTGCGCATCGACATGCCCCTGGTCGGCTGCCATGCGGCACCACTTGAAGGCTTGGGAGTTGTCTCGCTCCACTCCTTGGCCGAAGGCGTACATGACGCCTAGATTGTACTGGCCATCAGCATTTCCGGCCTGGGCCGCCATGCGGTACCAGCCAACTGCCTGGTCGAAATCCTGTTCAATTCCTTCGCCATTGGCGTACATCAAGCCAAGGGTATATTGGGCTTCAATATGCCCCTGGTCCGCGGCCTTACGACACCAGTTGAGCGCTTGAGGGTAGTCTGACTGAATTCCCTGGCCGAACGCGAGCATGACACCCAGATTGTACTGAGCGTCAGCGTCACCTCTGTCCGCGGCACGGTTGTACCAGTTGACGGCCAGAGTATCATCCTGCTCAACGCCTAGACCTTGTTCATAGAGATAGCCGAGGGCCAGTTGCGCCTGGATGTGATTCTGCTCTGCAGCCAGCAGGTACCAGCGAGCGGCTTCGACGTGATTTTGCGGGACGCCATCACCGAGTTCGCACATGCGGCCGTAGTTGTACTGAGCATCCGATTTTCCGAGTTCAGCGGCTTGTTTGTAGCGGTTTTCAGCAATAAAAGGTCGCTCATTCATGGTCTGGTCCTGTTTAAGGGGAACGGACAACTGACTGATTCTCGGAAGAAAATTAGCAGAAACGCCAATAATGTGCAAATCACTATGAAATTATAGGTGAAATCAGAAAATAAAAGAATATTGAGGGTTTGGGTGAAAAAGGGCGAAACACGCAGATATGGTGAAAATTAAAAAGGGAACCCACGATAGCGGATTCCCTTGTTTTTTTTGGTTGCGGGAGAAGGATTTGAACCTCCGACCTTCGGGTTATGAGCCCGACGAGCTACCAGACTGCTCCATCCCGCGACAACGAGAGGGAACCTACCCGATTGACTGGTGCAGGTCAACCTCTTATTTTGCTTGAGGGCTCTTTTCCGCAGATAATCAGCAATTCCCCTTGTCGCCCGGTTGCGGTTGGTGCTACAAAACGGCTCCACAAACTCTTGTCGCCAGCGAGTCATTTCCCTCTCGCCGTGCTTTAATTATCCGGCAATATCTAAAAAGGCGGACTCTTGCAAACAGTGATCGATCTTGATCAAGCTCTAGAATTACGCAAACGGGGTGCGTTGGTGGTCGACGTGCGCTCGCCAGCAGAGTTTGCTGAAGCGACGATTCCCGGGGCGATCAATGTGCCGATCTTCAGTAATGAGGAACGCGCCGAGGTCGGTACGCTCTACAAGCAGACCGGGCGTAAGGATGCGCGACGGCGCGGCATAGAGATTGTGTCGCCCAAGATTCCACAGATGCTGGCTCAGGTCGAAGAGGCTAGAGATCCTGAGTCTCCACCGGTGGTGGTTTTTTGCTGGCGCGGCGGGCAGCGTTCATTGGCGATAACAACATTTTTGAATCTGGCTGGGATTCCGGCCCGTCAACTTAAAGGCGGCCACAAGGCTTTCCGCCGTAGGGTCATCGATTACTTTGAACAGACCGAGTTTAATCGGACCCTGGTTCTGCGTGGCCTGACCGGGGTTGGGAAAACCCTGTTGTTACAGCGGCTCTCCGCTGAAGATTATCCAGTGATCGATCTTGAAGGGCTGGCCAACCATCGTGGTAGTGCTTTCGGTGGTCTGGGGCTTGGTGATCAACCTGGCCAGAAAATGTTTGAAGCCCAACTCTGGAACCGTTTCGAAGAATGCCGGAGCGCTGGCTATCTGGTGACTGAGGGGGAGAGTCGACATATCGGTCGGTTAGTAGTTCCACCCCGTTTCCACCGAGTGATGCAGGAACAGACCAGTCTCTGGATTGATGCCTCGCTCGATTACCGGGTGCGTGTCATTCTGGATGATTATCCGGCGCGCGATGATCTGACCGCGGCCTTCGAACCACCTCTGCTTGCGTTAAAAGAGCGGCTCGGGAACTCTGCGGTTGCCGATCTGTTGGAACTTTTGCAGCAAAAGCAATGGGAAGAGCTGACCCGCAGGTTGATGGTCGACTACTACGATCCGCTTTATCTGCATACCCTTCCCGAGCGGCGGGTTGAGATTCAGATCAAGACTCTTGATGATGGGGTGGCAGAGCTGAAACGCGCGATTACCCAACTCCTGCAGGACTAGGCTCTTGACCGCTCTTGCGGTCGATCTGTGCGCAGGGTATCCTGTCTTATGGCCTTGGACCCCCACCCCTTAAAATCAATTTCCCCACTTTTTGTCAGCGATTTTACCGTCGATGCTTCCGCACCCTTTGAGCGACACCTCAATCGGCTTGAAGTCGAGATTGGTGGGGAAGATTACCGTGGATTGAAAAGGGTCGAACTGGTCGATCTGCCTGCGCAGGCCTTTGCCGGGATGGTCGAATTGACCGAGAGGCTGCTGCATACCACCCAGAATAATTATAATCGTCAGTTGTTGATCGATCTGAAAGCGCGGGTCTACCTCGATAAACGACGCTACTATGTCTATTATAGGTTGCCAGAACGGACCATCCGTTTTGTGCCGAGTTGGCGCGAGCATGTTCTGACGCGGGTTTTTGGTGATTTGCCGCTCGACAGCTGCGACTGGACCCCATGCCCCGGATTATTGCCCGGGTTTACCAGTCGCTTCCTGGCTGACGAGGCTGGTGGGAGTCTGCTGATGCAGGCCGACCAGCCAGATCCTGAGCTGCCGCTGCTGACTGTTAGCCATGGTCCCTATGACCCTCATACCCTTGAGGTTGCGCTCTATTTTTTGCGTGAAGGTCGCGCTCGCGGGGCGATCATCAATCTCGGTTTTTCGGGTCGCGAACCTCTGGCTGATCAAAATCTGCAAAAATTGAAAGCCTGGGGGGTGCCGCTTAACCCCAGCAATATTGACGTGATCTATCCCTACGTTGATGCCAATGGCCATCCTTACTGCTATAAGCAGGAGGAGGGACTCTGTGGTTTCATCAAGCATTTTTCAGGTTCGGCACCGGTGTTGATTGTCGATGTCCATGGTTATGTCGGGACAACTGCTGATGATCGGCGGGTGATTGTCGGGCTCGGTGGCTTGCCGCCTTACCCCGATCCACAAAAGATGGGGAGGCTCGAAATTGTGGATAAGCTGGTTCGACTCGTACCTGATGGGCGACTGCGCCAGGGGTTGGAGATGATTCGCGAGCTTTCACCGGAGATTGTCGTACAATTCTGTGCAGACAGTCATCAGGGCTACCAGTTGGAAATACAGGATGATTATAGTCTACAGGGTCGAATCTGCGATCCGCATCAGGAGCTGGAAAACCTGCTCCAAGGTGAAGAGCGCAACTGCCTGATGCCGGAGCATGTTCGCTGGCTTCCGAGTGCCGGGGCTAATGCCCTGCAGCGGATCCAGGCCTGTAAGTTGTCCAGTTGCGCAGGATGCATGCATGTCGAAATTCCGACTCTGATCCGCCAGCGGATGGCGCTGCGCATGAAGGAGTTGGCGATCACTGATTCGCTGACCAGTTCGGGACTCTAATTTCGTGAGGAGAGAGGGGCAAGGTGTGAGGCGTAGGATTAAAATTATTAGAGCTCTTCTCCCCTCACTCCTAACGCCTCACCCCTGACTGTTTATCAGAACGGGCGCTGATTTTTCATTTCTTTATAAATTCCACTAAAGGGGCCCATCTGGATTCTGACTCCTTCGACGAAGCTCTTGTCCGCTATCTCTAATGGTAATGGATTGTCTCCCCCCAGTTTGCCGTAGAGCTCTCCTTCGCGTGGCATGTCCCAAGCGTGGATTCGCGCGGCCAGGTAGTAGCTCCCGCCCTGGGGGAGGTAGAGGGTGAATTCCCCTTGTTGGTTGGTCAGGGTCGAGGCGAAATCGGGTAGACGCTGCAGGTTTTTATCGGTATAGGCGATGGCGAAACCACCTGGGACAGGGTGGCCCTGTTGGTCGATAAGAACTCCTCGGATTCCTGTGTCAGTTCGGGTTTCGGCCAGATTCTTTTTAAAGAACATAGGTGCCTTCATTTGGGCCATTTCCAGATTGACCTGGGTCAGTTTGCTCTCAGCGACCTCAGCGATGATCCGTTGATGCTCAGAATAGTAGTCCCCGGTCTTCAGCGGGCCATTGGCTTCGCCACTGTTTCGCTTACGTGCCACGACATAATAGGTACCAGGGGGCAATTCGATACTGTAGCTGCCGTCCATCGCCGTTGGGGCTGAGAGAAACTGCGAAGGCCCGAGCAGATTCGAGATAGTATTAGGGTAAATATTGATATAGGCCCCTGCCAGCGGCGATGCATCTGTCTTAAGACGGACCTTGCCACTGATGCCAGTGCGACCTTGACCGTCGATCATATCGGTAATGACCTGATCACCGTTAGCAGTTCTCTGTATGTTGGTCGTGCAGGCCGATAGCGTGAGCAGCAGAAAGAGACAACAGAGCAGGATCTGGCGCATGGGGAAACCTCCTTGAAACTATGACAGTCAGAGCGAATTGATACGAAAGAGATAACCGAATTGTAGCGGCACTGATCGGTTTGTCAAAAATGGGTTAGAGTTGGGGGGTCGATAGCCGTGTCTGAACTTGGTTTAAGGATTAAAAACCAAAGTCCGATTTATTTCCATTTTGCCTAGGGGGCACTTGTGACTAAAATCTCAATTAAAGTAGGAAATCCGTTAAAACAGAAGACGCCTTGTCTGGTTTTGCCCGCCTATGAAGGGCGCCTCAAGCAGACCTTCAGCGAACTCGATTCTTTGCTCGCTGGACGGCTGCAAAAAGTCTTTCGCAGCCGCGAATTCACCGGTAAGGCTGGGGAAATGCTGCTGTTACATAGTTCTGACGGCGGTCTCTGCGAGCGTTTTTTGCTGGTTGGACTCGGTCTGAAAAAGCAGACGACAGTCTCGGGGCTACGGAGTTTGGCCAGTCAGGTCGCGAATTACCTTAGTGAACGGCATATTGGTCGCTGTTTGATCGATACCAACACCCTGCAACATCGAAAGGGGGGTGAGCTGGAGGCCCTGGGAGCGATCACCGAGGGTTTGCTGTTGGCAGGCTACCGTTTCGATAATTATCGGGAAAAAGTCACTGACAGTCTTGTTCCTCTTTTGGCCGCCGGGTTGTTGATCAGCTCATCGCGCGATAAGGCAAAGGCTGAAGCTGCTGTCTGTATGGCTGAAGCAATTTGTCATGGTATCTGCCGCGCGCGTGATCTGGTTAATCTGCCGGGGAACCACAAATCCCCTCAGGTGCTGGCCGAGACAGCGCAACAGATTGCAAAAGATCATGGATTGCGCTGCAGGCTTCTACCTCGCGCTGAACTCGAAAAGCAGGGTTTTGGTGCCCTCCTGGGGGTCGCCCAGGGGAGTGTGCGCGACCCCTACTTGATTGTTCTCGAATATCATGGCGGTACCAAAGACGAACGTCCGGTTGCGCTGGTCGGCAAGGGGGTGGTCTTTGACGCTGGAGGCATTTCGTTGAAACCGTCAGACAAGATGGACGAGATGAAGATGGATATGGCTGGCGCTGCTGCGGTGCTCGGTGCGGTGCAGACAGTCGCTGAGCTTAAGCTGCCGGTTAATCTGGTGGTGGTTGTGCCTGCAGTTGAGAACCTTCCTTCGGGAACAGCCTATAGGCCTGGCGACATTTTGACCTCGCTGTCGGGTAAGACAATCGAAGTCTTGAATACCGATGCCGAGGGCCGTTTGATCCTCGCCGATGCTCTCACCTGGGTCGGCCAATATAAACCCCGGGTGGTGATCGATCTGGCAACTCTGACCGGGGCCTGTATTATTGCTTTGGGGAATCAAGCCAGCGCCGTACTCGGCAACCATGAAGGGTTGATTCGCGAGCTGATCAAAGCTGGCGAGCGCTGTGGAGAACGGCTCTGGCAGCTACCTCTCTGGGAAGAGTACAGTGCTCAGATCAAGGGGGATTTCGGCGATATCAAGAATACCGGCGGGCGCGCGGCGGGAACCATTACGGCAGCGGCTTTTCTGCAGCAGTTTGCCGATGACTACACCTGGGCCCATCTCGACATTGCTGGCACGGCCTGGGCCGATAAAAGCACGGCCGGTTCGCCCAAGGGTGGAACCGGAGTGGGGGTGAGGGTGTTGGTGGAGTATCTGAAGGGGCAATGCTGAGAGGCCCGCTTGAAAAGGCACCCCTCATCCGGCCTGCGGCCACCTTCTCCCTTAGGGAGAAGGGCTTAGTTTTGCTCTCTGCCGCTGTAACAGTGAAGCTTTTGGCCTATTTCTCCAACGCGGCAACTCCGGTACGCGAAATCTCGACAATATGCTCTTCGCCGAGCTGAGTGACGAAGGCATCGATCTGTAACGTTGAACCAGCGATCTGAATAATATAGGTGTCGTGGTTGTTGTGGTCGAGTATTTCAAATTTATACTCTTTGCCGAGGGTCTCAAGCTGTGCGCTGTCGATCTCGAGTTTGATAATCGCTGCCTCGCGCCAGTAACTGTGTTCAGTATCGAGCTCCTTGGCTGAGATGACCTCGGTAAATTTTTCCAGCTGGCAGATCACCTGTCGGACCTTGGCTTCATCGTCTTCGCGCAGGGTGATGGTCATACGGCTGATTCCCGGTTTGCGTGATTTGCACACAGTCAGGGTGTCAACGTTGTACATCTTTTTGCGGATCAGCATCGAAACCTTCTGTAGGACACCAGGGCTGTCGAGCAGGTAAGCGAGAATTGCGCGTCTTTTCATTTTTTGCCCCCTTTTTTCTGAGGCTCCGGCCGTTTGACGATCATGTCGTCAAAACCACCTCCAGCCGGGATCATCGGCAGGATCACTTCCGATGGGTCGCAGATAAACTCAATGATGATTGCCCCTTTGAGGTCGATCGCTTCCTGAAGGGCCGGAACAATCTGATCGAGGGTTTCGACTTTGCGATAGGGGATGGCATAGGCCGCCGCGATCAGACCGTAATCGGGGCTGAGCATCGGGGTGCCAGCATAGCGGCCATCAAAAAACAGCGTCTGCCATTGGCGAACCATGCCGAGATAACCGTTATTGAAGATCAATATCTTGATATCGATCTTATGCTCCATGATGGTCCCAAGCTCCTGCATATTCATCTGGAAACCACCATCGCCACTGATCGACCAGACCCTTTCGTCGGGACGGACCAGTTTGACACCAATCGCCATTGGCAGAGAGGCGCCCATGGTCCCGGCACCGCCAGAGGCAAACCAGCTGTTGGGTGTCTGGTAGTTGTAGAAGCGTGCTGACATCATCTGATGCTGACCAACATCGGGCACCACGATGTCACGTCCCTGAGTGAGGTCAGAGAGTTGGCTGACGATGGTCTTCATCAGCAGCTTGCCGTCAGTCCCAAGACCGCAGGCAATCTCTTCGCGCAGGTCGTTGGCCATTACCTGGCGGAACTCATCGATTCGTGCATGCCAGCGGCGCCTTGGCTTGGCGGTCAGCATCGGGTCGCCGACCAGCACATGCAGGGTGCGGAAGGCATCAGCATTGATGGCGACGGATGTTGTAACATTTTTGTCAATTTCAGATGGGTCGATCTCGACGTGGATGACATCGGCATTTTTGGCATATTCATTGAGCTTGCCGGTCACCCGGTCATCGAAACGCATACCGAAAGAGATCAACAGGTCAGCTTCGCTGATGGCGCGATTGGCTTCAACCGTGCCGTGCATCCCCATCATGCCGAGGCTTAAGGGGTGATCTGCCGGCATGGCAGAGAGTCCATGCAGGGTGAAAGCGACAGGAATCTTGGTCTTTTCGGCGAAGGCTTGCAGTAGCTTGCCAGCGTTACTGCCGATGACCCCGTGTCCACAGAAAATCACCGGTCTCTCGCTGCGGTTGATCAGCTCTATCGCCTGCTTCAGCGGCTCGCGCGCCGGGGTCGGATGGTAGAAGAACCCAGGCAGGTTCGGGCGGAAATTTTCAAAGGAGAACTGGTAGTCTTTGCTGGTCTCCTGATTCTGGATATCTTTCGGGATGTCGAGAACCACAGGGCCAGGGCGTCCGGTGGTCGCAACATAGAAGGCCTCATGGACCGTCTTTTCGATCTCATCAGCGACGAGCGGCATGTAGGTCTGCTTGCAGATTGGCATCATTACGCCGATAACATCGCTCTCCTGAAAGGCGTCGGTGGCGATGACCCCGGTTGCGACCTGACCAGAGACAGCAATCATAGGGACAGAATCCATATGTGCGTCAGCAACGCCGGTCGTCAGGTTCATTGCGCCGGGTCCCGAGGTTGCCATACAGACCCCGATCTGGGGATCATCGGTCGAGAGGGAAGCGCGTGAAACGCCCTGGGCCATAAAGGTCGCCCCCTGTTCGTGGCGTGACATGACAAACTTGAAAGTTCCCATTTTGTCCATGCTGTCGAACACCGGCATGATTGCACCACCGGTATAACCAAAAATGTGCCGAACCCCTCTTTTTTTAAGGGCACGTAAGAGCAGTTCTTTACCAGTCATCACAGCCTCTTTGCTAAGAAAATGGATTGAGATTGCCGGGACAAGACCCGGAATGAATGATTACTTTATCGCTCTTAATTCATAAGAACAATGGTCTCGTGTGAAAATGTGAAAAATAATCCCAATTAAGAGCTCGGGAGCTGTTCATACGTGGAAGCTAAGACCGGCAAAATAGCTCAGGAATTTCCAGCCGGGAGCGATGTGTGCCGGGAGCGCTCAACTTGACATCATCTAGCACTGTTGTTAGATTGCGACCTTCGGTCAAAAGGCGGTTTTCCGTGTCTTAGTGGGAGCTTGGGGATGAAAATTCTGGTTGCAGATCGACTGTCTCAGGCAGGGCTCGATATCTTTACCGCAGCCGATGGGATCGTCCTTGATTACCGGCCTGAGTTGAGCGAGCAAGAGTTGCTCGTCGCCGTCGCCGATGTCGATGCTCTGGTGGTTCGTAGTGGGACACGCTTGACGGCCGAGGTTTTTGAAAAAGCTAAATCTCTGCGTGTCGTCGGGCGGGCAGGGATCGGCGCCGAAAATGTCGATCTAGACGCGGCCACTCGCCGTGGCGTGGTGGTGATGAATACCCCCTTCGGCAGCAGTATTACCAGCGCCGAGCACACCATTGCGATGCTGATGGCGCTGGCCCGGCATATCCCTCAAGCCTGTGCTGCTTTACGGCGTGGGGAGTGGCAGAAGGACAGCTACCTCGGGGTTGAACTCTCGGGGAAAAATCTCGGTGTAATCGGTGCGGGTAAGATCGGTCGTTTGGTTATCGAACGGGCGTTGGCGCTCAAGATGAATGTTCTGGTGTGTGACCCCTACCTGACGACTGAAGCGGTTCAGCAGTTGGGTGGAGAACAAGTCGAACTGCTTGATCTGTTGCAGCGCTCAGATTTTATCTCGTTACACGTTCCGCTCAATCCAGAGACCCGTGGCTTTCTTAATGCTGATCTTTTTGCCCAGCTCAAACCCGGTTGCCGAATTATTAATTGCGCTCAGGGTGGATTGATCGATGAAGAAGCTCTGGTCGTCGCCTTACACAGTGGCCAGGTTGCCGGTGCAGCGCTCGATGTCTTTACCAAAGAGCCCCCTGCTGCCGATCATCCTTTGTTGCAGTTTGATCAGGTGATTGCGACTCCGCATTTGCGCGCAGCCAGTGCCGATGCCCAGATTAATATTGCGGTGCAGATTGCCCGGCAGGTGCTCGATTTTTTGCAGCGGGATTTGATCACCAATGCGTTGAATGTTCCCTCGGTTAATGCCGATTTACTCAAGACGCTAAGACCCTGTTTTGAACTGGCAGAGCGGATGGGGCTTTTTATGTCCCAGTACCGAAGCGGTCGATTTAAGCAGGTTTCAATCGAATATAGCGGGACAGTGGCCGCTCATCCCCTTGAGCTATTAACCGCTGTCTTTTTAAAAGGGTTGTTGCGTCCGGTCCTGGGTGAGCAGGTCAATGATGTGAATGCACACCAACTGGCGCGCGAACATGGCATCGGGGTCAGTGAGACGCGAGTCTATTCGACCGATGAATTTGCCAGTTCGATACATGTCCGAATCGAGGGCGACCAGGGGAGTCATAGCCTCAGTGGTGCACTCTTCGGACAGAACGATTATCGGCTGGTGCGGATTGATGACTATTTAGTCGAGGCTGTTCCAGAAGGCCACCTGCTGGTGCTGCATAATGAAGACCGGCCAGGAGTTATCGCACGGATCAGTGGGATTTTGGCTGATGCCGAGGTTAATATTGCAATGCTCAACCTATCCCGCCGTCGGATTGAGGGGAGTGCCATTTCGTTGATCGGGATCGACAGCCTGTTGTCTCCCGAGGTTTTGCAGCGCCTTGCGGTGGCCGATGGCGTGCTCTTCGCCTGTCCGGTTAATCTGCCTCCGGCGACGCACTGGAATTGTAACTGAAAAACTTTTTTGCTGGCAGCAAGCCGGCTGATCGATGTGGATGACTATGATGAATTCTGATTCTTTGCCTGAATCCGCTCTGCCGAAAGGTGTGCGCGATTTTCTCCCACTCAAAGCCGCCAAGGTCGAATACCTGCAACACCAATTGCGACAGGTTATGGAGGACTGGGGCTTCCGCCCGGTGATAACACCGCAACTCGAGTTTTTCGATCTCCTTGAAAAAGGGTTGGGTGGCGACCTGCATGCGCGGGCTTTCCGTTTTGATGATCGTCAGAGTGGGCGTCTGCTCGCTTTCCCGCCCGACATCACCCCACAGATTGCCCGGATAGCCGCAACCCGGATGCGTGAACTGCCGCTCCCATTGCGTCTCTGTTACTCAGGTAAGGTGCTGCGCCATACTGAGGAGCAGGCGGGGAAAGATCGCGAAATCTTTCAGGTAGGCGTTGAGCTGATCGGGCTCAGTCAACCCGAGGCCGACGCGGAAATGATCTCCATGGCGCTTGAATGCCTGCGTCGCAGCGGAGCCAAAGATTTTACGATCGATATCGGGCAGGTTGAATTCTTCCGTGGGGTTATGGATGCTCTCTCGTTATCACCCGCGCTGGCCCGCCGGGTTGCTGGTGCCATCGGTCGCAAGGATAGTACTGAGCTTAAGGCCCTGCTGGATGAAGGGCAGGTCGATGAGTCAGCGCGTGAAGAGGTGTTGGCCCTGCCACGGTTGTTCGGTGGGCGCGAAGTTCTGGAGCGCGCTGCCAAGCTGGTTAAGAATCAACGCTCTCAGCGTGCGCTGGATAATTTGACTCAGGTCCTGGCTCTGCTGGATCAATCGGGGATTTCTGAGCAAGTGACTTTCGACCTGGGCGAACTCCGCGGTCTCGATTATCATACCGGGATCACCTTTCAGGGCTTTTTGCAAGGTTATGGGCAGGCGGTTTGTAGTGGCGGTCGTTACGACGGTTTGATGGCCAGCTATGGCAGCCCTGCGCCGGCAACCGGTTTCACTTTTGATCTGCTTAATCTGTTGTTCGCCCTCGACCGGTCCCTCGAAGACCAGGTTAAGCCTGAGATCGATCTGCTGGTCTATGCCTGTAAGGACGCCGTTATGCGGGCCCAGCAGTTGACCCCGAAACTGCGCGAAGCAGGGTTCAGCGCGGCGCGCGATATGATTGATCGCTCCATTGACGAAGCACTTGCCTATGCCCAACTGATGAACTATCGTCGGTTGTTGGTTGTCCCTTTAGGGGACGCTGAATTACGCCTGATAGACCCGAACACAAAACAGGAAGATTCATTGACCCTTGCGGAGCTTCTGCAAGGGAAAGAGCTGTAATATAGAGAATTGCCACCATTTAACGGGGCAGCCGCAAGGAGATAAACAAAAAATATGGCCAATGTCGTAATCATCGGTGCCCAGTGGGGCGACGAAGGCAAGGGGAAAGTTGTCGATATCTACACCGCAGATGCCGATCAGGTGGTGCGTTTCCAGGGCGGCAACAATGCCGGACATACCTTGGTTGTCGGTAATGAAAAAACCGTGCTCCACCTCATCCCTTCGGGGATTCTTCACGAGGGGAAGCGCTGCGTCATCGGAAACGGGGTGGTGCTCGATCCCAAGGTTTTCCTTGAGGAGATCGAAGGGCTGAAGTCGAAGGGCTATCTGAAGGACGACAGTCAGCTGATGGTTGATGGCGCGGTGAACCTGATTATGCCTTACCATATTGCTATCGATAAGGCGCGTGAAGATCGCAGCAGTGATCGTAAAATCGGCACGACTGGCCGCGGAATCGGACCGACTTATGAAGATAAGGTCGGCCGGCGTGGGATCCGCTTCGCGGATCTACTCAAGCCCGAAACCTTCAGAAAGCGTTTAAAGGAAGCTCTACCTGAGAAGAACTTCTATCTTGAAAAATATTTGGGTCAACCAACTCTGAGTGAAGACGAAATCTTCGAAGAGTATCAGGGCTACGCCGAGAAGCTGCGCTGCTATCTTGGCAATGCCTCGGTTGAACTAGATTCGGCGATTAAAGGTGGCAAAAATATCCTGTTTGAAGGGGCACAGGGGAGCATGCTCGATATCGATCATGGCACCTATCCATATGTGACCTCTTCCTCAACCGTCTCCGGTGGCGCCTGCACCGGCAGTGGTGTTGGCCCGACCAAGATCGATCAGGTCATCGGCATCACCAAGGCCTATGTCACTCGGGTAGGCGAAGGTCCTTTCCCCACCGAACTGCTTGATGAGATGGGTGAGAACTTGCGCGCAGCAGGGCATGAATTTGGTGCGACCACCGGGCGTCCGCGGCGTTGTGGCTGGCTCGATATCGTTGCCTTGCGTGAAGCCGTACGCGTAAATGGCCTGACTGGCCTGGCGCTGACCAAGATGGATGTTCTCAATGATCTTGAGACGATCAAGGTCTGCACCGCCTATCGTTGCGGTGACCAGATCCTCACGAACTTCCCGAGTGATCTTGACGTTCTGCAAAATTGTACACCGGTGCTTGAGGATGTTGCTGGCTGGCAGAGTTCAATCAACGAAGTCAAAAGCTTCGATGAACTGCCGCAGCAGGCGATCGATTACGTTAAGCAGATTGAAGCCTGGGCCGGAGTGCCCGTCGTCCTGGTTTCCGTTGGTCCGCGTCGTGATGAAACCATGCTGCGCAGCAACCCTTTTGCCTGAATTGTCTGCATCAGGACTGCCTGTAAAGGTAAGTTCCGAGGGGTAAAAAAAAACGTAAAAAAGGGTTGACGGCCTCGAGATCATCGCGTATAAAGACACTCCGTAACGCGAGCCAGATGCTGCGTACACGAGCCGGTAGCTCAGTTGGTAGAGCATCTGACTTTTAATCAGATGGTCGTGGGTTCGATCCCCCCCCGGCTCACCATTTTTAATAGCGTCAAATGCGAGTACAATTCTCGCAGGGCACTTGAAGTTTTAAGTCCCTATCGTCTAGCCTGGCCCAGGACATCGCCCTTTCACGGCGACGACAGGGGTTCGAATCCCCTTGGGGACGCCATTAAACGAAGAAGCCTCTCTGTTAACGCAGGGGGGCTTTTTTCGTTGTATTTTTTGAGTTAGGTTGGCTGTAGGTTGGTTAGAGGCTTTTTAGATTGATTCTAGATTGAAAGAAATTGACCGAAATCCATGATTTGACCTGTCACTGGAGGGCACTGAAGGGGACTCAAATTACCTGTCTCTCAGGCTTGTTGTAAAATAAACTTCCGCTACCTTTTCAGGTAACGGTCAGTGGCAAAACTTACTATTTTTGTGTAAGGGCAAGACCTCTTCAAGATTCTCCCTCAACGGTAAAACCCCCAATTTTTGATGAGCAGAATCTGTGTGATTAATCCTTAGGTAAAGCAAGACTGAGATATGAACCAACTTATGAGAAAGCCTCGGTGTTGATCGGCATCCAAATTTGACCCAGCATCGGCAAGTTGGGTCCGAGAAGAAAATACGACTTAACTCTCTGTCAATACATCGGAAGTCAGAAGTTGAGTGGGTCAATGTTCAGCGCCGATTTCATGTCTAAGAGGGTCAAATTTGAATGGCGATTGACATTGACAGGCAGGCTCCCTTCTGGCTCTGAGTTGGTCGTACTTCACAGAATACCAGAAGTCCTGTCATGCCCTGCTCTTAGCTTGAGTATCTCTGATCATCCGACAATAGCCAGAGACAGGTTCCCCTTTTTTACCACAGTGATCTTTCCTTTCTCTCATTGTAAATCTCTTCTAGTGTTTCTCATTATTGACTTTTAGTCATTTTAGTATAAAATGAGAAACATATATGGAGGATTTATTATGCCAGCTAAATTGTCTGCCATATCTGAAGGGGTTGTCAGTCGCGCCGTTGATGTTGGAAAGCAGATTCGTGCTCAGCGCAAAGTTTTGGGTGTCAGTGCGACAACGGCTGCCGAGGCGGCAGGGATGTCGCGGGTGACCTGGTATCGCATCGAAAAAGGTGTAACCTCTGTGACTCTGGGCGCCTGTCTCAGTGCATTGACCGTACTCGGGCTCGATTTGAAGATTATCCAACCCTCTTCCTATGATCAGAACTCTGACGGTGATCCGAACAACACCGAATCGATTCCTGTCCAGATCGTTCTTGCTGACTATCCTCAGCTCAAACAACTTGCTTGGCAAGTGCACGGTGTTGATGCGTTGTCCCCCCGAGAGGCGTTGAGCATTTATGAGCGTAACTGGCGTCATGTCGATGCTGATACGATGGAGCCGCACGAACGTAATCTTGTAGCCGCGCTCCGTCAGATTTTTACCGGGGATACGCGCAATGTTTGAACGACCCCATCACCAACGAATTGCCCAGGTCTTATTGACCTTGAACGGCTCTCTGTTACGGGAGCACTGTTGTCTGTTTGGCGGTGGAACCGCCATTGCGCTCTGTTTTGGTGAATATCGCGAATCGGTTGATATCGATTTTTTAGTGTCAGATATTGACAGTTATCGACAATTGCGTCTATTGACGACTAGCTCAGCAGGTATTACGGCACTTTTTCGTGAAACATCACGCGATATCATACAAATTAGAGATGTTCGTGCCGATCAGTATGGTATCAGAACAATGTTGTTGGTTGTCGGTCAGCAAATCAAGTTTGAAATTGTCCTCGAAGGGCGGATGAAGCTGCAGGATCCAGGTCAAGAGGATCAAATTTGTGGTGTCCCAACCTTGTCACCCCTCGATATGGCAGCCAGCAAATTGCTGGCAAATTCAGATCGCTGGGCCGATGAAGGCGTTTTTAATCGTGATCTGATTGATCTGGCGATGATGCAACCTTCTCGGGAGTTGTTTCGTAAGGCGGTAACAAAGGCCGAGATCGCTTATGGCAAGGCCATTGTGACCGATCTGGTCAAAGCGATAGAAAAAATGCAGTTACGCAACGATTGGATGGAACGCTGCATGTTGGCGATGGAGATAGAGATTCCCAAGGCCGTTCTTTGGGAGAATATCCGTGCCTTGCGACGGATTGTTTCTTGATTTTGTCACTGAGAGTTAGGAGTTCGGGGGACGCCTCACTTAATTCTAGCGTAAGCACTGAAACAGACCCATGCACCAGAGGCAACTGCCGCAGGGTTCCTGATTGATATGACAATCCTGTTCAAATTCTTCGGTCTGGATATAGTCGCAGGGGGCGAGTCCGCAGCTTGAGCAATAGGGGTAGTCGTAGCGGGTTACATTTTCGCGGAAACTCTTGAACTCTGCAGAGTTCCAGATCTCGAGGATCGGTTGCTCATTCAGATTGCCGCAGACTTTCGGTTTAACCGTCTGGTCCCAGCCACTGGCGTAGCAATGGTAATCGTGCCAGAGGAAGTAGCAGGGATGAACATCGCCAGCCCATGAGATAAAGGCACTTCCATCCTCGATAAACTCGCACCGGCGGTTTTCTTTGAGTAATAGCTTGGGGAGTTCCAGTTCCAACCCTTCGTCCCGGGCAACCTGCTCGGCCGCGGCGAAAACTTCGGTGACCTGACCAAGCCAACTGGTGTCCAGGGCAAACAGTTTTTTTAGATCAAGAAAAATCTTCTGCTGCTCCGCGTCTGCCTTCATCTGTTCGACAAATTCGATAACTCTCTGTTCTGCAATATTTTTACTGTAATTCCAGACGATATTGGGATACTGGTCGATAGCGACGCCTGCGGCTGTTGCTTTTTCTCGCCAGTGATTCAAAAGTTCGATCGCTTCAGCCGAACAGGGGAGATAGACCGATTCTACAGCATGGCCTTCAGCGTAGGGGAGGACATGAGTTACCAGCGCGAAGGTTGCACCACGACTGGCCGCCCATCGCAGGGTTGCCGGGAGATCTGTCAGGTTGCTGCGCATGACGACGATCTCGACCCCAATCTGAAACTCCGGCCTGCCAACACTGATTTTAGCTTTTGCCAGCGCATTAAGGGCCTGATCGATATCTGAAATTTCTGCTCCTTCGCGCAGTTTTTTGAGTTTTTCAGGGGACAGGGAATCGACGGAAACGCATATTTTGTCCAGACCTGCGTCCAGTAAAACACGGGCGCGCTGATCATCTATCAACAGTCCGTTAGTTTGAAAGCCGATCCAGCTCTCTTTCGGCATCAACTGCTTCGCCTGGGTGATGAAGGCTTCAATCTTCGGATGGAGCAAAGGTTCCCCAACCCCATTCAGAATCAGGGCTTCGGCATGTGGCAATGCAGCGTCTAATGCCTTCAAGGTTGCGGAGGACATCTCTCCTTCGGTGATGCCGCATTTTCCTGCCTGTTTGACGCACATGAAGCAACCCAGGTTGCAATTGGTCGTCGTCTCGACAAACAACTTGGTCGGGTAATTCCTGAGTGCAGGCTGTCTTGTTTTCTCGTTAAAATTTGACTGTTCGATCATTTTGCACCCTAACCTTTAATCATGATGGCATGAGCGATAGGAAGCTTTGTCAAGACTTCAATGCGAGAGTACACGAAGAAGGAATCTTCTACCAACCGCTTGTCAAAAGAACTATAAGTATTAGAATTACACGGGTGCCATCCGCGATTTTCTTATATTAAATGAATTTATTTTTATTATATTGTGGCTCAGTTTCTGGCCATTGGGTCTATAGGGCAGCTAGAACCTGGGTTACTACAGAGAAAGTCTCCTCTGCTGACAATCAGGAATCGTTTCTCGAAAAACAGTACGTTCCAGCACGACTTGCATTGCACCTCTTCGATACTTCAAAAGGAGAAAACGTATGGACAAGGTTCTTAGAATCGACATGGGGGCTGCAGGCGGCCCAAAACAAAGCACCGAAAAAGCTGGCGAGTTTGCTGCGCTTGGCGGGCGGGCCACCACCTCGATGATCGTTGGCAAAGAGGTTCCACCTGACTGCCATCCCTTGGGGGCGGATAACAAACTGGTCATCGCTCCCGGCATGCTCAGTGGCTCCGCCGCTGCGATCTCCGGACGCATCTCGGTTGGTTGCAAGAGCCCTTTGACCGGCGGCATTAAGGAATCGAATGCTGGGGGACAAGCTGCTCAGGTGTTGGCGCGTCTTGGTTATGCTGCGATCGTCATTGAGGGACTGCCGGAAGGGGATGACCTGTATAAGATTCATATCAATAAGGACCGGGTAGAAATCAGCGTAGACAACAGCAATAAGCTGCTCGACAACTATCCGTTGATCGATAAATTAAAAAAAGAATATGGCGATAAGGTTGCTTATATGTCGATCGGTACCGCCGGTGAGCGTTTGATGGCATCGGCGTCCATTGCTTGCACCGATCCTGAGTTGCGGCCGACTCGGCACTGTGGGCGTGGTGGCGTCGGTGCGGTTATGGGGTCAAAAAAAGTCAAGGTTATCATTCTTGATGATGCCGGCTGTGAGAATCGGCAGCCCAAGGATGCCGAACGCTTCAAGGTTGCCAATCGTGCCTTTGTTGAGGGGATCCGCAAACACCCGGTCTCTGGTGAAGGCCTGCCAGCCTACGGCACCAACGTTTTGACCAATGTGCTGAATGAAGCGGGCGGCTACCCGACGCGTAACTTTAAGACCGGTCAATTTGAGGGTGCAACCAAGATCAGTGGCGAGTCTCAGGCCGAGTTGGAGATCGCCCGCGGTGGAAAAGCGACCCACGGTTGTCATCGTGGCTGTGTTATTCAGTGCTCCGGTATTTATAACGACATAGACGGCAAGTACCTGACCAAACAGCCTGAGTACGAGACGGTCTGGTCTCATGGTGGCCACTGCGGCATCAGCGATCTGGATACCATCGCGACCCTTGATTATTGGGATGACAACGTCGGTGTCGATACCATCGAGATGGGCGTCGCTATCGGTGTCGCTATGGAAGCTGGCGTGCTTGAATTCGGTGACGGCGCTGGTGCCATCAGCCTGTTGCGTGACGAAGTGGCCAAGGGGACTCCTTTGGGCCGGATCCTCGGCGGCGGCGCCGGGATGGTCGGCAAGGCCTTCGGCGTGACGCGTGTCCCGGTGGTCAAGAATCAGGCGCTGCCAGCCTATGATCCACGGACGGTTCAGGGGATCGGCGTAACCTATGCGACCAGTACTCAGGGCGCTGACCACACCGCCGGTTATGCTGTCGCGACCAATATTTTGAAGGTTGGTGGTGATGTCGACCCGTTGAAGCCGGAAGGTCAGGTCGAACTGTCGCGTAACCTGCAGATTGCGACCACAGCCATTGATTCGACCGGGCTCTGTCTGTTCATCGCCTTCCCGATTCTTGATCAGCCGGAGACCTTCCAGTCTCTGCTCGACCTGCTGGGTGGATTCTATGGCATCGAGATGACCGGTGACGATGTCGTTGCGCTGGGACAGAATGTGCTGAAGATCGAGCGTGAGTTCAACAAGGGCGCCGGTTTCGGTCCTGAAGATGATCGTCTGCCGAGCTTCTTCAAAACTGAAAAATTGCCACCGCACAACCTCACCTTCGGCGTGACCGATGAGGAGTTGGATCAGCTCTACAACTGGGATTGATTCTAAGCCGTTGAAGGGGGAAGCCTGCGAGCAGGTTTCCCCCTTTTTTTCGGCAAGCGCTATAAATGAATTCGCGTATTTTAAGGGCTGGGTTATGGCTGAGAAGCAATCGCTACGTATAGTTCTTCCTCTGGAACAGCTCTCTGCCTTCTTCCTTTTACTGCAGCAGGGAGTCTGGCTGCGCGCTGAGACTGGTTGCAGTGTCGCGAACTTGTTGACGGAACAGTTCGGGATCGCAGAGAATTATATTGTCGAGCGGGTAACTACGCTGTTCCTCGATTTTAAGCCGATTGATGATCTGCAAACTTCTTATGTTGCCGATGGTTCCACCCTGGCACTCTCTTCGGCCATGCCGGGGTTGGTCGGTACCACCATGCGACGTGGCAGTCACCTCGCTGCTATGCGGGGTGATATCTCATGTCAGACTCAACAACCGATCAAAATCGGGATGGGGCACATCAGAATCAAGCTGTTCAATCTGCTGATGAGTGAACTGGGGGAAGCTTTTCTCGCCCATGGAATCCTGCTTCCTGCCGCTGAGCTGGATAGTTTTTTGACAGAGAGGACTGACTGCTTCTGGCAAGGGATTACTCTCTTTGTTGGCGATCAGCAGACTGATCCAGCCAGCCTGGTTGACCTGGTACGTGGTGCTGAACCCGAGGACGAGATTCTTCTCCGGGTAGAATTCAAGAATTGACCCCGTAGATGAATGGGGATTGTGGTGCCATCAGAGTTAGGGGCAGGGAGAATCAAAATGCAAGTCATTGTTAAGCTGTTTGCCTCGTTTCAGACGGGCCGTTTCAAGATTGAAGTCAGGGAATACCCTGATCTAACCCTGATCAGAACGATTGTTCGTGAACTGAATATCCCTGAAGAAGAGGTCGGAATCCTGCTGCTTAATGCGGTGCATGCCAAGCTGGAACAACCTGTGAGCGATGGTGACCTGTTGGCGATCTTCCCACTGGTTGGTGGGGGGTAATATGAGCGTGAAAAGATTTCTGGCTGGAAAAGCCGAGGGTCAACTCTTAAGCTGGGTTGATCAGCGCGAGATGATGACCCTGTTTGAGCTGGATTGCGCGACGTCCGAGGAATTGATTCTGCAGACAGGGTATCTCCCTGCACGTTATCAGCGTAATCAGCAGATGATCTCGACTGAGCAACAGCTGCAACTGTTTCAGAGCAAGGTGGCGGTTGTCGGCTGCGGCGGTTTGGGCGGATATATTCTTGAGGAGTTGGCAAGGCTCGGCGTTGGGCAGATTGTCGCCATCGACCCGGATGTCTTCGAAGAGCACAATCTGAATCGTCAACTACTCTCGACGATTGATTCGCTCGGTATGGCTAAGGCAACTGTTGCTGCTGAGCGAATTGCGGTCATCAACCCTGCCGTCCGAGTCAAACCGCTAAAAGCTGCTTTCGGTCGTGAACATGGTCGTGAAATGTTGAGTGGCGCCAAGCTGGTGATCGATGCGGTCGATAATATCCCGACGCGGTTCGCACTGGCAGAGATCTGCACTCAGTTGGATATTCCTTTGGTCCATGGCGCCATAGCAGGCTGGTACGCGCAGGTTGTCACCGTCTTCCCTGGTGATGGAACTTTGCAAAAGCTCTACGCAAATTGGAGTGGTGGCAAGGGGATTGAGGCTGGCTTAGGGAACCCGTCTTTTACGCCAGCCGTGGCGGCGAGTCTGCAGGTGGCTGAGGCATGTAAGCTGCTGCTGGGACAAGGAGAGCTGCTGCGTAATAAAATGTTGTCGATCAACCTGCTGGATATGCTGTTTGAAGAGATCCCACTCTGATTCACTGTGCCCTGATTTGGCGCCTGGTGGCTTTAGGCTTTGATCTGAATAGGTCATGTCTTTTAAAATGCATTTTATCAGACGCTATATACTAAACTATATAACGAACTATTCAGCGAAGAGAGTTGTGATGCCAAAGAAAACGACGCGGGTTACCGAATTTTCAGCTCCCCTGTGGCTGAATAAAAACCGTAAGGCGTTTCTCCAGAGTCGCCGGATCGATCTGCTGGAAAAAATCGATGAACATGGATCGATTACTCAGGCGGCCAAGGCGGCCGGGATGAGCTACAAAGGCGCCTGGGACGCGGTGAACAGCATGAATAACCTGGCCGACAAGCCGTTGACGGTCAATATGGCCGGGGGGCGTAGCGGTGGCGGGACCTTCCTTACTGAGGAGGGGCGTAGTCTGATCCAGATGTTTCGCATGGTCGAAGCGGAGCACAGTCATGCTTTGGGCAATATTGGAAAGAACGCCGACGATCTTGAACGCGCCTTGAATCTGATGCGGCGCATCTCGATGCGGATCAGCGCGAAGAACGTCTGTTATGGCACCGTTTGTGAGATCCGGCGCGACAATCTTCTGGCTGAGGTCTGTATTGCGCTCAAATCAGGACACCAGGTCTCCTCGGTCATCACCGCCGAGAGCGTTGAAACTCTCTGTCTGGTTGTGGGGGAGGCGGCCTACGCAGTCATTAAAGCCTCGTCAGTTTTGATTTCGAGTGATGTCGAAGGATTGCGGATCAGTGCCAGCAACCTGCTACGCGGTCAGGTTGTCAGTATTCGAGCCGATAGGGTGATGGCTGAAGTGGTTCTGGATATCGGCGGTGGGGATACCATCGCTGCGACCATCACCGCAGGTGGAGCAAATAATCTGGGGGTGAGTGAAGGGGACGAGGCTTGCGCTGTTATTGATGCATCAAACGTGATTATCGGGGTCGAATAATTAGCACCATTCATGTCGAATGTTGTTACTGTGATTCATTGAAAAGGAGAAAAGAACATGCAAAAGAAATATCTGGCAACTCTGGTTTTGAGTTGTTTCCTGATCGGGCAAGCTGGCATGGCCTTCGCCACCGAGCACCTGCGTCTGGCGACCACCACCTCGACTGAAAACTCTGGTCTGCTGGCTGAACTGCTCCCTCCTTTTGAGGCGGCAAACAATTGTAAGGTTGATGTCATCGCTGTCGGCACCGGTAAGGCGATCAAACTGGGTGAAACTGGCGATGTCGATGTCATTCTGGTTCATGCCCGCAGCAAGGAAGATAAGTTTGTCGCCGATGGTTTTGGCGTCGGTCGGCGTGACGTGATGTATAACGATTTCGTCGTGCTCGGACCAGCAAGTGATCCCGCCGGCATTAAGGGCGAAACCGATGTTGCCACTGCCATGGGCAAGATAGCCGCAGCCAAAGCGACCTTTGTCTCACGCGGCGATGACTCGGGGACCCATACCCGCGAGAAGCAACTGTGGAAGGCTGCTGGAGTCACCCCGGCAGGAGAATGGTACCTTGAAGCTGGACGTGGTATGGGTGAAGTTATTATTATGGCAGACGAGCGTCAGGGCTACACCCTGAGCGATCGCGCCACCTACCTGGCATTTAAAGAGAAGAAAACATCTCTGGTGATCGCTGTCGAAGGGGATAAGCGGATGTTTAATCCCTATGGGGTGATCATGGTAAACCCGAAACAACATCCACACGTCCAGGTCGAACTAGCTCAGAAATTTATCGATTTTCTGACCTCGGATGCTGGCAAAGCCTTGATTAGCGGTTACCATCGCAGCGGCGCACAGCTGTTCTATATCCAGTAGGAATGAACACTTGGGTTATTTAGCCGACTCATTTATTAGCGCTGTTGGAATGATCTTCAGTTTCAACCGGGAGGTCCAGCTTGCTGTCTGGACCTCCCTTTATACCTCCAGCTGTTCTATCGCTTTAGCGGCGCTGCTCGGGATTCCGGCTGGGCTCTGGCTGGGGACCAGGCAATTCCGTGGTCGTCGGTTGATGATCACCTTGCTCAATACCCTGATGGCACTACCGACAGTCGTTGTCGGTCTCGTCCTTTTCGGTCTTTTCAGCCGTCAGGGTCCCCTCGGTAGTCTGGGTCTGCTCTTCACCCCTTTAGCGATGATAGCTGGCCAGACAGTCCTGGCGACGCCGATTGTCGCAAACTATGTGCTCTCTGCTGTCAGTGGCTCTGACCGCCGGATTCTGGATACGGCCCTGACCCTGGGTGCGACTCATATTCAGGCCTGCACACAGTTGCTCAAAGAGATCCGGTTCGGGGTGATGGCTGCAGTGATTGCTGGTTTCGGCCGGGTGATCGCCGAGGTTGGGGTGGCGATGATGCTCGGTGGCAACATCCGCGGGACGACCCGAACCATGACCACTGCGATTGCTCTGGAGACCAGTAAGGGGGAGTTTGCTTTTGGGCTCTCTTTAGGGATTGTCCTGCTTGCTGTGGCTTTGTTGGTCAACTTATTTTTGAATTTTCTGCAGCAGAGGTAGGGCGATGACTCCGGTTCTTTCGATACAGGATCTGGTGCTCTGTCACGACAAGGGTTTTCGCTTGTCGATCGACCAGCTTGATCTGCGCCCGGGCCAGATCTATGCGCTGACCGGGCCGAACGGTTCGGGCAAGAGTACTCTGCTGCGGATTATGGCATTATTGTCTTTGCCGCAGCAGGGGAGGGTCTGCTTTGGCGGTGCAGAACCGGCGAATCATACTGAGCAGCGCCAAAAAGTGACTCTGGTTGAGCAGTCGCCTTATCTCTTTCAGGGGACAGTGGCCGAAAACTTGTTTTACGGTCTAAGGTTACGGCGAATCGAAAAAGAGGAACAGCACCGCCGTATCAAGTTGATGTTGTCGATTGTTGGGTTAGAGGGTTTTGAGCAGCGGCTGGCCAAAGAGCTCTCTGGCGGCGAAATTCAACGGGTCGCTTTAGCGCGCGCCCTGGTTTTTAAGCCCGACCTGCTGCTGCTGGATGAGCCAACCGCCAACATTGACAGCAACAGTCTGCAGGCATTTGAAGCCTTGCTCAGTAAGTTGCCCCGATACGGTGTTACCGTTGTGTTTTCTACCCATGATTTGTCTCAATCCGCCCGCTTGGGGACAGAGTTGCTGCAGATAGAAAATGGACGATTGATCAACCGCACCAAGAGTGAATCAAATTATACTAATGTGAACAGACGGAGTAATGCCGATGGCTGAAAGTTTTGAATCCGCGCGAGCTCTGATTCTGGAGAAGATGAGGCTTCTTCCGGCTGAATCTGTCCCTTTACTTGAGCTGGCCGGGAGGGTTCTTTCTACAGAGATTCATGCCCCCTGGGACCTGCCTCGCTGGGATAACTCGGCGATGGATGGTTTTGCCGTGCGGGCCGAAGATTGCGGGTCATTCGATAAGCTCGCGATTGAAGGTTACATCCCGGCCGGTGCAAGTGCTGAAGGGGTCAGGGTCGACGCAGGAAAAGCGGTACGGATCATGACCGGCGCCCCGACTCCAGCCGGCTGCGATACGATCGTGCCAGTTGAAGAGACTGAAGAGACTGACGCTCAGCTCATGATAAAGGGTCGCGTCAAGCTTGGCGACCATATCCGGGTGCGTGGTGAAGATCTAAAAAAAGGCGACCTGGTCATCGCCACCGGGAGTATCTTACGGCCAGCCGAAATCAATGTATTGGCGTCTTTCGGTTTTTATGCGGTCTCTGTGTTCTGCCGCCCCATAGTTGCAATCCTTTCGACCGGCGACGAACTTGTGGAGCCGGGTGAGGAGGCTGGAGCAGGACAGATCATCAACAGTAATGCTTATTCGCTGGCCGCTGCCGTTACTGAGGCTGGTGGGGTCCCACTATTGCTCGGGATCGCGCGCGATAACCGGGAGAGTCTCACCGAGAAGCTTCTCGCTGGGCTTGAGGCCGATGTTCTTATCACCACCGCCGGGGTGTCGATGGGAGATCGTGATCTGGTCTGTGACGTTTTGCAGGAGGTGGGAGTCGAGCGGCTGTTCTGGAAGATCGATATCAAGCCCGGACGACCGACTGCTTTTGGACTTAAAGCGGGCAAGCCGGTTTTTTCTCTGCCGGGTAATCCGGTGTCGAGCATGCTGACCTTTGAGGAGTTGGTGAGACCGGCTCTGCTGAAGATGATGGGTCACAAGCAGGTCATCAAACCCTATGTGAAAGCGCTCCTGAAAGAGACAATCTCAAAGAAAGCTGGGCGCACCCAGTTTCTACGGGTTAGAGTGGTTGTCAGCGAACAAGGCTTGATCGCATCCAGCTCCGGCGATCAGAACACCGGGATCTTGCGTACTCTGCTGCGCGCCAATGGTATTGCCATCCTTCCAGCTGAGTCTGATCTGATTGAGGCCGGGAAAGAGGTCTACGTGCACCTGATTGCCGCGATAGAAGAATTTTGATCAACTCCAGCGCGTTATCTTTAGCCATCTCCAGTTTTCGTCTGCCAGAGGAGACCTATGTCTTTCATAAGTGAATTACCTGATAAGACCTTCAGGCGTCTGCTTAAAGTTATTGTCAGGTCTCTGCATCTGGTGGGTGTCGCCGGGGTTTTCGGCAATGCCATGATGGGGACCGCAAGCTCGTCATATATTAGTCTGGCGATCATTACCGGTATCGTTCTGGTGGTGATGGAGGCTTACTCCGGTTGGATCTGGTTTGTCCAGCTGAGAGGGGTATCGCTCTACCTGAAACTGCTTCTTTTACTCCTGATGCATTTCTATCCTCAATCCTCTATTGCTTGCCTGATCGCAGTTATTATCATCTCCGGCTTCATGTCCCATGCTCCAAGCTGGATCCGGTACTACTCATTGCAGCACGGCATGGTTGTGCATTCTAAGGAGGACCTGTTGGGTTGAAAGCAGGGGGCGGCCTTTGCCGCACTTTATTGATGGAGATGCTCATGGGATCCCCTCTTTTGGCACTCCTAACGAACAAAGCTTCGCTGCTTGCGCAGGGAGGCTTTGTTCGTTGTGTCTTATTTTGCGCGTCAGCAACTCTCCGCGGAGGAAAATTCCTGACTGAGAATGGCAAGCTTACGTTCTTCGCCCCAGCGATAACCGCCGATCATGCCGTCGCCACGTAAGACACGATGGCAGGGGATCAGCCAGGCGATAGGATTTGCGCCAATGGCGGTACCGACCGCGCGGGAAGCTGATGGGGTGCCGAGCTGTTTCGCGAGCTGCCCGTAGGAGGTGATCTGACCACTGGGAATCGTCAACAGAGCCTGCCAGACTTGCAGCTGAAAATTTGTTCCTTTTAGAAGAACGGCCACCGGTTTCCTGGTGTCCGCATTGAGGGGGGCAAAAACTTCCTGCATCTTCGTAGCGGTTTTATTCTCCTCGTGGATGAACCGGGCAGAGGGCCAGTCTTTTTGAAGCCGCTCAAGGGCGACGGCAGGATACTCATCGATAAAGGTGAGCGCACAAATGCCACGCGTGGTGATTGCAATCAGACATTCGCCAAAGGGGGAGGGGTGGATACCCCACCAAATTTCAAGATCTTTGCCGCCTGATTTGAATTCGCCGGGGGTGACGGCATCGGTCACGACAAAGAGATCATGCAGCCGACTCCCACTACTCAGACCGACGTCGTCGCTGGTTTCAAGCAGTGAAGCGGATTGACGAAGAAGTCTTTTTGCTTTCTGGCTGGTTAAATATTGCAGAAAGCGTTTGGGACTGACTCCGGCCCAGCGCAGGAAAAGGCGCTGGAGATGGAAGGGACTCAAGCCGAGATGGGAAGCGACTTCGCCAAGTTCCGGCTGGTTGATCGATTCTTGGCGGATGAAGCGGATCGCTGCTGCCACTTTTTCATAATCATCATATGCCATTGCTCTTCCCCTTTATTTTTTCCAACTTAACACCAGCGAACAAGGTGGCCAACCCGATTCTTGCGCAGGTAACTAAGCTTGGAGCCGCAGACGCAAAAAGAGGCTGCCGATTTCCCGGCCGCCTCTGGTGTAGTTTATGATCGACACAGGTGCTTAATTCTGCTTGGCAAAGACATCGGTTTCAGCTTCGGTCATCAGATCACGCATCGGGTTTTTGCGGTTCAGCACCTTGTTGTGCAGGTAGAAGAGGGCGGTGAACCCGGCGACTGCGGTGTTGAGATCGAACACAACCGTGACCCCGGCTGAACCGAGAATAATTAACATCTCGCGGTTGGTCACAAAGATTGCTTCGTCGTCATGGCGTGAGAAGAATTGTTTGAAGAGTTGTGCGCGTTTTTCTGCAACCTCTTTGGCATAGAGGCGCAACGGTTTGAAATCGAAAACGTCATAGCCGACTTTGATCAGTACGCCGACAAAGACTGCTTTGGGAATCAGGTTGATCAGGTCCTGAAAGAGGATCATCTCGATTAAAACAAAAATGCCGACCATAATCCCGGAGATTCGCAGACTGGCCTTCTCTTTGAGCATCAAAACGGAGCGGATTGTGGCCTGGGCACCGGGGATGCCGCCGAGGAGGGCAATTGTGCCGTTAGCCAACCCCTGCGCGAACAGCTCCTTGTCCTGTCGGCTCTTTTCGCCACTCATCTTGTCGACAACCAATGAGGTCAGTAGGGTATCAAGATAGCAGAGAATGGCCAGCTGTAGAGCGAAGGGGAAGGCCTGAGTCAGAATCGGTAAGCTCCACTCGGTTGGGAACTGGCTCCTGATCAGGCTGCTCAGGGCACCCAGGCTGGTGAGACTGCCGCTGAGTTGAACCCGCTCTGCCGGGAGTTGCAGAAGATTAGCCAGGACCGTGACCAGAATGATGGCGAGCAGGGTCGCCGGCAAGAAGCGGGATCGCGGACCGACTATTTTACGCATCAAGGGTGCCAGCGCAAAAATAAGAGCAAGTGTCAGGCTCGCAAGTAACAGATTCTGCCAGATCGGACCGGTCAAGGCTATTTTACCTCCCCAGCCGAAGAGCGATTTGGTCTGGCCGATCCAGATCAAGAGGGCTATACCGCTCATGAATCCAGAGATGACGACGTTGGGTACAAGGGTGATAAAGCGACCGAAGCGCAACAGGGCCATCAGCATCAGCAGTGCACCACAGAGCAGAAAAACAATATTGATGAAGTGATCAGCAGGGATCGTCAGACTGCCAGTTGCGACCTGTTCAAATGCATAGGCAATAACGACCGCACTCACGGCGCTCATCGGAGCGGTGGGTCCGGAACATTGAACCCGGGTGCCGCCGAATACGGCGGTGATGAAGGAAATCACCCCGGCTGAGATCATGCCGGCAAAGGCACCACGCCCGGAGAGCATGCCGAGGGCAGCGCCAAGGCTCAGTGCGACAAAACTGACTGTCAGGCCGACGATGACGTTCTGAGCGATTTCGGAAAACTTTGAATCCCCGATTTTCATTGATGAAAGTCCTGTTCTTGTTTTGGGGTTTTGTAGCCAGCAGGAAGGCTCGTTTAAAAATAGAACAACCTACGCTAAAATAGAACGTCGTGCAAGGCAATATAATAGTCTGGCTAAAAAAGAACAGTTTGGCTAAAAATGGATAGTTTCACTAAACTGAATTGTTTGTATGCGATTTTCCTGTCCTTAGCAGAGGGGTTTTTCTTTACCAAGGGTGAGCGGACGTTTATGATCGGTGCGGGTCAGTGAGATGCAGAAGCGAAAGAGGTGTCAGATCAGATGGTTGAAATTTATTCCGATGGAGCCTGCAGTGGCAACCCGGGTCCCGGTGGCTGGGGCACCCTCCTCTGCTACAACGGACAGTGTAAGGAGCTTTCGGGTTTTGATCCCGAAACAACCAATAATCGAATGGAGATGATCGGCGCGATTGAAGGGCTAAAAGCCCTCAAGCGACCCTGCCAGGTGAGAGTTACGACCGATTCACAGTACTTGAAAAAGGGGATGACCGAGTGGTTGGACGGCTGGGTTCAAAAAGGCTGGAAAAATAGTCAACGCAAGCCGGTTGCCAATCGTGATCTCTGGGAACAATTACTCGAATTGAAAAATATTCACCAGATCGAGTGGTGCTGGGTCAAGGGGCACGCCGGTCACGTCGAAAATGAGCGTTGCGATGAGTTGGCACGCCTGGCGATTGAGCTTGCGCGCAAAACTTAATTTTCTCTATTTTTCTTGCCGGCCACCTACCCAGTGCAGATTTTCTTATGTTATGATCTAGAGCAATTAACTCTAATGATTCTACTTGTTTCATTTTAATCCTGCTGGAGGGTCCATGGCTGCAAATACTGCGGCGTCCACCACAGAATCTCTTCTGACTTCAACGCCACCTTCCACCGAAGCGCTGGTATCTTTAGGGCTTTATGCGCTGATCGCTATTCTGTTGATCGGCATCCTGCTGTTAATCACCCGTTTCCTTGGCCAGCGCACTGTTGGCGAAATTAAAGGCCAACCCTATGAATCAGCGGTTATGCCGACGGGTGATGCGCGTCTGCGGGAACCGGTCCCATTCTATCTGGTTGCAATTTTCTTTATCGTTTTCGATGTTGAAGCGATCTTTGTCGTCTCCTGGGCAGTGACCTGGGACAGGCTCGGCTGGGCTGGCTTCTGGCAAATTACTTTCTTTATTGTCGTCCTCTTTTTGGGTCTACTCTACTTGTGGAAGAAGGGTGGTCTCGACTGGGGCTCCCGCGTTGTCCATGGCCGCATCAGGGGAGGGCACTAGATGCTAGAAGAGTTGCCACCTAATGTTGCACTAGCGAAACTGGATGATCTGATCAACTGGGGGCGCAAAAACAGCCTCTGGCCGATGTTTTTCGGGCTCTCCTGTTGTTTTGTCGAGATGATGACCAGCATGACGCCGCGCTTCGATCTGTCGCGCTTCGGCGCCGAGGTGCTGCGTGGCACGCCGCGTGAGGCCGACCTGATGATCATCTCGGGAACACCGTTCAAGAAGATGGGCGAGGCGATTCTGCGTCTCTACGAGCAGATGCCCAATCCGAAATGGGTCATTGCTATGGGGAGCTGCGCCAATTCCGGTGGCATGTACGACGTCTATTCGGTTATCCAGGGGGTCAATCAGATCCTGCCGGTCGATGTCTACATCCCTGGTTGCCCACCACGACCCGAGGCCTTTATCCAGGGGTTGATTACTCTGCAGAACAAGATCGCAGCCGAAGAGCATCCGGCGCGTCGTGTGCTGGGACTTAACGGTGGCAGCGAGGGGACGAGCGCCCCGATCCTGGTCGATGGTGTCAGCAAGAGTCGCGATCCGCGTGGTCCGGGGTTTGGCTCGGCGCAGCTGCGCGGGAGCTCACAGCTTCATCCCGCTTTTGTTGCCAATCGCGACAAAATGACCTGGCGTCCTCCACAGCCCAAGGTTTTTTCTAACGACGATTTTGATGAATTCTATCATCAGATTCGTGTGCGCTTTAATGGCGAAGTGCATTATGAAGAAGATGCGGCCGACATGCCGACCCTGCGCACCTCGGTTGAGCAGTTGCCAGCTCTGTTGCGGTATTTGAAAGATGAGGCCAAGCCAGCCTACCGTCGCCTGGAAGATCTCACTGCGATTGACGAGCGAACCCGGCAACATCGACCTGGTCACGATTACACTCTGGTCTATCATCTGCTCAGCTTCGAGCGGCGCGGCTACTTACGCATTAAGGTGCCGCTACGCAACAACCCACCGCAGGGGGTGTCGATTGTTGATGTCTGGCCGAACGCCAACTGGTACGAACGTGAAGTTTTTGACATGTTCGGCATTGATTTTCGTGGTCATCCGGATCTGCGCAGGATCCTGATGCCTGAAAGTTGGCAGGGGCATCCTTTACGCAAGGATCACCCCTCGCGTGCCACCGAAATGGCGCCTTTTACGGTCGAGACCGCCCTCGGCATGTTGCCGGTCGATGGTGATCTGCTGGTGCCTCTCAGGGGGGCCGATGATGGCTCAATGGTCCTCAACCTTGGGCCGCATCATCCGGGGACTCATGGTGTCTTACGCTTGGTACTGCGCCTGCATGGTGAAGAGATTTCCGATGTCGATATCGACCTTGGTTATCATCATCGCGGTGCCGAGAAGATCGGTGAGCGCCAGCACTGGGCGCAGTTCATCCCTTATACTGACCGGATCGATTATCTTTCCGGGGTGCAGAACAACCTCGCCTATCTCAACAGCCTTGAAACCCTGATGGGGGTCAAGGTCCCGGAGCGGGCTGAGGTGGTACGGGTGATGTTGTGTGAACTGTTCCGTCTGGCCAACCACCTGGTCTGGCTTGGCACCTTTGCCCATGACGTCGGGGCGATGACTCCGGTCTTCTACTGTTTTGAATCGCGCGAGAAGATCTTCGACATCATCGAGTTGATTACTGGTGGGCGGATGCACCCCTCCTGGTTCCGTATCGGTGGCCTGCCGAAAGATCTGCCTGACGGCTGGCGGCTGAAGGTTGATGCTTTCACCGAGGGCTTTGCGGCGCGAATCAATGAACTCGATAAGCTGCTCAGCGACGGGCCGATCTTCCGTGTGCGCACCGAGGGGATAGGTGTCGTCAGCCTCGATCAGGCCCTCGACTGGGGGATCAGCGGACCAAATCTGCGCGCCACTGGTTTTGAATGGGATCTGCGCCGCGCCATGCCCTACAGTGGCTATGACCGTTTCGATTTCGACGTGGTGACTGAAACCGCCGGCGACAGCTATGCCCGTTACCGGGTGCGACTCGAAGAGATGCGCCAATCGCTGCGTATCGTGCGTCAAGCCGCGCGCAGTATGCCTCAGGGGCGCTGGATGACTGACGATTATCGCTACGGCTACCCGCAGCGCGAGGCCGGGCTGAAGGATATCGAAAGCTTGATTCATCATTTTGTCAACGTCAGCAGTGGCCCGCGCGCCCCATTTGGCGAGTGCTACCGCGCGACCGAATCGAGCAAGGGGGAGTGTGGCTACTATCTGGTGAGTGATGGCGGCAGCAGCGCCTACCGCTGCCGGATCCGCACTCCCAGTTTCCCCCATATGCAGCTGGTCCCAGAAATGAGCCGTGGCTGGCTGGTCGCTGATTTGATCACAATATTGGGCTCGATCGATTTTGTACTGGCGGATTTGGATCGGTAAAAACGGTTCAAGATAAGGAGCTAGGGGCAATCTCGCGCGAAGTCGCAAAGGCGCAAAGAAGGGCAGGGTAAAAACAAGTTTGGGGGTTGGTTTGGTCACAACCGTAAGAATTAAGGGTTTCTTTGCGACTTTGCGGCTTGAGAGAGTGCAGCGAACGAGCGCGAGACCGATTTTATTTTGAATCGAGATTATGAAAAAACTGCTACTTAAAAAAGAGATCGACGCCTTCCGCAAAAAGGCCCTAAAGCTGGAGCATCCGCGTGAGATGGTTATCGATCTGCTGCGTGCGATTCAGGATCATTATGGTTGGGTTCCGGACGAAGGGGTCGAGCTGGCAGCCGATATTCTGGGAATCCCACCGATTGAGGTCGAGGAAGTTGCAACCTTCTACGACAAGATCTACCGTCAGCAGGTGGGGCGCTATCCGATTCATATTTGCGACTCGATCTGCTGCTGGACACGCGGTGGCGAGGAGATCGCCGCTCATCTGCAGCAATTACTTGGTGTTCAGCTGGGGCAGACGACCTCAGACGGCTTGTTCACCCTGTTGCCTACTTGCTGCCTCGGTGGCTGTGGGAGGGCCCCGTCTATCATGGTTGGCAAACGGTTTTACGGGAATTTAACAACTGAGAGCCTCGACAAGATCATCGCCCAGTTGCGTGAGGAGGCTGTTGGATGAGTAGCACACAGCAGCTTCTGTTTAAAAACCGCACGCCGGGCAAAACCGTCTTTTTAAAGGAATATTGTAAAACCGGTGGCTATCAAGGGCTGGAGAAGGCGCTTAAGACCATGTCTCCAACCGAAATAGTCCAGCTGGTCAAGGCGTCAGGGTTACGAGGCCGCGGTGGCGCAGGGTTCTCGACTGGTCTGAAATGGTCATTCTTCCCTGCGGACAAGCCAGCACCGAAATATCTGGTGTGTAACTGTGACGAGATGGAGCCTGGCACCTATAAAGATGGGGAGCTACTGGCTGCCGATCCGCACCAGTTGGTTGAAGGGATGATTCTTTCGGCCTATGCCTTGAATGTGGATCAGGGATATATCTTTATCCGTTACGCTTACGAAAGGCAGTTCAAGAACCTACAAAAAGCGGTCGCTGAAGCAACAAAAGCTGGTTATCTCGGCAAAAATATTCTCGGCAGTGGTTTTGATTTTGAACTCCATCTGCACGGGAGTGCCGGGCGTTATATCCTCGGCGAGGAGACCGCTCTCTTGAATGGTCTCGAGGGGAAGCGTCCTAATCCGCGTCTTAAGCCGCCATTTCCGGCGGTACGAGGATTGTTCGGGCGACCAACCACTGTCAACAATGTGGAGACCATCGCCAATATCCCCCACATCGTAAATGGGGGAGCTGAATGGTTCAAAGGTCTGGCGCTCAATCCTGAAGGCGCGGGGACCAAACTTTTCGGGCTCTCAGGACATCTTAATGTGACTGAGTGTTTTGAGCTTCCAGTCGGGATTTCTCTACGTGAAGTTGTTGACGTCTATGGGGGTGGAGTCTGGAAGAATCGCAAGTTTAAGGCCTGTCTGCCCGGGGGCGCATCGACCCCTTTTCTGACTGCTGAGTATATGGATCTCCCTCTTGATTTTGATCCTCTGGCTGCGGTCGGCAGTCGCTTTGGAACCGCCGGAGTGACCGTTTTTGATGATCAAACCTGCATGGTCGCGGTCACTCTTAACCTGTTGAAATTCTTTGCACGTGAGAGTTGTGGCTGGTGTACTCCCTGTCGCGACGGACTCCCGCTGGTCTGCTGGTTACTGGAAAAGATCGAAAAGGGGCAGGGGACAATGGCCGATCTGGAGATGCTCAGGGAGCAACAGCGTCATATCACAGGCCGCAGTTTTTGTGCCCTGGCTGAAGGTGCGATGGGGCCACTCGATGGTCTGTTGCGTTTGTTTGAGCAGGAAGTGATCGACCATATAGACAAAGGGCACTGCCCCTTTTAGGTTCGGCGAGGGGGGTTGAAGGTCATTTGCTTTTGCTTCATTTTTAAACCTGGAACCTCGAACCTGGAACATCGAACTGAGTTTTTATGCCAACATTGACCATCGACAATCAGACCGTCACCGTTGCTGAAGGGGCGAGCGTGCTTGATGCTGCAATTGCCTTGGGTATTATGGTGCCCCACTTCTGTTACCATCAGGCATTGGGCGCTGTCGGTGCCTGTCGGCAGTGCGCGGTGACGATTCTTGAGGGGAGCCAGAAAGGGCTAAAAATGTCCTGTCTGGTTCCTGCTGAAGATGGGATGATTGTGTCGAGTGGCGATGAAGAGGCGGTTGCATTTCGTGGGCAGGTCAGCGAGTGGTTGATGACTAATCACCCCCATGACTGCCCGGTGTGTGATGAGGGCGGCGAGTGTCAGTTACAAGAGATGACCATTGGCGCCGGTCATGGTCTCCGTCGCTATCGCGGCAACAAGCGGACCTATACCAATCAGGACCTCGGGCCTTTCGTCGTGCAGGAGATGAATCGCTGTATTCAGTGCTATCGTTGTGTGCGGACCTATAAGGATTATTGCGGTGGCCAGGACTTTGGTGTGATGGGCTCACGCCAACGGGTATTCTTTGGCCGGTTCAAGGATGGGCCGCTGGAGAGCGATTTTTCCGGAAATCTGATCGATTTTTGTCCAACCGGCGTTTTTACTGACCGAACCAGCCGTTTCAAGACCCGTTATTGGGATCTGCAACAGGCCCCGTCGATCTGTCCGCACTGTAGTCTCGGTTGTGCGATCTTGCCAGGGGGTCGTTATCAAGAACTGCAGCGGGTCCGCGCCGGTAATAACCGTCTGACCAATGACAGCTTTATCTGTGACCGTGCCCGCTTCGGTAGTGACTGGAATAATCATCCGAAGCGCCCGCGTGAGGCCCGCATCGCTGGTGAAAAAGTCGAACTCTCTTATGCTCTGGAGCAGCTTGAGGAACGGCTGGACATTCTGGTTGCTGAGCATGGGGGCGAGGCTCTGCGTTTGCTCGGCTCGCCGCGTGCTTCATTTGAAGCGAACCTGTTGCTCAAAAGACTTGCCGAGAAATATGGCGCTCCGCCCCCCTATTATGATGCACACCCGCGGCGTGCGTTTGCAGCGCGTATGGCGGCGTCGATCCCCAGTGGGCAACTGGCGTCCTTGCAGCAGGTGCGGGGCAGCGATCTGATCCTGGTGGTCGGGGTCGATCCTTTGGCCGAAGCGCCGGTGTTGGCATTGGCTCTGCGGCAGGCGGTACGTGCCGGTGGCCGGGTGGTTGTCCTCGATCCTCGACCCACAGCGCTCCCCTGTGATTTCGAGCATCACCCCATCACACAAGAGACTTTGTTACGTAGCCTGGCAGCTCCAGATGAGAATGAACTTTTAGAGTCCCTGCGCTTACAACTTGAGGCGGCCCAGCGGCCCATTCTGGTCGGTGGCGGAGACCTGCTGGGTGGTGAGGGGCTGCGCCTGCTGTTGCGCTTCAGTGAGAGTTGTTGCGACTCCCACGATTGTTTGATTTTCCCGGTACTTCATGGCCCCAACAGTTTTGGTGGCGGCCTGCTCGGCGAGACCGGGGACAGCCAGCGGAATCTGCTGGAAGATATTGAAAACGGCAAGGTACGGGGTTTGATCTGTCTCGAAACCGATCCTGCGATTGAGCATTCAGAGCCCGGTCGGATGCAACTGGCGCTCTCGCGGATTGAGTTGCTCGCGGTTTTAGATCACCTGCCAACAAATACTGTAGCGGCTGCCGAGATCTTCTTGCCGACCCGAACTCTCTATGAATGCGGTGGCAGTTTTATCAATAATGAAGGACGGATGCAGGCTTTCGACCCCGTCCTTGATCCGGGAATCCCGATTGCTGTGACCGGCAACGGAGGGCATCCTCCCCGTCAGTTTGAGTTAAGTTCTCCTGGCGGTGCGCCACGTTCGGCAGTGCACCTGTTGCAGTGGCTGTTGAGGGACCACATGGATCTATTCGCCCTGCGCCGCCAGATCGTCAAAGAGATCTCTTGTACCCGCGATCTGAATCGACTCGTGGCCGGAGATAGTGGCCGCCGCTTGGCCGATTGTGGGGACAGCCTTGAGGAGAGCCGGGTTGAAATATGGGCCCAGGAGGGGGATCTGCAACTCTTGCCGATTACGGCACGCTACGGCAGTGATCTCTATTCGCGCTGGAGTCAGGCTTTGGATTCGCGCCGAGAGCAGCCATCTCTCTGGATTCACCCGGACGAAGCGACAGAACGTGGCTTTGTTGATGGGCAGCAGGTTGTCCTGCGCACCTCCGTTGGCCACTTTCATCTCCCTCTGAAGTTTAAAGCAAAGATGGCGCGTGGCCGGTTGATGGTCCCCAGTCTGCCGGGGACTCCCCTTGAAGTTTTAACGCCGGGCGGACTTTCGCTCCCCTGCAAGATTTACGCGGAGACCGACAATGCCTGAGTGGATGATTATGGGGCTGCTGATTGTCGCCAAGTTGGGCCTGATCTTCATGGTCCTATTGACCCTGGCGGCTTATCTGGTGCTCGCCGAGCGCAAGATTCTCGGGCGGATGCAGCTGCGCCCGGGCCCCAACCGGGTTGGCCCTTTCGGACTGATGCAACCGCTGGCTGATGTCATCAAGCTGCTGACCAAAGAAGATTTTATCCCGGCCCAGGCTGACAAGTGGCTGTTTTTGCTCGCGCCGGGCCTGGCGGCTGTCACCGCGCTGTTGACCTTCGCTGTTGTCCCCTTCGGGCCGCCAATCAGTTTGTTTGGCCATGAAGTTCCGCTGGTGGTCTGCGACCTGAACATCGGCGTACTCTTCTTCCTCGGTCTCTCATCGCTGGCGGTCTATGGCATGACCCTGGGCGGCTGGGCGTCGAACTCGAAATATTCTCTGCTCGGAGCGATTCGTGGCTTGTCCCAGTTGATCAGCTACGAACTTTCCATGGGGCTGGCCCTGGTGCCGGTCGTGATGCTGGCGCGCTCATTTTCCTTGACCGACATTGTCATGGCGCAATCCGATGTCCCCTTCGCACTGGTCAATCCTCTGGCGTTCCTGATTTTTCTGATCAGTGCGGTGGCCGAGAGCAAGAGGATCCCCTTCGATCTGCCCGAGGCGGAAAACGAGTTGGTCGGAGGTTTCCATACCGAATATTCAGGGATGCGTTTCGGCCTGTTTTTCGTCGGTGAATACATCAACTTGATCATCCTCGGTTCGATGCTGACGGTCTTTTTCCTCGGCGGCTGGATGGGTCCTTTTTTGCCGGGGGTGGTCTGGTTCAGTATCAAGGTGCTGTTTGTCTGCTTCTTTTTTATCTGGGTGCGTGGCACCCTGCCAAGACTGCGTTACGATCAGTTGATGCACTTCGGCTGGAAGATCCTGCTCCCCCTGTCACTGTTCAACGTCATATTGACCGGAGCCCTTCTCCTCTGGAGGCAAGGATGATGGCGTCGCAAAAATTCACCAACTCCTGCGTTGCTGCAATCGACCCCGCTGCTTCGAGGGACCCGGGTCCACCTCATTGCTCGTCAATCGCGCGGCTTGGATTTGGTGTTTTTTGCATAGCCAGTGGTCCTTTTGCTTTTCTAAGAAAGAGGCAAGGATGAGTGTCTGGCGCGATATTAAGGGAACCATCGAGCCCTTCTGGATCACCCTGCGTAATATGTTCCGTCCGGTGGTGACGATTGAATATCCAGAGGTCCGGACAGAAATGGCGCCGCGTTATCGTGGCCGGTTGATCCTGACGCGGGACCCTGATGGCCAGGAGCGCTGTGTCGCCTGTCATCTCTGTAGTGCCGTCTGTCCGGTCGATTGTATCTCGATGCAGGCGACCGAAGCAGAGGACGGCCGGCGTTATGCCGCCTGGTTCAGGATCAATTTCAGCCGTTGTATTTTTTGTGGACTTTGTACCGAAGCCTGCCCAACTCTGGCGATTCAGGTGACCGGGGATTTCGAGCTGGCCAACCGTAATCCACTTGAAACAGTCTGGGAAAAAGAAGAACTGCTGGTCGACCACTGTGGTCAGGAACCCGGCTATAATTTTTATCGTCACGCCGGAATCGGCGTTGCGGCGGCGCGTGGTGAAAACCCCGGTGAAGATAAACCGGTTAATGTTAAAAATTTGCTTCCGTGAGGCTTTAATTCCGTGAGGGGTGAGGCGTAAAGTCATCACCCCCTACCCCTTACTTCTCACTCCTCACCCCTTACGCTTTTGAAGGCTTAGAGATGGCAAGCTGGCTTTTCTACATACTCGGTACAGTTGCAGTGGTAGCGACGGCAATGGCGGTGACCCGCCGTAATCCGGTTCATGCGGTCATCTATCTGGTCAACAGCTTCTTTGCCTTGGCGCTGATTTTTTACCTGCTGGGCGCGCCCTTGGTGGCGGCCTGGGAGGTGATTATCTACGCCGGCGCAATCATGGTGCTCTTTCTGTTTATCATCATGATGCTTGAACTCTCCCCGGGTGAGGAGGCAGATCGTCAGGGGCCGGGCCCTTTGCAGTGGCTGCCGGTTCTGTTGCTCGGTGGAGTGCTGTTGGTCTGTATCCTGTTGTTGTTGCAGCTTGATCCCGCCAGCGGGCAGGAGCTGCCGCGCTGGTATGCTTCGCCGCGTGATTTTGGTTACGCTCTTTTTCACAAATACGCTCTGGCGGTTGAGGTTGTCTCTTTTCAATTACTGTTCGCCGCCGTTGGCGCATTCTACGTAGGGCGCGCAGCTAGCCGCAAAGAACAGCCGGGAGGAGAGCAATGATCGTCCCTTTTCAGCATCTGCTGATCTTGGCCAGTCTCCTTTTCCTGCTCGGTTTAATGGCGGTCTTGGTGCGGCGCAACCTGATTATGATTTTGATCGGGGTTGAGGTTATGCTCAATGCTGCAGGATTGGTGCTGGTCGGGGCGAGCGCGCTCTGGCAGCAGCTGGATGGTCAGGTGATTGTGATCTTCCTGATGGCACTGACCTCTGCCGAGGTTTCGATTTCACTGGCGATGGTGGTCTATCTGAATCGGCGCAAAAAGACCATCGATATTCGCGCCTTTGACGAGTTGAGGGGCTGATGGATTCTCGCCTACTTTTTCTGCTGATTTTACTGCCGCTGGCCGGTGGGGTGGTCAACGCCTGTGTCGGCTGCCGGCTGCCACGCAAACTGGTCGCGCCACTGGCGATCGGGACTGTCCTGGGCAGCTTCATCCTCAGCCTCTCATGCTGGTCTCTGGCCGCTGGCAGCGGAACCCAGGTGACTCTGTTCCCTTGGCTCTCCAGTGCCGGGCTACAGGCCGACATCGGTCTGCTCTTCGATCCGCTTTCGGCAAGCATGTGTCTGATGGTCACCGGCGTCGCCAGTTTGATTCACATCTATGCCGCTGGCTACATGGCGCATGATGAGAACCCGGCGCGCTTCTTCGCGTTGCTCAATCTCTTTGTCTTTGCCATGCTCTGCATCATTCTGGCGGATAATCTGCTGTTGCTGTTCCTCGGTTGGGAGGGGGTCGGTTTCTGCAGTTACGGGCTGATCGGTTTCTGGTATGAAAAACCTGAGAACGCCCTTGCCGGACGCAAGGCTTTTATCGTCACCCGAATCGGTGACCTCTTCTTCACCATTGCCCTGCTCTGGTTGTTCAGTCTGTTCGGCACGGTTGAAATCACCGCTATTAATCAGCGTGTACTCGAACTCGATCCTGGGGTGATTACCCCTCTGGTGTTGCTGCTGCTGGGTGGCGCCTGTGGCAAGAGTGCCCAGATGCCGTTAATGACCTGGCTGCCCGATGCCATGGCCGGACCGACCCCTGTATCAGCTTTGATCCATGCCGCGACCATGGTCACCGCCGGGGTTTACCTGCTCTGCCGTATGTTCCCGCTGGTCTCGCTTTCAGCGACCGGGATGGCTGTCATCGCCTGTGTCGGTGCCTTTACTGCCCTCTATGCGGCCAGTTGTGCGGTCGCTCAGCGTGAAATAAAACGGGTGCTCGCCTATTCGACCATGAGTCAGATCGGTTACATGTTTCTGGCTGTCGGGGTCGGGAGTGTCACTGCGGCAATCAACCATTTACTGGTCCATGCCTTCTTCAAAGCGCTCCTCTTCATGGGTGCCGGCGCGCTGATTCATCTGGCTGGCGATGAGAACGATATCTACAAGATGGGTGGACTGCGCAAGAAAAACCCACTGCTTTTTGGTCTTTTCCTGGTCGGTATCCTCTGTTTGGCTGGCGCCCCCTTCTCCGGCGGCTTCTTCTCCAAGGATGCCATCCTGCTGGCGGCATTTTCGCGCGGTGATGGTCTCGCCGCCTGTCTCTGGGGGGTCGGTGTCTTCACTGCGGGGTTGACTTCGTTTTACAGCTTTCGTCTGCTCTATCTGGTCTTTTTCGGCGAATACCGCGGGGAACACGCGGGCCACAAGCTTTCTCCACTGCTGATCTGGACGCTGCCGCCTTTGGCGTTGCTCGGCCTGTTCGGCGGGCTGCTCAACCTGCCACACCTCTACGGCGGTCATGAGATGCTGAGCCACTGGCTTGGTAGCCCGTCCACCACTGAACCCCCCTTTGTGACAGAGATCGGCTTGTTGGTCTTGATGTCACTCTTTTTCATCGCCGGCTGGCTGCCGGCCCACCTGCTCTATCGTAATTTTACTGGTGAGAAGGATGCCCCCTGGCGACGATTCCTGCTCCAGGGTTGGCGCTTTGATGCCCTTTATGAACAGTTGATCCTGCGCCCTTACCGATTTATCGCGCAATTCTGCTGGATTGCCGGCGATCGCGGCCTGATTGATGGCGTTGTCGAAGGGATCGGGCGCACTATGTTGCACTGGGGCGGTTATATCCGCCTGTTGGCGACCGGGCAGATTTCATTTTATCTGCAGGGATTTGCCTGGGGCTTGTTGTTGATGCTCGGTTGGTTGTTATTGAAAGCCGCTGTTTAATAAGGATAGACGAACCGGATGATAGATTCTGTTTTGACCGGATTTCCGATCTTGAGCCTGGTGCTCTGGCTCCCTTTTTTGGGCACCCTGCTCTGTCTGCTGATGCGGCACTCGGCTGTTGCCTGCCGCTGGCTGGCATTGCTGACAACCCTGTCGGTGCTGCTGGTGGCTGTTGGACTCTTTGTCGGTCTGCCTGCAGAAGCAGGTTGGTTGCTCAGCGAGGATTACACCTGGATACCCAGTTTTGGTATCCGTTACAGTCTGGCGCTCGATGGGATTTCTCTGCTGTTGATCTGTTTAACCGCAGTACTGCAGGTGGCCGCGGTCTTGATCAGTTGGAAACAGAAGGAGCATCCGGCACTCTTTTATGCCCTGGTGCTTGTTCTTGAAACCGGGATTATCGGTGTATTCCTCGCCACTGACCTGATCCTGTTCTATCTCTTCTGGGAGCTGATGCTGATTCCGATGCTATTTTTGATCGGCGTCTGGGGGCACGAAAACCGGGTTTACGCGGCCCTTAAATTCTTCTTTTTTACCCTGGCTGGCAGCCTGTGCCTGCTGCTGGCGATCATCAGTCTCTACCTGATTCATGGCGAACAGACCGGAGTTTACAGTTTCGCCTTCGAAACGCTGAAACAGACGCAACTTTCATCCGGGGTCGAGATGCTGCTCTATCTCGGCTTTGTCCTTGCCTTTGTCGTCAAGGTCCCGCTCTTCCCCTTTCACACCTGGTTACCCGATGCGCACACTGAAGCTCCCGCTGCAGGTTCGGTCGATCTGGCTGGTCTGCTGCTAAAAACCGGAATCTATGGTCTGATCCGTTTTGCTTTTCCGCTCTTTCCCCATGCTGCACAGCAAAGTTTACCGTTTTTGGTGGTGCTGGCGTTGATCGGGATCTTCTATGCCGCCTGGATCGCCTATGCTCAGACCGATATCAAGCGGGTGGTCGCTTATTCATCGGTGGCGCACATGGGTTTCGTTATCCTGGGCCTTGCTGCCTGGAATCAGCTGGCCTGGGAGGGCGCTCTGTTGCTGATGGTGAATCATGGTGTCACCACGGGTGGCCTGTTTATCCTGATCGCCATGCTGCAGGAACGTACCGGTTCGCGTGATCTGCGGCTGCTTGGTGGCATGTGGAAGAGCCTGCCCTTTTTCAGTGCCTTCTTTCTGCTCTTCTGTCTGGCCTCACTCGGACTACCCGGTCTGTCCAATTTTGCCGGAGAAATTCTGGTGCTGCTCGGTACCTTTGGTCGCTGGCCGCTCTTTGCCGCGCTGGCCGCCGCTGGAGTGATCTTCTCCGCCGCCTACATGCTGCGCGTTGTTCAGGGGACTCTCTGGGGCCCGCTTGGTCAGGTGTGTAAGCTCGGTGACAAGGGCTGTCAGCACGAAGATCTCGGCCGTCGGGAATGGTTGCTCATTATCCCTTTGGCGTTGCTGGTGATCTGGCTCGGGCTTTATCCCACTCCGGTGCTTGAACCGATGCGCGGTCCGATTAGTCTGATGTTGCAAGCTGGAGGTCTGCCATGAGCGTTTTTGAACTTCAGTCGCTCCTGCCACAGATCATTCTCGCTCTGGGCGCCACCGCCATATTGATGTTCGGAGCCTGGTTCCCTTCGCGGAAGTGGATTCTGGGCGGGGTGTTCGTCTCCCTGCTGGCAGGCCTCTCCGCCGGGCTGATAGCTCCTGCGGTGCCGGAGGTGGCTAACCTCTACAGCGTTGGCAGCTATGCACGTTTCTTCGTCATGCTCTGGTCGTTACTCGGCGCCCTCAGTCTGTTGTTGTCGCTGCGTTATGCCGAAATTCACGATTTACCCGGCAGTGAGTATGCCGCTCTGGTCCTGTTCGCCATCTGCGGTATGGGGCTGCTCTCCTCCGCGACCTCGCTGATCGGCCTGTTCCTTGGGCTTGAAGCCTTTACCCTGGTTTTCTATATCTTGATTGCCTTCAAGCGTGATGATTCACGCGGTGCCGAAGCCGGTCTTAAATACCTGGTGATGGGGGCGGTTGCGACCGGCTTTCTGGCCTTCGGCATCTCTTTGATCTACGCGGCCAGTGGCAGCTTTCATCTGCCCGAGTCCTTCGCCGGTCTGCAGCAGGCAGGCGGGATGCGTGCCCTGGGCCTGGTCGGTTGGGCAATGATGTTGGTCGCTATCGGCTTTAAGGTCTCGCTGGCGCCTTTTCACCTCTGGACGCCAGATGTCTATCAGGGCGCTCCGGCGCCAGTCACCGGACTGTTGGCGACCGGTTCCAAGGGGGCGGTCTTTGCGTCTCTGATCCCACTGTTTGGCGCGCTTGGCCCCCTCAAGGCCGAACTGAACCAAATCCTCTGGGTGCTGGCAGCGTTGTCGATGCTGGCAGGAACCTTCGCCGCCTTGCCCCAACGTAATCTCAAGCGGATGCTGGCTTATTCTTCGGTGGTCCACATGGGCTATTTGATGATCAGCCTGTTGGTCGGTGGTCCTGAAGCGCATCGCGCTCTGGTCTTTTATCTGATCGCCTACACCATCGCCACTCTTGGCGCATTCGGCGTCCTCAGTTCATTCTCAGGGGTGGATGATGAACCTCAGGAATACGCAGACTTCCGCGGACTGGGCTACCTGCACCCCAGGCGGAGCACTGTGCTTGCCGCTTGTTTGCTGTCGTTGGCCGGTATCCCGCCGCTGGTCGGCTTTTTTGCCAAGTTTGGCATCATTGCTGCGGCCCTGCGCGGTGGCTACCCCGGTCTCGCAGTCATCGCTATCCTCGCGGCACTGGCATCGCTTTACTATTATCTGGCGCCGATCGTTGTGCTCTTTATGCAGGAACGAGACGCCCGCGAATTGAGACGCGGCTGCCGCCATGAATACTTTGTTCTGGCACTCTGTTTTGCCGCGATCTTGCTGCTTGGAATCTATCCAACTCCACTCCTCGATCTGCTTGCTGGAGTTGTCCCTTGAGTAATGATTTTTTACTCGAGTTGTTCAACGCGCTGCTGATTGCCGGAATCATCCTCTATCAGCTGACCAAGACCCGCAACACACGCCTCTACGGTCGACCAGGCACCAGGATGATCTTGGCTGGCTTTTGTTTTATGTTGTTTGGCGCTTGTCTGGATATGACAGACAATTTTCCGCAATTGAATCGCTTTGTCGTTATCGGTGATACTCCCGTCGAAGCCTTGCTTGAGAAGTTCTTCGGTTACATCGTGGGATCTTTTTTGTTGTTGCTCGGATTTTCAAGGATTCTTCCAGTCTTTGCTGAGCTTGAAGTGCAGCAGCAGTTGATAGAAACCATCGTAGAAACAATCCCTGCACCAACCTTTTGCAAGGACAATAAGGGGCGTTACTTGCTGTGTAACCGGGCCTTTGATGATCTCCTCGGGTTGTCACGGCAACAGATTATTGGTAAGGCAGTTTTCGATTTGACACCACCCGATCTTGCCGAGATCTATCAGCGGGCTGACCGGGAATTGCTCGATACTATGGAAAAGCAGGCCTACGAAACTCAGGTTGAAACTGCAGATGGAACCCGCAGGGAGGTGCTCTTCCATAAGGCGGTCTTCCGCAATAAAGACGGTTCGGCGGGTGGCCTTGTTGGGGTTATGCTCGACATATCTGAACGTAAGAAGGTTGAAGAGGGTCTGCGTGATCTGGGTCGGATGAAGAGTGAATTTATCAGCATTGCGGCCCATGAACTTCGCACCCCATTAACTTCAGTGCAGGGCTATACCGAACTTTTACTCGGTACGGATACCTCCAGGCATTTTACTACTGAGCAGCGGCAGGATTTCTTACATGAGATCTATCAAGCCGGTGAAACACTCACCAAACTGGTTGACGCACTGCTTGATGTTGGGCGGATCGAGCATGGTCTGCCACTGCCGCTCAACCTGCAACAGGACCAGCCCGGTCCTTTGCTGCAACAGGTTGTCGATCAATTTCATTTGATGGACCAGTCGTACCCGATTGAATTAGTTTCCGAGCTTCCACTGCAGTTTACTTTTCTGTTCGACGCGCATCGCTTGCGCCAATTGGTTGTGAATCTGTTAAGCAATGCGATAAAATACTCTCCTGCTAAGGGGGGGTTGTTGTCAATGCTCGGGCTCAGGGGGATACCTTTCAGCTGGAGATTGTTGATCGGGGCATAGGGATGACACCGGAACAGAAATTGAGCATGTTCGATAAATTTTACCGGGCTGAAAAAAGCCAGAGCTGGATCAGCGGGTTGGGCATCGGGATGAGCATCGTTAAAAATATAGTCGAGGCACATCAGGGCCAGATTGAGGTTGAGAGCGAGTTGGGACAGGGCACCATTATCCAGATCAGTTTGCCACTGGCGCCCACTTAGTCGACGATTCGCCTTGAATATTTTTCTGTTCGTCAAGTTCTTCGTATTAACTCTGCGTATTGCGCAGGTTGGATTCGCTTGGGAGGTTAGCCAATGAAAACACTCTATGGTATGCCGCACACAAGGTCTTTTCGCGCTCTTTGGGCACTGGAAGAGATAGGTGCCGACTACCAATACCAGATCGTCAACCTTGGGCAAGGGGAGGGGAAGACTGCTGATTTTCTAGCCCTTAATCCGAGTGGGAAGCTGCCGGTACTGACCGATACCGATCTGGTTCTCACCGAATCGGCCGCCATTTGCACCTACCTGGCTGACTCACATCCTGAAAAAAATCTGATCCCTGCTGCCGGAACAGTTGACCGGGCTCTCTACAACCAGTGGTGCTTTTTTGTTTTGTCAGAATTGGAACAGCCGCTCTGGACCATGGGTAAGCATAAGTTTGCTCTGCCGAAAGAGTATCGAGTCCGTCAGGTGCAAAAGACTGCCGGCTTTGAGTTTATGCGGGCTATTTCCGTTCTGGAAGAAGGTCTGAAGGGGCGCAGCTTCTTAGTTGGCGATCATTTTACGATGGCCGATCTTTTGGTGGCGCATACCCTGACCTGGGCCGAAGGTTTCAAAATTGATCATGGTCGTCTGTTGCTCGATGAGTACCGTGATCGCATCAAGCAGCGTGAGGCCTGGAAGCGGGCGCACGCAATTGATGACGCAAAAAAAGAGGCGATGGCATGACAATTCATGAACAAATCGAGACCTTCCTCGGCAGTGAAATTTTTGCTGTGGTCGGTGCATCAAGTCAGCGGCACAAGTATGGCAACAAGGTCTTCCGCTGTTACCTGCAGAACGGCCGACGTGCCATTCCGGTCAACCCGACTGAAAAAGAGATTGAAGGGGAGATTGTCATCTCTTCGGTGGCGGATCTGCCGAAGGAGGTGCAGAGTATCTCATTGATTACCCCGCCGCCAATTACAGAAAAGATAGTTCAGCAGGCCGCCGCTGCCGGTATCAGGAATATCTGGATGCAACCTGGCGCGGAAAGTCCCGCAGCGATAGAATTTTGCCATCAGCAAGGGCTGAACTTGATTGCCGATGGCAGTTGCCTGCTGGTCGTCCTCGGCTATTCGGAGGGGCACTGATTCCACAGGAAGGTTTGACTCGTGATCGATAAGAACATGTTTGCCAGCGATAATTACAGCGGCATTTGCCCCAGTGCCTGGCACGCCCTTGAGGTGGCTAACCAAGGGTTTAGTCGTGCCTACGGAGACGATGAGTGGACAAAACGCGCTTGCGATGCGTTGCGGGATTTTTTTGAAACCGACTGTCAGGTTTTTTTCGTCTTCAATGGCACGGCTGGCAACAGCCTGGCCCTCGCATCCCTCTGTCGCTCCTATCACAGCATAATCTGTCATGAATTAGCTCATGTTGAGACCGATGAGTGTGGTGCCAGCGAATTTTTCTCCAACGGGACAAAGGTTTTGTTGGTCCCTGGAGCAGGAGGAAAAGTAGACCTTGAAGCCGTGCGACACACGGTCGAGCGCCGGACCGATATTCATTATCCCAAGCCCAAGGCCCTCAGCCTGACGCAAACAACCGAAGTTGGAACCGTCTATCGCCCAGATGAGATGTTGGCGGCTGGTGCTCTGACCAAGGCGCTCGGACTGAAACTCCATGTTGATGGCGCGCGCTTTGCCAATGCTCTGGCCTCGCTCAAGGTTGCGCCAGCCGAGCTCAGTTGGCGCGCCGGGGTCGATGTGCTGACGTTTGGCGGCACCAAAAATGGGATGCCGATCGGCGAAGCGGTGGTCTTTTTTGACCGTGAATTGGCCCGAGAATTTGACTTTCGCTGCAAACAGGCGGGTCAACTAGCGTCAAAGATGCGCTACCTCGCGGCACCCTGGGCCGGGATGCTTGAAGCTGGGGTTTTACTTGATAATGCGTCTCATGCGAATGCTATGGCAAGCCTGTTGGCGCAGCGTCTGACTCAGATCGAGGGGGTATCCCTTGTTCATCCGGTTGAGGGGAATGCTGTTTTTGTCCAGCTCCCTGAAAAATTGATCGATGCCTTACATAACGCCGGGTGGCACTTCTACACCTTTATCGGCAGCGGGCATGCACGCTTCATGTGCTCCTGGCAGACGCAAGAAGCGGACGTGCACAGCTTTGTCACTGACGTTGACAACTGGATGCGTTTGTTGAAGAGTCAAGGGTAGATAACTTTTTCTTGCAGGGATAAACATGGCCCGTTATCAGGATTTTGTGACTATTGTCCGTACCATGGGGGATCTTCCTCCTTCGCCGTTGGTCGCTACCAAGTTGCTTGAATTACTGCGTGATCCCGACACTGAAACCCATGATCTGGTGACAACGCTCTCTCTTGATCCGGCGGTTTCAGCGCGGGTTCTAAAAATGGCCAACTCCGTTATTTATGATCAGCAGCGCCAGGTCACTACGGTCGAACGGGCCATCATTGTGGTCGGACAGAACACTCTGCGTAACATGGCCCTCGACAGCAGCCTGCGTAATGCCAAGCGCACCTACGGTCTGCTTGAAAGACGTCTGTGGGAAAACTCGATCGCCAGCGCCGTCGGCTGTCGACTGATTGCTCGGGCTACAGGTGGCTTCGATTCAGACGAAGCCTACCTTGCAGGGCTTTTACATCATGTCGGTAAGACTTTGATGATCAATCGCGACAAGCCCCTCTACCAGGAAGTGCAGCGCATCGTTGATAGCGGAGAGGGTGAGTTGACAGATGTCGAACGTGGGCTTTTTGCTTATTCCCACGACATGGTCGGTGCCGCACTCCTTGATCATTGGAACTTCCCTGAACTCCTTATTGCCGCAACGCACCATCATCATGATTTTGCTGAGGTCGCTGAAGAAGAGTCAGAGCTGCACGTTCTATGTTCAATCATCAACCTGGCCGACGGATTCTGCAGATATTACGGTATTGGATATCCGCACCCTGATGATGAGATTGAACTTGCCTTTTTACCCGGCGCGATCGCGCTTCAGCTTAATCCGATCAAAATCGATGAACTTTTGCCGCAGTTTAAAGAGGCTTTTTCGCGTGAACGGAGCCTTTTCCTCACCTAGTGATTCGTTTTTCTTGCATTGACTAAGGGTATTCCCAGCAGGGTGGTCCGGGTTTCAACTCTTTTTTGCTCCATAGCTATGGCTATGCGTCTGCAAACAGGCTAAAATCTGACCCCTAATCCTCGAATGTTCGCTTCGGCCCGGTAACTCCGACAGTCTGCTGGAGAGCCCCGCCAAATTTTGGAGCTCAAGTGTCTAAAAAAATATTTATTGCCGCCACTGGACAAGATTGTGGAAAAACAACGACCAGTCTTTCTTTAATCCACCTCGCGCGTAAAAAGTATAAAAGGGTCGGTTTTATTAAACCCTTCGGGCCCAAGCTGATCACATATAAAGGGCGGCAGATTGATATGGATGCCGCTCTGATTTCGCATATCTATGACCTAGATGACGATCTGGAATATATGTCTCCGGTTGTTGTTGAAAGTCGCACGACCCGTCAGTTTCTGGATGGAGATATCACTGCTGAACAGCTTTACGCACCCCTCGACAGAGCGATTGCGACCCTCGAGAAAAAATGTGATTTTCTGATTATTGAAGGGGCCGGTCATGCCGGAGTCGGTGCTGTTGTTGGCTTGAGTAATGCTCAGGTTGCAGCGCGCTATCACGCTCCAGTTCTCCTGGTAACTGGCGGAGGAGTTGGACATGTTATCGATTCGGTTCATCTGAACCTGGCTTTGTTTCGTGAAGCTGGCGCTGAAGTGCGAATGTTGTTGCCGAATAAAATGATTCCTTCCAAGCGTGCTTCGACCCTTGGTTATCTTGAAAAGGCTTTTCTCAGCCATCCCTTTAAGGTTGTGGGTGGATTTAATTATTCGCCGATACTTGCCGACCCGACCCTGCGTCATATTGCTAAGCTGCTGGGTCTGCAGCTCCACGCGTCCGATGAACAATCATTGAGGATCGCTCATCACTTGCAAATGGGAGCCGCGGCGACCCAGCGAGTGGTTGACCTGCTGCAACCTGCAACCTTGTTGGTCGTCACCAGTAGTCGTGATGAGTTGCTGGTTATGCTTGCCTCGCTCTACCATATGCCAGAATTTCAATCGAAAATTGCAGGCCTGGTGATCCCTGGACTCTCCCCTGTCGCTGATATTGTGCAGCGGATTCTTAACGATGCTGGGGTGCCATATATGCGAACCACTGCAACGACCGCCGATGTCTTTTCGCGTATCCGCGAGGATGTCTCCAAGATAGGTCCTGAGGATTATCAGAAGATTTCCCTGATCCAGCAACTCGCAGAGACTGAGCTCTGTTTCGACACCATTGATGGTCTACTTTAGTCCACGGGGATTTTATTTTTCTGTTTAGAAACCTGAACATTTAAAACTATTGAACAAGGAATGACGATGGGCTTTATTGGAAAGTTGTTCGGCAGTAAGCCGAGTCTCGAAAAGATGCGATCTGCTCTCGAACAGGGAAGCTATGCTGATGCTCTGCACCTGGGAGAGGATCTGCTGGCTGGCGGAGATGAAACGAGCGAGTTAGCCGAGAGCCTGATTGCTGCATCTGATGGGCTGGCACGCATGAACTATGACGAAGGGATCCGTTCCCAGCAAGCCGGAGATACTCAGTTGGCGGTGGAACATCTACAGCTTGCTTTAGCACAGGCGCGTTCTGTCGCGTTGATTCGGGAGATTGACCTTGCACTGGCGCATGATCCGACTTCTGTTCAGCTGCGACCAGAAGACCAACCGCAACCTGTATTGTCCAAGGGGGCGTCTTGCGCTGGTTGCTCGCCTGCCTCGGTGTCGGCCGAAGTCTCGACTGACGAACTCCCCGATCTGCAATCCCAGATTGAATTGATTATTGCCTCTTATCCGGCAGAGATGCAGCAAGCGTATCTGTCTCGGTCCAAGCCCTTCATGCAGGCATTTATGCTGGTCCACTGTGGAGAGGATCTGCAAGCTTTGCCTTTGTGGGAAGAGGTCCCCAGAGAAGAGCGGGACGAAATTTATCTGTTTGAACTGGGTTGCCTCTACGCTCGTCAAGGTGAGGCTGGCAAAGGAGTCGCGATGTTGCGCCAGGCACTTGAGCTGAGTCCTGGCAACGGGTTGATGATCGACGCCTTATTGTCTTTACTCGTGGACCAGGGTGATCAATCTGCTGCAAGCAAGTTTTTGCAAGCGCAAATTGATACTGGTGCGAACCCGGCATTCTGTTATGCCAGGCTTTGCGAACTCCAAGCGACATCCCAGGAAACTTCTGCTGCTTATGAGTCTGCCAATAAAGCCCTTGCTGGTGGCTATGCCGAACCCGATTTTTTGGTCTTGGCGGCGAGCTTGTTTGAAGCCGTTGGCCGTGTAGAAGACGCTGAACAGATGCTCGCTGGCCTGCCCGGCGGTGGTTGTGGCGGCGGCATCAATCTTCCTTTGGCTGAGCTCTGGCTTCGTCAGAACCGTGAGCTTGCCAGGGTTCTTGACGCTTTTAATGACGCTTGTCGGCAAGAACCGGAGAACCCGCGTTGGCAACTGCGTGTGGCTCAGACTTATCTGGCGCGTAAATGGCGTAAGCAAGGTCTGGACTTGTTGCAGCGCGTTGTCGGGGATCCACGGCTTGAAGAAGGATTACGGCTTGAAGCCGAACGGTTGTTGGCAGAGGTTTAGGGGGGAGCCATGCCTGATATCGAGGACGTGAAAGCTTATCTGGCACGGGGCGGAGTTGAAGTCTGGCAATATGAGCAGTCTACTCCGACTGCTGAACTGGCTGCTGTTGCTGTTGGTTGTTGCGCAGCTGAGATTGCCAAGTCGCTTCTTTTCTTTGTGGGCGGTAAGCCTTTGCTTGTCGTAACCTGTGGTGATATGAAGGTCAAAAGTTCTTTGCTTAAGTTGGAAGCGAAGCTTTCTGGCAAGGTCAAACTTCCTGAACCCGAAGAAGTCAAATCAATTACGGGATATGCCCCTGGCGGCGTTTGCCCTTTTTTATTGCCTGCACAGTTGCCAGTCTTTCTTGATCGTTCTCTCTGCCGTTATGATCAAGTTTATACCGCTGCAGGTGATGCGGGCTCCGCAGTCCCTATTGCGCCAGTGCAATTAGCCGAGTTGTCTGCAGGCAGATGGGTAGATGTCTGCGTCAAGAGGGGGT
>Ga0316202_10000285_pt1 | contig 64225 bp, 90 predicted proteins | sample 3monrhotite_MG_FD_204934 | JGI IMG/M metagenome (GOLD analysis project Ga0316202, IMG submission 204934) | Microbial mat bacterial communities from mineral coupon in-situ incubated in ocean water Damariscotta River, Maine, United States -... | ecosystem: Environmental > Aquatic > Marine >...
AAGCGTGTGATTTGCTGGCGAGAGTATCCTGTTAGGCACTCAATATAGCGTAACACTAGCCCCTTCTCTTTCTTATTTTGAAATAGGTAACGAAACCGAACCAGAGTGTCCTCAACCCATGAATAAACCTCATCCTTGCCACCGTGCAAAACTAACGGCGTATCTATTGTGCCACTTAAAAATGCAGCAATATCTTCAATCGTTTCTATACGTTGTTCATCCATTTGTACCAACATCCTCCTATTATGGACGACATACTCGATTTCAGACTCATTTCATATTGGAAAAGGCTGTTTATAACTGTATTCGTGCTCTAATAATCGAATCGGCGAGAGAAAAAAAGATAAGATTACGTCAGATAAGTTTTAAGGGCTGTGTGCAAACATTGCGGCAGTGTGGGAACCCCACCTTAGCCAACCCTATATCACACAAACGGAAAGGCTGCGACTGATGCAATGTTTGTATGTTTCAATCGCGGGTAGCATCCTCCACCAACGCTCTGGTAGAAGCGAACCTAGGGCAGTAAAACGGAGACCAAAGCCACACCGTTTACTCACCAAAGCTAGGAAGGATTACAAGCAGTGAAATACTATGAAAAATTGACTAAAAAGGGCTTAAGTCAGCGGCATTCGGAGCAGAGCCCTTTAATGAAGGCTTGGGTGCTTTTTTCTCTTGGGTTTCTGCATAATTGGTTTATGAAAAGGTTGAAAGATAAGTTATGGGAATAAAAAAAGCCTATAAGCGTGATGCTTACAGGCTTTTTAAATGCGTGGTACCGGGAGCGGGAGTCGAACCCGAACATGCGCCAACGTCAGGAACAGCAAGAACCCAATTAAAATATAGGGAAACGCGCACAAGTCGCATATCTAACCAGGGTGCCAAAGTGCTTGAAAATACGCCTATGAGCGTGGCTTTTGGTCACTGTTTGGGCACTGGGATAGTTCTGCTATGAAGAAAGTAATCTTTTTCATATTAGGCTTGGTTGTTTATGTTTTAAAAGAACTGCAAAACTTCTTTGATCCATTCGATGACGATGACAGCGGATGGGGGTTTGGCGTATGAGCACAAATCAATGCCGCTACAGAAGCATGCCAGTTGGTTTTTCTTCAGGCCTCAACTCATGTCAATCAATCGCGCTCTATTCATCCATATATACATCTTCTGAAATGAACCTTTGCGGCGTCATGTTTGCATCGCAAGAGCGCTTGGCTGAATTAGCTGGCATCGATGGACTTTTCAGAAAGAAAAAGGTGGCAAAGGCAATCGCCGCACTTGGTGAGAAAGCAGTGTGGTGGCCAGAGTATAACATCATCTTTTTGCCGCAGTTTTCAATGTGGCAAGCTGCCAATCCAAACATCTGGATTGGAGCCATGAAAAATGCATCAAACCTACCTCCACAGGTTGCCCAATTGGTAATGGGCTCAATCTTCCAAGATTACAAAACCAGTGTTGATAAAGATAAACCATATTATTCAAAGACCCTTGATAAGCTTAGAAAACTAGCCGATTCTTTAACCGTTCCCGAACCGTTAAACAAACCGTTTGCAACCGTTCCCGAAACTCACGCGCACGTAACGCGCCCACGCGAGCCCGCGCGCTCTACAGAGTGTACAGAGTGTACAGAAGGTACAGATATTACACACACACACACAGAGAGTGAGCGCGATATCATTCTTTTATTCAATCGGTTCTGTGAGTTGTTCCCCAACAAATCAAAAACTGATTTAGTGATCACATCAGAGTCAACAATATGGAGTGCTTTAAAATCTGCTCTTGAAATCAATACCCCTGATTATTGGCTAAATATTTTTAGCAAAGCCAGTGAGAGTGATTTTTTAACAGGCAGGAAAAAAGGAAAACAAAAGGATCCATTCACTATGAACATCTCTTTCCTCATTAATCCAGCTAACACCAAGAAAATTTTATCTGGTGGATACAACGCTTTTCAAGAAAGAAGAACTGCTCAAACAGGAGATGATTTCTAATGCAATCAATTCAAGATCTTATTCCTGAAAAACACAGGCACCATTTCAAGCCAGCCGATTTGGAGACAAAAGTTTGCAGCTATCATGGCGACTATTTTGGTGATAAGTGTGAATCGTGTGAGCGACAGTTGGCCCAACGTGAAAAAGCATTGGTGGCACAGTGTGAGAGCATGGGGCTTGCACCAAGATATCATGGGTTAACCTTTGCCGATTTTTGGCAAGAACATGATGGGCATCGCAGAGCGCTTAAATATGCGCGGCGTTTTTTTGATGGTGATATTTCTAGCCTATTGTTTGTTGGTGAATCATCGAGAGATGGTGGATTTGGCACAGGCAAGACAACGCTTGCTGCAATTTTGTTGTTTGAATTTGTGAAGCATGGTAAATCACCTGGTTACTACTGCACAGCAAATGATATTGATCGTGGTATTCGTGATGCGATGAACTCTGACAGCAAGATTAGTCGTGAGGAATACGTTAAAAACTTCAAAAGGAAACCTTTTTTAGTTGTAGATGAAGTAGCGGCAAGCCCACTGGGTGAATATACCTGCCAAATCTTGTCAGACATTTTGGCTGAGCGCCTTGATTATGAGCTGCCAACGATTATCTGCAGCAATAAGGGCATGGAGCATCTATCAACGAAGGTATTTCACCCAAGAGTTGTGGACCGATTACGCAATGATATGGCCCAAGTTGTATTCAACTGGACATCGGCTAGAGGGCAACGCTGATGCTTGTTTTTCCCTTTGTTTATATAGCTTGCACGGTAATTAGGTTCTGTTCATACACCTTGGAAGTCGGAGCGAAAGGGCTTGATGTGTTGTTGTATATAGGGGGTAGGTTGTGCCTATGTGGCAACCTATCTTCTTTTGGTAAAGAAATTTGCCAAAAACAGAGTCGGAAGGGTCGGAGCGTGTTCACTAGGTGTCGTTCTAAGTGTTTGTTTTTGTTCTATGTTGTGTGCCTTGGTGGTTCCACCGTGTACGCTAAGGGGTACCCCCCGTCAAAAGCTCAGTACCACAAAGCGAAGCGGGCACACTATGTGGCTCGTAATAAATGGGCGATTTTCAACTTTTGGATTTGGGAGCCTGCGGCATGAATTTCGCGTGGACACCCCAGCATTCGTCTTTATTCACGGATTATCATGTCATTACACGTGGCTGCAGCCGAAGTGCTGCGCATAAGTATTGCGAAGTTGCGCGCATGTTCTTTGGTTGGGTTCAAAGCAATGGTCTTCCATTGAGCAAGAACACAGTCGAAGAATGGATGAAGTATTTGGTTGTCAGTCGAGGCAATCATTCAAACGCCACCAGAGCCAGCCGCTTATCTGCATTGCGTAGCGTGTGTGCCTGGCTGGTTGATACAGACAAGCTGCCAAGTAATCCATGCGATGGTGTGCCCACACCTAAAGTGAGCAAAACAGCTGCCCAGAAGTTTAGCCATTCCGAATTGCGAGATATGTTCTCAATCGCAGAGAATGAAACTGCAACCACAGTGCGCGACCGCTGCATTTTGATGTTGTTTTATGCCACGGGCATGCGCCGCGAAGAAATGGCAAACTTAACGATTCATCGCATTACGCTTGCCCACCGCACAGGACGTGTCCACGTGATTGGCAAGGGTGCCAAACAGCGCGTGATTCCATTTGAGGGCCCAATTGTTGGCGAGTTGACCAAATGGCTTGTGGTGCGCCAAATGTATGCAGCTGACAGCGAAGACAGCTTTTTCATCAGCTTCCATGGCAATCGTCATCAGCCAAGTGGTGGCCGCATGGGCATTCGTGGCATGCATGATGTGATCAAGCGCGTTTCCAAGCGTGTGGGCCTTAAAGGTGATGTTTTCCTTCACAAGTTGCGCAGCACCTACGCCACCGAGTTATACGACCACGGCATTGGCGTTCAAGAGATTGCCTTGTTAATGGGCCACTCAAGCATTGAAACAACAATGCGCTACATCGCCATTTCAGAAAGACACTTACAAAAATCACGCCTGGGCACAGCCCACTGGCAATCCATCTTGGGGAACTGATATGACCAACATCATGGCACAACGAAACCAACTACTTCAGGCATCGGCAGAAGATGCTACGGGTTTGGTATCTATCGGTCGCAGACATGGCGCAGAGGCGCTTTCTGACATGCTCGATGCCCTCTCAGGCGGCATTGGTGGCGAGTTCTATGTTCAGACCGCAGAAAACTTCTTTAAAGGCCTTGCTAAGCCTTTTCGTGATGCCGACATCATTACCCACTGCAAAGGTGGTGATGACACAGCTTTATTCGCCACCAAGCACAATATTTCAGAAAACAGAGTGCGCGAAATCATCAGAAATAGCGCCAGAGAGGTTGAGTGATCATGGCAAAGCCTAAGAAAAATAAAAAGCCACTAAGCCCTGCCCAAATCAAGCAGCGCCAAGATGCATCGCTGAAGGCGCGCAAACACGCCACAGGCCCCAAAACAGATAAAGGCAAAAAAGCATCCTCCATGAATGCCTGGAAACATGGCATGTCAGCCAAAGCCTCCATGTCAGCCATGCAAGGCAAGCCCTGCCAAACCACTTGCCCCAAATATGACACATGCCCCTTTATCAAAGAGCAAAAAACCAAAGCAGGGGGAAGATGCCTTGATGTGATTGATTGGTCTGTGATTGAAGAGGCTGGTGATGCCATTGTTTCAGCGCAACAAGGCGACATGGAAGCTTTGCAGGGTCTTGCCGCCTTGTTGATGGGTCAAGATGTCGCCCTGATGCAACAGGCATTCAAAGATATCCAAGACAAGGGCATGTGGGTATCTCAAGATGTATTTGGAGCCGATGGCGACATTGTAGGCTCCAAAGAGTTTGAAAACCCGCTAATCAACGTCCTTATCAAACTTAAGGACAAGATGGGCATCAATCTGCCCGAGTTTTTGGCAACGCCACAGTCTAAAGCCAAAGCCATCACCGATGAAGAAACGCAGCTCACAGCTGCTGAAATGACCAGACAAATGAGCCGCATGATTCCGCAAAATATGCAGGTGCCATCCTTTGATGATGCCGAGGTGGTGGATGCGGATGTGGTTAGTGAGTGAAAGTTGTTCTGGCCACGTTGGATGATGCGCAAAAGCGCAAGGCGTGGGCAGCGATTCAGCGTGATGCACCAGGGCTTGCCGAGTTTATGCAAACCGAAGGCTACAAAGCCCTGCGTGATCAGCTTGGTGCCAGCGTGGTGATTGAAGTTGTAGATGGAAAAGTGATAGAGAAAAAATGAGTGAGGTGAAGTGATGCAGTACAGAACAAAGAATGGAACACTGTTGTCGGCAGATGGGCTTGATACTGAAATTATGAAGGTTTTAACAGGTTCAGGGCGCACCCCGACTTATGCCGTAAGAAACCTTATAGCGAGAGTGGTAAATGTGAAAACACCAGTCGTATTAAGAAGGCTAAAAAAACTTGAACTAGACGGGAAAGTCAAGCGAGTTAAAACAGACTATAAGGTCATGCTGTGCTGGTCTTTAGTGTAAATCATGACCTTCCGCGAAGGTGAGATTTTGTTGGACACATCTGCGAGGATTGTGGTGCGAGGACATTACAATCCCGAAGAGATGCAGCGGCGCACGGGTTTTCAGGGCAATGTGGTAAACACCTATTGGCGCGCCCACAATCCCAAATACACCACCCGCGAACCCATCAAAACAGAGAAGGGCAACTATGTGCGTGTGCGCAGAAAGGGCAGGGGCTCATTTCCTGTCACCATGATCAATATTATTCGAGAGCGGAGGTGGTGAAATGCTAGAGCCGCCAACCCCTTTGATGATTAAAATGAGCAAACAAAAGAAAAAGCGCGAAGCCGAGTTGCTTCGCAAAACCAGAGCCTACTATCAAGCCAAACGAAAACAGGAGCAAAAATGAAGCTAATCGAAAGGCAAGTAGTCGCAGCGGCACCAGCCGTCAGCAACACTATCAGAAGTGCAATCCAAGCAAGGAAGCCTTTGGTTGAGCAATTCATCTGCTACCTTGATTCGTTTTTTAGGTGTTCGTCCACAAGCTGCGCACCTATCAGGCGCAGGGGAAACAACCACTGTTTTTATCCCTTCATCAAGGTATTCAAGCAGTTTCTTTCTGTGGGCATCATGCAAGGCTTGCTGAAATGGCTTGCCCTGCCTTGCCAGCTCACGCGCATAGCCAAAACCAACATCGAGAGGGTTGGTTCTTTCGTGTTCCAGCTTCCACGCCAAAGCCTGCTCAACTGTGGTCAGGCGTTTGTGTTGCATGCCAGGTGGGCGCATAGGCCAAATCCACTCTTTGCAGTGTGGGCACCGCCGCTTGCGTTTGGGCATTTCATCGAATGCAGCTTGGCAGTGCGGACAGCGGATATCTTCCTCAGGGTTGTTATTTTCCAATATTCTTTGCGGAAACATTGCGCCAATGTGGTGCTGATTCTCCACCGCTCTTTTGCGCAAATACCACGCGCCCAAAGCAGGAATGGATAAGATGACTACAGCAGGGAAAAGCGAACTTTTACTGCCAAAAATGGACATCATCAACATGATGAAGGCCATCAGCGAAAACAGCCACATGACTAGTGTTAAAAGTGCAGCATATAAGGTCTTCATAGCTGGATGCCCCCCCTCACTTCGCAGAGATATAGTAGAAGAGATTTGACAAGTGCGCAAGTGAATGACTAAAGTTGCTGTAAGGGCTTCTAACCCTAACAGCGACAACCAAGGTCGTAATCCTTGGCTTTTTTGTGCCTAAACGATAAATATCGCTCGGGTGTGATGGAAATAAAAAAGAGCATTGCTCGAATACCATCGCCGTCTGTTACGGTTAGAAGCACCCGACACCTTCTAAGTGTCATTCTAAAATAACAGGAGCCTAACCATGGCAAAATCACAACAGGCGGATCCCGCCAACTATATCCAACAACTTATCGATGAGCTTGGCCCACGCACAGCGCAGCGTGTGCTTAACATCCTTACAGGCAACAGTCGTTTCTATGTCAATGTGTCGATTCCCCCAGTCCATATGCTATCGGGCACACTCTATCGCCGCGCAAGAAACCAGCAGGGGGTTGAGCTATGAACATGCCGCAGGTTTTTGATTACACACCCTCAGCGCCCAAATTGCGCACCAGTATGGATGAGCTGGGCAACATCTGGTTTGTTGCCGCAGACATTTGCAAAATTCTTGGATTAAACAACATCACTATGGCTCTAAAAGTGCTTGATGAAGACGAACAAGCCCTAAATACTATTGAGGGCATAAGTCGCGGAAATGATCAAGTGAATGTCATTTCCGAATCAGGTATGTATCACCTGATTTTCAAATCGCGCAAAGAAGAGGCGCAAGCCTTTCGCAAGTGGGTAACATCCAAAGTGTTGCCAGCGATTCGGCAAACAGGGTCATATCATGCTAGACCAGCGCAAAGCATTGAACCTTCGATTATTGACCGCACTCGGGTGATGCTTGCTGATGCTGTGATTTCATTTGAAGGCGTTGAAATCCGAGTTTATAAGCGTGAAGATGGATATAGGTTTATTGGCGTAGACTGCTGCCACGCACTCGGCTATCGCCGCCCTAATGGGCCGCTGTTTAAGCTGGATAGCCACTTCAAGCGGCTTGAGCGTCTGCCCGATGTGTTTGGTTCACCAAGGATGACCAACACACTTTCTCTCGATGGTGTGTTAGAGCTATCCAATCGCTGCGCTAAACCTCGCGCCCGTCAATTTCATGCTTTTATTAAGCATGAGGCGATTTCACAGGTACAGATTGCCCTGTCTAAGACCTAAATACTATCAAGGGCAAGGAAGCTCACGCTCAATACGAAGTACAGCAGATTCGTAAAGGAATTGGCTGCGGTTTCTTCCAGCTTGATGCGCTGCAATATCCACCAAACCAAGCACACGAGCGGGCACTGAAATGTTTACACGTTTCACTTCGCTTTCAAGTTTGCTTAGGTCAACATCCACCATTGCCCAAATCCATCCTTCATAATCAGGGTTGCTACGGTGGTTTTCAAGGCTTCCCACCTGAGGCAAAGCCTTGCCCTCAAGAAGGCTCTCTTCGAGATATAGAGCAATCGCTTCAGATGCATTATCCATGGCTTCATCCATGGTATCACCAGCAGAAAAGCAGCCAGCAAGGTCTGGCACAATCACGCCATAAGCTGTGGTTGCATCACCTGGTTCAATGACAATTGGAAATCGCATGGCTTACTCCTTTAACCCAGCTTGTTTGAAAATTGCTTTAACCAAACCTTTGCCGAGTTCTTTTTTTGGGTGTGGAACAGTAACAGTATGAGCAAAGTCAGGGTGAGTCATTTGGTGGTGGCTTCCTTTGATGCGGGAAACTGTCCAACCTGCTTTTTTCATTTTCTTCATCACTTCTTTACTGTTCATAGGAATATTATACACACGATACACACAAACACAAGCTTTATTTTCATGCTGCAACATTTCACCCCTTATCACGGGCGCGACGTAAAGCTAAGAACCGCACATGATAGCCCGTCAGCCTAGTCAAATACTGAATTACACAGCCTTGATGCAAAAAAGCATTGAGCAAACGCTTGCGCGGCAAACCTCATTCATTAATGCCTTTGGTGAGCAGGTGAGCGCACCTGATGGTTTGAATTTTGAAGGCTTAATGCGCGGTGATTACCACGCCACCGATGGCAGCCAAATCAATATCGAGCAATATGCCTGGATGCTCACCAATGCGCGCCCACACCTTTGGGCAAACATGAATCTCATTGAGCCAGACACCATGATGCCCTATGAGTTTTGGGATTATCAGCTTGCCAGCGTCAATTATCGCATGGGCGATGTGATTCACAAAGATGGTGCCGAGGTGGGCAAAACACGCGAAATCATCACCTTATTGATGTGGAGCTGTGCCACGCTGCACAATCTTGAGCTGCTGGATGTGCATGGCAATCCTATGCGGCGCGTGCAATCGCTGGTGGGTGCACCCTTGCAAGGTCACCTCACTGACATCATCGATGCCATTGAAGAACAAATCGAGCTTAGCCCACAGCTGCAGGCGATGTGCAACAAGGGCTGGCACAAAAAAGCACCCTACCATAAAATGACATTCACCCACGGCGATGGGCGCGGCATCATTGATTTTCGCCCAGCAGGTATTGCAGGTGCATCATTCAGGGGTGTGCATGTGAATGGTTGGGGTCTATTGGATGAAGCCACCTTGCTCAAAAACAAAAAGCATTATTCTGAATTTAAGCGGGGGCTAAAACCCACAGCGCAGTGGCGTGAGTATTCTGTATCCGATGGTGATAGAGATTGTGAATTTCATCGCCGTGGCAATGAGGCGCTTCCTTATCCCGAGCTACAAAAACAACTCAAACAAGGCAGGCTAACCAAGGGCGAGTTTCCCCGGGTGTTATTCAACTGGCCCAAGACATTGATGCCAGCCCCGTTTTGGTCAGCTGCGCGCCGCAGGCAATACATCAAAGACTTTGGCGGCGAGGATTCGTCGGGTTACCAGCAAAACGTGCTTGGGCGCGATGGTGATCGCAGCAATGCCGTATTCCCCTTTGCCACACTCAAGCCTGTGCTCGCAGACATTCAAGAATTCCGTTGTCTCAAAATGATTGCCAACAAATCGGAGTCCACCTTTAGCATTGAGTTGCTCAGTTATGAAGCCATTGGTGTAGGCGAAGGGCGCGAGGTGATTGAATTTGAGCGGGTAGAGTCTATCCGTGATTGGAACAATGTGGATGAATGGCACGATGTTGCCGATAGCATTGTGCTTGAAGCTTTTGGTCATATTCGTGGTGGCAGCCATTGGATAGGGTGCGACCTTGGTTTTTCCATGGACCCCACAGAGATACTTGTTGCCGAAGATAGGCTGGGCACCCTGCGCCGCCATTCGCGCCTACACATGAAAGGCGTGGATTACCATATCCAAACCGAGTTTATTCGCGCCATAGACAGCTTGTTTGACCCTGATGCAATCACCCCAAACATTGGCGTGGATCAGGGCAGTGCTGGTGTGGCTGTGATTGGGCAGCTGTGCTCAGAAGAGCGCTACCAACACCGCAACTATGAAGAGCGCCTTTTAGGTATTCAGTTTGGTGGTGGTTTTGATTCTGTTGATTTAGAGGGCGAGGTTGTCATTGATAGGCAATCTGAGAAACCCATGCGCGTGAATGGTAAAGAGCTGGGCTCTGATTTGTTGTCTTTAGCCATGCAAAAGAAAAAAGCGCAGTATCCACTCGCCCCAGAAATCGTGCAAACCTATACAAGCCAAGTCTACACCCAAGGCCCACGTTGGCGCTCGTTTAAAAACAAAAACGACCATCTTGTGGACGCAGACCGTGCTTTGATTATGAATAAGGTATTGGCTGATGGTGTGGGCGGCCATGATGCCTTTTCCTGTGGAGCGCATCAGCGCTAGTTATTATCACACGCGTTACTACCTCGCCACTGTTTACCCCTTATCACGTTCGCGCGCGCCCGTTATCAATCGGCGTATGCATGGGAAACTCACAACCAATTACCCGTTGACAGGGAAGCCCAATAATGACGGCTAAGAAGCAAGGCTTTTTGGCGCGAGCAGTCAACTACGTTTTAAACCGTGGCGGTGCCTCTGGTGAGCTTTCGCAGCGCACCCCAAACGGTCAAGGTTTGCTCACCCCATTGTTTGGTGCGTATGAAGCAAGAAGTTTCCAGCCTGAGTTTATTGAAGCCCTGCGCGAAGCTATTCCCATCTTTGATGCCATGATTGATAGGCTAGTCACCCTTGATGGTGTACCTGTGATCGTGGGCGAAGATACAGCCCTTGTAGCTGAGATTCAGCAATGGGCAAAAGAAATCCAAGTCAATGATGTGCAAAAAGGTTTAACCAGCTTTTCTCATGCCATGCGTAATGAAGTGCATGAGCAGGGTTTTAGCATTACAGAGCATGTTTTTGCGGCTGATGGGCATGATATTGTCCGTTTGAATGTGCCTGATTCCAAAGCCTTGCGCTGTGGGCGTGAAGATGATGGTTCTTTAGCCTGGTATTTTAACACACGTGTTCAGCCAACAAAAACAGAGAGCGGCATGCAGCTTGTGCTTGAGTCGCGCCAGTCTGCCAATGTGCTTTCAAGCTTTTATGCCAACAAAGGTTTTAAAGAGCTGGATATGCGCAATAAGGTGTATATGGCATACACCGTTGAAAATGCCAGCCCTTATGGTGTTTCGCGTTTGCGTTCGATGCCGTTTGTGGCCAAAGCCATTGCCACGATTCAAAATGGCATTGCCAATACCCATGAGCGTTTTGGCGACCCGTCTTATCATATCAACTACAAAGCCGCAGGACGTGTTTCAAGCGAAGAGCTAGAAAGCCGCCGCAAAGACTTGGCTTCTCAGCTTGGTGCAAGCATACAAGCCAAGCGTGATGGTAAGTCGGTTGAATTTGCCACAGCTGTAGATAAAGATTCTGATGTTTCTATCAATGTGATTGGTGCCGATGGTCAAGTTTTAGAGATTGAAGCGCCAGCGCGTCATTTGCTTGAGCAAGTGGTTGCCAAGTCTGGTTTGCCTGCATGGTTGCTTGGTCTGCATTTTTCCACCGCAGAGCGCCTTGCCAAGTTTCAAATGGAAATCCTCAAACAAGAATCAGACACTCGCACCAATATGGAAGCTGAGGTGCTTGAGGATATCATTATTGCCATGCTCAGGGCGCGTGGCCGCACCTGGTCAAATGAAACCACAGTGCTTGAAGATGGCAGCCATGTGCGCAAGGCATGGCGTGTGATCTTCCAAAAACCAAACCTTGCTGACTTGGTGGCAGAAGCCCAAGCCAAGTTTATGAATGCGCAAGCCGATGCGGTGAAAGCCAATGCAGGGCTTGCAAATGGTGATGCGGCGAAACCTGTTGATGTATCCGAAGGCAAAGATGATGAGGAAACCAGCAACAAGATTTTAAGTGCTGCGCTTAATTCAGCGCAATCCATGCGGTATGCCAACCATGGTACTCGTTTTAAAACACCCATTCAAAATCTTGAAACCCGCCCGATTGATAATCCATCCTTAGACAAAATCGAAAAAGATGCACTCAAGGGCATGGATGATGTTTGGTCTGCATCCATCACCCGTATGATTGTGAAGCTTGGTCTTGATGCACAAGCCAGTAATGGGTTGCAATCCGATGGTTTCACTTTTACGCAATCAGACAAAGCGTTGATTGCAGGTGAAATGACAGCCTTTATCACCGCACTCCATGAAAATGAAACACTTACCCAAGGCGCACTTGCCCAAGCTTATTTGCGCGCGTGGTCTTTGGGTGTGTTGGATGCTTTTGAGCGCTCAAGCTTGGATCGTCCAACAGGTGAGCTTTCCAACCTTGCGGCAGTGAATCAGCTGCTTACCACAAGCACAGTCGCCTTTGACACATTCACCAACAACACTTTAACCCCAGCCATACACAGCATTTTAAAAGCGGGTATGGATGCTGGTGAAAACCCATTGACCATTGCTGGCAACCTCAGAAGAGAATTAGACGGCGCACGTTGGAAATGGGAACAAATTGCACGCACAGAAACAGCCCTTGCATGGGATGAAGCCAAGCGCGGCGAATGGCAGGCAGAGATTGCCGATAGTGCCATTGATGACCTGTTTGACTTTATCCCAGCGCCAGATGGCTGCCCAACCTGCCAAAGCCAAGCTATTGGCAACCCGCGCCCTTTAAACGAAACACCAAAACCCGTGGTCAACACGCATCCATCATGCCGATGTGATGTTGCACCACACATCTGAGGAGGTCTAAAATGGACGAACAAATCAAACTAGCTGCGGCTGCTGCTGAGCATGCTGCCACATTACCACATGCCGAAGCTTTGGCTTATGTAGCTGAGCAGGGCTTTAAACATGAAATAGAAGATGTGACAACTTGCAAAATTCTTGCTGAAGATGATTCACTCTTGGCAACATTCATCATTCAGGCGGCAGTTGAAGAAGCTGCAAACATTTTGGATATTCTTGATGGCAATGTAAAAGAAGTCACAGCTGCTTTGGAAGGTTTATCGTCTGCTCAGCTTCAAACACTTCTTGACGCAGAAAACAACGGCAATACACGCAAAGGTGTCGTGTCAGCTATCAATGCCTTGTTAAACCCCGAACAAAAAGAAGCACCAGCGCCCAAGCGCAGCATCAAAGATGTTGAAGCCGATTTAGAAAAAGCCGAAGAAGGCCCAACAGATGTGACCAATGCCCAAGTCATCAGCCGCCTACGTGCAGAGCTGACAGCTTTGCAGGCTAAGAAGTAAGTCATGGCTAAGCGCAACTGGTATGAGATCAGCAACAAGGCAGGCGAAACCCCTGTATTGTATATTTATGATGAGATTGGTTATTGGGGTGTATCTGCAGCCGATATGATTGCAGCGCTTCAGCGCGTGGATGCTCCACGCATCACCGTTCGCATTCATTCACTTGGTGGTGTCGTATCAGAAGGCGTGGCGATTTTTAACGCCCTGCGCAAACACCCTGCAGCGATTGATATTGAGATTGATTCTATTGCAGCGTCGATTGCATCCGTGATTAGCATGGCAGGCGACACCATCACCATGGCATCCAATGCTTTGCTGATGATTCACAACCCTTGGGGTTATGCCGAAGGTGATGCCGAAGAGCTTCGCAAAGCGGCTGATGTGACGGATAAGTTTAAAGACACCATTGTCACCACCTATGCCGAGCGCACAGGTATTGATACCGCAAAAATTGAGCAGCTCATGGATGATGAGACATGGTTCACAGCGCAAGAAGCCTATGATGAGGGCTTTATCACGGCTGTGGATGCAAACCTTGTGGCAGATGAACACGAGGGTTTTTCCAACAAAATTGTGAACAGCTTCCGCAATACACCCGAATCTTTCAAACGTCTTTTAAATGTACCAAAAAAACAAGTTTCCGATGGCTCCGGTCATCGAGATCAGGGCAAAGGAGATGTTATGAAGTTAAAAGATATGTACGCCCAAATCAAAACCGAGACCGGAGTGGATGTGCCGGGCTTGGTTGAGCAGAACCAAGAGAATGAGAAAGCTCTTGCTACTGCAAATAAATCACTGGAAACACTCAACACCTTAGTGGGTGAGCGTTCGCATGATGAAATCAAGGCCGCACTTGCTGCAGCTGAGACGCATCGTGAAGGCGTAGTAGACAGCATTGTTGCTAGCCAACGCGCACTCAAACAAGTGGGTGATGATGATGAAGCTGTGGCAGCTGCCAAAGCCTCATTTGAGGGCATTCATCTTGCGCAACTTGAGGCAATTGCAAAGCCGCTTGCAGTAGCAGCAAAAGCAACTCCGCAATTCAACAGTGAAGCTCAAGACGCTGCCCAAGAAGATGGCAATCCATACTACGATAACAAAAATAAATAAGGGAGAATATTATGGCTTTAGCAACAAAAACATCAGGCCTACAAGGCCACACCATTCGATTTGCTCACACCGCAGTTGTCGCAGCATTAACGATTTTATTGCTGCGTGGACGCGTGCTTATTGGTCTAAACGACACCTTAGCAAATGCCGACAACATTTGGCTATTTGAAGGAAACATCGAAGCGCCTTCTGCAGCTGTCACCATTTTAGCCGGTGAAACAGCCTATTGGGATAACACCGCAGCATTATTTACCAATGTTGCCCTAGGCAATACCAAGTGCGGTGTCTTCACTGAAGATGCAGCAATCGCAGTGGCTGTAGCACAAATTTTATTAACCAATGAAGTGAACCTGTAGGGGAATGATATGACAACTAAAAAACATATAAATATTGCAAAAGCTGCATTAGATGGTGCGTTCTCTGGCAATGAGAAAGCCTTTGAACAATTCATTGATGCAGTAAACATTCATTATGCAAACATGCGTCAAAATGGGTTTTTAATTCAAAATGCAGCTGACCCTAATCTAGCTGGTAAGCCTGATGTCGCCTTGGTGACAACATCTACTGGTGAAGTTGGTATGCCTGATTTTGGTTTTCGTCGTTTGTTTGATCATATTGATTTAACAAGTTCAACCTCCACAACATTTGAAGCATTGGATGTCTCCAATGGCGTGATGTTTGAGCAGCTTGAACCAAATCAGCCATCAAAAACACGCCGCATCACTTCAAACAAAACATCCGTTGGGTTTCTTCAATATGGTGCTGGTTTAGCCATCCTTGATGATTGGTTGCGTTTCAACCAATTCTACAAAATTGATAAGTTGTTTGCAGATGTATTGCGCAAATATGCGCACACTGAAGCAAGCAATCATTATGGTTTGTTCACTGCTTTGGGTGCTGGTATTAATACAGCATTTTCAACAACAGTTGAGAAAACAATTGATACGGCTGCAGACAGTATTTTAACAGCAGTGGGCGACAAGCTTTCAGTAGATGAAGGCGCCACTATGAAAATATTAACCAACAACCGTATCAACGGTGGCGCGGTCGCCAAAGCCTTGGCATCACGCTTTGAAAATCCAAACACCAATAACAATCAAGTGATGACTGATATTGATGAAATCATCATCTCTCGAAAAGTGGATGCTACATACCTCATCTTGCCAGGTCACACCTTGCAATCTGCTGAGTGGGAAGCACTTAATGTTGAAGCTTCGCGCAGCAGCAAAGTGCGTGGCACAGAATACGATTATCGCGGCAAACACAATGCAGTGATTGGTGATTCTGGGCAAGTACGTCGTATCGCCTTGGCATAAGCCAAAGCAAAAGAACTCAGCCAGAGGGGTTGAACAGATTCCCCTCTGGTTTTTGTAAGCAAGTGGTGTGGTTGCATGCCTCCTCCCACGCCCCTTGCTTTCAAAAGCCAAAAAACCACAGGAGCCGCCATGCCAGCATTTGGAACATCATCAGCACAGCGATTAAAAGGCTGCCACCCAAACCTTCAGCGTTTGTTCAATGAAGTGGTGAAGCATGTTGACTGCAGCATTTTGTGTGGTGAGCGCGACGAAGCTGAGCAAACCGAGCTTTTCCGCACAGGGCGCTCAAAGGTTGAGTTTCCACATAGTAAACACAATGCATCACCATCGATGGCTGTGGATGCTGCACCTTACCCAATCAATTGGAATGACAAAGATCGCTTTTATTACTTTGCAGGCGTGGTCAAAGGCATTGCTTCACAAATGGGCATCGAAATTCGTTGGGGTGGCGATTGGGATAGCGACAACATTTTCAACGACCAAACCTTCTTTGATCTACCACATTTTGAAATTGTGGAGCAGGGCTGATATGGACCTCATCGAAAAACATAAACTGGTCACGCGCACCATGGCTTTAGCCATCACCTATGTTTGTTTGACCCTTGCCGCTGCGCCCAAGCCTGATGCCGTGCTTGTGGAATACGCTTTTTGGGCGTTGGCGTTCATGTTCGCCGCATTGCTGTTTGGCGACAAGATGTTGTTTGAAATTAAGGGGATTATCAAAGCGTGGCGGGGCAAATCCGATGTTTAACAAATTTAAACTTTATATTCTAGGTGGATACTTGCTCATCATGGCAGGTCTTGCGGCTGGTTTGTTTTACTACAAAGCAGAAGCAGCATCCAATGCTGCGAAGGTGTCAGAAGAGCGTGCAGCAAAAGATGCCGCCCTAGCAGCCAACACCTCATTGCGTACTCAGCTATTAAATAACACCCATAGCATGAATGATTTCGTGGGTTCATTGGCAACATTGGCAGAGCAAAATGCCAACATGAATCAGTCACTGCAAGCCGCACAAACAAAAAATGCCACCCGCAATTGGCAGGGTTTGCGCGAGTCGCGCCATGCCGAGCGGGTATTGGCCATCATCAATGCATCCGGTGATAAAAAGCATGCGGAGTGGGTGCAATGATGAAGTTATTAATCGTATTTCTATTAAGTTTCATGGTGTCTGGCTGTGCATCCACGCCAACTGTGTTCACCGCACCAGTTGAAGTTGCTAAGCCCAGCTTCAAGTTTTTTGCACCAGCCAAACAAAATTTAGCATCCATCTCTTTTGATTGGCCCCGACTAAATGGTTACTCCACTATCGCCAATACCAGCGTTTGCATTGAAGAGGCCAAAGCCATGGGTTTGGATCGTAAAAGCATTTATCCCTTTGCCACGCTCAATGAACATTTATCGCGAGATTGCGCTGTGCCTGCCATTGATTTTGAATCCAATATTTATATTGGTTTGGATCAAGCCAATTTCAACAACCTCATCAACAACTACAACATGCTTTTAACCAGAGAAAAGCTTTGGCAAAGCACTTTGGATGCAGCCAACCAAGCTTTAAAACAGGAGTCGAAGTGATGTCTGAAAATTGCAATCATATGCCTACACATCTTGAGTCAACGCATCTTGGTTCAAAATTCACATGGAGCCATGTCTTCAGCACAATATTGTTGGTTGGCGCAATGATTGGCGTTTATACAGATAATATATCGCAACACTCAGCAGCAGATAAACGCATATCTATCATGGAGGTGCAAATGAGTGCAGAGCATGAAGCAAACATTGCTTTTCGTGACCAGTTTGGTGATCAGCTCAAAGCGATGGATAAAAAGCTGGATAGGATAATTGAGCGCGGAATCAATAACCATAAATCAGGCGGCAATCTGTAATGGTTTCGCTAAACACACCCGCAGAACTTCTCCAAGAAGGGTTTGTACCAGACCAGTTTGGTGAAGATAGCGCTGGTTGGCCTATTTTTGCCCAAGCATTACTGGATGAGCAAAACTTAATTGTGCTTGAGCGCGTAGGGGCTACCAACTATGCATCAGCTGATGCAGGCATCAAAAATCGCATCAAAAGAGCGGAGCGTTTTCTTGCCAGTGCTGAGCTTTGGTTGCGGCGCATGAATAAGCAGGAAAGTGATGTTGTGCTTGATGGCAGTGATAATAAAGGCCAAGGCTTTTTGCGTTTTAAAACCAACCATGAATCGTATATGAAAAAGGCCCAAGCCGAATTCGCTGCAGTTCCCGCTGTTAAAGCCACAGCAGTAGAAGTAAGCAGTGGACCTGCAATGGGTATAGTGTCTACCAGTCATTTTGAGGCGGCATTATGATTCGCGTTATCAGCGATGTGAAATCAACCATCAAGCGACTTAAAAGGTATGAAAAAGGCATTCAAAAGTCTTTGAATCGTGGCTTGAGCAAATGGGTGTTGATGGCACACAAATCCGCCCGCAGATTATTATCAGGTAGCGGCAAATCGGCTGCTGGTGCATATCCAGTACCAGTGCGCACAGGCCAGCTTCGTCGCGCCCAAGATTATATTTTACCAGGCAAAAGCAAACATGGTATCACAGCCCGCCAAGGCGATGCTTATCTCGTGAATACAGTGCGTTATGCAGCCGCTATCCACAAAAAGCGGCCTTTTGCCCAAGATGGTATCAATCAGACCCGCAGCGAAGGCATGCGCGCCATTTCTTTAGAGCTTAGAAAAGGGTTGATGGCAGGTATCTCAATATGAGTACGCAATACGATGTGCAAAATTATATGCGCACGATTCTTCAAACTGATGTTGCGCTCACGGCGTGGTTAGCCGCCACCTTTGGCAAAACACTCACCGTGTTGCTGGGTAATCGTAAAAACCAAGTGGTGAAAAGCCAAGGATTTCCATCTGCGAGCATTATTTTTGGCCCCAAAGAAGTCAAACAACTCCATACCGGAGAGCCTGCATATCTTGTTGAAGATTATATGGTGGATATGGGTCTTTATTTTGAAAAAGCGTCTACGCTGGATGATACCCACCTTCAACATATCGCTGAATTTGAGCGGCTGGTAGCGCTTGCGCTGCTGTCTGATCGGCGCATGGGTGGATTATCTACCAATCTTAATATTACGCATCGCCAAGGTGATGAAAATGTAAATCATCCCTTCCATTTTTTCACGATTATCTTCCAAATTGAACGCACTGCGCCGTATTAAGATGATGAATAAACAAGTAGGAGAAAGACATGCAAGCTAAAAAAACAATAGCAAAACAAGTTTCTGAAAAACCAGCGGTCACAGAGCAAATCGAAGAAAAGCGCGTTCCCGCCGCAAAAATTCGAGAGGCCATCAAGCCAGTTGGCGCACCGGATAACGAAGAAGTAACCCAAACCGAAACAAAGGCAGTAAAGGAGTAAGTCATGCCAAGATATTCAGATAGAGATTATGCCCTCGTTGGCGCAGAAGAAGCTACACCTGGTGTCGCAGTCGTATTGAATCCTGCATTGCATGCCATTCGTTTGATGTCCAAGCCAGCCTTTAATCCAGAATATTTAGAGCGCGAAGACAAATCAATAGCCCAAGCTTATGGCGATGGTATTTCAAGTGTGATTGGCAAAACCATGTCACTCGAGGTTTCATTTTATCTGCGTTCTGGCGGTGGGTTGGGTATTATCCCAGATTTTGCCCCACTGATTGCATGCGCTGATCATAATCTTGTCAGCACACTGAACACAAGTGTACTCATCTCGCCCACTTCAGCGCGAGGAAGCGCAAGAAAAACAGCAACCTTTGATTGGTATGACAATGGTCTTGTTTATCATTTTGTCGGTGCCAAAGCTTCGGCATTTACCTTTGAGCAAAACATGGATGGTTCAGTCACAGCAAAAGTAACCATTTTAGCGGCATATGCTGATCCCCAACCTGCTGCAGTGCTTCCAGCGACGCTTGCATACCAGCAATCAGACAAGATTGATGTCATGGCCTCTGATGTGGTTACAGAGGCTGGAATATCTATTGCAGTGGGTAGTTTTTCCTTTGATTCTAGCCTTGCCGCATCTCAAGCGCGTTATATTGGGCAAACAGAAGTCCACACAGATGATCGTCCAAAACCAACAATCACCTTCAGCAAAGCATCGCTCACCTTCGCAGCAGACCATGGCAAGTTGCTAGCAAGCACCCTTGCTATATTTACCAGCAAAAGTGGTGCTGCTGGCAACCGCATTACCTTTTCTGCGCCACAAGGGCAATACACCTCGCTCAAATCAAAAGCGAACAACTCGCTTGTCGATGATGAATGTGTGATTGCACTTCGCGGCCGCGACAGCGCGTATCAAATTTTGATTGATTAATAGGGGCAACATATGAACTTTAAATTGTTAAATAGAAAAGATGCAACTCTCACTGAAATGCTAACTGATTATGGTAATAAACATAGCGTAAGCCTCAAGCTTGGCAATGTCTTACCTGATGATATCAGCGAAATGAAAGCCATGCGTTTTGTGGGAACAGCACCACATATAAAGATTGCCCTCTATGCTTTGCGCGAGTGTATCACAGAGCTAACGATTAAAGGCAAAGATTATAATCCACGCGAGTTGTCATTCACCCTCGATACACGTGATGATGAAACCGAAAAGCTGTGTTATGTGATTGCAGCGATTGTGATGGAAGCCGTTGTATTGGATGAAGAAGCATTAAAAAAGTTAAAGCAGCAGCGCGAAATTTCTTCGCAGGAAGCAGCACCAAGCTCTGCCAAAACTGCCCAAAAAGTCAAAAAGGGTTAATGCCAGATGGTGGTTGCTTTGAGCCTAAGCCAGTGCAGTGGATTGAGAATGCGCCACCAAGCTATGCTTGCCCGGTCGTATTCCAAATTGAGTATGATGCTGTTTTTCGTGCTTGGAATCGCTACGTTGATGAAAACCTTCCCAGTGCCATGCGGATGCCGCTGGCAGGTGGCCGGTCAGATCAGCCACCCTTGTTTATTGAACTCATGGACATCCTACAAGGTGTACGCAACCAATGCTTAACGAAAAAGTAAAAATTGCCATCCTTGGTGATGCCAAAGATGCGGAACAAGCATTTAGGCAAGTCCAAGATGCTGCTGAAACAACCATGGCAGGTATCGGCGTTGCTACTTCGGCTGCAATGGCTGCAACAGCAGCTTTAGCCACAGATATCTTTCAAGTAGGTATGGAAACAGACCGTCTTCGCGCTAAAATGGAGTATTCAGGTGCATCATTAGACTTTGTGGCCACAAAATCTGAACTATTGGGCTTAAATATACGAAAAAATGCTGATGACTATGGTTCACTAACAGCTGCATCCAAAGGCACAGAGTTGCAAGGCGAAGCGACTCAAAAAGTTTGGTTAGCAAGTGCCTTAGCATCCAAAGCATTAAATTTAACAACTGAACAATCAACAGGCATGCTTAAAGCTTTTGAGCAAATGATGTCCAAAGGTAATGTGCAAGCAGAAGAGCTTCGAGGGCAGCTTGGTGAGCGATTACCAGGGGCATTCAATATGGCGGCTGATGCTATGGGTGTCTCTACTCAAGAACTTAACAAGATGCTAGGTAACGGTGAAGTTCTCGCCTCGGACCTTCTGCCCAAGTTATCTGAGAAAATGATTAAAGAGTTTACCCCAGCAGCAGAACTTATGGCAAAACGGGGTGGATCTGCTGTTAGTCGACTTGGCAATGACTTCTTTAGCTTGCGGTCGGAAGTCGCCGACAATGGTTCTTATCTAGCCATGACTAACGTTTTAAACTTGCTGCATGATGAGATTGTTGATAATGGTTCCGGCGTAAAAGAACTCGCAGGCGATATCTCCGATGTATTAATCACCAGCATGCAGGTAGGCACCACTGGTGCCGCGATATTTGCCAAAGGATTTGTTGCTATGCAAATGCCTATCGATGCAGTGCGCATCGGTATTGATGCCGTTGCTCTCGGCGGCGTTCAAGCCTTTGACGTCATGTTAGCTGGCTATGAAGCATACATGAGTGCGGTTCAACACATCCCTGGTGCAATCGGGAAAGATGCAAAAAGCGACTTGGAAGATGTTAGGGCATTTCGTAAAGAAATTGGTTATTTGGAAGAAGGCATCAAAGCCACAGGCAATGAAAGCTTAAAAACTTTCCTTGATAACTCCGTGGCCACTGAGCAGGCATGGGCAAACATTGATAGCAAAGCGCAGAAGGTCTTTGATGCTTTAGAAAAAGGCCGCAATGCGCAGAAGGTCTTTGATGCTTTAGAAAAAGGCCGCAATGCGCCTGTGGACGTTTTAGCACCAAGTTCGGGCGATGGCAAACAGGGTAAAGGTAATAATGCCAACACTGCCAAAGCCACGGCAGATGCCCAAAAAGTCATTGATATTCACAGTGCCAAATTTGAAAAGATTCAAGCGCTTGGAGCCGTGGCTTTTGAAGATGAATCTACCCGCTTATTAGCTAAAAATGATTTAGAATTATCCATGCTTGATGCTGAGCAAGCGCGCATGATATCTGCTGCAGAAACACAGGGCGCAAGCAAAGAGCAGCTTGATACTATGGGCATGTATTACGATGACCTGCGCATCACACGTGCTCAAGAAACTGCCGATGCCATTGGTGAAATTGAAATGGCCGATGCAGAAGCGCGCATGCAGCGGTTGATGGATGGTGAAAATGCCGCTTACAATTTAAAAGGGCAGTTCCAGCAGCTCACCAGTGAAAATCAACTGGTCAACCTCAATGCCATGGTGAGCAATGCCCAAACTTATGCCAAGGCAACGCAAAGCTTGGATAAAGCAACCGGTGAGCAAAAAATGGCATTTGCCGCATCCACATTCGGTGCTTTATCGGGCTTGATGGGCAGTGAGAATAAAAAACAATTTGAAATAGGGAAAAAAGCTGCGCGCGCTGAGAATGCTATCAATGGTTTTAAGGCTGCTATGGGCGCATACTCATCCCTTGCCCCCATTCCAATCATCGGCCCCTTTCTTGGTGGCGCTGCGGCGTTAGCCGTTGGCAAAATGGCGATGGCTAATGATGCAAAAATTGCAGGTACCCAAATGGGTGGTGGCGCTGGCACTGTAACTATGCCAACTATTTCAGCTGGTGGAGGGAATGGTGGAAGCACACCAACAACGCCGATAAATCCTGGCACTGGTTTGCCTCAGCGTCAGTCCAACAATCAAAATGATAGACCAATTGTCGATTGGAATATTACGGTTATATCGGATGGATCAATGTCACCAGATGCAGAAGATGCCTTAGCTGATCGAATTTCTAAAAAAATTACGGACCAGCAAGAAAATGGTATGGGATTAACAGCATGACCACCGACAACCCACTTATAGGCTGGTTAAATCTAGCTAAAAATGCGCAGGCAACAGTGACTGTTGGAACCATTCGATATGGCAGCAATCTCAATGATGCCTTTGAGCCAACGCCTGATATGCCAGCTGTGCTTGAATGTGATGCCGCAGGTGAAGTGCATATTCAATTTACACCTGATTTTAGAGATAAAGGCTGGGGAAATTTCCGTTGGGGACTTGAGCCGTTGCTTGGTTATACTGTGGATGCTTTGATTATTGGTGCAAGTCGACATGATGCTGCAGGTTTTCATTTTGAAAGTGGTGCTATATCTTTATTTGCTGATACCACTCAAATTCTCAACACAAAATTTTATGCTCCCAAAAACGAGTCAGCATTATTCATAATTGATCCTCATACACGAGGCAGCATATACACCTTAAAATTAACAGGATTTCCGCCCAATGCTACGGTTGTTGTTCCACTCTTATTTATGGGTTCGACATTGAGAATGCCATATTTAAACTTTGGTTATGATACCTACCCTGACAAATCACACGGTGAAATGGTTGAATATTCAGCAGGCAATACGTGGCACATCAATAATTTTTTACGTATAGAAGCAAAACCAAGATGGGATGGTATCTATGATGAACTTTGGAGCAGTATTGATGCTTTTCGTGAATTTGTGACTGAAAAAAATGAGCCTTTTTGGTGGTGTGCTATGCCAGCTTCAGAAGCATGGCGTTGTTATCTGGTCAAGCAAAAAGGTGATATCCATTTCCCCATTCGTGATGGTTTTAAAAGACCGCTTAGTCTTCATCTGATAGAAGTCTTATGAGAAACGTGCCGCCAATATTACTCGAAGCTTTAAACAAGCAAACGACAACACCCATATCATTTTTGGATTTAGATATTGGCAACCCATTGCATGATAGTTTTGATTCCGCAGCAGAATGGGCAAGCGATATTAGCGCTAGGGTAGCCTGGCAAACCTATTTTGACCCCAACGGTTTCTTTTATCCGACACAATCTATTATTGGTGATACAAATATAGATTTAACACGCAAAGCTGGTGCTGTGATGTTAGCCGCAGGCACAGCACATGTGATAAATACAACAGGTGCAATATTCTTTCCTTCACCATCAATGGCGCGCTCATATAGTGTAGGATGGATGCCATGGCAGCTTGATGTACAGGAGCAAGGTTACGTCACTGGTAACAAATACATTGGTCATACATGGCATCACACGGGCTATAAACGAACACTTATTACGCAGCCAAATGTATTACCCTTTTCGTACACGCCAACATCTACGCGCCTCGTCAACGATGTATGTATTCCATTATGGAATTATGAATCTGAAGCTGTAGATATTATGTTGCGTATTTTAGATGCTTCAGGCAATCAGGTTGGAAATATCAGCAAAAAACGTGTGGCATTTAGTGGTAATTATGCCAAATACACGTTTTCAATGTTGAATGCGCCCATTGCAAAAGGGCATACTTATAGCTTTGAAGTATCGATGATTCTGCCTGATGAAAATACATATGTTTATAATGGTGGCGCCACACTTAACACCGTATCATTTAAAGCATCTGTGTACGTCGGAACGATAGTCTCAACTGATATCAGTTGGGATGTTCCCATTCGTGATGGTTATTGGCCATCTGGTGGAGGCAATAACTTTGCAAGTCAGGGTAGCTTTGCTCGCATATTTAAAATGGGTGATATTCCGGCAGCAACAGAATTAGCCAGCTTTACGCAGCTTGCGAACCATCCCGTGGGTACAACAACAACGCTTAATGCTTGGTATACCAATGATAAAGCTTTGGCAGATGCCAGCGCTTTCGACCCGCTATTATGGAGTTCATTTGGTGTTTTATCAGCATTTACACCCAACTTGCCACCTGCGCAATATTGGCGCGTTGAAGCTGTGATGTATGCCAATGCTAGTTTGGATGAATCGCCTGCGATTGAGAAGTGGGAGATTAAGTATTCGTCGAGTAAAATCTTAACCATTGCGACCCAAAACATTGTTGATAAGGACCATTATATGCTTGCTCATCGCGGCTTGGGCAGCATGACTATGCTCAATGCCAAACTTTCTGCGCGCCCTGGTAAAATGGCAAAAGGCATTTCGTCGGCAGAGCTTGAAGCTGTGCCCATCGTGGAGTCGTTACGCGAATTAGATTTAAAAGGTCATCACGCTACGATGAGCCTTGGTGTCATGGGTATTGATGAAAAGACGATTGTCAATCGTGCCCGCATCAACGATCTTACTTACGAAGCTGGAAAATATAAGCTTGAATTAGAAGATACAACGTCAATTACAGATAGGAAAGTTCCTGACACCAAGACTGGAGCAGTTTGGAATCAAATCATATATAACCCAACAACCAATGCGGCTGCAGATTGGCACTTGATTGATATTGCGCGCGATTTACTTATCAACCGCGCCTTATTGCCACCACAGTTCATCAATGAAGCAAGCCTTGTTCGTGTCAAAGCCATGCGACCTAACTATACAGGCTCCAGAATCATCGATAAACCCACTTCTATTTTTGAAATGTTATCGCAACTCGCACTCATGTTGAATGCGCAGTGGGCAAGCGATGAGCAAAATAGAATAACGTTATTGGCAGAGCCAGAAGTGGGTATCGTCCCTAATCATGTCATTACAGATAAAGATATTGTGGGCACAAAATCTGTAACCTGGCGGCGTGGCTGGAACCTGATGATTAACAGTTTAATGTTGCTCACGGGTTATTCGGGCACAGGCAAAGGTGATGAGCAGTTTGCTTCAGGTGAAATTTTTGTGGATGCAGCAAGTGTCTCATCCTATGGCTCTGATTTCTGGGAAACGATGCGCGATTGGTGGAATATCCCAGCAGCCATACTCGCCTTGATTGGCGCGAATTATCTCAATGCTTGGAATGATGGTCGTGCAGTCGTCACCTTGCCTGTCTCATTACGCAAGCTGGACATTACGGTTGGCGATATCGTCTTGCTTTCTTCTAAGCAGCTTCCTAAAGGTATTCATTCTATCAAAATGATGGTGACTACTGCCGACTTAAAACAACAGCAACAAAAAATAAATCTCACATTACTCGAGGTGAAATAATGCCAAAGCCACCGATTTCTTTAAACAGGATAACACGCAACTCTATTGGACGCTATGCCGATGAAATTGATGAAAATAATAGCATGTTAGAGCAAGCATTTAACCCTGAGCATTATGGAGATGGCACTCACAAGGCTATGACTACACCAGGCATCACGGCTGCCGAAGCCGTTGTTAGCGCAGGTCTGACCCTCGGTGGCGTTAGACGCTTAACATTCCCCGCCGCTGGGAGCGCAACTCAAGCGCTTGATGATATACTGAAAAATGGCGATTCAACATCACGCAGTGCAACTTTTGGCGCACTTACGATTGGTTCAGCCACAGGGGATGTTACCGCAACGCTGCCAATCACCCCTATAGCAACAGCATTCTTTGATAACAGTGCTGACCCTGCATGGCTAGACCGTTGCTCGGATAAGTCTTGGTATAGTGAAACTCGCTCTAACTCTAAACAATTCCTTACAGCAAACTATGTAAATGATGCAGCGGCTCTTGCAGCTAATCCAACTATTGCTATTGGGGATGTTTACTACACTGGCTCAGTGTTTAATGCGTATGGTATTGGTGCGACTACTCGCGCAGGTACAAAGAAATTCCCAATGCGTGGTTTTGTCACAGCAGAGGCAGGTCGAGCTATCATTTGGGATTCTACGCACGGTTCTCCATCCATGTGGGCGGTTACGTCTGTACAGCCTTCTATATCATCTATTGCAGCCATCAATGGATCAATATGCCTAGCTAGTTCTGTTCACGGCTTAGCAGTTTATGACTTCAAAACTGGAGCATGGGTATCTTTCGGCGTAGGTGGAAAAGTTAGCTTCACCGAATCGGTTTTTAGTAGTATTGGTTCTGCGAATAATACCGAGGCCGCAAAAGCAATAGTTAATCGCATAGTCAACTCTGTAGCAATCACCCACCTACCCAGCGCGCCAATCGAGAATGGTCTTAAGGTTCCGACTATTGTAGTTGGTACGGCTGGTGGCCTAAGTATTATTAAAGATGATGGTACGACGGTGACCCCTAGCGGAGCTGGGGCATACTTTAATTGTGAGTTCGATAAGCAAGGTAACTTGTACGCTGCCAATGCAACTGTATCTACATACCTACAGTATTCAGAGCCTCCATACGCGTCACTCACTAATGTATTTACAGGGGCAACTAGTATCCCAGCACCACTTATAGGCTCAGGCAATAATCGCTACCGTACAGGGGTGTTTTCAAATAGTGCGGGCTTAACTTTACTAAAACACAACATAACAGCACCGACGTCGAGTCTAAATGCGTATATCACTAACACCTACAACACGGGCTACATGGTTGGCGATATTCGCCGCTGCATTCTTGCTGATTCTGGTTCTATCATTGGCGACAAGAGTGTTAAAGCAGGTTTACCTGCAGCAGTTGGTGTACTTACATATATACCAGTTGCAGGGGGACGCACAGCGATTAGTGGGTTTAGTGCTACTAACTATATTCAAGAAGCTTCACATGCTGATTGGAATGCACTTGGTACTGGTGATTTCTGTATCAGAATGACAGGAGTTAAGTGGGGAGCTGCTGGGTTTAATGGATTTATACTATCTCTAGGAGATGGTGTATCAGCTGGCTCAATGTATGTATCTTTGACGGCATTAAATGTCATAAATCTTTACATTCATAATGGTATATCTCTAACTCTAATTGGGACGAGCACTAGTTCCTTCTCTGATATAGCACTGCACACGCTTGAGGTTAAGCGCAGCGGAACAACTGTAACCGTGCTTGTAGATGGAGAACTGGTATGTAGCGCAACTTCTGCACTGTCCATCAGCAACTTAACTGGGTTTTTACGCATCGGAGAAGGGCAGCATGCATCGGCACCGTGGATAGGTGGCTCATTCGAGACTTGCAACATCGAAGCCACGGCACCAACAGCCGAGCAATCTAAATTCATTGCGGACCAAGAGAGCGCAATCAAAGGTGGTGGCTTATGCTTGTTGTCAAATTCAGCCTTGGTATCAGGCTTAACGTACGATGATAAAACAGATACCCACCAAGTCAAAAACGGCGCAAATACTGACTTATTTAAAGGCTTGAAACGCATTGACAGCGTTGTAACTACAGCAGGCTTTACAGCAGCACCATGCCCTGCACTAACAGGCACTAAGTATTATGCGCCTACGATTAATGTGAATGCAGAATTGAATGCAGCTAATGAGAAGTTGTCTAAAGCGGCAACCAAGCCAAAATCTTTTGGCTTTAATGGTAATGCGGCTATAACGCTATTCGAGCTTCAAAGTGGGTGGAGACCGCAATCAGTTTATGTTGCAGGTGTTCGTAAGTTTGAAGGAGCTACTTCTGACTATACGATAACTTATGATGGCTTTATTTATGGTGTTAGCTTTGCAGTTGCACCAGCGCTTGGGACAAATAACGTAGTAATTGAAGGGGTGCTAGTATGAGCTTCATAAATATGATGGATAATAAAGTATTCACTGCTGATGAAATAAACAACCGCGTTGTTTCCATGATTCGCCAAAAATTCAGTGAGAACGACGAGTTTAAGCTGAACCGAATTATACAAGGTGAGGCTCTTGCCAAGTATACGCCAACACTGTCAGAGCAGGCGCAGATTGATGCGTTTTCCACCCTTGTGCTTTCAGCGAGACAAGCAGGTGTTGATGCAGCAGCAGATAGTCTTCTTTTACAGTCTGTACTTGATTATGAAGTAGCCCAAGTTAGACTAGCTAAAGCGCCCCTTGACCCATTAGCCTACCCGGATGTTGGCGGCATCAATGGTGGGAAGGTAGCTAACCCTGCTCTAGCCATTGATGCTGATGAACGTGCAGTAGCCCAAGCAGTGGTGGATGGTGCAAGCGTAGCAGTAACCGACTTGGTTACAGCTAGGGCGGTTGTATGATTAAAGTAATCCTAAGCCACATGCAAACCGACCCCAATGCACCTAAGCACATGCGTTTAGGTGCGTTCGCATCACTAGCCAGTGTTTGTCTTGCGCTATTGCTCACGCTGAACCTTAATTATGCATTGACCGCGTTTTTCGGTTGCCCGTTTTTGATGGGTTTGGCGATTGAGCTTGTGCAGCGCATCCAGCGCATTGGGAAGGCACAAAATACGAATAAAGAAAGCCTACTTGATGTGTTGGTGACGGGCTTTTGGTACCTAAGAGCTTGGGGCACGTGATGCGCGGTGAGGCTCACTAAGCCCCATCCGCCTTCAATCACGCCTAGATTCTCATTGGGGAGAGTGATACATATACAGATCATCAAATTTTCGGACAGTTTCACCAAGACGATTAATGTTTTGAAGTCTACCTTTAGCATAAACTGCAAATTTATCGCCGCCTACATAGCCACCATAGCTGTTTGTTGCTTGATATTTAAAGTTATAACACCAGTAACCATAGTTATATTTTGGGCTGACATTGTCAGTTACGCCCATTTTTGAAGCGTAACATTTGTAATTATTTACAATACTCAAGTTTTTTAATGAATCAGGGTCTTTTAAATGTGGGCGAATCATTTTTCGAGCTTGCTCTATCACCAATGCATCTGCTGGTTTTGACTCATAATCCAAGCTTTTACTTTTTAGATAAGCATCACCTGCTGTTGCGCATGCAGATAGCATGCCCGCAATGATTACCGCTATAATTTTATTCATTATATATTCCCTCCGAGAAATCGAAAAAGAAGTGTTACAGATATCGTATTTTGTTACAAGTTTTAGGGTTTCTTTTTGATATGCATCACTGCCAAAGTCTTTTGGATGCTTTTGCGGCCTTTCTGGCGAATTGTTGCATGTTCATCATCATCAACGACATCATCTTCAAGCGCTTGGAAGACCGATGCATGAAACTCACCCGCTGCAATCGTTGCATATGCTGAGTTTTTCTTGATGTTGTGTTCAAATACCTCATCGTCATCAATGAATGATGCCGCTGGCACATTGATATGCCCTGTTTTTGTGCATATCCATTCAACAAAATGATCTTGTTGGGTTTCATTGGTTAGCTCAGCAGCCTCATAGCCGTCAAATGTAGCGCCATTTTTCCCTCGCAACTTGCTTAAAAATGTATGTACATTCATGTCTATACGACTTGCAAGCAAGATTAAAGTGTGCGACTTATGCCGACACCGCCATGCTCGGACCATCGCCCGCAACATCGCCCGATATTTTTCTCTGCTTTTTTTCGAAAGAGGCATAAGTTTATTGCTCCTTATTCTTTCTTATCGCATAAACTGTCCCTTGCTTGAGAAAAAATGAGCATAAAAACGCATGGCATGAAAATATTTTTTTCGCGGCTTATTGGCAGGTGCTAAAGCATAGCGCGCAGGCATTAACCCTTTTTACGCAGAAAAGAGGTTGCGGTGTCATAGCTTTATCGCTTCACTTCATTCCAATCATCGCAAGAATGATGGCTCATATTCATGAGGGGCAAGTAAACCAATGCGCAATTTTTTCATAGGTTTAGGTAGAGGGGAACAAGGATGTTTGCAAAACAAAAAGCGGCAACAGAGCACAGACGCACAGTGGGGTCCCACGATACTACGACTTCTTATAAGGCTATAATGGAAGCTGCAGCAGACAGGTATGTGATTGAGCGCATCAAACCCATATCAGCCAAACGGCTGCAATGTATTAAAGAGGATGATGACGATGGGTTTCTTGACCTTTCCTATGAGCTGCGACTGTGGGCACGGCTATATTCTAAAGATCTTATGGATGAAGTGATGCAACTAGAGCATGTTTTTCATCACAATGTAGTGGCGATGCATGCCTTGCCAGCACCAGCCACAAATGAAGAAGCGCCATTAAAGCGGCATGCCAGATAGCCTAGACAGCGCTGCTGACCACCTTTCTACAGAGCATCAAGAGCAGTGTTCTCAGCTTTATTCGAGTTTTTCTTTATGACAGCTTTATTTTGGTAGTAAATCCGATGGCTTATTTTTTCGTCCTCATGGTTTAACACGTGGGCAATAGAGGTCTCGCCGTTTGTGAAGCCGCTAATTTTGCTCAGGTGCCCAAGCCAAAGCGCTGTGCCATGAAGTTTAGGTTTGTTTTTATATGTCTCATTGACCCATTGGTCTGCAATTTGGGGGGAGCCATATTTTTTAGTAAGAAGATCGTTTATTTTTTCAAAGTCGAGAATATATAGTCCGTTATTTTTCCGATGCTCAACAAAAGAATAAACACCCGAGCTTAATTGCCCACCTTTAAGCCCATACATCGCCAAACACTTTATGCCGGCAAGTGTCGTGACATAGATCAACCCTTGCGGCGAAGCGTTGTCAGCTTTTCTACCTTCAGCCTTTTGAATCTCAGCAGCAGTTGCGCCCCATGAAACCCCTCGAAAATCGGCAGCATTGGCAGGCAGCCCCACCAGCATTATCGTTAAAAAAAGTATAATTGTTTTGATATCCATTCCCTCCATTTTTAGAAAGCGATCAGTTGCTCTGCTCTTGCCAGCTGCTTTCGGATTCATCTAACTCAAGAGCAGGGTGGCTGAGTGATGTATCCATAATAAACTGAATGAAATGCTCTTTTTCTTCTGCAGAGAGCTTGCGCTTGCCTAATTTTTCACGCTTTGCCACCTCTGCTTCAGCATCTTTGCGTAACTGAGCTTTTGTTATTTTTAGCTTCTGAGCGGCTACAGGTGCAGGGATATTAAGCAGATTCATCATGGCCTCTAGTTTTTCGTCGGGTAATTGCCCATTGCTCGACATTTGAATAACGGCTTTTGATAAAGTTTGCGCAAGATGTGATGCCTGCTCATAGCCTTCGGGAAGCTCAAGCACCTTGCGGCTTGGCCCATCCATCTGTTTGATGCTGCTCACACCTGTGCGGAAATAATCGGCAGGCATGCCCAAATGTGGTGCGACAATGGTAAGCTCTGTATCGGATAGCTCTGCTTCACCATTGAGCCAGCTTTGAATCACAGCCGCACTCACCTTATTGCGCGTCAACATCTCTAAATCATGCGCATCAATATCATTGCGCAGCATCATATCAGAGATTCTACGCTGCATGGTGGATAGTTTTCTGGCAGCACCTTCACCTGTCATGAGATAGTGTAAATTAACCCTCAACACCTTGGCTGCAGCAGGCAGTTTCTCTTTAGGAATAGCGCCGCGTCTTTTCCAATTACCAAACCTCTGGTCGCTTACTTCTAAACGGCGAGCCATTTCAGCTTTGGATATTTTAAGCGCATCCATTTCTTTAAGCATACGTTCAAACTGACTCATTTCCGAATCATTACACATAATGTTTAACTCCGAACTGCACAAAATGTGTTGACAGGAACTGAACACTTTGTTTAGTGTTGCGCCATGGACATTAAAACAGCAATAGAAAAAGCAGGTGGGGCAGCAACGATTGCCAGAGCATGCACCGCAAAGGGTATGGCTATTGGACGATTTGCCCCCCACGCATGGATCACTCGCCAAGCATTACCCAATTCTGAATGGCTGGGCACCACCAAATACGCGCAAGTCATTTGCGACCTCATCAAAGCAATGGGCAATGGCGATGTTGCTCCTATTGAGCTTTGCCCAGGTGCTGGACAATACATGGCAGCCAAGGGGGCGGCATGATTAATTTCTTTCGCCTGAACGGTCATGGGCAACAGCAATCCATGAGCAGTGTTGAAATTGCCAAGCTTACAAAAAAAGAGCATAGGAGTGTCCTACGAGACATGCCATGGACGAGATAACAATCAAAAAAATTAACGCGCTGGTTGCCAAACATTTTGATGGACGCACGCGTACCGACTTCTGCAATGCCTGTGGATTTAGCATTGAACTCTTCTCCAACTGGATTCGTCGCGGCATGCCTGCATCTGAATGGACTGGCAAGACACAACACGCCGCCAAAATTGCCGAAGTACTTCAGCATGAAATCAGCCCCTTGGAAATTTGCCCAGGTGCTGGACAATACATGGCAGCCAAGGAGGCGGCATGAACAGCTTCAGCAAACACCAAGATAGAGTTCTCCCCAACTTTGGGGAGAACTCTAAACACTAAGAAACCACAAGAGAGAATGATGATATGAAAAACTTTATGCAGCCTAGCAACGGCAACCAAACCATGAGTAGCATGGAAATTGCCGAGCTTACAACCAAGCGTCATGACCATGTTATTCGTGACATCCGCAAAATTGTCGATGATTTGGATGCCGCTGGTGAAGATGTGAGTGGGTTTGCTGAATCCTCTCGCAAAGATAGCTACGGTCGAGATTCTGTCGCTTTTGAGCTCACTTATCCTGCCACTATGATTTTGGTATCGGGTTATATGGTTGCCATCCGCTCTAAAATTGTGAACCGCTGGCAAGATTTGGAGCGGGAAGCTGCGCTTACGGATTATAATATCCCCAAGACCTTGGGTGATGCCTTGCGCTTTGCGGCTGAGATTGAAGAACAACGCATCGCTTTGGTAGACAAGGTGAACCAAGACGCGCCCAAGGTGGCTTTTCATGATGCGGTGACCTCTGCTGCAAATTGTCATACCCTTGAACAGGCGGCGAAAGTGATTGGCACAGGCCGCAACCGACTTACACGTTTTTTGCGTGAAATCGGTGCTATCATGATGAGCAGCACGATGCCTTATCAAAAATATATCGATGCTGGCTACTTTCGTGTTGTTGAAACACCTTGGTTTGATTCCCGTGAGCAAAAAACACGTTTGAGCACCAAAACGCTCATCACTGGTAAAGGTTTGGCCCATATTCAACGTAAAATAGGTATCACTGGCACCAATTTTACGGTGGTGCAATGAAAACCATCGGATATGTGCGCGTGAGCACCAGCAAACAAGAGCAGTTTGGCGGCTCCATTGAAGCCCAAAAGGATATGATTTCGCGTTATTGCGCTATGTATGGTCTTGAGCTGGTGGATTTCCTTGAAGATGCCAGCAGCGCCAAGGCTATCAAGAGCCGCCCAGCTATGGTTGCGTTGATTGATATGTGCAGAAATGGCGAGGTTGAAGCTTTTGTGACCTGCAAAATCGACCGCATGTTTCGCAACACCATCGAAGGGCTGCAAACCGCTGATGAATTTGAAAAGCTTGGTGTGAGCATGTTCTTTATTGAAATGGGTGGCACCAATGCTGATGTGAGCACTGCACGTGGCCGCCGCATTTTTGCTTATGACCTTATCGATGCCGAATGTGAACGCATGCGCACTGGTGAGCGCACCAAAACAGTGCTTGCGCATAAGAAAGAAAACGGACAACAGCATAGTTTTTATGCGCCTTATGGCTGGAAATATGTCAACAAACAGTGTTTGCCACACGCTATTGAGCAAAAAGGTTTGCGCCTGATTTGGGGCTGCAAGCAAGATGGGCTTGGGCCCACTGCCATTGCCAACAAAATGAGCGACAGCCCCTTCAAAACGCGCAATGGCCGCAAGATTTGGGCGACATCCACCATCACCTCCATTTTGAGCAACAGCATCAACGATGACCTGTTTGCCCAATGGCTGGAAGAAGAGAATCAAAAGCAACATGCAGCAAACGCTAACGAAAACGGTTTACCCACCACAATGGGTAATAAGGAGGTAATTTCCCATGTGTAATGATATGCAGGCAGACATGGTGGTGGAGCACTCGTGCCACCTATATCACAAGTCGGTAGTTAAACACCCAGGCGGCTACACGGTAGGGGATAGAACCATCAAACCCATGGGCACCGCCCTTGCAGCAATAATCGCAGAAACGGATGAGACCACCTTCAAAAAACGTCTTGATCCAAACCAAGAGCCAGAGCCTTTTTTAAAGCACTGGATGCGCAATCTTCTTGGCGGCATGGACACCGCATCACTGGACAACCTCGAGCATGAGCTCGGTCGGCTGGTGTTCAACAAACCCAAAGATTTACCACGGCCAGAAGCGATTAACCGCGAAGCTGTGAAGCTTGGCAAAGAGTTTGGTGATGTGATGAGCGTCATCGCCAAAGCCACAGACCCAGACTCACCCAACGGGACCGACCTTTCACGCAACGAACGCGAAGATGCAGCCCAACAACTCTACGAACTACTTGAGCGCGGCTGTGTGATGTTAAAAGGAATTGAGGGGGAATAATTATGCACATGGATACGAATCATTTGGTAAGCACAGACGGCTTTGATGAAGTTGAAATGCTTGAGAAGCACCTCGCTGGCTATGAGCCAGTTCCCGCGCACCTAAATCGTGCAGCAAGACGTGCGCTTGGCAAAAACGACAGTGTTTATATCAGCAAAACTTCAGGCGGCAAACTATCCAAGCATGCTGCGTCTCGCAGAAAGGCAAAACGCAAAGCGGAAAAGAAAGCCCGATATAACAGCAAGAAGAGTGGACGTTAAAATGAAAACTATATCTGTCTCAGACGAAGATTTCACATTGCTTATGTCCTTATCTAAAGAGCTTCAAGAGCAAGAAAACGATGGGCAGGCATTCCCTTACTTTTGGTCGCCAAGAAGTACGCGCTTTGTTAAGGGCGATGATAATGACGAAGCCTGCATTTATACTGATGGCTCGGTATCAAGTTTAGAAGAATTCGCAGAAAATGACCCCGAATTATGGAGCGCCTTTCTCAAGGATAATGATGAAGAGCAGTGCGCTTACGATGATGCTCTTGCTGATATATGGGACTGGAAAGAATATATCGAAGACGCATCACCAGACCATTATGTTGTTTATAGAGCAAAGGAACAGGTTCAAGAGAACAATTTTTCACTATTCAAAGGTGACGTAAAGGGTCATATCAAATGCAATAGCCACCACCTTGGCAAAGACCCTCATACATACGCTAACACCATATTCAGAATGCCAAAAATGGAAGCCTTGATTAAAGCTATATACAGGCTGAACCAAGCGACTGACATAAAAGTTGGCCATGAGGCACTTAGATTTGCGCGCCCTGAAGGTGGAAGCCAATGAAACCCGCAATCGTCAACTTCCTTCGCGCTTTGATTTTTCTGCTTATCACAGCCTTCAACCGCATCGGGTGTTTGCTTGGTGTCCATGAATACCTTGATTGGTCAACTGGCAAGGTGGGGCAAAAAACAACTCATCACCAAACATGCTGCCACTGCAACAAACACCGCATCATCAAACAACCATCATGGGAGGCAAACCATGCTTGAAACCGCCTTGTATCCACAAACACACACGCCAACATGGTTTGAATCAACCACAGGCCGCCGCATTTATCCTGCTGAGCCTGATCATGCCGATGTGTGCATTGAAGACATCGCCCACGCATTAAGCCATTGCTGTCGTTTTGCAGGGCATTGCCGCCAGCTTTATACCGTGGCCCAGCATTCGCTTTTGGTGTATCGCTTGGTTCGCCTACACAATGCAAACACCGAAACATTGAAATGGGCATTGCTGCATGATTCTGATGAGGCATATGTGCATGATATTACGCGCCCCCTCAAATATGCCAAAGAAATGAAGGGCTACAAAGATTTGGAAACCAACTGGCAGGTGCATATCTGCATGGCCTTGGGCATTGATATTTGCATGGTTGATTTGGATTTGGTCAAAGAAGCCGACAACCACGCGCTCAAGCTTGAAGCCGAGGCTTTGATGCCATCACAGGGCGAGAAATGGGGCATCCCAGACACCCGCGCATTTGAGGGTGGGGCAGGGTGGTTCCACCTAGTCGCTGCATTTTTCCCAGAACAAGCCAAAGCTGAATTTCTACGCGTATGGAGCAGCCTCGATGTTCGCCTGGCTTAGTATGGACATGATCAGCGGAGCATTCTTTGTGGGTGCATCCATCGCGCAAATCCCCTCTATTATCAAGGCACATCATCTTGGTGAGGTGAAAGGCTATTCCATCATCACAGCAGCATTTTTCGCAGTGATGCCTTTCTTCCAAATCTTCATGTTTCAGGCTTTAAATCAGCCCCTATCTATGCTTTTCGCAATCCTGTTGACTGTGGTAAACACAATATGGTTTTTCTGTGTCCTAAAATACAGCCCTCCAACCTTCAACGGCGACTACATCGGTGAAGACGACTACGGCGACCACGAAGTGGCAGAGCAAATCCAACAAAGCGAAACCTTTGCCACGCAAGCCACCAGCGGAGGGAATCTGTGACATGAAAAGAATAAAAGTTGTATCAGTTTCAGGCGGTAAAGATTCTACAGCGTGTGCTCTCCTCGCACTAGAGAAGTACCCCAATGAAGATATTCGTTTTGTGTTTGCTGATACAGGTAATGAAAATGAGATCACGCTTGAATATATAAATGACTACCTTGCAAAGGTTTTAGATCGCGAGATAACGACTGTAAAAGCAGATTTTACAAGCCAGTTGAAACACAAGCGCAATGTGGCCATAAACAAATGGGCGAAAGACGGTGTTGACCCTTATTGGATAAACACTGTTATCAACAATCTAAAACCAACAGGTAACCCATTTTTAGACCTGTGTAAATGGAAGGGTCGTTTTCCTTCTAGGCGTGCCCAGTTTTGTACTGAGCAATTAAAGATTATACCAATCACTGAGTACATGGTCAGGTTAATGGATGAAAGAAGCCTGTTAGCAGGTGGCGGTAATGAAATTGTAGAATCTTGGCAGGGTGTAAGGCGCGATGAATCAGAAAACAGAAAGGCTGCAAAATGCTGGGAAGTTGTTGGTTCTGACTATTGGATTAGAAGGCCAATTGTTACATGGACAGCACAACAGACAGTTGATTATATATTATCCAAAGGTGTGAAGCTTAATCCATTATACAGTCAAGGATGTAGTCGCGTTGGCTGTTTTCCTTGTATCAACTCGCGTAAAGATGAAATTTTTAATATATCAGAACGCTATCCAGAACATATAGACAGAATTGAGCAGTGGGAAAAAGAGGTAATGTTGTCCAGCAAGAGAGGGGGGGCAACATTCTTTGCTTCATGCGGAGACTTTGATTCACCAAAAGATGCAATGGCTGCAGGCAATATAAGGCAGGCAGTTGAGTGGTCCAGGACTTCGCACGGTGGCAAACAGTACGACATGATCAAGTGCTTGCTTGAGTTACCACAATGCTCATCAGCTTATGGCTTGTGTGAATGAAAACCCACTGGAACAACATCACCCACGCGCTGGCCTTGCTTGGCTTATTCGTGGTGGCGTGTGCGTTTTTGGTGTGGAAAGCATCGGCAATCATTTATTACGGTTTATTACTTTTGGGCGGTGGATTCATCACCCGCCATTGGTTTGAAACAGCAACACAGCAACACAATGTAGGAGGCAATCATGGCTAGATGGTCAAAAAAGGAACTTCAAGAAATTAGACAGCGACGCTTGGTATATATGCGCATGCACAACAAGGGATTTAGCCCGCAACGCATTGCTAAAAAATACGGGGTGACCGTGCCAGTGGTATGGTCAGGCATGCGCGCTATACGCAAACAAATCAAAGAAGCCGAGCAAGCCAAACGCATGGCAAAAGAACCAAAAAAACGCATCGAAGCCCCCAAGTTTTGGGGCCTAGAAACTTTCCAAGCAGGGGTAGCGGCATGAGTGATAAAACAATATCAGTTGCTGAGGAAATCACTGGTGAAAAATTAGCTAAATTAGATAATGTAACGATGGGAGAAGTTTATGAATGAAGCCTATGTAGTAATGGAAATAGAAAGTGGCGCAAGTGACCAGGATGTGTGTGTAATGTTCGATATAAGCTTTGGTCAGTTGGATGAAATAATGGCGGCTCATAACTATACTAAAGTGGATGACGAGTGGGTGTTCAATGATGTGTGATGATTCACAGCCTCTGTTTGATATTGGTAAAAAGAGTATTGAAGCCATATGGATGAACAAACGATGTGCAGATTCCAGTCGCAGGGGAGGTTGGCAGTATGATCAAAGCAGCAAAATACGTGATTGCATCTAAGCTGGCAGAAATGACCGGGCTTACAGTGGCGGCAATCAATGCCAAGCGTGTGCAGGGCAAGTGGTTGCAGAATATTCATTGGAGACAACCACCAGATGAAAACACCATTTACTATTGTGTGCCTGCCATTGAGCGTTGGATTGAAGGGGGCCCGTCATGAGTGTGAAAGCGCGTGGTGACAAAATTCAGATTCAGTTTTATTATAAAGGGGTACGCTGCAGAGAGACTTTAAATCTGCCACCAACCAAAAAGAACATGAAACATGCCGAGGGCATGGATGCTAAAATTGCATATGATATTGGCCTTGGTCATTTTGTGTTCAGAGACTATTTCCCAGATAGCAATACCCGATCTGCAAACTTGTTTGGCAATGCCAAGGCTGGTAATACAACCGTGGAAAAAGCTTTGATGGATTATTATGTATCAAAGGCCCCTAAAGATGGTGCAAACAATGAGCGCGCTTGGAAGGTGTCCACAGCAAAAACAAACTTGCAGGCCATAGAAGGGCAGTTGGTTCCATTTTTTAAAGATGTGCGCCTGGTGGATTTGAATGTACAGAAGGTGCGCGAATTTATTCGCAGCCAAACATGTGGCAATAAAAGAGTGAATAATATCCTTATCCCATTGCGCGGCATGATTAAGGAAGCTTATGAGCATGAGCTTATCCCCATAAACCCTATGGATATTATCAGCAATCTACCCATCATCACCCGCGAACCATTACCCTTTTCAACTCAAGACCAGCGCACGATTTTGGCAAGCTTCCCTTATCAGCTGCGCAATTATTTGCAATTTGCTATTTTCACAGGGCTGCGCACGGGTGAGCTTATTGCTTTACGTTGGACGGATATAGATTGGAAAAAAGGGGGGGTGCATGTGCGCCGCAACTTTACCAAAGGTGTGATCACAACGCCAAAAACGGCAGCTGGTGTGCGTAGTGTGGACTTATTCAAGCCAGCGCTTCAGGCGCTAGAAGCACAAAAAGAATACACCTATGAAAATGCAGACAGGGTATTTCACAACCCACACACCAATAAGCCATGGTCTGGTGATGGTGCGGTTTGGAAATATTGGAATCCAATCATGAAAGCGCTGGAAAAGTCTCACAATATTTCATACAGAGAGCCATATCAGACGCGTCACACTTATGCATCGATGATGCTTTCAGCAGGCGAACACCCAGTATGGCTGGCGCGGCAACTTGGGCATACCGACCCAAGTGTGCTTTATAAAAAATATGCGCGATGGATGCCAGAAATGTATCCACATGCTGGCGAGAAAATAAAAGAAGCTTGGTCACTGTGTGGTCACGGGGTTTTTCTATGAATAGTCACTATCTGGGCACTGGCATACCCACTAGAAATAAAAAAGCCCTTGAATATCAAGGGCTTGTAATGGTACCGGGAGCGGGAGTCGAACCCGCACGAAATTGCTTTCGAGGGATTTTAAGTCCCTTGCGTCTACCAGTTCCGCCATCCCGGCATGCACTGCCAACCTAAGAGTTACTCTAAGGTTGAAATTGGAGGCAGGGGCGAGAATCGAACTCGCGAATAAGGGATTTGCAATCCCCCGCCGTACCACTGAGCCACCCTGCCATGCCTGCATACTACAATACAATACTAGTTGTTCAAAATTTATTCTATATTTAGAATAAAAAAAAGGGAGCCTGAGTCGTGAGACCAACAAGACTCCCTTTTGTGTTTGGAGCGGGTAACCGGGCTCGAACCGGTTACCTCGACCTTGGCAAGGTCGCGCTCTACCAAATGAGCTATACCCGCAATGAACGCGGCGAACTTTAGCGCTGAAATGTGACGCGTCAAGCAATTAATATCATGGCATTGTTTGATGATTTAATAGATGTAATGTCAGAAAAAAACAAGCCTGTATAGATGGTGTTATTTCAGTGCTGGAAAGCAAGAGGAGCTTCTGGTAACTTTCGCTCCCGACATGAATCAATCAAACACTCAAACACGTTTTATTTTTGTAACTGGGGGCGTAGTATCCTCTTTGGGCAAGGGGATTGCAGCAGCCAGTCTCGCCGCTTTATTTGAAGCCCGCGGCCTTTCCGTAACGATGCAAAAGCTAGATCCATATATTAATGTGGATCCTGGCACGATGAGCCCTTATCAGCATGGTGAGGTTTTTGTCACCGATGATGGTGCCGAAACAGACCTTGATCTTGGTTACTATGAGCGCTTTACGCATGCAAATATGTCTAAACGTTCAAACCTCACCACAGGTCGTGTTTATGAATCAGTGATTCGTAAAGAGCGCCGGGGTGATTATCTTGGCGCAACTGTACAAGTGATTCCACATATCACAGATAGAATCAAAGAGGGTGTGCTCTCTTTGCGCTCTGAAAATGTGGATATCGCTCTTGTTGAAATTGGCGGAACGGTAGGTGATATTGAATCACTTCCTTTTTTAGAGGCGATTCGCCAGCTCCGTTTTGAATTGGGTCGTGAACAAACTGCATTTATCCATTTAACATTAGTGCCTTATATTGCAGCCTCAGGCGAAATTAAAACTAAACCAACGCAACACTCCGTGCAAAAACTGCGGGAGATTGGCATCCAGCCAGATGCGCTACTTTGCCGTAGCGAGCGTGATATTCCTGAAGCTGAATGCAATAAAATTGCTTTGTTTTGTAATGTTGAAAAAAAGGCCGTGATTGCGCTACCTGATGTAGACACTATTTATGCCGTACCTTTGGTTTTGCGTGATGGTGGATTAGGCTCGGTATTGCTTAACCAATTTGGTATTGAAGACAAGACACCTGATTTAAGCGTATGGCAAGGTATCTGTGACAAAATCCGCACACCTGAACGTGTGGTTCGCGTAGCGATGGTGGGTAAATACACCAAACTTGCCGATGCTTATAAATCAATCAACGAATCCCTTATTCACGGTGGCATGAGTCATGGTGTTCGTGTTTTGATTGAATATATTGATGCTGAATTTTTAGAAAACAACGGCTCAAAGGTGTTGGCTGATGTGGATGCTATTTTAGTGCCTGGTGGTTTTGGAGAGCGAGGCACACTGGGTAAAATGTTGGCGATTCAGTATGCGCGTGAAAACAATGTACCGTTTTTAGGCATTTGTTTGGGCATGCAAATGGCAGTGATTGAATTTGCACGCAATGTTGCGGGATTAACAGACGCAAACAGCAGCGAGTTTGACGGACAGACGAATCACCCTGTGATTGCTTTGATGACAGAGTGGGAAGAAGACGGTAAAAAAGTGAAACGTGATGCTTCTTCAGACTTGGGCGGCACCATGCGTTTGGGTGGTTATCAGTGTAAAGTGGTAGCAAATACCCATGCTGGCAAAGCCTATGCACAAACTGAAATTCGTGAGCGTCATCGCCATAGGTATGAGTTTAACAATACCTACCGTAAACAGCTTGAAGAAGCAGGATTAGTCGTTTCGGGTACATTGCCAGATGATTCATTGGTTGAAATGGTTGAAGTGAAAAATCATCCATGGTTTGTAGCTTGCCAATTTCACCCTGAATTTTTATCACGGCCTTATGCGCCACACCCATTGTTTGCAGCTTTTGTTGGCGCTGCTAAACATCAAGCCGAGGTATCATCATGAACCATCACATTAAAGTTGGTAGTTTTGAAATCGGCAATGACTTGCCATTTGTGCTCTTTGCAGGGCCTTGCGTAATTGAAGGTGAAGATTTTAGTCTGCAAGTTGCAACACAAATTCGTGATATTGCAGCAAAGGTTGGTGTGCCTTTTGTGTTTAAATCAAGTTTTGATAAAGCCAATCGCACCAGTGTCGATGGCTTTCGTGGCCCAGGCATGCAAGAGGGTTTGCGCATTTTACAACGTGTGAAAGACGAAGTTGGGGTGCCTATCATTACTGATGTGCATACGCCCGAACAAGCCGTTCCAGTTGCCAAAGTTGCTGATATTTTACAAACACCTGCATTTTTGTGCAGACAAACAGATTTCATCACTGAAATTGCCAAGGCAGGCAAACCAGTGAATGTGAAAAAAGGTCAGTTTTTGGCGCCGTGGGATATGCCACATGTGTTAGAAAAAGCAAAATCTACAGGTAATGCTGATATTATGCTGTGTGACCGTGGCACCAGTTTTGGTTATAATAACCTTGTTTCGGATATGCGATCGTTGATGGTGATGGCAGAAACAGGTGCGCCAGTGGTGTTTGATGCTACACATTCTGTGCAACAACCAGGCGGTCTTGGTGGAGCAACAGGTGGAAATAGAGAGTTTGTCCCAGGCTTGTCACGTGCAGCTGTTGCAATAGGTGTTGCCGCAGTGTTTATGGAAGTTCACCCTGATCCAGACAATGCAAAATCAGATGGGCCAAATTCGGTTGCTTTAGCCGACTTGGAAGAGTTGCTTATGACACTGAAAAAATTGGATGTTGTGGCGAAAAATTTGTGATTTGAATTTTTATCGTTAGATATGAAACATATTAAAGTTTTAAAAGAGAAAAAATATCAGCAATGGGGCTGATTAGGAGAATGAATAGTGAGTGAAATTGTAAATGTACATGGTCGTGAAATTTTTGATTCGCGTGGTAATCCAACGGTAGAGGTAGATGTACGTTTAGCCTCGGGTGCTTTTGGGCGCGCAGCTGTGCCAAGTGGTGCATCAACAGGTCAACGTGAAGCTGTAGAGCTGCGTGATGGCGATAAACGTTTGGGCGGGAAAGGTGTACGAAAGGCTGTTGGACATGTGAATGGTGAAGTTGCCAAAACAGTCATAGGTTTAGATGCAGCAGATCAACGCGGCTTGGATCATGCTTTGATTGCTTTGGATGGTACACCGAATAAAGGTCGCTTGGGTGCAAATGCAATTTTAGGCGTATCAATGGCGGTTGCTAAAGCACAATCTGTTGAAGATGAAGTTTCTTTATTTCAGCATCTTGGTGGTGAAGATGCAGTATTGATGCCAGTGCCTTGTATGAATGTGATTAACGGCGGCTCACATGCCGATAACAGCATTGATTTTCAAGAGTATATGATTGCACCAGCAGGTGCATCAAGCTTTGCAGAAGCATTGGATATGGGCGCAGAAGTTTTTCACGCTTTGAAATCCGTTTTGCAAAAAGCAGGACATATTACAGCAGTAGGTGATGAAGGTGGTTTTGCCCCTAACCTTGGTTCAAATGAAGAGGGAATCACGGTCATTCTTGAAGCGATTGAGAAAGTGGGCTTAAAAGCCGGCTCTGACATTGTTTTGGCGACAGACATGGCTGCTTCAGAATTCTACAAAGATGGCGCATATGTCCTTGATGGAGAAGGTGGACGTAAGCTTGATTCAGAAGGTTTGGTTGATTTAATTGAATCACTATGCAGCCAATATCCGATTGTATCTGTTGAAGATGGTTTGGATGAAAATGATTGGGCTGGCTGGAAAATTCTGACTGATCGTATTGGTGATAAAGTACAGCTTGTGGGTGATGATTTATTCGTTACCAATCCTGATATTTTGAAAGAAGGTATTGATAAGGGAATCGCGAACGCATTGTTGGTAAAAGTGAACCAAATTGGCACTTTAACTGAGACTATTGCTGCAGTAACCATGGCGCATGATGCAGGTTACCGTTGTATGATGTCGCACCGTTCGGGTGAAACAGAGGATACTACCATTGCTGATTTGGCAGTGGCTTTGTCTTGTGGTCAAATCAAAACAGGTTCTGCATCACGTTCTGATCGTATGGCAAAATACAATCAGTTATTACGTATTGAAGAAGAATTGGGTAACCGTGCGAAATATGCAGGTTTATCTGCTTTTTCTCGGTCTTAATAGCTGAAAAAAATTGACTTAAAACGTTTTAGAACCGTATTACTTTACGGTATTGGTTTGCTTGTCACTGTGCTCATGATCTGGGATTTATTATTCTCGGATCATGGGTATTTTGTTTATAGAGAAGAATATAAACAACAACAAATTCTTGAAGTTGAGATTCATAAACTCCAAGCTGAAAAAGAAAATTTAAATGCCAAAATTATAAACTTACGTGAAAATCCGAAAGCTTTAGAAGAAGTGATTCACCGAGAACTGGGTTATGTTTACCCTGATGAATACATGTTGATTTTACCTAACAAAAATAAAAAAAATACTGAAGTTTTGAAGCAGAAAAAAGAAGAGGAATAAAGATGAGTAAAATTGTAACTCGTTTTGCACCGTCACCCACAGGTTTGATGCATTTGGGCAATGTGCGAACTGCCATGTTAAACTGGATGTTTGCTAAAAAAATGGGTGGAAAATTCCTTCTCCGCTTTGAAGATACCGATCAGAGTCGTTCCGAACAGCAATATATTGATGCGCTCAAAGAAGATATGTTGTGGCTTGGACTACAATGGGATGATGAGCCATTGTTTCAATCTAAACATGCTGAGCAGCACCGCAGCGCCTTAGGGAAATTGGCTGAAGAAAACCTTGCATACCCTTGTTTTTGCTCGGAAAATACGCTTAACTTAGACCGCAAACTTGCAACGTCTAGAGGGCTTCCCCCGCGTTACAATGGTCGTTGTCGCTCATTATCAGCTGAAGAACGGCAAACACGTTTGAAAACTGAAACTCACGTTTGGCGATTGGCCGTGCATGCGGAAGCAGGTGAGGTTGTCGTACCTGATTTATTGCGTGATAACGTTCATTTCTTGCGTAAAGATTTGGATGACCCTGTTGTGGTTCGTTCAGATGGCACATTCACTTTTTTATTACCTAATGCGATTGATGATGCGGTTGATGGCATTACCCATGTGCTGCGCGGTGATGACCATTTAACCAATTCTGCTTACCAAGTGTGGATGTTGGAATCATTGGGTTATACGGCACCGACCTGTTTACATCATGGGCTGTTATTGGGTGAAGATGGCGCAAAATTATCCAAGCGTACAGGAAGCCACAGTGTGGCTGATTTACGTAAAGCAGGGCTGTTCCCTGAAGCTTTACAACAAGCCATGGTGCGTTTAGGTCATCCCAATATTTCAGAGGATGCAACGACCATTGAAGCATTAACTGCCAATACTGACATTGAGCATTTATCGACTTCATCCGTGCGCTGGTCCAATGATGATATGTGGCGTTGGCACACTAAAATTTTACATGCCTTGCCTGGGCAAGCTTTAGCACCATTATTGATAATGGTATTTAAAGATAAAGGTATCAATATTGATGAACAGCAAGGCTTAGCTCTAGCAGATATGCTGAGGGGGAACTTAAACAAAATTGAAGATATTTTACAGTTTAAACGTTTACTCAATGCCGATGAGCCTTTATCAGCTGAAGATATAAAAAGCCTACAAGCCACAGGAGCTGAGTTTTTTAATGCTGCTATCTCTACCTGGGATGATTTATCGCAAGCCGATTGGGTAGCATGGACTACGGCACTTAAAGAAGTATCAGGGCAAAAAGGCAGAGCTTTATTTATGCCTCTTCGGCTAGCGCTAACAGGCCAAGCACATGGCCCTGAAATGAGTAAAGTAGTGCTTTTCCTTGGTAAAGATGGGGTTAAACAGCGATTGAAAAATGTGTCGGATATTATTTAAATGACGGAACTGTTTGTTTATAATTCACTTTCACGGCAAAAAGAAGTCTTTAAGCCTTTAGAGGCCAAGAAAGTAGGGATGTATGTTTGTGGGGTCACTGTTTATGACCAGTGCCATATTGGTCATGCGCGTGTGATGGTTGTGTTTGATATGGTTTATCGCTGGCTGACTAAGTCAGGGTATGATGTCAGTTACGTGCGCAACTTTACAGATGTTGACGATAAAATTATTCAACGTGCTCAGGTTTCCAACATCGCCATTGATGAACTTACGCAGCAAATGATTGATGCTTTTCATCATGATATGGATGCCCTTGGATGCCTTAGGCCCACATTGGAACCGCGCGCAACCCAGCACATGCCTGAAATGATAGCAATGATTGAAGCTTTAATTGCGCGTGGTTTTGCCTATGTCAGCAGCTCAGGTGATGTGTTATATGCTGTGCGTCAATTTGCTGGATACGGTAAGCTTTCAGGTAAAAATATTGATGATTTAGCGTCTGGAAGCCGTGTTGATGTGGATCATCTTAAACGTGACCCACTTGATTTTGTATTATGGAAACAAGCCAAAGCTGATGAACCATCTTGGGATTCACCTTGGGGTAAGGGTAGACCAGGCTGGCATATTGAATGCTCGGCAATGAGTTGCAAACATTTGGGTGCTACTTTTGATATTCATGGTGGCGGTATGGATTTAAAATTTCCGCACCATGAGAATGAAATTGCGCAAGCTCAAGCTGCAAATGATGGTGGTTTTGCACAATACTGGCTGCACAATGGTTTTGTGAATATTAATGCTGAAAAGATGTCGAAATCATTGGGTAATTTTTTTACCATTGCTGAAGTTTTGGCGCAGTATGAACCTGAAGTGATTCGCATGTTTATTTTGGGCACACACTACCGCTCACCACTGGACTATTCAGATGCAGCACTTGATGTTGCCAAAGCGGGCCTAGACCGTTTGTATGAAACCAAACGAAAAATACAACTGCATAAAAAGCATAGCCATGACCTCTTGCCTGAAAAGTTTGTCGCAGCACTTAATGATGACTTTAATACTGCTGAAGCAATAGCGGTGTTGTTTGAGACTTGCCGTGATTTAAATAAAGCTTTGGATACAGGCGACCAAAGCCAGCACTTGGAAAGAGACTTCCTTGTCATGAGCGACTTTTTAGGGCTACTACAACAGGATGTTACCGTTTGGTTTCACGGTAAAAATGTAAATGCTGAACATATTGAAGCCTTGATTGAAAAGCGTAATGCTGCAAAAAAAATGCGCGACTTCTCTTTAGCAGATAAAATACGTGATGAACTTATGGAACAAGGCATTCTTCTTGAAGATAATGCGGATGGTACGTTGTGGAAAAAAGTTTGAATTTGTCATTCCGAACTGCTTTCTAAGAGTCAAGTTATTATGATTCTAGACAGGTATATATTAAAACTTTGGCTTTCGTCATTCCTTGGTTTTTTCCTTGTCATTACTGGTGTCCTTTTATTTGGTAGAACAATTCGTGCAGTGCAAGCCTTTGGCAATAACCCTATTGATTGGGGACTTTTGGCTGAAATGCTTTTTGCCATTATGCCCTATTTTTTGACATTAACGATTCCATTTGCTTTCTTTTTTGCACTCATGAAAGCTTTATCATATTTACAAGAAAACAGTGAAACCGATGCTTTATTGGCAGCAGGTGTTTCGCCATTTCGTTTATTGCGCCCCATGTTTATTTTAGCACTATTGATTTGGGTATTTTTATCCTGGACAGTGATGCAGTGGATGCCAGCAGGGCAAAAAATATTTATTGAACTGTATCATGCCGTTAAACAAACAGCTGCTATGCCTTCATTTACACCCCAGCAGTTTACTGTGTTTGAAGGTTTAACCATTTATCATGCGGGTGAAGATAACGACGGTAATATGACTCAATTTATGCTAGAAGATAAACAAGGTGATGTTGATTCGATTTATCTTGCAAAAAAAGCAAAAATTGAACGAAAAGATCAATTTATGATTCTTAATATGTTTGATGGGGTGCATTTAGAAGGCGAAGGTAATGCCTTACGTTCAACTTATTTTTCCACCTATTCATTATCAACAGATATTGGTGATACTGGTGTGATTAAACACTTGGTTGTTGGTAATGAAAAACCAAGCCTTATGAATATTCAAGAACTTAATGCGGTCTTAGAGAGTGCGCCTACGCTTATTGCAAGAGCTGAATGGCATAGACGTTGGATTTTATCCAGCAGTATTTTAATTCTCGTGGTGTTCGCTTTTCCTTTGGCGAGTAGTGCTAAGCGCTCAGGCAAGAACCATGGCTGGATGTGGGGAATTGTTTTGCTATTGCTCATTTATAATGTTCAATTAGCGTTACATAAACAAGTTGTTGCTGGTAAATTTGAATGGTGGATGATGTGGCTGGGTCAATTGTTCTTTTTCTTTACTGGTTTACTTATGTTTTTGCAATCCAGTAAAATTTGGATGTTGTTCAGATCGTCTCCTAGGCAAGTGAAGTATCGTACCACCAGTTAAACTTATCAAAGCTTTTAAATGTGAAATTGAGCAGCACTAAAACAAACGTTTCAAAACACTGACGAATGGGGATATTATTTTAATCACTGCCGATTTATTTTATGTTGTTATAATGCGTCTTCTTTTAGTGGTTTGAGGTTGTTATGAGTTTTGAAGAAGAAGTCGAAAAGCGCCGAACATTTGGCATTATTTCACATCCTGATGCAGGTAAAACAACGCTAACTGAGAAGCTATTGCTTTTTGGTGGCGCCATTCAGATGGCTGGCGCGGTGAAATCACGTAAAACAGATCGCCATGCGACCTCAGATTGGATGAAAATTGAGCAAGACCGCGGAATTTCTGTGGCTTCATCAGTGATGAAATTCAATTATGCTGTGAGTGACAAAGAATATGAGATCAACTTGCTTGATACCCCAGGCCATCAAGATTTCTCGGAAGATACTTACCGTGTATTAACCGCAGTAGATTCAGCAATGATGGTGATTGATTCGGGTAAAGGTGTGGAAGGGCAAACGCAAAAATTGATGGAGGTCTGCCGCATGCGTAACACTCCCATCATTACTTTCATCAACAAGCTAGACCGTGAAGGGTTAGAGCCCCTTGATTTGCTGGCAGAAATTGAGGAAAAATTGCAAATTGAGTGTGCACCATTGTCTTGGCCTATTGGTATGGGTAAGTCTTTTAAGGGTGTTTATAACCTTTACAAAAAACAGTTGCACCTCTTTAAAGCAGGGATGGAAGATATTGAGGGTGCCATTGCGATTGATTCATTGGATGATCCAAAGTTAGATGATCTTTTAGGTGGGCAAGCTGATGAGCTGCGCGAAGAAATTGAGCTTTTGGAGGGTGCAGCGAACCCTTTTGAGCTGGAAGAGTTCTTGAAGGGCAGTCAAACGCCTGTTTTTTTTGGCTCAGCGGTTAATAATTTTGGTGTGCGCGAGTTATTGGATGCTTTTGTTGAATTTGCACCATATCCAGCAGGGCGGGCAGCTATTGAACGTATGGTGGAGCCAACAGAAAAAGATTTCTCGGCTTTTTGCTTTAAAATTCAAGCCAATATGGACCCACAGCATCGTGATCGGATTGCTTTTTTCCGTATGTGTTCGGGTAAATTCAGTAAGGGCATGACTGTACGTCATCACAGGTTGGCAAAAGACATTAAAATACCCAATGCTACGATTTTTATGGCGCAAGATAGAGCCCATGTTGAAGAAGCTTATGCTGGCGATATTATTGGTATTCATAATCATGGCACGATTCGTATTGGTGATACCTTTACGAGTAAAGAGTCGCTTAAATTCACAGGCGTTCCTAACTTTGCGCCTGAAATGTTCCGTCGTATTCGCTTGAATGACCCGCTCAAACGCAAGCAATTGCATAAGGGGTTGATTCAGCTTTCTGAAGAAGGTGCTGTGCAAGTATTTCGCACATTCTTAGGTGGAGACTATATCCTTGGTGCTGTTGGTGTTTTGCAGTTTGAGGTTACGGTTGAGCGGTTAAAGTCCGAATATAAGGTTGATGCCGATTATGTGAGCACTGACTTTCAAATTGCGCGTTGGGTAACTTGCGAAGACGATAAAAAAATGGCTGAATTTAAAAGGCTTTTTGACGCAAATTTAGCAGAAGATGGCGATGGGTTTCTCACTTATCTAGCACCAAGTGCTTGGAAATTAAGCTACACTGAAGAGCAATGGCCTGATGTGGCCTTTCATAAAACGCGTGAACAAATCTAAAATTTTACCTCGAGTTGTATGGGAAGGGTCGAAAAGTAAAATAAAGATAGAAAAGCTGTGTTGAATGTGGTTGTTTTCTGAAACGTAAACGTTTGAAAACCTGAAGCGTGGAGTTACCTTTATGATTGAAGCCGTTTCAGCACAGAGTTTAGATGAAGTTTTACCTCTTGTGCGCAAATATATGGAATTTTATAAAATCCAAGATATTTCAGATGGAAGAAACAAAGAATTTTTAGCCCAGTTTAGTGAAGGCAGTGATAAAGGGTGTTTGTTTTTGTATCGAGAAGCAGGGCAAGCAGTAGCCTTTACAACCCTTTATTTCTCTTATGCCACAAGTATCACAGGTAAAGTTGCCGTTCTTAATGATTTATACACTGAACCTAAGTTCCGCGGGCGGGGCTTTGCGCGCGAACTCATTGAACATTGCCGTCATTACGCAAAGTCTCAGGGTGCCGCGCGGCTGCAATGGGTCACAGCGCCAAATAACAATCAGGCACTGGGCTTGTATGATGGGCTAGATACTACAAAAAGCACATGGCAATTTTATACCTACAAAGTCTAATGGAATAAAAAAGAGGATGCTTTGAAACAGATTGATTTTTATTTCGATTTTATCAGTCCGTATACTTATTTAGCTGTAACACAGTTGGATAAGTTTTGTGCAGAACGCAGCGTTGATGTGCACTGGATACCAGTAAACTTACCCAAACTTATTCATCAGTCAGGTAATATTCCACCAGGAACGATTAAAAACAAAGCAATGTATTCTTTGCGTGATTTAAAACGCTGGGCTGAGTATTTAGATGTGCCTTTTAAAATGATTCGTCCAGGAACTTTTGATAGTCGCCCAGCTTTGCGTATTGCTGCAAGTTTAGAAGGCGAAGATAGGGTGAAATTTTGTATGGCTGTGTTCACTTCCCTGTGGGCAGATTTGGTGGACTCTAAACAAGAAGACTGGCTTGATGAGGTGTTTAGACAACAAGCTTTGCCGCAATCATGGCGTCAGCTTAATCATGATATTTTGGATAAAAACACACAGCAAGCACTCAAAGCAGGGGCGTTTGGCGTGCCTACGTTTGTCTTAAAAGGTGAGCTTCGTCCGCAGTTATTTTTTGGTATGGATCACCTGGATTTTTTAGCGCGCGCTTGTGATAAAGCAACTTAAATCCTGTTCAAGATGTTTGCTATTTTGGGTTTGACCGTTCGCCTTTAGAATTTCAATCACACACTCTGCAGTGCATAAACCAAACGTTTTTTGGTTGCGCCTTAGCGTATAAATCGAAGGCTTTTCCCTTTCAAGTGTCACTTTGACTAAATCCTTTAAGTATGGGCTATGATTGTACATTTTCTGTGTTTCTTGCCATGTACCATCGAGAATAATATAGCTATCAAATGACTGTGCAGTATGCGGCGAAACGCTAAGCGCATCTGGATAAACAAGTGCTACAGATTCATCTTTAATCTTTTGCAAAAGACTGGCATTGGGTGTGACTCTATCCCAAATAAATAATGTACAATCTGGCCCCAGAAGCTTGGCAACCATTGCACCCGTATTTGTTTTTCGTTGAAGTTCACGTTGGTGGGTTAAGAGATAAATGTTCATCGTTGAGAACAAAACTAATGCTGAGAGTCATGTTGTCTACGATTTGTAGATACTTATGAAAAAGCCATTTTAATATTGTAAAAAACCATGTTGGTATGATAAGTTTATTCTTGAGTTTTGAGAGTCTGCTTTCGACCCATAGCAGTCATTCGGAAATTGGACTACAGTTAGTTATTTGGGGAGTGGAGGGAAAGTGTCGCAGGAATCAATTGAAATATTAGTTCAAGTATCAGGGATAGTGTTTTTCTCTTGGCTATATTTTAGCTTAGCTAAAATTTCCAAACAACTAAAAGACTCGGATAGTATTTTTTATCAGAACTATAAGAGCAGGTTGTCACCTCGTATGTTTAGGCTTATGAAGTTCCTTATGCCAATAAACAAATATATGATGTTATTTCTGTTATTAGGAAACGTAGTTGGCTTAACATTTAACTTGAGCGAGTTGTTTTTCGAATGACTTCTGCCGACCCATTACGGTCACTCGGCAACGAGGCTACACATACAAAGTGTTTATTAAATCAGGGTAGTCTAGGGAAGGGAATTGTAAATTCACTGCGTATGTAGATTATCAGATATAATATTGGTATTCCAATGCTTTTAGACTACAGTGTTAAATATTAAGCTGGTAAAGGGGAATAGGTGTCTAAGGAAGAAATTCTAAGAGAATTTGATGAGAAAGAGTCTATATATAAGAGTTTCTCATTATCTATGGAAAGTTTAATAACAGCGTTGCTGCTTTCATCAGGTATCAAAGTTCATTCTATAAGCCCAAGGGTTAAGGAAAAAGAAAGCCTATCTAAAAAGATAGATAAGAAAAATAAATATACTTCTTTAGAGGAAATAACCGATATTGTTGGCTTGAGGATTATAACGCATTACTCAGATGGAGTAGATTTAATAGCAGGTTTAGTTCAAAAAGAATTTCAAGTAGATGTAGCAAATTCAATTGATAAGAGGGCAGCTTTAGATCCAGACCGCTTTGGATACTTATCATTGCACTTTGTTGTTAGCTTGAATACAAACTTTATTCGACCCTTAAATTTGAAGTTCAAATTCGTTCTATTTTACAACACTCTTGGGCTGAAATTGAGCATGATACTGGGTATAAAACTAAAGCGGAAATACCAAATAGCGTGCGCCGTCAATTTTCAAGGTTAGCAGGGTTACTTGAAATTGCAGACGACCAATTCATTCAGATTAGAGATGAGATAAGCAATTACAAAGAGGAAGTTAAAAGTTCAATCCTAACAAATCCTGAGAAAATTAATATTGATGCTGTGTCACTAACTGAGTTCATTATTAGAAATGAATTAGTTCAGGAGTTAGATTCTAAGATTTCACAACGTTGTGGATTTAAGTTTATTAAACGTGAAAAAACTTATGGTAATGAGTTTATCAGGTACATTGCTTATTTTGGAATAGAATCAATTTCAGAACTATCAGAACTTTTAAAAGAAAATAAAGATAATATTCTAATGAGAATTGAGGATATAGCTGAAAAAATAAGTCCTGAAAATTTCGGTGGTGGTACTATAAGTCGAGGTGTATCACTTTTTTATTTAACAAGTGTACTTATTTCAAAGACCAACAATACTGAAAATATTCGTGATTATTTAATATCAACTAGGTTAGCTACTGTTGAGAATGCTAGAGACATTGTTAAAGAGCTCTTGGATTTGGGAAAGAAATTAAACTAATTTTGTGAAAAATTCAATCCGTTGAACCCAAACTGACTAGTTCCGGGGACATAATACTTAATGTGTCCCCAAGGTTCTGAATGACCGCTTCTGGCCGTTATGCGACCGTCGAGGTTCGGCCCAAAGCTGTCATTTGAACGATCAGATCAATAGGGCTTTTTAAATCATACTTGGGTGGCTATTTGGATAAGATTCTACAACGATTTATGAAAAAAGCATGGGGTATTTTTTAAAGGAAGTTGCGGCTTGGAAACCTTATGTCTCAAGTAATATGTTTGCCTGCAACATATTAATTCGTTGGTATAATGAGTTATGGGTGTTGTGGATTAACTCTGAGACCTGTCAGTACTATTTTCGGTTTGGAAGGCAAAGGTTATGGCAAAAATGAGCTACTCTTTCATAGCTGGTGCAGTGGAAGAGCTTGGAAAAGTGATAGGGATTCGGGATGTGTTTATTGGTTTTCAGAAGTATTTGTATGAAAGCGGTGGCATGGCGTAATAATATTAAAAAGCCCAGAGTTTAACCTCTGGGTTTTTTAGCTTTGAGGATATGCTTTGATTAACTTTTTGCTGCATCATCTTCAGCTGGTTTTGTTTCATCTGTGGCGCTTTCTTCTTTGGTGGTTTCTACTTTTGCTGCTGGTTTAGCTCTGGTGGCTCTAGGTTTGGTTGCTGCTTTTTTTGCAGCAGGTTTGCGTGGTGCGCGTTTTGGTTTTTCGGTTGCTGTAGGTGTTTCTGCTTTTTCAGCCAATAGTTTGCTTGAAGGCCAGTCACCCATTGGAAAAGGTTTTTCTTCGGTATTAAAGGTTTGAAAGCTGAAAACTTGGTAGATATAGGCGGAGAGCTGTGCGCCAAAGGATAAAACTTTTTCGTTCTTTTTACCTGTGAACAGTAGTGATAAAAATTGATAAATGACAACAACAACCAATACAACTTCGGCTGCTGAGTAGAGTATGGCGAATAAAATCATGAAAAGTAAACGTTTCCACACGCTGGTATTTTTCACATGTTCTTTAAACTCATCTGTTATTGGTTGGTTTGGCATAATATTAGCCCCTTGTTTCAAGTGTTAAGCTTAGTTTGAATTTCTTCTTACTCAAAAGCAATAATAGCGTAAATTTATTTTCTTTGCTATACGTTGGTCAATTATTTTCTAAGCACTATAAATAGACTTAAAGTTCCCCGTTGAATTGTACTTACACTTTTGGATAAATCCCCAAATTTGACTAGGGTTTGGAGGCGGAAAATGTGAATGTGAGAATAAGTGGGAGTATAGAATATGTTTTTATCTAGCTGGTTGGGTTATGTCTAAGCAATATATTCATATCTTGCCGCCTCAAGTGGCCAATCAAATTGCCGCAGGTGAGGTGGTTGAGCGGCCTGCCTCAGCGGTGAAAGAGCTGATGGAAAATAGTGTGGATGCTGGCGCATCGCGAATCACGGTTCGTATTACAGGTGCAGGTAAAAAACGTATTGAAATTGAAGATGATGGCTGCGGCATGTCGCCTATAGATGCAGAAATTGCAGTGCAACGTCATGCTACCAGTAAGATTGAAACTTCTGCCGATTTGCATTGTATAGCATCGCATGGCTTTAGAGGTGAAGCTTTGCCATCCATAGCTTCGGTATCGCGTTTTCGGATGACGACAGGTTTTAAGGGTGAGCGTGAAGGTGTCGAAATTCGCGTTAATGGTGGGCTTGAAACTGAGACGCGACCAGCCCCGGTACGCCAAGGGACAAAGGTTGAAATTTTAGATTTATTCCTCAATACACCAGCTAGGCTCAGTTTTATGCGTACAGATAAAACTGAAGAAGCTGCAATTACCGAGGTATTTAAAGGTTTAGCTTTGGCGCATCCAAAAGTGGCGATGCGCTTGGAGCTTGATGAACGCAAACGATTTGATTTTGTGAGCCAAAGCGAAGAGGGGCGCGTATTGGCAATTTTAGGTAAAGATTTTGCTGATAATTTTTTACAACAAAGTTTGGAACATGAAAGTATTCAAGTTTCAGCATTTTTAGGTTTGCCTACTTATCATCACAGAGACTCTACACGTATGATGTTTTTGGTGAATGGGCGAGTGATTCGAGATAAACAACTGATTGCAGCATTAAGGGCAGGTTATCGGGATGTGATGTTTCATGATCGTTATCCTGTGGCGGTGATTCGCCTTGAAATTGATCCAGCAACAGTGGATGTGAATGTGCATCCAGCCAAGCGGGAAGTACGCTTTAAGTCACCGCAGATGGTTTTCTCTGCCATCGTGGGTTGTGTGCGCGAAGGGATTGCGCGTATGGGTCAGTCTGTGGCAAGTACCACAACACATCAAGCTTTACATGCCATGCAACCTGAACCCAGTCATTATACAACACGCAATACCATGCCGAATTTTCAATCGGAACGTTCTCCCAGCTACCAACATAAAACTGTAAATCATGTGGCCGCAGATGTGCAGCAGATGTTATTCTCATCATCACATGTTGCTGAAGCGGGCGCAGCTTATGCTTTTGTTAGTCATGATGTTTCAGATAAGCTGGATTTGGGGCAACCGCTGGCGCAAATTCATCAATGTTATGTATTGGCGCAAACACCTGAGGGCATTATTTTGGTGGACCAACATGCAGCGCATGAACGCATGACTTATGAAAAATTAAAAAAACAACTCACTGGTGGTGATGTTGCAGTACAAATGCTGCTCACTCCTGAACCCTTGGAACTGGATGATGTAAGTATGGCCTGGTTACATGATCACAGTGATGCCTTAGGAAAATTTGCCGTTTCCTTGCAAGTTAAAAATGAAAACACAATATTGATTCAGAGTGTGCCTGCGATGCTTGGCAAAGAGCCACCAGCTGAACTTGTCGCAGAGCTGATTGGCTCTTGCATGCTGTTGGGCATAGAGGCTGAAGCTGATAAAACAGGGCTAGGACGTATTTTAGAACGTTGGTTAGGTAACCGAGCATGTAAGGGTTCTATCAAAGCAGGGCGTACACTATTACATGATGAACAATTCAATTTGTTGCGTGAAATGGAAAAAACACCCAATATTGCGCAGTGTAATCATGGGCGACCTACTTATGTTCGGCTTTCGCTTTATGATTTGGACAGACTTTTCGGCAGGAAGGAGTGAGTACGCATGACCATGAATGATAAGTGGGCACAGCAAGTTGTAAGCTGGGAATATTCGGCGGCAGCTACACCAGATTTGAATGAGGTACCTATCCAGCCTTTTCCTGCATCCTTGCATGAAGCAGGTGAAACACGTGTGATTGCGCTTGATCTTTCGCAACAACTTGAAACAGATTACTTAGCAACATCACCGAATCTTTTAGCCAATTATGTGCGCATTTGTGCCGGTGAAAATATTCAAACGGTTGTTTCGGCAACGTCAGAAATCTTTTTTGTGATGCGCGGTTCAGGTTACACCGAAACCCAAGATGGAAACATCAGCTGGAAAAAAGGGGATGCCTTTGCTTTGCCATGCAATGAAGGTGTAAGGCATTTTGCCGATGAAGATACAGCCTTGTTCTGGACACATGATGCACCACTACTTACTTATATGGGCGCTGTGCCAAGCTCCCCGCGTTTTAAACCTGTGTTTTTCAGTAAAAATTATATGATGAATGAAGTGGATAGCTTTCGAGAGATTGCCATGCGAGAAAAACGTAATCGTGTAGGCATTATTTTGGGGAACAAAGATTGCAGTAAAACAAAAACCATAACGCATAGTATGTGGTCATTGTTTAACTTCCTGCCAAAAGGGCAGATGCAAAAGGCACATCGCCACAACTCTGTTGCCCTTGATTTGGCCGTGATTTCAGGGCCTGATACATATACTTTGATTGGTAAGAAAGTGGATGAAAAAGGCGATATTATCGACCCAATAAAAGTCATGTGGCAAACGAATACTGTGTTTGTAACACCTCCAGGTTTGTGGCACTCCCACCATAATGATTCAAATGAAGACGCTTATGTTTTCCCTGTTCAAGATGCAGGGCTTCATACTTACATGCGCACACTGGATATTCAGTTCGCCCGTTGATTGAGAGCTTGCGTCCATACAACACTTTTATTCCGACCCGTTTTTTTTGCGTGATAAAGTGCATCATCGGCCATTTTTATAAAATGGTCGATGTCTTTGGGGTAAGGTGCTGATAAACAAGCAACGCCAATAGATATGGTGCGTTGAATGCGGTTCCCGTCATATACAACTGTAATGCCTGCAATTTCTTTTCGTAGACGTTCGGCACATATGAAAGCATTTTCTTGATCGGTTTCAGGCAGGATAATCGCAAACTCTTCGCCACCGTAACGAGTGACAAAATCAATATCACGTGACATTTTTTTTGCAGCTCTGGCAATTGTAACAAGCATCGCATCGCCAGCAGGGTGGCCAAACTCATCATTCACAGATTTAAACCAATCGACATCAAGCAAAATTAAAGAAAGTTTTTGATTGTAACGCGTTGCCCTGTTGAGTTCATGCTTGAGTTGCTGGCTAAAAAAACCGCGGTTATATACTTGGGTGAGGTCATCAGTGGTTGCCATGCGCTCTAACTTTTCTTGCATAGCTTTACGTTCACGAATATCACGTATCATGCCAATAAATAGCCACTCATCATCGGATTCTTTAGCACTAACACAAAGTTCTATAGGAAACTTTTCACCGCTTTTAGAAACACCTTCCAACTCTCTTGGAATGCCAATGATATGAGGTTCTAGAGTTTTGATATATCGAGCCAAATAATAGCTATGTTTTTCATGGTGAGGGCTAGGTATGATAAGTTTAATATTTTCACCAATGACTTCATGCTTTTCATAACCAAACATCGCCAAGGCAGCAGGGTTAAAAGACGTAATAACACCATAGGCATTGATTGTGACGATGCCATCAAAAGCCGTTTTGACAACATTGTGAACAAGAGCATCTTTTTCCTTTAAGGCACGACGCGAATCAAGAGCTTTAAGCTTTAAACGAAAAAATGAGAAAAAAGTAATGGCAAGCACCAAAATAAGAAAAATATTCATCCAAATATAGCGTTTTAGTGTTGCATTTTTATGTGCGACTAGTTTATCTAGAGGGTGAAATGAAATGATTTTCCAAACGTAATTATTGCTGAGGACTTGGTAGTGCATAAAGTTGGTTGACGTGTTAAGCTGATTAGATAATGGGTGAATTGAGTTAAAAGTGAACATACCTTTGTTATTAACGAACTGCCCAGACTCCTGCGTGCTAATTTTTTTCCAGGCAAGCGGAAACTTCATTGCCATGACTTCATTTTCTTTTTCTTTATACATAAACCCCCATTCTTCTTTCGGGGATATTGCTTTTAACCAATAGCCATCTGCATTGACAAGAAGAAGGTGATGGTCTTTTGTTTTGGCATTGAGCTTTAATGAATGGAGTAGATTTTCTGCTAAGTAGCTAAGTACAAATATACCTTGTTTATTGCCATGTTGATCATAGATTGATAAACCAAAGCGAATAATTGGTTTTTGAGGAGATTCGACTTCACCACGCTCCATGTTGAGATCTAGGGGCGAAATAAAGATTTGATTCCTTTTTAAATTTAATGTGGTGTCGAAGTAGTAACGATTCGCTTTATTTTGAAGCTCTTCAGGCGGTACAATTCGAGCTTTTCCCTGCTCATTATTGACGCGAATCACTTCATCGCCAGCCATATTAATGAAACGAACTTTATCGTATGTTTTTTTGTGGTCGATAAAATGGAAAAGTTCATCTTGGAGCGCGACAAGGTGTGTTTTTTTATCTTTATCATATGTATTGATAAGATGGCTTAGATCATTATGGCCAGCGAGCAAATTTAAATCGGCCTCAATGGTTTCAAATGTTAATCGAAACAGGTCTTGTTGTTGTGAAATTTCATTGGTTTGTTGAGAACTAACTGTTTTATGATTTGCATCAGCTTCTATTCTAAAAATAACGTAAGATGCAGTAATAAGGGTTGTCACAATGCTTAGAAAAACCAAAGCAATAAGGATAGTCAGTTTTTTTCGCTCAAGCTTTGCAGCTTTATATTTCATTTTTTTTCGTGGAGATAAGCATTGATATGATGCATGTGCGAAACAAGCAAATCTTATGCCAAATTCATAATTTTTTAAGGCATATTTAGCTCTAGTAGTTTATTTTAATATGTCGAGCGGAAGCTTTTGCTTTTTCACGTGCTTGTTCGACTGTCGTTGCACGGGCAAGCGTGACTGCCATGCGCCGTTGACCATGAACTTCAGGCTTTCCAAATAAGCGTAGCTGGGTATCAGCTTCACGTAACGCTTGCTCTAGATTACCAAAGCTGACTTGTTTTGAATCACCTTCAACAACAATAGGACAAGATGCAGACGCGCCATGCTGGGTGATGTTCGGGATAGGTAAACCTAAAATTGCCCGTGCATGCAGTGCAAATTCGGACAAGTCTTGAGAAATGAGTGTGACCAAACCTGTGTCGTGAGGGCGAGGGGAGACTTCGCTGAAAATAGCTTCATCACCTTTGATGAATAGTTCCACGCCAAACAAGCCATAACCACCCAAAGCTTCAGTGATTTTACTGGCAATGTGTTGGGCAGCTTTTAATGCTGCTTCCGACATGGTTTGAGGTTGCCATGATTCGCGGTAATCACCATCGACTTGTAAATGACCAATAGGCAAACAAAAGGATGTGCCATCGCGGTGACAAACCGTTAGCAGTGTGATTTCATAATCAAAATCAACAAAACCTTCAATAATCACTTTGCCTTTGCCCGCTCTGCCACCTTCTTGAGCATAATGCCAAGCTTCTTGGACTTGTGTTTCCGATTTGATGACGGATTGCCCTTTGCCTGAAGAGCTCATGATGGGTTTGACTACACAAGGTAAACCAATGGTTGCGATGCTTGCTTCAAATTCCTCAAATGTTGCCGCAAATTGGTAGGCTGATGTTTGTAAACCTAATGTTTCAGCAGCAAGACAACGAATACCTTCGCGGTTCATGGTGAGCTGAGTGGCTCTGGCTGTAGGAATAATTTTGAAGCCTTCTTCTTCAAGCTCAGCCAAGGTATCTGTGGCGATTGCTTCGACTTCTGGCACAATCAAATGCGGTTTCTCAGCTTCAATCAGGGCTCTTAACAGTTCACCATCAAGCATGTCTACAACATGACTACGATGTGCCACTTGCATGGCGGGTGCGTTTTGATAGCTATCCACAGCAATCACTTCCACACCTAAGCGTTGTAATTCAATGGCGACCTCTTTGCCTAACTCGCCTGAGCCGAGCAGCATGACTCGTGTTGCAACATCTGTGAGTGGTGTGCCAATTTGAATGCCCATGAGATTGTTCTCCAAGTTGAAAATACGAAAGTATGCATACTTTATCGTCAGAGCCATAAGAATCCACATGCTTGCTTTGGGTGATTTAATCAGCATGATTTGCACAATGACTCGCCAAACGATGAAAACCTCTAAAAGCTCGCCTGCGCCACTGCGTATTATTTGTTATAGTCTACCTATCTGGGCTTTAAGCTTGATGCTGATGTTTGTGATGCCTTTAACAGGTTTTGTTACTTTTGTTTTGGTTATTTTATGCTTGTTTATTTTGCCTTTCAAAGCGAGATATGGCGCTTGCCCTGATTGTAACCAAGGAAAGTTGTTCCCATTTTCAGGCTTTGGTTCTGCATGTAGGCAATGTAGGCAAGAGCTGGTGCTTAGAGGGCATGAAATCCACCTGCTAGAAGCCAAAAAGGCGCGCAACAGACCAGGTAGTGGGCGGGTAAATCGTGAGACTTTTAAAAGCAAAGCAATGTTGTAAAGTGCTAAAAAAATAAATGGTAGGTATAAGATGAGTGTTGAGCAGATATTAGAAGCGCGCAGTGAAGGAAAATGTGAATTGTGTGCGGTAACAGATGATTTGGCTGTGTATGAAGTACCAGCAAGCTCAGATAGTAGTGCAGACTCGTGTGTTTATCTTTGTGTGACATGCCAGACACAGTTGGATAATCCTGATGCAGTTGAAGCAAATCACTGGCGTTGTTTGAATGATAGTATGTGGAGCACTGTACCTGCGGTACAAGTATTGGCATGGCGCATGTTGACGCGGTTAAGTGGTGAAGGTTGGCCGCAAGATTTACTAGATATGATGTATTTAGAAGATGATGTCAAAGCTTGGGCAGAAGCATCTGGCGAAGGTGAAAATACAGCTGATGCAGTGATTCACCGAGATAGTAATGGTGCCATTCTTGAAGCTGGTGATACCGTTATTTTGATTAAAGATTTGAATGTAAAGGGTGGCGGTTTTACTGCCAAACGCGGCACGGCAGTGCGTGGTATTCGTTTGGTGGCGGACAACCCTGAACATATTGAAGGCAAAGTCAGTGGTCAGACCATTGTGATTTTAACCGAGTTTACGAAAAAGTCTTAATCCCGTTACTTTAACGATGATGAAAGCCAGTTGTGGTAATCACGACTGGCTTTTGCATTCAAGCAAATGATTTCTGGAGTATCATAAGGGTGGTTATTTTTTAACCATAACATCGCTTCTTTAAAGTGCTGTTTATCGGTTTTGATGTGAAGGTAAAACTCTTGATCCTTACAAACATCATCTTGCCATGTGTAAAAGGATGTTCCAGCAGCCGATATTTGTATACAAGCTGCCAGCTTTCTTGCCAATAAGGCTTGCGCCATATTTTCTGCAGCTTCTTGATGGCTCACACTCGTGAGTAGAATTTTTATTGTTTTCATAAAAATGATTTCATAAAGACTGCTTGAGTGATTCTACACGTTTGCGATTCACGCCAAAATCTGAGCGACCTATACGTGATGCAGAGCGCATATGGATAAGGTTGTTTGCTCGATCCAAACGAAGTTCTAAATCATCAACATAACGAAAAATAGGTGAAGAAAAAGTAGCATGAAGATAATCTGATTTATCGCTTTGTATGTTGCCACCAAGGTCAATAATATTTTGTCTGAGTTTTACCCAGCTCTTTTCGGTTGCAGGGATAGGTGAAACAAAGTGTATCTTATCATCTTGAGCATGAACTTCACTACAGACGCAATTAGGCGAAGTGGGGCAAGGCAGCAGTAAACCTTGCTCTAAGCCCAATGTTTCAGGTGTTTTTTGCGATAACATAGCCATGATAATATAGGCAGTAAAGCCAAGTGAAAATAGAGCCGCAATAATCAATAAAATGATTTTTATCATATTCAAATCCTTAAAGGTTTAATGTTTTTTGTGCAATTTATATTATTGATGCTATGTGTTCCATTACAAAAAACAACGGTGAAACCATCAAACCAATCACAAGGATTGTTTGGAAAAGGTATATACATACGTATACTTCGTTTGGATGAGCACATTTCGATTCAATAAACCTTTTGATGTTTTAACGCAATTTAGCGGTAACGATGGGCAAAAAACGCTTGCTGACTTTATTGCTGTGAAAGATGTATATCCAGCAGGGCGCTTGGATAGAGATAGCGAAGGATTGGTCTTGCTTACCGATGATGGTGCGTTGCAAAATCGTATTTCACACCCCAAACACAAGCTAAAAAAGATCTATTGGACGCAAGTTGATGGCATTATCAGTGATGAGGCCATCGAAAAATTACGTTCCGGTGTGATGCTTAAGGATGGCAAAACCAAACCTGCACAAGCCGAAATCATGGATGAACCAAAATGGCTTTGGCCCAGAACCCCACCGATTCGTGTACGGGCAAACATTCCTACTTCTTGGCTACGTTTAACTATTAGCGAAGGGCGAAATCGTCAAGTTCGGCGTATGACTGCTGCAGTTGGTTTCCCAACACTCAGGCTTATTCGTTATGCTATAGGTTCGATTACGCTTGATAGTTTACCTTTAGCGAAATGGGAAGCTATAGATGAAAAAAAACTTTGGTTGTTATTTCCTGAACAAAGAGCGAAGCGAAGTTTTTTAACAGAAGATAAAGCGAAACATTTTCATCCCAATAAGAAAAAAACATAAGCGTTTAGCTTATCTAAGGTTAGAATCTAGCTATTTAACAATCTATCACTAACTATATACATAAGTATTTTCCAATCCATAAATGAGTCTGAAAGTATGTACCCTATATTTTATACCGTTTCATACTTGGGCTTAGGGCACAAATATCATCGAAAAGTTTGCACCTAGCCTTTTGCATTGCTTCCCACGCCTCTAGATCAGACTGCTGTTTAGCAACAGTTTTATAGTTAAGCCATCCTTGAGATATCCACCT
>Ga0316202_10000286_pt1 | contig 64146 bp, 60 predicted proteins | sample 3monrhotite_MG_FD_204934 | JGI IMG/M metagenome (GOLD analysis project Ga0316202, IMG submission 204934) | Microbial mat bacterial communities from mineral coupon in-situ incubated in ocean water Damariscotta River, Maine, United States -... | ecosystem: Environmental > Aquatic > Marine >...
TTCGCAGTATGAGTACTCGTGAAGCTGACCATATGCGCGGGCGTTATTATATGCATACTGGCTATGTGCCTAATCCCACCATTGACCACCCTAGCTATGGATCTGTCCTATCCCATCAATTAAGACGGAATGATTTGGCAATCCCCCAGTTCATCTCGGTGGGAGGAGGAAGTATGGGTGCAGGTTTTCTGGGAGCTAAATACAATCCGTTCATGGTAAATAGCGATGGTAGAATTAGAAATCTAAACATGAAAATAGACGAGAGATTTTACCAAAGAGCTTACGCTTTAGATGCTATTGAAAATAACTTTATAAACCAGAGAAGAGGGTCATTAGCAAAAGAACATCAGGCGATCCTTAAAGAGACATTTAATGTTCTAACAAGCTCCCAAATGGATGCACTTAAAGTGGCTAGTGAGCCTGACAATATAAAAGAAAGATATGGAAACAATAACTTTGGAAAGGGGTGCTTGATGGCACGACGTTTAGTCGAAGCAGGAGTACCATTCATTGAAGTTAATCTAGGTGGTTGGGATAATCATCAGAACATTTTCCCTACGTTAAGAGACACGAAACTGCCCATGTTAGATCAAGGCATGAGCGCGCTGTATGAAGACTTAGAGCAGCGTGGGTTATTACAAGACACAGCGATTATTTGGATGGGTGAGTTCAGTAGGACTCCTCGTATCAATGGTAATGCTGGCCGTGACCATTGGGCACGAAGCTGGAGCGTTGTTGTTGGTGGAGCTGGAATGAATGGTGGCATAGCCATTGGCGAAACAAACTCAGATGGTACTCGTGTGGAAACTGAACCATATACATCTCAGGATGTTATGGCTTCCGTATGCAAAGCACTTGGTATCTCTTTGGGTACTACGTTTACTAGCAACAGTGGTAGACCTATGAAGATCGCTAACTCCGGTAAGGTTATAACCGAACTGTTTAGTTAATATAATGAAATTCTACAAGAACGCAGTTTACGTGCTTTTTTCTCTATCTTTGTTGAATTTAGCGGGCTCTTTCTATATGTATAGACATATAATGAATAGGAGCAATATAATAGAGGTTAAGGTTCCTATAGAAGAAGACCTGAGAGAATTACCTTTACACGCGAGACTCAGAGATTCACAGATAATGCAAGCAATACTTATGACTCACCACCAATTAGGCATACACAAACCCGGCTCACAGCCGATGTGTCCAATGTGTCAAGATTCAGAAATTAAAACTATAACAGTAGAGAGCAATTAATGGCAAGACAAGCAAAAAAACCAAAAACAACAAGACAAAGAAGAAAGATACTACGGCCTAAAACACGCAACCAAGAAACATACATGCAGAGTATAAACAAGTCTGATGTCACTTTTTGTTCTGGGCCTGCTGGATCTGGTAAAACAAGTGTTTCTGTAGGAATGGCTTGTGAATATTTAATTGAAAAGAAAGTAGACAAGATTATTATTACAAGACCGGTGGTTGAATCTGGCAGGGGTTTGGGACATCTTCCGGGAACTCTGGTTGAAAAAATAAATCCATACCTAATACCTATATTAGAAGAGATGAATCATTATCTCACTAGAAATACCGTTGAGACTTACAGAAATAGAAATATTATTGAGTTATGTCCTTTAGAATATATGAGAGGGCGAAACTTTCATAATTGTTTTATGATCTTAGACGAAGCGCAAAACGCTACGTTTGAACAAATCAAAATGTTTATTACTAGAATTGGAAAGGATTCCAAAGCTGTGATAAATGGAGACCTAAGACAGTCCGACTTAGGCAAACATCAAGGCGGTCTTAAGACATGCATGGATAAACTCGTTGAGGTTTCTGGTGTTGGTGTTTGTAAATTGGATTATAGCGATATTGTGCGTAGCGGTATTGTGTCCAAAATTCTAATGACACTAAACAAAGAAGAAGATGAAAATGAACCAGTCAAATATTTTTAGAGGGATCTTTTTGGCGGCTATTTTAATAATAGGTGTTAGATCTGAGTACAATAATGCACAAATAAACCAAAGACTTAGCATCTTAGAAGAAGGAATTTATCAGGGGCATACGATACAAACTGATACAGCTATGAAGTTTGAAACATTCTTACAGGCTCTTTCTGACGAGCTACCTGTAGAGGTAGAAGCGTATGCGACAGAAGCCGCAACAAAAGTAGCTAGAGAAGTTACAATAAGCACTCTCCAAGAATTTGCTGAAAATTTCCAAAAAGTGGATGTCAAACTTGATAAGTAGATCTATAATATTGATAGACTATTTATAGGAGTTTTAAATGCCAACTTACGATTACGAGTGCAGCGAGTGCGGGTACTACAAAGAAGTTTTTCAAAAGTTTTCCGAGAAACCTCTTGTTAGGTGTCCAGAATGCAAGAAGCACAAGTTTAGAAGAGTTATCTTAAATGCTCCCCACATCTCAGTAAAAGGGGAGCCTACCACTATTAAACATCTAGCCGACAGAAATACCCAAAAATTAGGTAATTATGAACTGCAAGACAAGATGCAAGCTGACAACATGGACAAGGTCAAAAAAGACCGAGAAGTCAATCAACGAAGAAACAAAATAAATAAGATGTCAACTGCACAAAAAATGAAGTTTATAGAAAAGGGCGAGTGATGACTGATAGAGCTAATTTACCGCACAAAGCAATTATTCATATCGGAATAGCAGTTCACGAAGTTTTGAAAAATGGTGATCTAGATCCAATCCCAGCAAGCGAGGAAGAGCTTTCTAGATATGATCTTGGAAGACACGCTAAGATGTGTATTAATGGCTTTGACAGGGCCGACTGTATTAAAAAAATTAAAGAGCTACTGGAGAAATTAGATGGCTAGAGGAGAAAGAGAAGACATCTCACATTTAAACTTGCCTAAAGTTCCCGAAAAAGTAACTACATTTATCGGAGCCAAAGGAAGTGAAGTTAAAGAGCGAGATGCCTTCGTCAAGATTGTAGAAAATGGTGAATTCAACACCTACTATATTAAATATGGTCGAGGCGATTTGTTTGATCCTTATGGAGCAGACAAGAATATGCACAATAGACCATACTTTGACTTTAGAAAAGTTAAAGAAGACGTGTATGCTTACTATTTAGAATATTTAACAAAGAGAGATAGAATCTTTTTGACTCGCGCAAGAAGATCTTTAATGGAGGATTAAAATGACTAAAAAGGGCCCGCTTTCTAAAAGCGAAAAACAGTATATCGAGGACAATCAAGGATTAGCTGCTGATGAAATCGCAGAAGAGCTTGACAGATCCGAAAAGTCTGTTAGTAAACATCTAGCAAAGCTAGCTGAGCAACAGGCACTGGATGACTCTGACAAAAAAGAGCCAGCAGTTTCCGCTGCTATTACAGGTACAAAGAAAGATGATAGTGATGAAGAACCAGCACTTCCAAAGGCTGGCGAGCTCATGGCAAGAAATGACCGCTACGGCGCTGTAACAATGACAGAACAAGCATCGGCAGCTGGAGACATCAGTAAGCCAGACAGGTTGGCAGAAAAAGTTAACATAGCACCTCGACACAGAGGTTCGATCCACAAAATTAAAGGAGACTGATATGATTTGTACTGTTCGAGATGAGCATATCCGTAAGCTAATTATGGAAGACATTTCTATGACTTGGAAATGTACATTGGATGATGGTACTATCGTATGGGGCGACTATGAGCGTCCGGGAGTACAGGAAAGTCCGTGGCTTAGATTACAAAGGTTTTGTGAAGAAAACGGTAGGTGTGTTGCAAAGGCGCAAGTAATTGTAATAGGCGCACCTGAAGAAGTTGTTTTTGAGAACGAGAATGGCCTTGATGGTTTTTTCATTGCTAGAGGTTTCTCAAAAGATATTGATATGGTGACTGGAGACGGCCCGTCTTACCAGCACATGACATTTGGTTTATTAAATGATAATCTTGAGGTAGAAGTAAAGAAATATAGTTGGCCAGAGTGCGAATTTATGGAATTTACTCAGAAAAGAATGATGACTCAGGAAAATCTTTCTTGGATGATTTGGAAAAATGACGAAACAAAGAAGCAAAACGAGCAGGTTCAAGTCACCCTCAACGGGTGATTATTGCACCATAGGCCAATACATCGCTGAAATATTGGTTCAACGTAAGGCAGAGAGAGAAAATGAAGGCTCTTTGTCTTATAAGTTCTGGAATAAAACTCGCAAGAAACAGTATCAGCGTCAAGTTCAAGAGGTCTATAAAATGATTTCTGAATTTGGCGAGGATGCTGTCTATGACTACATCATAAATAAAAATAAGCGAGTATACTCTGCACTTCCTAAGTGGGTAAAAGATGAGGTTAAAAATCATAAAAAGCTTTTAGACTCAAGGCCAAAACCTAAGCAGCGTGATATTATTGAAGTAGAAGAAGATAACATAAATGTAAAACCTATGAAGAGCTTTGGCAACAAATCTCTTTTTTCTAAATTGAGGAACTCAAATGGCAAAGACAAAAAAGACTGATCCGGCGTTTGTAAAAGAGATCATAAAGAAATACGGTAATGTAATTTCGACTGGTAACCAAGTCCTAGAGCGCAGAAAAGATTATAAGGTTGTCACTGTCAGTCCCGCTATTGACTTAGCATTAGGTGGAGGGATTAAAGAAGGCTCTTGGGTAATACTAACTGGAGATCCTAAGTGTGGCAAGACAACAACAGCATTACAAATCGCCGCTAACTGCCAGAAAGAAGGCCGTCCAATCATCTATCTTGACGCTGAAGGTAGACTGAAAGAAATGAATCTACTTGGTGTGGATGGCTTAGACAAAGAGAAAATGCAAATCATTCATTCTGAAGATGAACCTTTGAGTGCAGAAACCTTTTTAGATATTGCTGTTAAATTGGTTAGTGCAAAAGAAAATGAGGGTTGTGTTTGCATCATCGACTCAACATCTGCTCTCATGCCAGCAAAAGAATTAGATGGGGATATGACTCCCGGACGAGCAGGACTACCAAAAGTTTTATCTGTTTTCTGCAAAAAGATGGGTCAGATTGTACCAAATCAAAAAGCAACTCTGATTATCATCACACACTTTATTGCTAATACTTCAGGCTACGGAGCATCAAGAATGCCAGACTGCGGTAGAAAAATTCAATACCAAGCCGACACAAGAATGGAAGTAAAATCTATCACCCCTTGGGTTCAAAGCGATCGTCAGGTTGGCCAAGCCGTGAACTGGAAAGTTGTTTGTTCATCTATGGGATCGCCCGGAACAGAATGTCAAAGTTGGATCAAATATGGTCACGGTGTAGATAAAATTCAAGAGCTTATTATGCTTGGATTGGATTTAGGTCTTATCGGTAAAGCTGGAGCTTGGTTCACATGCGAATTTATGGTCGCCTTTACAGATGTCGTAAAGAAGATAAAGCCAGAAACAAATATAGAAGACACTGAGGCGGTTTTGAAAGCGGTTAAATTTCAAGGCCAAGAGAGACTGTATAATTTTCTACTAGCCAATGAAGAAGTGTTTAATATATTAGAAAAAGAAATCAAGGGAATGCTTTAATGCACACCCATTGTTACAATCAACATAGCTGGTCACACAAGAGTAAAGATCCAATTTTTTTTGATGAGGAAAATCAGGCTCTAATGTGTGACTTTGGCCCAAACAAATGTATGGCAGGATTTAAATCTTCAGGTGTTTCTTTAGATACTATAAAAGGATGTTGTGAAAAATATAAAATAGATTTTTCTAGTATTCCAAAAGATAATATAATCATAGTTGCAGAAGACCTCGGTTTTTTAAACAGTAAGAATCATGGAGAATATCTTGGGTTGCGGCAAAGGCCATTTTCCCACTCTGACATAGATTCCATATTGTCGGAGTTCAAAAACATCTTTACCCCGAACCTAAAAAATAAAATACACGATTCTGTATACCCGCTACCAATGGGGATAAAACTTGGTGACTCTGAGTATTTGGAATCACTTGAGTCAGTTCAACGTTTTATGCCTAGACACAGAAAAAAAATATGCTATGCAAATTTTTCCATGACTTCGCCGTATAGAATAAAAGTTGCAGAATGGGCCTTTAGACAGAGACATATAGATGCTCATATATATAAGAGATATGACAGGCATGGAGACGATCTTCGGATGAAAGAAGAAATATTTTCCAAGAAAGGAAAACTGCCAGATACAGAATACTTTAAGGAGTTAAGCTCTTATAAATTTTGTATATGCCCAGAGGGTAACGGTATAGACACATTTAGAATGTGGGAATGTATATTAACAAACACTATTCCTATTGCTCAAAATAACTATGGAAACAGAATTTTTTCTAAAATATGGCCAATGATCCTAGTGGACAGGTACGAAACAGATGATATACCGAACAGAATGCTAAAATTTTTACTTGACTTCCCAGACCACCAATATGATTCCGCATGGATATATTTACGTGATACTGGCTTTAGCTCGATGATTGAAAGGATAAAAAATGAATGTGTCTGGTCTTGATGGTAAAATTTGGAAATGGAACCCCTCTAGAAGTCAAGCTTCAGTAAGTGAAAAAAACAGGTCTTCTTTACATAAAAAAGCTAGATTACTGTTGAAAGAGATATTTCCATATGATAGAATATTAGAAGAGGTTACACTTCCCGGAACCAAGACGGGTTCTAGGAGATCTCTATTGTACGCAGACCTTTATGTCCCAAATAGAAGTCTAATTGTAGAAGTGCATGGAGAACAGCACTTTAAATTCAATTCATTTTTTCATAAAGATAAGATGGCGTTTTTCAAGGCCCAAGCTAGAGACAAAGATAAAAGAGCTTGGTGCGACTTAAATGATATGACGCTCATTGAGTTAAATTATAATGAGTCTGAGGATGAATGGAGAACTAAATTTGACTAACGAACAAAAGGTAACAGAATTCCTTTCAAAGGTAGATGACTGGATTGAAGACAGAAATGCAGATCTGTCTAAACAGAATGAAGAGGTGGAGTCTATAATGGCGCTAACCTCAGAACAAGTTAGATCTTTAGGGCAGGAGAAGTGCTTATCCTACTCCTTTATTCTTTTTGCTCATGCAGAATACCTGCAAGGTGTCTATAATAAAGAGAAGACTGTTGTTGAATTTTGTGACGATAGTATTTGGTTTATGATTGGAGATAAGCTACATAACTACGGCGGCCAATATTCAAAATGGCAAGAAAGATATTATTCTGCGGTGAAAGAAAACCCAATGGCGACAGAATTAAATAGATTAAAAATTATGTCACAAGCCAGACTGAATAGATTGACTGGAAAAGTCGATAACATTAAAAGGATGGCGACATTGTTACAAGACTTAGGCAAGAGAAGAGGTTACTAATGTCGATAATTGACACAGCAAAAGAGCTACTTAGAAAAGGTATCGCTCTTAATGACGAAGATTTAATAAACATGGCAAACTCTCTATTAGAGGTGGATGTTGAAACCCAAGCGCCTGCTCAACCTGAAGAAAAACAGGTCGTGGAAAAGGAAAAGACACCACCTCAGAGAGTCGTTGCCGATGACTTTGCAGTAAATAGAGAGTCTCTTGAAAATTCTAGAACTCCCGTAAGTGATATAAGGGCAAGAGAGAACCAGTTTGTTGACGATAGGACTGAACATATGGATATAGAAACTCCTGAGTTCACTCCAACCGAAAGAAGAAATCCTAGCAAGTTATTTCCCCAGAAGTGTCAACAGTGCAATGAAACTTTCAAAGTGCATGAGTCCCACAGAAGAGAATGGTTCGTATGTGATGCCTGTTTGGTTGGGAGGAGAAGATAATGATAAAAGTCAAGTTGCTTAGCGAAGAAGCTACTGTACCGACTAAGGCTCATAAGTCTGATGCTGGTTGGGACTTATATGCTTCCAATACATCACAGCCAGTTTATCCACATAAAAGAAGATTAATCTCTACAGATATATCTATAGCGATTCCTGACGGTTACTGTGGTCTTATTTGGCCAAGATCTGGCTTGTCAGTTAAAAAGGGAATTGATGTTCTTGCTGGTGTAATCGACTCTGGGTACAGAGGTGAAATAAAAGTCTGTTTACTTAACACATCTGATACGCTGGCACACATTCATCCGGGCGATAGGATCGCTCAATTAATCATACAAAAAGTTGAAGATATTGAATTTTTAGAGGTCGATAAACTTGACGATAGTGATCGTGGAGATGGCGGCTTCGGAAGTAGCGGGAGATAAATATGCCTTTTAATAGGTTGCAACAAATTATTGCCGAAAGAAAAGCGGCAGCGAATAAAGAAGAAGTTATTGAAGATGCCTCGACTCCACAAGAGGATAGGACTAGAGGAGAAACTAGACGAGAAGCAAAGGAAGATCGCAAAGAGGATCGAAAAGAAAAAGTTGAACAGAAGCGAAACTACCGATTAGAGAAGATCAATGCAGTAAAAGAGAAGATTTATGCTGTCGCATCTAAGAGAAAGTGGTTGTTTTTTATTATAGTTGGTGCTATAGTAGCATACCTAGTTATCTTCAAAGGTGGTTTTGGAGGTGGTGATATTCTAACTAAGATCAAAGGATTTTTTGGATAATGAAAAAGACATTAACTTTAGAATGGAAAGATTTTCTACTTGGTGTATTTTTAAGCGCTACCATTTGTATGGGGTTCTATATCTTTAGAGGAATGTAAATGAATTTAGGCATAACAGCTATCGCTGTTTCCGCTGCAATGTATGTAATTGTATGCGGATCATGTATAAAGCAAAAAGATTACCCACATGCACTCATGTGGTTTTCTTATGCTATGGCCAATATGGGGTTATTATGGTACGAATTAAACAAAATGAAAATAAATTAGAAGACGCAGCGGCTGAATCTGCTGTGCTTGCTGGTCTATGTCAATATGGAATTGACGCAATGCTTGAGGTTGAGTATATCAGCACCGAGTATTTTATGGATCAGACCAACCAAGTTATCTTTGACTGCCTGAAGAAGTCTCTTGAGTCAACACAGAAGGCAGAACTTTCTTCGCTACTATCTGCTGCAAACCAGCTCAATCATTATGATGTAATCAAAGAAGAGGCTGGATACTTAAGATACTTATTTGACACTCCGATTTTACAAGATAACATTCCTGTCAACGGAGCAAAATTAGCGAAGCTGAAGATAGCTCGTGATGTTAAGAAGACTTTGGCTAAATGCTCACTGGAGGTTGACAAAATTAATGGTGATGAAGACATCACTGAAATCATCTCTTTGATTGAGACCCCCATTTTAGATGCGACATCCAAAATATATCAAGGCTCAGACAACAAGCCCAAGATCATTGGTGAAGATGTCAGCGAATATGTTGAGTTCTTAAAAGAGAATCAAAATGAAATGTTGGGCATCAGCACTGGCTTTCCTCGTTTCGATGAGGCTATCGGCGGAGGAATCCGTAGAAAGTGCGTAGATCTTGTCGCTGCAAGACCTAAAGTCGGTAAGTCGATGTTTGGTGATGCTGTAGCGATGCATGTCTCCAGAAATCTAAACATACCAGTCTTGATGCTAGATACAGAAATGTCTAAAGAGGATCATCTTAATCGCATGCTTGCGAATGTCAGTGGTGTTGAAATAAACAAGCTGGCGAGCGGCAAGTTCGCTAATAATGATCTAGACATTGAGAAAGTAGAGAAAGCCGCTGAAGAGCTTCAGAATATCCCATATCATTATGTTAGTATTGCTGGTCAGCCTTTTGAAAACATACTTGCGATTATGAGAAAATGGATTCATCAAGAAGTTGGGTTTGATGAGAATGGCAGAACAAATGATTGTATTATTATTTATGACTATTTGAAATTAATGAACTCCGCTAGTATTTCTAATTCTATGCAGGAGTTTCAAGTGTTGGGCTTTCAGATCACACAACTACATAACTTCTGTGTGAAGCATGATGTGCCCTGTTTGAGTTTTGTGCAGCTAAATAGAGATGGTATTACTAAGGAGTCTACAGATGTCGTTAGTGGGTCTGATAGGCTTATATGGTTATGTACTAGCTTCACAATATTTAAGATGAAGTCAGATGAAGAGATGGCGGATGACGGCGAAGATCATGGCAATAGAAAGCTAGTACCGATTGTAGCTCGTCATGGAGCCGGATTAGATGACGGAGACTATATAAATATGAACATGTTTGGTAAATTTGGTAAACTTGTAGAAGGGCAAACAAGAAATGAAGCCCATAAAACAAGTAAAATTAAGGATGATGGTTTTGAACAAACGACTAACGAATCAACAGATCTTAGCAGTGTCTAACCAGCTCTCGACTAGAGTTGAAGACTTGCTAAAATACTTTGAAATTGATTACATTGAGTACCCAAACAGGTTGGCCTTCCCGTGTCCAATTCATGGTGGCGATAATCCCGAAGGCTGTTCTATATTTACGGACGGGGTAAGCTCTAAAGGTAATTGGAATTGCTGGACTGCTAATTGTCATGAAGACTATGGAAAGAATACTTTTGGTTTTGTCAGAGGCTTGCTAACAAATAGAAAAGCCCGAGAAGTTGGAGTGTTGGAAACATTCTATTTTTGTAGTAAGTTCTTGGGATTAGATCCAGAAACTATAGAATTTGAACAGCCAGTAGAAAACTATAGCGTCGTAAAGATACTTGAGGTTTTTCAAAGAGAGCCCGTGCGACACGAACAGTCTGTAGATAGAGAGACAATAGTTGACAAGCTTGACATACCGTCTAAATATTATATTGATCGAGGATATAAATCAGAAACTCTAGAGAAATTTGATATCGGCATGTGCATAGGTAGGGGCAAGCCAATGTCTGGCCGTGTTGTGGTTCCGATTTATGATGAAAATAATAAGTATGTAGCATGTATAGGTCGGGCTGTTTACCAGAACATGAAACCAAAATGGCTGCATAGCAAAGGGTTCAAGAAAAGTTCATATTTATATGGGTACAATGTGGCTAAAGATGATATAATGAAAAAAGGAACTATTGTTTTAGTAGAAGGTCAGGGTGATGTATGGAGAATGCATGAGGCTGGCGTTACCAATACGGTCGGCATTTTTGGAGCCAGTCTAAGTGAGGATCAGCTTATTCTAATAGAAAGAAGCGGAGCCAGAAACGTAGTTATACTAACAGACTACGATGAGGCTGGTCAAAAAGCAGCAAAGCAAATACTAAAAAGATGCGGAAGACGATTCAATTACTACCGACCAGAAATCGACCAGAAGGACGTGGGAGATATGACAGTCGAACAAATACAAGATCAAATTATTAATAAGTTACAGGGAGTTTTATAGATGACAAGAATTTTGGCGTTTGCTGGCAGAAAACAGTCTGGTAAAAATTCAGCTTGCTCTTTCTTACACGGGTATCAAATGAGGTCTTACAATATTGTTAAAGACTTTGCAATTGATGAAGAAGGAAGACTAATAGTAGATACTGTCTCTACTGATGCTGATGGTTCTGACCAAACGAACAAAGGTGTTTTGGATGTTACTAGAACAGACTTAGACTTTGGGTTATGGGCGGCTGAAAACATTTGGCCTTTCATCAAGCACTATTCTTTTGCAGGCGCTCTTAAAGAAATTTGTAGTGGATTATTTGGTATTAGTCGAGCTCAGTGCTATGGTACAGATGTAGACAAGAATACACTGACTTGGTTCCGCTGGGAGAATATGCCCGGATACGAAGGGAACGATGAAGGCAGAATGACAGCTAGAGAGTTTATGCAGTATTTTGGAACAGATGTTTGCAGAAAAATTCATCCTGACATTTGGACTGAACATACAATCAAGAATATACGCACCGAAGAACCTTTAATAGCTGTTATCTCAGATTGCAGATTCCAAAATGAAGTTGACGCAGTGCAAAGGGCTGGAGGAAAAGTTATTCGGCTCACTAGAGGTGTTGATAACGATGGACACAGTAGTGAGGCTGAAAGCGAACTTATAGAAAATTATGACGCCGTTGTAGATAATAAGGATTTAACTTTGCATGAGACTAATGTAGAGATAATGTCTGTACTTGAAAGCTGGGGTTGGCTCGGTAGTGTAATCGAAGCTACTGAACCTTCAGCACCACAAGAGGATGGGCCACAGATCGTTGGTGGCATCATGAAAATTAAGGAATAATATGTTAGTTACATACATAAGAAGTTCTAGTTATAATAATTTTGAGTACTGCCAGATGCAATATTTTATGACCTATGTTTTAGGTCATCAAACCACTTCAGGCAAGAAAGCTCAATTGGGAACGGTTGTACATAAGGTTATGGAAGTTTTGGCTGGATGTAAGAAATTGCACCAAGACGGTCAAGAGCTATTGCTTAAGGATGACGCTATCGGAGAGGTCGAGTTTACCAAGCGTAGACTCGGAACAAAGAAATTTGTAAACGAAATCCTTAAGCGTAGCTACGACCATTACACTGTACCATGCTCTCATCACTATACTAATGCAGACTATAAATTCTGTGATAAGACGACATGGGAAGCCCTAACTTATGATGACGGCAACTTTGACCCAAGAAAACGTAACATTGTTGCGGCTGAGCCTCAATTTGATATTGCCATCGAAGAAGACTGGGCTAAATATGAATATGATATGCCAGACGGAACAAAGGCAGAAGGCCAACTTGCTATCAAGGGTACGATTGACTTGGTAACAGAAGTATCTGATGGAGTAATTGAAGTTATCGACTGGAAGACAGGACGCCGACTTAACTGGGCTACCGGAGAGGAGAAGACTTATGAAAAGCTATGTAAAGATCCGCAGTTAATGTTGTATCACTATGCAATTTCTAAGCTTTTCCCTCAATATGAAGACGCAATTATGTCGATATATTTCATTAGAGATGGTGGCCCGTTTAGTATCTGTTTTGAAGAAAGTGACAGACAGAAGTTTTTGGGAATGCTAAAGGATAGATTTGAGGAAATCAAGAAGACGACTCGTCCAAGAATGCTATCTAGAAATCAGGCTCACTGGAAATGTACTAAGTTATGTGACTTCTGTAAGACGGATTGGCCCGGAACTGATGAAAGCATGTGCCGACATGTCAGTAATCACTTAGACCAATTTGGTATGCTAGACACAATACAAAACTGCACAAGAGAAGATTTCGATGTTGGATATTATGAGGCTCCCGGATAATGATTGAAGTAAAAATTACAGAAGAAATGAAAAAAAGCGCATGGGCAAAGTCTAGAGAGATGGGAGTCATAAAAAACTCCATCATGAAAGGCGACGGAAATATTGCTGGATTTCTAGGAGAAGAGGTTGCAAATGTAGTTATAGGTGGTACAATTAATAACACTTATGATTATGACTTGGTTGCACAAGATGGAACTAAGTATGACGTAAAAACAAAGAGATGTACTTCTCCACCTAAACCTTATTATGATTGTTCAGTCGCCAACTTTAATACAAAGCAAAAGTGCGACCGATATGTGTTTGTCAGGATTGAGAATAAGAACAAAAGATGGGGGAGAGCGTGGGTCTTGGGTTGGTTGACTCACGATGATTATTTTAAGAAAGCTCGCAAGCTAACAAAGGGTCAGAAAGATCCCTCCAATGGCTTTGTTGTTAGAGCAGATTGTCATAATGTTGCTATTTCAGAATTGAATAAATTTAAGGATTGTCATGAATTGGATTCCACTAAACAATAAAACTCACTTTAGTCTGCAAAGAGGCTACTCAAAGCCGGAACAACTTGTAGCCAAGTGTAAGAAGTTTGGCTACAAATCTTGTGCGATCACAGATATAAATACTATTTCTGGTGCTGTCGCCTTTTATAAAACTTGCAAGAAGAATGATATCAAACCTATTATTGGTTGCACATTTGAGTTTGAAAGTCATAAGCCAATGACACTATTAGCCAAGAACAAACAGGGTTGGTTTGATCTTATTGACTTAGTTTCTAAGAAAAACTCTTACAGTGATGACGTTGTCAACAAGCTTTTAAAGTCTCATAGCGAGAATCTAATATGTATTGACGATCTAAAGCAGCAGCCTAGTTATTATGCTGATACAAAAGATGCAGAATTACATCGAATACTTCTTTGCTCTGGAATGAAAACCACAATGGGCAAAGTTAAAGATAGACTCAAGCAAGATGGTTTCAAAAAGTTAAAAGGCTTTTTTAGTTCAGACAAGTATTATATGATCTCGCCAGAAGAGGCGTCAAATCAATACACTGAGGATGTTATAACAAAAGCGTTTGAGATTTCTGAACAATGTGAGGAGTATGATATCTTAGGCAAGCCAATGCTTCCTAAGTTTGACTGTCCTGACGACTACACTGAAGATGAATATTTGAAACAGTTATGTAGGGACGGGTGGCGCAGTCTACTTGCTGAAACAGGAAAAATAGATAATGAAGACAGGAAACAAGAGTATCTTGATAGAATCAAGAATGAAATGGATGTTATTTTTGATGCAGACTTGTCTGGTTATTTTCTAATCGTGCAGGACATTGTAAACCATGTTAGAGAACAGGGCTGGTTACCGGGCCCCGGAAGAGGTTCTGCTGCAGGATGTTTGATTTCTTATCTGATTGGGATTACAGAAATTGATCCCATTGAATATGATTTGATTTTTGAAAGATTTTATAATGCAGGGCGTAACACTGAAGATCATGTATCCTTACCTGATATTGATGTTGACGTTCCAGCAGAAAAGCGAGATGAGGTTATTGGATATATTAAATCAAAGTATGGAGAAGATAATGTATCTCAGATGTTAACCTTTAATAAGTTACAGGGTCGAGCGGCATTAAAAGAAATAATGCGTATCACAAATGCTGTTTCTTTCGCTGAGATGAATGATATAACAAAGAATATTCCCAATGAAGCAGATGTCTCCGACCTAATTGAAGAAAGCGGTGAAAAATCACTAATAAAATGGACACTTACTTATCAGCCTAGCGATCTAGGAAAATGGTGTAAGGTTAATCAAGAAGGAGATTTAATCGGGCCTTTGGCAGAAATTTTTGAGCAAGCTATTGACATCGAGGGTACAATTAAATCACAGGGCAAACATGCGGCGGGAGTTATTATATCGGCTAATAAATTGAGAGAGGTTTGTCCTATGGTTCAAGATAGGCACAAGAACCTTGTGGCTGGATTTGAAATGGGAGACCTTGAAGATCAAGGACATGTTAAATTTGATATTTTAGGCATCGACCTACTAAGTAAAATTATGGAGATTAAAGATGAGCACTAAAGAAGATTATAAGTCAGTTCTGTTTTCTGGCTGCGCGATTGAATATAAAAATGTTAGCCTTTGTGATCTAAGGCATTTTCTTCCTCAGTTCAGAGGTAGACTCAATGGCGTTTACCAAGTACATTCAGACAATAAAAAGAATTTGTATAGTAAGCTGTTTTATGACATTAATGAAGCAGTTGATAAATTTATTGAATTAAGAGGTGTTGTAAGATGAATTACAGAGATATAATTGTTTTTGACTTTGAAACAGGGTCTAGAAATCCACACAAGACACAACCGACACAAGTTGCCGCTATTGCTTTGCATGGACGCAAACTAACAATTCAGCCCAATGGTATTTTCAATAGCGAGATTAGACCTATTCTTGACGACAAGAAAGCGATTGAGGCTGGTTTTGATCCTCTAGAAGAAGAGGCACTGAAGATTACTGGTAAGACCAGAGAAGCTTTAGCAAAAGCTCCACTACCAAAGACTGTATGGAAGAAGTTTGAAGATTTTTGCATGCAATTTAATTTCAAGAAAAGCTCTTACACTGCTCCTATTGCTGCAGGCTACAATATCATTGGCTTTGACTTACCAATCGTTCAGCGCATGTGTGACATGCACGGGACTACCGACTCAAGAGGTCGCCAGACTGTATTCAATCCTATCTTTAAGTTAGACTTGATGGACATGGTTTTCTCTTGGACTGAGAACAATAAAGATTTCAAGAGTCTTAGCATGGACTTTCTGCGAGACTATATGGGTTTTCCAGAAGAGAGCAAGCAGAACGCTCACGATGCGTTACAGGACGTTAAAGACACGGCTAATATATTGATTAAATTTTTGAAGTTCCAGCGGAACATTTCACAGAAGACTAAATTTGAAAAGGCGTTTGCGAATGGAGAATTCTACGTTTAATATTGATGACTATAATGACTCTAATGTTTGGGATTTAATTTGTGAAGGACAAACAAAAGGTGTCTTTCAGTTAGAGTCGCAACTTGGTAGATCTTGGGCTAAAAGAGTTCAGCCTAGAAGTATCGAAGAACTAGCTGCTTTAATCTCTTTGATTAGGCCCGGATGTCTGAAGGCTTTCACTGAAGGCAAATCAATGACACAGCATTATGTTGACCGTAAAGCTGGTATTGATGAGGTTAAGTATTTGCATCAAAATCTTGAACCAATTTTGAAAGAAACTTATGGCGTTCTTGTTTATCAGGAACAGTCCATGAAAATCGCTCAACAGTTGGCTGGGTTTGATCTTAAAGAAGCAGACAGTCTTCGTAAAGCTATTGGTAAAAAGAAAGCTGGTCTTATGAATCAGATCAAAGGTTCTTTTATTCAAGGAGCTATTTCTATCGGTGGATTAGAAAAAGAAGCAGCAGAGGAAATCTTTGGTTGGATTGAGAAGTCTAATAGGTATGCCTTTAATAAATCTCACGCTGTTTCTTATGCTGTTAATGCTTACCGAAGCGCATATTGTAAGGTACACCGCAAGATGGAGTTCTTTGAAGCTTATCTTGGTCATGCAGATAGAAAGCCAGATCCCCACACAGAGGTAAGGGAATTGGTATCAGATGCCAAACTTTACGACATAGAAGTCATGCCACCAAGACTTGGAAAGTTTTTTAATAACTTCACTATATCTGATGAGAAGATATATTTCGGAGTGAATAACGTTAAAGGTGTTGGCAGTTCTGAAACCGTAAAGTTGTTAGATGCCATACCAGAACTAGAAGAAAAATTGGAAAAGCCCTTTACTCACTTTTCTTGGTGTGATGTATTGTTCAATTTGGGCGCTAGGATAAACAAGACCTCAATGGAGTCCCTAATAAATGTTGGAGCCTTCAATGGAACTAAAAACCGCATGCATCGAAATCAGATGCTTTATGAATACAAGAGCTACAAAGATTTATCTGCCAGAGAGAGATCATGGTTAGAAGAAAATTATGATCCAACCCATACGTTTGTGGAGTCTTTAGATAATATGATAAATAATCTTAAGATTACCTCTCGCAGACTTGTAAAGGTTTTTGATTTGAGAAATGTTGTAGAGTCTCCTCCTTTTGAGTTAAATGATCACCCTGAACAAATCGCAGACTTAGAAATAAAGTTTTTAGGAACAGCTCTAAGTTATTCAAAAACCGATGCGGTAGAAAGTTCTTTAGTAAATTCTACATGTAAAGAAATAGCTCAAGGCAAAACAGGAAGCGTCAATCTTGCTGTTCATATTAATGCTTTGCGTGAGTATAAAACTAAGAACGGTAAAAATCCCGGACAGATAATGGCGTTTATGTCTGTTGAAGATTCGACAGCGTGTCTGGACTCTGCAATAGTGTTCCCAGATGCTTACGAAGAGAACAAGCAACTTCTATATGAGGGTAATACCGTCATTGTGATGGGTCAGGTTTCTAAGAAAAAAGACACTAGTTTGATAATAAACAAAGTGTCTCAAGCCTAGCTTGTAGTTAATATATAGTGTATTTGGAGTATTTTTATGAATAATTGTAATTTTGTAGGTAGACTAACAGCAGATCCGGTCATCAAAGATGTTGGCTCAACTCAGCTGGCAACGTTTTCGTTAGCTATCGAAAAGCATAGAAAAGATAAGAACGGTAATAAGATTAAACGTGTTGACTTCTTTGATTTTTCTGCTTGGGATAGTGGAGCAACAACAATTCACAAGTTGTGCAAAAAGGGCGATATGATTGCTGTTTCTACTATAGCCAGACAGGAAAAATGGAATGACTCAAACGGTCAAGCAAGACAAAAGGTTACATTCAGGGTTCAAAATTTTAGAGTGTTTAAAGACAGACAAGATGATGAAGGAGAATAATTGCATTTCCATAGATGATAATTTTGATATTATAATTTCTTTGGTTGTGCAGTTTGGCGGTCACGCAAAGTCTTTTGAATTTGAAGATTTGTTACAGGTCGCATTTGTTGGTTATTTTAATGCTATTACGAGTTTTGATGAAAATATAGGGCCTCTTAGACCATATGTCTTTTCTTCGGTAAAGAACCATCTTAATAGGTTCCTAAGAAAAGAGTTAAGATGGCAAAACAATAATGTGACTAATTCTACTGTTTCAATAAGCCACGAAGACAAAAGCTATGTAGATGAATTCAAGCAGATATTAGCGTCTTGTTCTAAGAGGTTACTACCTATAGAATCATTTATTCTGGAAATGAAGTCACAGGGATTCAACAGAAAAGAAATATGTGACACACTAACATTAAGCAAAAAAGAATACTATAACTTATTCTATTCTGGGGTAGGGAAAATACAAAGATATGAAAGCTAAAAAAATACTTCTATGCACTGAGGCTCACTGGCTGCCAACAGGATATTCTGTTTATACAAAAGAAGTCCTATCCAGACTGCACGAAGACCCAAGATTTGAAGTTGCTGAGCTCGCCTGCTATGCTACCGACAATATGGTCAAAGAAAATGCTAAAGGTTGGAAAATATATGGAAACCAGCCTGACAAAAACTCAGAAGAATGGGCTACATACAAAGCGTCTCCTACGCATGAGTTCGGTGAATATACCTTTAATCATGTGCTACTAGACTTCAAGCCTGACTTTGTTATGGATATTCGTGATTGGTGGATGTTTGAATTCCAGCAAAGATCTACGTATAGAGATTTTTATAGCTGGACAATCATGCCGACTGTAGATGCGTTCCCTCAAAACAAACAATGGATTGACACCTTTGCTTCTGCTGACGCTGTATTTGCGTATTCAGAGTTTGGTAGGGATGTTCTATTAGGCCAGTGTAGAGATATGAAGTTTGTCGATATTGCCTCTCCCTGCGCTAGTCAAAATTATAGTCCTGTAGCCGATAAAGAAAGACACAAAGAGGCTGCAGGCCTTGACGCAAATTCATTTATTGTCGGCACAGTAATGAGAAATCAAAGGCGTAAACTTTATCCTGATTTATTCAAGACGTTTAGAGAATTTTTGGACACCACAAAAGCCAGCAACGCTTTTTTGTATTGTCATACATATTTTCCAGATGTGGGTTGGGAGATTCCTGACCTCTTACAGGAATATGATCTCACAAATAGGGTTTTGTTTACGTACAAATGCAAGCAGTGTGGACATATAGAACCTTCATTCTTTAAGGATACAATAAACCATTGTCGAGCGTGCAATTCTTTTAGAAACGAACTTGTAGGCGTTAATAATAAAATCGAAGAAGAAGAGCTTGCTAAGATATATAATTTCTTTGACCTTTATATACAATACGCAAACAGTGAAGGCTTTGGCATGCCGCAGCTTGAGGCAAGTCAATCTGGAGTTCCAATCATGACGGTATCCTACTCCGCCATGGATTCAGTCGGAGATAACATAGGCGCAATAAAAATTCCTTTACTCACGCTGCAGACCGAATGTGAAACGGGATGTAAGAGGGCTATCCCTAGCAATGAGTTTACTCTAGTAAAACTTATTGAGCTTTATAGTATGCGTAAAGAACAATTAAAACAGCTAGGCTTTGGCATGAGACAAAAAACCTTACAGAGGTACAACTGGGATAAAACTGCCGATATCTGGGCTAACTACTTTGCCTCAACACCAGTCAAAGATCCATCTACGACTTGGTACTCTCCCGCAAGACTCTTTGAACCTGCAGCCTCTATCCCAGAAGGTCTAACCATCAAGGATCAAGCTAATTTTCTGTTTGAATCTGTTCTTAGGAAACCAGAATGGATAGGTAACCACCAGTGGAAAAGGACTTTGAGAGATTTACTTTATAGATGCACAGCGACTAACACGAGTCAAGACTGGTATTTTAATGAGTCACATCTGGAAACTGGGATCAGAAACTGGAGTCCATTTGATATAAAACAAGCTTATGAATATATGGTCAAAATGAGACAGACACATAATCAATGGGAAAACATGAGAATACAAAGGTTACAAAATGAAAACACTTTACATCGGTAATTATAAAGATAGAACTGGTTGGGGCTATGCATCGCTGAATAATATTTTGGCTTTACATTCTGCTGGTGTAGATGTGGTGCCAAGAGCTATTACATTTAATAATTCCCACGGAGATATACATCCCACCATAACTGAGCTTGAACAAAAGAGCGAAAAAGGCTGCGATGTTTGTATATACCATACATTGCCGCCTCTATATAGTTACAACTCTAAGATTAAAAACATTGGCTTCTTTGTAACAGAAACGGTGACATTCACTGAAACTATGTGGCAAAAACATATTAACATGATGGACGAAGTATGGGTTCCAAACGAGCAAATGATTGATGCCTGCCATAAAAGTGGTGTGAAAGTACCCATAAAGATTGCACCACACTCGCTTGACGTTTCTAAATATAGTAATATCGAAGACTGCGCTGATGCAACAGAGTTGGCTGGTTGTTTTAACTTCTGTTTTGTCGGAGAGCTAATAAACAGGAAAAACATTGAGGGCCTATTGAGGGCTTTTCATACAGAGTTTCATCCGTCCGAGCCTGTCAATCTAATGCTTAAAATAAATAGGAGTGGGCTATCAACTGACGCAACACTACAAGCATTTAAAAACCTTTCCGAGTCTGTAAAATCGGGGTTGAAAATAAGAACTAAATATAAAAATGAGATCGCAATAGCTGGCCACTTAGAGGACAGACATCTTTTGTCGCTAATGTCTAAGTGTCAATGCTTTGTCATGCCTAGCTTTGGTGAAGCTTGGTGTATTCCTGCTCTTGAATCGATGGCAATTGGAATGCCTGTCATATATACTGGCAATACCGGCATGGACGATTTCTGTCATGGATGGAAAGTGGAGTCAGAAGCAAAGCCTTGTTACAGTGCTACCGACTCTTTGGATTACATGTATACTTCGCACACTAAGTGGATGGAGCCAAGTATAGAGCATTTAGCCTCTGCAATGAGGGTTGCTTACGAAACACACAAAAACGATAGAAAAAAATATGACTTAATTTGTGCAGATGCGCAAGCTAAAGCACAGAATTATAGTAACAGAAAAGTTGGTAGACAATTAAAGGAGTTGCTTCATGGCTAGTCAGCCAAATCAAATTTCTATAAAATCTATGGTTCGTCGTGCGACAATGAAAAATTCAGATAAGCTGAATATATTAACATTTTGCACTCACGAAAGATATGAACAGAATCTATGCAAGACTGGTCATAATTTTTATTCTATAGCTCGTGGAAAAACATGGAATGAAGACTATGGCGAAATTCCAAAGAATTACGAGCAGATAGAAATACTGCCTTGGCACATACAGTTTGACTTGATATTATGTCACACTAGTTGTGAAAGGTTACAGTTTTCTAAGAACTTGCAGAACATGTATAATATACCAATTATTAGACATACTCACGTTTTGCCTGATATTAGATTTGATGTCCCGCAACAGGTTTCCGCATTTAATTCAACACCTGTTGATCATAACAGCTTTATATCCGACTATAATATGGCTGCTTGGGGTAACAAGAAAGGCGATACTACCGCCTTTATTGAGCACGGTATGGACTACGATTTCTGGCAGACAGGTGAAGAGCTCCAAAGAGAAAACGTCTTATTGTCTGTTGTAAATGAATGGCCTAATAGAGACTGGTGTTGTGGATGGAATCTTTGGAATGAAATTATCAAAACAGAAAAAGGCATTTTGCCCGTCAAGGTTTTAGGAAGCAGTCCGGGATTTTCTGAGCCTGCAGATAGCATAGAAGACTTAAGAGATGCCTACAAGAGCTCCTCAGTGTTCCTGAACACTTCTATACATTCTCCTGTGCCAACAGTGTTGATGGAGGCAATGGCTTGTGGTTGTGCGGTTGTAAGTACCAATAATTGCATGATTCCAGAAATTATTACACACAACGAAAATGGATTGTTAGCAAACACAGCAGACGAACTTAGACAGCACTGTCAGTTCTTACTTGAGAATCCAGACGAAGCTAGGAGGTTAGGGGAAAATGCAAGAAAGACAATTAAAGATAATTATAGTTTAGACAGGTTTACTCAAAACTGGAACGACCTGTTTATTAAGGTTATAAGGAATTACAAAAAATAATGAAGATTATACTTTCACACACAGACCCAGAGAGCAAGAGCCACACTTGGATAAGTGATATTTCGACTATCGACTCCGTTGTGGATAATAACGAAGCAACTGATGTAATTGTTGACAGTTTTTTATCTGCCTTTAATTTTGAAAGCTTGGCACATATCTTGCAAAAAATTGTATCGAAGATGAGGCTTAACTCAAAGCTAGTGATATATCAAAAAGACATTGACTTATTATCATATAGATATAGTAAGAGTGGCATGTCATTAACTGATATGAATTCCTTGCTATTTGAGGATTCCCCATCAATAGGCTGCGTTTTAAATACTGAAACAATTTCGGAAATAATAAGTAATAGCAATTTAAAGATCGAGCAGAAGACTTTAGATAGTGAAACAATGCAAAGTGTTATAATTTCAAGGAGAGTCGCAAATGCAGGTTCAAACTAGTTGTAAAGGATGTGTATTCGCTGAATACGAAGGCGATACACAGAATGGATGTAAATTAAACAGATCAGAGAAAATGAATCCAAAAAGCGACTTTGTGCTAGATGGACATAAGCATCATTATACTTTCAGCAGGTTCTGCAATACCTATAGACCTGACGAGTGGAAACTAATATTATCAGATGAAGAGAAAGAAGATCTGACCAAAACTGTCATGTCTGAGGTTTGTCCAAGAGTCGGCATCTTTGTTTTTCTAGACGATAGCGAAGACATGCTAACCAAGCTGAAATATACGCTTGATGGCATCAAAAACCAGACATTCGGAGCTATAAGATACGTTGTGTTAATAAACCAAAAGGTTGAATACAATGCTGAACTGCACGATATTTTGCTTTCATATTTTGATTTTGAAAAGACTGAATTTCATATAGTACAAACTTTAATTAAAGATAAAAATGCATTTTTGCTCGATGAAGCTTTTATACACGCCAAAAATGGTTGGGCTTACGTTACTAGTTGCGGTGAGAAAATTGATGAGAAGCTATTGGAAAACATTCATGACAGAATTAATCTGCAGATGAAAAGACTTGTAATTGTAGAACCGTATGAAGACCTCAATGGTCTTATATTCCAAACGGCAATATACAAGTTTCTAGATGGGAACAGAAAACTTAAACATAAAGAAACTGGAGAAGACATCGTTATCAGTTTTATGGATAAAGCGAAGTCTATGAAAACAGAAGATCCAGACACTTTCATTACATGGGAGCAATTTGTAAATGAGTCTTCCTAATGTAGCAGTTATAATTAGTAACTATAACTACGGTGACTATGTTTTAGATGCTGTGTCAAGCGCTCTAGAGCAAGACTATGAGGGTCAGTTCCGTATTTATGTAGTGGATGACGGTTCTTCCGATGGATCTTATGAAAAGTTATTAGCTTACGCAGGGGAAGACGTATCCTCTATAACAGATACACATCAGGTTACAGAGCCATATTATAACGGCAAAATGAAACTATTTCAGTGTAGCGATTTAAATTTATGGTGTTACTCTATAGAGAATTCAGGAGCCAGTACTGCTAGGAACGTGGCGATATGGGAAGCTTGGCAATGGGCTGACTGCTTCGCTATCCTTGATGCAGACGATCTTTATCATCCCAGCAAAGTTTCAAAGCAGGTAGAAAAGTTAATCGAATATGATGAAATAGGTGTCACATATTCAGACTACATTATACACAAGTCCTATACTTATAATGATTATGAAAAGCATGAATACAAATACCCATACTCTAAGTTTGAGTTAGAGAAGCAATGCATCGTGCATAGCGCTGGAATCATAAAAAAGAAATACCTATCAAAAATTTTATTAGACAATAAAGAGTTTTATGATAGTAATTTACATGGGCCCGGCAGTCAAGAATTCATAGGTTGTACAGAAGACTATGATCTATGGATTAGACTTTCCGGTGTATGTATGATGTCTCATGTCGCAGAGCCACTCTCTTATGTCAGAGAAACTGGTTTGAACCAGTCCATGAAGATGACATCAGATATTTTCCAAGATAATGCCAACAAGATAAGAATTCGTAATGAACAGATTTATTCAAAAAATTAAGAAAGATTCGATTACGACCACTGTTGGAATATTGTCTGCAGGAGTTGGAAATAGAATCAAGTCTAACGAACCACGAAGCTTACTGAAGATAGGCAATAAAGTCCTGCTTGAGCACCAAGTTTCTATCATACAAAATGCATTCCTAAAGCCAGAGATAATTATAGGCCTTGGGGTAGAAGCAAACAAAGTAATCAAAAAGCTGAATGCTGGAATCAGATATGTAGAAAACCAGCTCTATGAGACCACTGGATCAGCAGAGACAATGAGATTAATTGTAAACAATTCTGATGCTGATAACATACTGTTTTTTCATGGAGATCTTTATTTTGCTCAGAGTCTAATTGAAAACTTGGATTATTCAAGGTCTTTTGTTCTAGCCTCTTCTTCAATGATGAACGATAGAGAAGTTGGAATAACTAAAGTAAAGAACAAGGCGACTATTTTTTCTCACGGACTAGACTTAAAATGGTGTCAGATAGTTTATTTGTGTGGCAAAGAGTTAAAACTATTGAGGCAGATATTCATCAAACATTCAGAAGAAACAAAAAAAATGCTGACGTTTGAGGTACTAAACCTTATAATAAATAAGGGCGGCAATATAAAAGTTATAGAGCCTGAGAACGGTTCAATATTAGAAATAGATTGTATGAAAGATTTAAAGAATGAAAATTTTAATATCTAGTGATGGGATGCACGCTCATTATTTCCAAAGGTTATCTTGGTTACGGGCTTTCAATTCTGTTGGCATAAAAGCTCAATTCTGGGACTGTAAGAATATGTCAGCTTTTGACGCATTTGATTTGATTGAACCTGATGTGTTTCTGGGGCAGTCTTATAACTTGACATCCGATCTACTTAAATGTATATATGAAAGACCCCATCTGAAGGTTGGGTTGCGAGCAGGAGATTGGGGAAACTTTGAACGAGACCCAAGACTGAATGTTCTTTATGCCACTGAACAGGAATTACAAACTCTAAAGAAACTGAAGGATGAAACTGGTAAGCCAGATTTTGTTCACATCCATTATGATCAAGAGGCTGTAGATCAAACTCACTCAAACTATTCTCAAATAGGAATAGATGCTAAATCTCTAATAATGTGTGGCGACGTGCAAGAGTATTTTGGTGGACAGTATGACGAGTCACTAGCTTGTGACATTGGATTCGTTGGCGGCTATTGGCCACACAAAGGGATTATCATAGACCAGTTTTTAACACCTCTATGTCACCCAGTAGATAAATATAATATTAAAGTTTTTGGGAACCAGCCTTGGCATATAAATCAGTATTGTGGTTTTATACAAGATGCAAAAATTAAAGACCTTTTTGTCTCCGCAAAGATATGCCCAAACCTCAGTGAGCCACATGCGCACCAGTACGGTTTTGATATAAATGAAAGATGCTTTAAGATTTTGTGTGCAGGAGGCTTTTGTATATCCGACAATATAACATCTATTGCAAAAATATTTAATGGTAATGGTGTTGTCTTCGCAGAGAACCCTCAAGACTTTAGAGAAAAGATTGATTATTATCTAAGTCATGAAGAAGAGCGCCAACAATTAGCCTCGCAAGGACAACAGTTCTTGCTGGATAATCATACTAATTTCCATAGGATAGCAGATATACTGAATTACTTTGGCTACACACAAGAGGCTACGAATATAGTCGATAACTGGTCCAAAACTAGGAGAGAGATGAATGTATAAAGATAAGAAAGTTTTGATAACTGGAGGAACCGGCTTTTTGGGTAAAGCTGTTGTTAATAGACTCAGTTCGCATGGCTATAATAATTTGTTGTCTATAGGCAGATCAGTTGATTTAACTTGTTGCGAAGAAACCTTTGATTTTTTTGAGAAAGAAAAACCTGATGCAGTAATTCATCTTGCCGCTACGGTTGGAGGTATAGGAGCAAACAAAGAAAATCCCGGACTGTTCATGTACAATAATCTGGTTATGGGCACTAATACTATTGAAGCTTCTAGGCTTAATAAGGTTGAGAAATTTATAATGGTTGGAACTGTTTGTGCTTACCCTAAATTTACACCTGTACCGTTTAAAGAAGAGGACATTTGGAATGGATACCCTGAAGGAACAAACGCACCTTACGGCATCGCCAAGAAATCACTTATGCAGTTGGTGCAATCTTATAATAAGCAATACGACTTTAACGGTGTTAACCTCATTCCTGTTAACATGTATGGCCCTCACGATAACTTTGATCCTGCCATAAGCCATGTCATTCCAGCGCTCATACTCAAATTTTACAAGGCTATAAAGTTTGATTTAGAATCCGTAGAAGTTTGGGGTACTGGCGAAGCAAGTAGAGAGTTTTTATATGTAGACGACTGCGCACACGCGGTGAAACTAGCTCTTGAAAAAGATGTTTCTCCAGAACCAATTAATATAGGAACTGGCGGTGAAATACAAATAAAATATCTAGCTCACACAATTGCACAAGTTATGGGCTACGACGGCTCCATATACTTCAACTCCGATTATCCAGATGGACAACCTCGAAGACAGTTAGACATAAGTAGAGCCAAAGAAAGATTATACTATGAACCAAAGGTAGATTTGCTAGATGGGCTTGAAGCTACAGTGCATTGGTTTATGGCAAATAAGGAGCAGTTTGATGTTTACCTCAATCGTATTTAGTAAAGATAGACCTTTACAATTAGATCTCACATTAAAAAGTGTAGCAACTAACTTCAGTAGCTCACGAGTGATTGTGCTTTACAAAACATCTAATAAGAAATACAAAGACTCTTATTCTATGCTTATGGAAGAACATGAAGATGTCAGCTTTGTAGAACAAAGTAATTCAATATTTGATGACATTCACAATATGATAGAACAAATTGAGGGCTATGTTTATTTTCTGACCGATGACTGCATAGTATATAAGCCGGTAGATCTCAACACTGAAGAGATTGATAATCTTTTTGAAATCGTTAGAGATCCTGAGCAGAATAAGTTATTGTCGTGCATATCTTTGAGAATGGGAGAGAACACCACGAAAAGAATGTTTGGAGATAATTTGATAACTGATGCTATTCCTTCAGAGGTCTACTTAACTGATAACAAATTTCTGTTATGGAATTTTACTACTGTCACGTTTGGCAGCTATTGGTGCTATCCACTCTCAGTAGATGGTCACATGTTCAAAGCTAGTGACATGAAAAGATTCACTAGTGAATTATGTTTATTAGATAAACACTATTCTAACTGCGGAAAAGTACCTAGAGCAGAATACGCATGGCGGCAAACACCAAATGAGTTTGAGTCAAAACTGCAGAGGTTCATGTTCGAGTTGAAGCCGGTAATGGCATCACTAAGACATTCATGTGTGGTCAATTCACCCAATAACAAGGTGCAGGACTCGCACGATAACAAGTCTGGAGATGTCCATAATTATGCCCCTCTAGACCTTAAGGATGAGTTTGATTCAGGAAAAAGAATTAATCTGAAGAGTATAGATTTTCAAAATATCGAGTGCCCCCATCAAGAGCTGGACATACTACAAGGAATGTAAATGAAATACGACGCTATCATATTATCGCATCCAAAAGACTACACTAAAATCGAGTACTGTCTTGAGTCTATGAAGTGGTTAAATCCAACGCCTCACGATATATTCCTAGTAACTCCTGATCACGCAGTGTCCGATAATTTCGTATGCTTAACAGATTCAGAGGTTATCGACTTAGACATAAACGAAGTTAAATTCAGCAGACCCAATTGGATCTATCAGCAGCTTATAAAGACCTTTCAGGATGTGACGAGAAACGATCTTTACATGTGCATAGACTCCGACCTAATTTTCAATCGTCCAATTGAAGTCTTCTCTGGAGGGAAACCAAACTTCTTTATTAGTGATAGAGATCAACACCATATCCCATATTTTAGTCTAATGGAAATATACTTCGGATTTGGTAGGCAGGTTAATCATACGTACATAAATGACTTTATGTTGTTTGATAAAAATGTGTGCCGAGAAATGCTACCAGACCTCAAGACGTTTGTAGACGACCTCAATGAAATTTTGGTGAATGAAGAATATTTGTTCTCTGAGTTTGAAACCTATGGAAACTATGTAGCAAAAACACACCCTCAAATGTATAATCACACTCATACAAAAACAAAGACTCATGGACAATACAAACAGTGGTCACATGACGAAATTAGATCAGCGATAAACATGTACAAGGGCGACACTAATGTAGACCTATTCACAATTCACACTTGGACTTAAATATGAAAATAGTAAATACTTTTATATCTGACGGCGGAGCTTTACCAGATTACGTTAGATTTTCAATCCAAAAAGCAAGACAGACTAATCCAGATGTCGGCTTTGATTTTATTTGTAAAGATGATCAACCTTTATTTGAAGAATTCGGAGTGAACTGGATTCCTCAAGATGAGCTCTCTAATGGAGACGTTATAACGCAGTTTAATAAAGTCTGCAATTTTAGCAGGCACGGTACTCCCAACACTTCATACCCTAGTCCAGAACTTTTCTGGCACAGGACTTGTGAGCGCCTTTACTACTTGGATGAATATCTCAATAGAGAACGTATTTACGATGCGTTTCACTTTGAGAATGATGTCCTAATTTATGGTGATCTCAAAGATGTTCCTACGGAGACATTGTTGAGCCTGACTCCCATGTCTATAAATCAGGTAACTTTTGCTTTTGCTCATATTCCTACACCACAACACACAAGATATATGTGCCTCTTCTTCAATCAATTACTGGAACAAGGGGAGCAGTGGCTAATGCAGGAGTTCGGGTTTGATCACGTAAGCGAAATGTCGTTATTACATGTAGCGAATTTAAATCGCATGTTCTGCGCGCTACCAACGGTTCCTAATTTTCAAGACGATCATGATTATATATTTGATCCGGGTTCATATGGACAATATCTAGGCGGCACAAACAATGGGCATGGCGCAGGATTTATTGATGACAAACATGTGATTGGCTCTGCGATGATCGCAGAAGAAATTAGTGCAGAGTTTACTGATCGCCCTTATGCGATAAGGATGGATGGTGAGCGCTTTCCAATATTCAATCTTCATGTCCACAGCAAAAACCTAGAAAGGTTTGTATAATGTCAGAAATTATAAACTTAGCAAAAGACAAGCCCGATACTTATGTTTATCAACAGGCTGCTGAAATTTTATGCGATACACTAGAAAAAAACTATTCTTTTGTCATTCAAACATGGGATGGAGAGAAGCCTACAGAAACAAAGCACCCAAAGGTTTTGATCTCGACATCTGATGAAAGCCATAATGTTCCCGTAGAAGCTCGTGACGACTCCTATGTGCATGTCTTTAAACAATATGTTCCAATGGCAGACATGAAAAATCCTACTTCTATCTTACATGAATGGGAAAGCAGGGTCACGCCACTTCCACTCTGCTCTCTTGAGGGCTTTGATCCTCAACCTATAAATGTAAATGAAAGAGCTTACGACTGGTCTTGGATGGGTCAATTTGATCCATACACAAGAGTAAACTTCAGAAATGCCGTAGTCAATCTTGAAACAAGAGGTCACGCATCTGAAGTGTTATGGTATGAGGGATGGAACAATGGGAATCCAATGGAAGATTATTCTAATGTAATGGCTAATACTAGAATCGCTTTAGTTCCTAATGGGTCTGCGAGTTATGAGAGTTTTAGATTCTTTGAAGCTGCTATGGCTGGATGTGTTATAGTATCACAACAAATGCCTGTTACTTCAATGTACAATGTTGCCCCAACAATTACAGTGGACAACAACTGGAGCAATCTTCCAAACGTAATAGATATGATCTTACAAAATCCAGAAGAAATGGAATATTATTCTGAAGCAGGTAAGGCATGGTATAAATATTTTTGCTCACCGGAAGGGCTGGCATACTATATGAGGAAAAGGCTCAAATGAACAGTATAAATTTTGTTGATGGAGATAGTTTCAAATCTATTTGCGATTTTGAACTCGGTGAAAAGATGCCGGAAAAACAAGAGCTTATTATGTATGCTCCTTCTGACAAGTATTTAGAGGCGCTCGTTTTTATAGAGAAGAACAAATCCAAGAAATTCAAACTTGTGACTCACAATGGCGACATGGAAATCGTTCTAGATAAAAGACTTCTTCCTTCAAACCTAGTTTGTTGGTATGCGCAAAACCTATCTAGTGCATCTAGCAGGACTTCGCCAATACCAATAGGTTTAGAAAATTCCCACTGGCATCCGACCAAAAGAGATGCAATAATAAATTGTCAAGCTCAAAATGAGAGAATTATTAAACCCTTTTCTCAGTTCAATCCATCTACACACGAGTCAAGGATTGAGTTAGTCCGACTGATTAGGAACAAGGTAATAGATGTTGATTTTTCATATTCAGTTAATGGTACACATTTTGATGAATATGTTTTTAACTTATCTAAATACACCTTTTGTCTTTGCCCTAGAGGAAATGGTATAGACACTCACAGGATATGGGAAGCTCTTTATATGGGATGTATACCAATTGTACAAAACCATCTTACACACAAATGCCTTTCTGGGTTGCCGATACTTTTCGTAGATGACTGGCAAGAAGTAACTCAGCAAAAGCTTGTGCAATTCTTGGACGAAGCTACTAATATTATGTATAATCTCGAAAAGCTTTCGTTTGAGTACTGGGAGAATTTAATAAAAGATGAAGAAAATAGCTGCGGATGCAGATAGTTTGAGGGTTAGGTTTGAGAATTTTTGGGGAGGTTTCCCTATATATGACAACATTATAACCGTCGCCTTAAATATGAAATATAATGTTGAAGTTGTAAATGATAACCCAGACATTATTGTACATCAAGGCCCAACTCAAAGCAAGCATGACACAGCTATTACTATAGCTTGGTTTATAGAATCTATGAATCGAATCGGAGAGCCTAACTACAATAACTGCGATTACTCTTTTAATAGCTGCAACTTTGATGACGATAGAAACTATAGGATTCCGTTCTGGTCTACACAAATAAATTGGAATGGCACTACCGCCCACGATCTTAATCGAGGGCCGACATATTATATATCCTTAGATGATCTAGATAACAGATATATAAGCGACAGGGATCGACTGTGCTGCTCTGTGGCTTCGGGTACTCTTGGGAAGAGAGCTGAATTTTATCCATATATATCATCGAGGATGGATGTTAGTCATGGTGGAGACTTCCTAAGAAATACAATAGAAATGGTTGAAAAGCCGGGCAATAGTGATTATCTAGAGAAGATAGAATTTATTTCTAAGTTCAAGTCAAACTTATGTTTTGAAAACGATGACAGGCAGGGCTACGTATGTGAGAAAATTTTGCACTCCTTTTATGCAGGATGTTTACCAATATACTGGGGACCGAAAAATGTTGGCGAAGACTTTAACAAAGAAGCGTTTATTGACATAAGTGACTTTGCATCTGACGAGGAAGCTGTTGATTATATATATGAAGTGCTGTCTGATGGATCAAAACTATTGAGCTATTTAGAACAGCCCGTCTTTACAGATGGGCAAGTACCGTACCACGCAACACCAGAATCATTATTAGACTTTTTTACAGGAAAGATACTTGCATGAGAAATCTACATTTAATAAAACCGGGTGATGTTTGCGCTGAAGTAGGAGTGTGGAAGGGAGAGTTCTCTCACTACATACTACAGCGTCAGCCATCCAAGCTGCACCTGATAGATCCTTGGCTACATCAAGACTTCCCAGTAGATAACCCTGAAGATCTTAGGATTTACTGTTGTGGGCAAGAAGAAATGGATAAAATCTACGACGATGTAGTTGGCATGTTCGACCACTTTCAGAGTACAGAAATTCACAGGAATTTTTCTATAGATATAGAATTTCCAGAACAATACTTTGATTGGGTTTATATAGATGGAAATCATAGCTATGAGAATGTACTTGAAGACCTATTGCATTATCATAAGTCCATGAAGTCTGGAGGACATCTTTGCGGTGACGATTATGGAGACAACGACGAGCACGATCCATATTCTAACGGTGGCCCAAAAAGAGCAGTGAAGGAATTCACCGAAGCAACTGGACTTAGTGTGAACGTTGAAGGCACTCAATTTTCTATAAGGATACCATAATGGCTGGTGAATTTTCACACAATGAAAACAAATACTTCTTTCTGCATATCCCCAAGACTGGCGGTAAAATGTGGGAACATCTTTTTAGTGGTATTGGTTTAACATCTGGACATGCCTTTGTAGAGTCTAAACCAGAAGGTTACTCATTTACCGTTATTAGAAATCCCTTTGATAGGCTTGTTAGTTGTTTTTATTACTTAAAAGCTGGAGGGTGCTGGTCAGGAGATGCCAATGACGCTCTCAAATATGACATAACACATAACAGCTTTGAAGACTGGTTAAAGCTAGCCGCGCAGAACCCAGAGCATTATCTAGAACAACAGCACGTAATGCCAATGATGCGTAGGATAGGCAAAAAAGAAAACTTTGACCATATTGGGCTCTTCGAGAATCTGGAACAAGAGACTAAGAACCTATATTCTATTATACATGGCGAAGATCTTGAAGAAGTCCCTGTAATAAACAAAAGTAGTCACAAAGATTTTAGAGACTGTTACACAGAAGAAACTGCAAGCATAGTTGCAGAATTATATCGAGAAGATATAAACTTATACAAGGAACTATTAAATGCATAAGATATATAAAGATGATAAGCTTTATCACTGCTACTTTAATGCTGATGAATATCAGGAAGGTAGATTCGACGCAACTGACGCTGAAGAATATTTACAGTGTGCTATTATAAACATGGATGATGGCAAAAAGTTTGATCCACACGTCCACATCCCTTGCGAAAGAACAACTGACACAACTCAAGAATCTTGGGTAGTTCTTAAAGGAAAGATAAAGATTACATATTATGATGAAGATAAGAACCCAATGGATGAACCAGCGATAATTTCTGCTGGAGGTTGTACAATCAGTTTCTGGGGCGGTCACAAATATGAATGTCTAGAAGACGGAACTGTAGTTTATGAATTTAAGACTGGCCCATACTTTGGCAAAGATGCAGATAAGGTGGTATTCAATGACTAAGCTTCACTTAGGATGCGGATGGAGAAATTTTGGAGACGATTGGATTCATATTGATGGTGGTGATTATGAGCACTTAGACCACAATGATATCACGAAGCTCCCCTACAAAGATGAAACAGTTGATGTAATATATGCATCGCATGTTTTGGAATACTTTGATAGAGAGGAAGCGGTTGAAGTTTTAGCTGAATGGACACGGGTCCTCAAGAAAGGTGGCACGTTAAGAATAGCTGTGCCAGATTTTGAGGCTATGGCTATCATGTATGTAATGAATAAAAATACTTTAGATGCCTCTGAACTAAGCAGTTTTCTCGGACCTTTATACGGTAAGATGGAAATGGCAGATCAGACTATCTACCACAAAACAGCATATGATCTTAATGAGATTTCCAAGCTTCTTCATTCTGTTGGTGTAGAACAGGTTAAGCGATATGACTGGAGAGACACAGAACATGCAAGTTTTGATGATCATTCCCAAGCATACATACCACATATGGACAAAGAAAACGGCACACTGATTAGCTTAAACGTGGAAGGCATAAAAGCTTGGAGCCCCAAATCGTATTCTCAAGTTGAATTTTATTATAATAACTTAGGCGCCACTAACTTTGCGAGAGGAGACTCCAATAACCATCCTTATGAACTTCACGTAGACGAACAAAAGCAGATAAACTTTTTCCTTCAGGCAATAACAAATATCGAAAGAGAAAACCCTAGCATGATAGAACTAGGTCACTCATCTCATTCAGCGTATTCTCAAACATTCAATGATATCTTTTATGGGAATTGCACCAATGTAGCTATTGAGCCGATAGAAGAAGATGTTGAAACAGCAAGACAGTATTGGTCTAAGCATGATTTAAAGGGACATTTTTATCATGGTTGGGCTGGGTCAGAGAAACCTCCGGTAGAAGCTGGAGATAAGTTCACCGTTAAACAGCTCATGGACAAACACGACATTGAGTTTTTAGATATATTACATATGGACATAGATGGGTCTGAAGAATGTGTGTTATCTGAAATGGCGGATGATGGAGTACTTAATAAAATTAACTATATGTTTATCTCCACTCACGACCATATTAAAGATGGTATACATTCATCATGTATTGATATACTAAGTAGAAACATAAAGGATTGTAGAGTAGTTACTGTAACAGGCGCAGGGCGTGATTCCTGTTTAGTTGTGAAAAACAATAAACTAACTAAAGAATTGAGAGGAAGATAGTGAATAACACAATACCATTGTGCATTACAGACCCGTCGCAAAAAAGAGGTAATTTTTACGGGCAAGGTAGGATTGATTCCATTATAACTCAATTTTTCAAACACAAAAACGTAAAGAATGGAACGTTCTTAGATGTGGGTTCTTTAGACGGAAAACGTTTTAGTAACACGTATGCCCTTGAAAGAGCAGGCTGGAAAGGTATTTGCATAGAGATGCACCCCTCATATGCCTTCCTACTCAGGCACAATAGACCAAACTCAATCTGCTACTCATGTGGAGTTTCTGATGAAGACAAAGTAGAAAAAACCGTTTCTCTTAACTGGAGGGCTTCGCTTAGCACCGTTGACCTTGAGCTAGAAAGTCATTTTGAGAAGGACTATGGACCTTGGTACGGCGATAGATCAAAAAGTCAAATCAATGGGTTTTTGAATGGATTACATAAAATAAAGTTGCGTACTCTTAATAGTATTATAGACGATAATGTTGAAAGTTTTCCGCACTTTGATTTTGTTTCTATCGACATTGATGGATCTGAAAAAAGGGCGCTCCAGCATTGTAATCTTGATAAGATTAATCCCACATTATTATCTTTAGAGTGGTCGGTCGTAGGAGAAGAGTACATTATTGAATATGCAAAACAATACAATATGATACCGGCACGTAAAGTGGGAGCCGATATCCTATTTACAAGATCTCAAGAAGATGCTGATATTATTAATTCTTTAGAAGTCACTGGTCGCCAGATTGAACATCCACATCCATGTAATAATAATATTAACAGCTATATGATTCCTTTTTTCGAGGAAGCCGTAGCGAGATTTTTTGGCTCTAAATATGCCGTTGCTGTTGACTGCTGTACTCATGGTTTGGAACTGTGTCTACGGCATCAGAATATAGAAAAAATAACAATACCGGCTAGAACATATCTTTCAGTTCCTTTTCTTGCCGCTAAACTGGGGCTAGAATGGGAATGGAAAGAAGAAGACTGGAAGGATTATTATCAGTTAGGGGACACTAATATTTATGACGCTGCCGTACTATGGGAAAAAGACAGTTACATGCCCGGAACATTTATGTGTCTAAGCTTTCAATTCCAGAAACATTTAAGTTTAGGTCGTGGTGGAATGATCTTGACCGATGATGCAGATGCTGCATGGAAATTAAAAAAGATGTCACACGATGGAAGGCAACCAATAGTGCCTTGGAGAGAGCAAGATATTGACACGATTGGGTATCACTATTACATGACACCAGAAACTGCAGCTTTGGGTTTAGAAAAACTACCTGAAGCAATTAACACACCGCCCAGACAATGGGTTATTGAAGACTGGCCTGACCTAAGAAACATGGAGATTTTTAAATGAGAAAAGTAGCACTAATAACTGGTATTTCTGGCCAAGATGGAAGCTATCTTGCAGAACACCTTTTAAAGCAAGATTACAAAGTTTACGGAATCATACGCAGACAATCTGTTGCAGAGAACCAAGAGTCAAGAATAGATCACATTATAGATCATGTCGAAACTCGTTATGGAGATCTAATGGATTGGTGTTCGCTAGAGCGCGTTGTTAAAGAATCTAATCCTACGCATATCTTTAATCTAGGAGCGATGAGCCACGTTAGAGTTAGTTCTGACGTACCATCCTTTACTATTAAAACTAACGCAGAGGGCGTTCTGAATCTATTGGAAGTGTATAAGAATTACTGTCCTTCAGCCAGATTCTACCAAGCTAGCTCATCTGAAATGTTTGGCAATAGTGTCGATGAAGATGGATTCCAAAGAGAAACAACACCAATGACTCCTGTTAGCCCTTACGGTTGCTCGAAGCTCATGGGATACTCTTTAGTTAGGCACTACAGACATGCTTACAAGCTACATGCTTCCAATGGTATATTATTTAATCATGAATCGCCAAGAAGGGGATCTAACTTTGTGACAAACAAAGTAGTTAAGACTGCAGTTCAAATTTCTCTAGGAATGAAAGACAAGTTGTTCTTGGGCAATATGGATTCCTACAGAGACTGGGGACACTCCAAAGACTACACAAGAGCAATGATTGACATCATTAACCACGACACTCCTGAAGACTTCGTTGTTGCTACTGGAGAAACTCATTCAGTCAGACAGTTATGTGAAGTAGTATTCGGTTGTTTGAACATGGACTATAAGGACTATGTAGAACAAGATCCTAGATTCATGCGTCCAGAAGAACTAAAATACTTAAAGGGCGATCCAACAAAGACAAGAGAGACTTTTGGATGGGAGCCAGAATACACCTTCCAATCTATGATGGAAGAGATGGTCAAGCACTGGCAAAATTTCTACGAGAAATAGTATGTATAAGACTTATGTAATGCACTATACGCCTCTCTCCGAAAGGAGAGAGTTTATTCTTAATCAGTTAGCCTCTGCTAACATTAAAGACTTTAAGCTTGTTACAGAGTTCGATAGAGAGCATCTGACACAGCAGGATCTTTCTAGATACAATAAGGATCACGACTTCCACAAAGAAGTATGCGAGATATCAAGACAGCCACATGGGTTTGCTGGACTATCTCCATACAATTACCAAGAGATGTCGCTGCCTTCCATATCACTCAATCTAAAACATTTACACGCATTTAAAGAATTCCTAAAACAAGACCTAGACTTTGGTTTATTTTTGGAAGATGATTGTTATTTTACTGGGCCATCAGTGGCAATAGATGATATAATTAAAAAGGCCCCAAATGATTGGGATGTTATATTCTTGGGCGGAGCATTTGATCACGGCATCATAACGCCATCAGAGGTTTATGGTAACAGAGAGCAAGGCTATATTTTAGCGGCTCACCCCGCAACAAATACAACGTCATCAATAATTTATAACAAACGGAGCGTAAGCGAAGTCATACCATACATGGAAAGCTTTTGCGTGCCGATTGATTGGCAATTAAACTATGCTTTTCATAAAGCACAACTAAAAGTATACCATATATATCCATACATATGTAGTCAAGGACAATTTAGGAGTACCGCAAAAGATGATTAGAATCGCAGCAATTTTAGATAGTCTTGGCCCAACACAAAACGCTTTCTATTTAATTAAGGAATTCAATAAGCTGGGCAGCGATGTGAAATATGCACCTATATGTTTCTATAACAATCTATCGCCACCCGTAGTAAAGCCGCTCTTTTCGTGCATGAATATTTCATACTACGCTACTTATTATGGATATACTATAGCTAGCACTATAGAGACTGCAAACCTTATGCTTAAGACACACAACAGTTCTGAAAAGATATTCTATGTTTGGGATTTGGAATGGCTTAGAAACCCCATTGCTTTTGATAGTGTAGTTGATATCATGAGAGATGAAAGAATTACACTAGTAGCTAGAAGCGAATATCACAGAGACTTAATAGAAAAATATGCCAACAAGAAAGTAGCGGGCATAGTTGATAACTGGAACATGAAACAATTTGAGGAGATATTATGGACGCCAGCAAAATCATAGAACTATATATAGAAGATAAACTCAGCACAAAAGTTATAGCTGAAAGATATAATACCTATCCAAACAAGATCAGAAGAATCTTGATTTCTAATGGTATCGAAATTCGTAGCAAAAGTGATGCCCAGAAACAGGCACTTAAAAGTGGAAGCGCGACACATCCAACAAAAGGCAAAAAGAGAAGTGAAGAGTCGAAAGACAAAATAAGCAACTCTTTGGAGAAGCACTGGAATAATATGTCCGAGGAGGAAAGATCGCGTCGTAGCACAATAGCTAAAGAGAACTGGGAGAAGTTAAGCGAAGTAGAGCGCAAAGAAATACAAAGAAAAGGCAGTGACGCCTTAAGGGAAACGATAAGAGATGGCTCTAAGGCAGAGAAGAGCCTCTTCAGCAATCTTAGTAAAATAGGGTACGATGTGGAGCTCCATAAAAAAGGGCTAATAACTGGAGAAAAGTACGAAATGGACTTGTATTTACCAGACATCAGTACTATTATAGAAGTAGATGGGCCACAACATTTTATGCCCATATTTGGAGAAAAGCATCTGCGAGAATATGTCAAGCACGATGCAATTAAAAACGGTATCATGATAAAGAATGGATACTGTATTATTAGAATTAAGTATTTGTGCCCCAGCTTTACTAGGGGTGTTGAAAATAGACTTTGGGAAATGGTTGAGCCAGTAGTAAAGCAAATCTCAACTAAGTTTCCTCCGAAGTCGAAGAGGCTTATAGAACTGGAGATCTCTTAATGACAAAGACTGTCGAAATTGAAGAAGAATTATTTGACTTTGAGAATGTTACTGAACAAGATGTAATTGCAGTACCAAAAGATCCAGATATTCCTGAGTACGCAACAAAGGAATGGAATGAATATGTAATGGGACACTTCCGTGATGATGAACTCATTGACGGAAACCCTATTTGTGCAGGATTGAGAAGAGTTGCGGGATTGCTTTTGGGTGAGGTTGTTGAATCTGGCCCAGATCAAGTATTCCCAGCAACTGATGGAAATGGACCGGGAAGAGCTACGGTTGTTTATCAGGTTGTTATCAATTGGATGAACTCTGGACAAGCCCGAGTCTTTAAGGAAGTTGCCGATGTGTGGCATGGTAACACTGATGATCTATTTTGTGCTCATCCAGTGGCTACCGCAAGCACTCGTGCGGAAGGACGAGCTTTGCGTAAAGCTTTAGGTATTCGATGTTTAGCTGCTGAGGAATTAGCAAGAAAAGACATTGTGTCTATTGTTCAGCAAAGTGTGAAGAAGGACAACCCTACAGATGGCGAGTGGGCTGAGGACTCTAAAATTAGTGCGTCTCAGATCAACTTTATCGACAACAAATGTAGGCAATTGGACATTAACGTTATTGGGTTTATTAATTCTGGTGAGGGCGATTATGCATCAGTTAATGATGTAGAAAAGAAGAAAGCTTCGGCTATGCTTGGAGTCCTTAATAAATACCAAACTAAAGCAACAGAGGTGCCAGACACGATTGTGGGTTATGACAAGAATTGGAGAAATTGATGAAAGCAAATTTCAAAGTAAACAAACTTAATGTAGAATTTGAAGCGGATAGTATCCGTGAGATTTGGAAGCAACTATCTACTTTTCAAGAAGTATTTGGTGAAACTAAATGTGGCAAATGTGGCTCAGAAGACCTCAGATTCGTCGTAAGAGAAAACGATGGAAATGAATACTATGAGCTTCGCTGTAATGATTGTGGCGCTAAGCTAGCGTTTGGCGCAAACAAGAAGGGCGGCGGACTATTTCCTAGACGGAAAGACTCCGATGGAAACTGGCTACCTGATGGTGGTTGGCAGAAATGGAATCCTAAAACTAAAACCCTTGAATAAAGGGTGCTCCGGTTAGGGCGACCTCACTCAGGGAAACTTGGGTGAGGTTTTATTTTTGCTTTTAGAGGAAGAAAGATGTATATAGATTTAGACGAACTAATTAAAAATGATACAGAAGAGTTACAGCTTACCTGTGATTATGTGAATAATAAGATGGGCAACTTTCTAGCTGGAGGTGACTATAGCGTTGCTGTGGAGTGCGGTTCAAGAGACACTATTGATCTTATGGTGTTTAGTGGCTTTTACAGTATTGATCAGTCATATGCCTTCGAGTGTAATCCTTATGCAGCAGATCTATGTAGGAGAAATCTTAAATACTCCCAAGCCAATATAAAACTAGTGGAAAAAGCGGTATATAATACCGACCAAAAAATCCATTTTTATTCAGTTGATGCTCTGGACGAAAACTCAAACATAGGGGCGTCTTCGATATTAGAAAATTCAAATATGAATGAGCCCGTGACAAAGATAGAAGTTGATGCGATTAGACTGGATACATTTATGGAGCAGGAAAGCATAGACAAGATAGACATACTTATCATGGATCTTCAGGAGACTGAATTGCTGGCCCTTGAAGGATTAGGAGAAAGAATCAGCGATGTGGGAAGAATACTTCTAGAGGGAACCATGACGCATGAAAATACATATTATAACGAAGGTTGCACAATAGAAGAAATTAAAGACTACTTAGAATCCAAAGGGTTCGAGTACACAGCTTCAGACCATGACTATTGGCAGATAAGATTACAAACTATATTAAAAGAATCGCCCGAACTTAGAACTCCTGAGTGGGTTGAAAACTATCGACAAACTATGCACGCGCTAAATGACTTTACGGAAGAAGAGAACTACCGCAAGATGTTGGAAGAAGTTAAAGCAGGTGGTCACAAGTTCTTCTGCAATTTTCTCTTTACACAAAAATAAAAGCCCCACACTAGGCAGGGCTTTTTTAATGGACTTAAAGGCTCAAGTCTTTATAGGTACTCTAGAGATACATATAGTCCATATTGTGTCTTAGATCCAATACTTAATGGTGAAGCTGAAATGCCAACAAACCAAGTATGACGCTTAGCAAGACCAGTACCACCAAATGTATTAGTAGTAGTTTTTGTGCCCAAGTCAGGACAGTCATCAGGTCTGTTACTATTATCATAGTATTGTAACCATTTAGGTTGAACAGCAGCAACATCAGTATTAATACTATTTACAAAGTGACCACCACTTCCGGGAGAGTTGTACAATGGAACTACAATACCAGTACCGCCAACAGTTTCGGTATCACCAGTGACAGTTCCTAATCTTGAGTCACCATTACCATTACCGGCAGTAGCTTCTGTCTGAGTAAAGTTATGGAATCTAACCCCAGAGGAGTTATCGTAGAAGTCCTGACCAGCTCTTACTGGGCCTGCATCTGGCCAAGGAGCTCCCCACCAGAACATGTCACCAGAACCATAGAAATTACCCTGTAAAGCAGTATTGTCAGCACCATTGGCATCTACCCAAAGTGCAGTTGTCTTACCTGCAAAGTTTACCAATTCACAAACTTTAGTGGTTACACCAGAAGCTGGGAAATTGATATTGGTTCTATCATATATTCTTAATTGACAGTTCTGAACATTAACATCAGTAGTATGATCGAAATTAATGTGAAAGCTTCTATTACCAGAGTTAATCTTAGTAAGAGGAATACCAGAACCAATTGTCTGAGTGTTACCTGTCGCTGGAACTGTAAATTTAATATTATTAGCCGCTGGGCCTTGTGCTGTACCTGCTGAATTTGTTACAAATGTTCTATCCTGAAAAGAACCAATTTGCACTGAGGAGCCAAACGAAGCTCCATAAAAGCCCAATCCTGAGCCTACGATGTTTGATTGGGAGCCTATCCCAAAAGTAATTTCTGCCATTTTAAAGTCTCCTTTATTGTATCTAAAAGCACCTATGTATTATAATACACAAAAATGCCAGTTATGAACATAATTTTAAGTTATTTTCTACCGCATCCACCGCATTTTCCTCTAGTCTCCTTATATTCAGACCATTTACCTATAGGGCACTTTTCTGAGGCCCAACTAGTCTTATATTTTACTATACATCCACATTCTGAACACTGTCCACCAGTTAGTTTTTCACAATTATTACATAGTTCCATTCTGCTATTGTATACTTTTGCAGGAACATTTTTTAGTCCATTTGCAACATGCTTAGCTGCTGCCTTAGTAAAGTTCATAGCTTTTTTTGCTAATGACGGCTTACTTGTGGTTGATGGGGCAGGAAGTTTCTGTAATAATTCTTCTACCTGCTCCTTTTTATAAATACCTTTGCATTTGTCACAAACATATACAGTATCTTGAATCAAGGTAAAATTACCATCGCAATCTGGTTTTAAACATTTCATTATCAATATCCTTCAAAATTAAGGTGGAAAACAAGGGGTGTCTGCGCTAGGAAAGAAATCAGGACTACTTATATCAACATCAAGTGGTAACGGGGCAGGTGGATTGCACGAATGATCGGGACAGGTGAATGGGCAACCAAAAATTAATTCCCAACTCCATGTATCCATATTGAATAGCCATGCACATTCAGCATTAGGGCAAACAGGGGAAGTTGGCTTATCATCATCATCGTCATCATCGTCATCATCATCATCTGGCTCTGACGAAGTATGACACCATTCTTCGGTTTCTCCATCTGGAATACTTTGTCCCTCATTTGCTGTACCATCTGGACAAACATTAGTATCATCTGGTGGTTCCGAAGGTGGTTCAGAACAAGATCCATTTGCCATTTCAGTATCAAATGTCCCGTCATATGGTGGTTCTGAACATTTACATGGTTCAAAACAGCCAGTAAGAGCGGTATCTAAAGTCCAAGTATTTCCATCCCACATGTATGCACACCAACCACAAGGCGACGGTGGATCTTCAGGTGGTGGAGGATCTGGAGGGTCTGGACAAACATCATCTTGGCATGTGCCAATATAAATATCTCCGTCGTTTCCAATGTGTAGAGGAGGACAACAAAAACAAGTACAGTCACTAGCAAGATCAACCAGTTTCCAATATCCGCCATGGGGATCACTCGAATCAAGCTCCCATTTATATACACACCCGCCCTCACACGTAGGTGTAGTTGGCGGTGGAGGCTCTGGACAAGACTCTTGACAAGTACCAAGTACTAATTCTCCTATTTCACTTCCCGTACCCGTAGGTTCACAACAAGTTTCTTCACAAAAACTAACATCACTACGGAAATACCAATCACTACCAGTCCATTCATACCAACAGTTAATTGATGGTGGATCTGGCGGTGGGGGTGGAAATCTTGGGCAAGTATCTTGACATGTTCCAAGACTTATCTCTCCATTAAATGTACCAAGAAAATCAGGTTTACAGCAAGTCTTTGTGCAATAGTTTGGAATTGCTTCAAAAGGATTCCAATCAGAGCCATCCCACTCGAAGTAACATTGAGCAGGCCTCTCTGGTGGTAATCCACATGCGACACCAATATCATCGCAAGTACCAAGACCAACAGCCCCATCAAATGGACCAACATATGTGGGAGGGCAACAATTACACTCCCTTTCAGCAGTAGGGTCATATACATCACAGTCATCTCCAAGAACCTCAGTGCTTTTGCAACAAAAACTGAGACCATCTAAAATCCATTTAAACTCAGATTCAGACCATGTATAGATGCACTCACCCTTGCATGTTCGCGGAAGTGGAGGTGGTGGCTCTGGCGGCTCTGGAGGAGGATAAACCACTTCAGAACACTCATCAGCAGGTTCTGCTCCGGGAGTTCCTTTTTCTGGAGTACATTGAATAATCCCGCCAACTGTACAACAATAAGTAGGGTAAAGCTTAGGATCACAACATAGGGGTTGGTCGCCAAAATCATATGGACCAAAGTTCTCACCACTTCTTGCAGCATAATTACCTCTCCCTAATTCACAAAGGGATTCCAGTTCTTCGCCACCTCTTTTATATTTAGACAGTCTCCATATTACGAACTCTCCAAAATTCCCATTATTATTATTCTTAGTATTTCGCATAAAAAGATCAAAAAAGCTTTTAATCGGAAAAGCATTTCCATCTGCGTCTACGTTAACAATTCTAGAATCAGCCATAAAGGGTTTTTTGTCTACTATTGTTACAGCGTCAGTATTTCTCACACAACAAATTGTAATACCTTCAAACTGAGGGCATTCTGGATCGTCCTGTCCACGTTTTATTACATCTACTATTTCTTGGCTAGTAGCAAAGAATCTACCACCACAAGCATCTACGCCCAACTCTGCAATCGCGCCCAACTCGTAGCCGTTTAGACATACAATAAATTCATCATCTTTCTGCTGATTTACATTGCATAAAAGAAGTGCATAATCAAACTTACTATCATTGCAAGGATGCTTCGTTCTATCAAAATCAGGGTACCCAGTAGGAGGGTCAAAATTTCCCGGAACTGGGAGATAGACTCCTGAGTTCCAAGCCTCATCTAGATCCATTGGGCCTGCGGGATTTCCATCACAATAGAACAGGCATTGTCGCTTGCATTGAGCGCAAGATTCTCCCTCTCTACAACAACACGCGCGGCTATTCATTAACCATAACTCCTTATTACTCTTCTACTGGAGGAACATCACAACCGATATACAAGAATCTCCAATTTCCATTGATTCTAATGCAACTAGCATACAAAGGTAAATTCTCTTTTATCTCAAGATGTTTATCCAAGTTCTTAACTTTAATTTCTTCCCCAGTGGCTTGTAAGCCGCCGCCAGTATCTTTGTATATTTGTACTGTTGACTCTCCATCGGGGTTCTGCCCGTTTGCAGGTTTTACTGGAGTTGTTAAGAAACCTTCTACTATCTGATAGCCACCAGCCCAAACCTGTCTATCTTCATCCCATCTTAAATCAACGGGACCAGTCTTCCATTCAGATCTATTTCTTGCATAGTTAACTTTAAAATCTTGACCGTCTCCCGGAACAGGAAGGCCATTAACATCATAACCCCAGCCAGACAATAGTAACGGCCCTCTTAGTCCATATGTTCTATATTCACTTGCTCCAGCTGCAATGTTACCCTTGTCTTCAAATGCCATATGACTGCCACCGTTCGACACAGCTTCAAAATCGTCCACAATAGTAACACCAAAATCTACCGTACCAATCGCTTGCTTGCTATCTGACCCAAAATACGGGTCCAAATCTTGTGCGGCGGGATTAACTAGATTGCTGGAAAATTCAGCTCCAGTACTATCGTCAGCCTCTTTAGGCTCTTTTACATACGGTAAAAACGATTTAGGTGCATCATAATGTTGCCCTGTTTCAACACGCATATGGAATGCAGGAAGACCAATAGGGCTCAATATTTGTTCCTGACTACAGCCAAAGGTTATGTCATAAGCATGTATAATACCATTGCCAAACTGAACCTTGCGGATGAGATCTTCACCTACACTTTCTCCATTTTTACCAGACATCAGCCAAACTTGTGCGCCATCTGGGTTATTCGCGGCACCACCGGCAGCAGCCATCGGAACTGGGATTCCAGTAAAGAAATTATTAACTTTAGGCTTCAACGCTCCTGCCTGTTGTACTCCGCCACCCCCAAGTGGACCTCCTCCTCCTCCTCCTCCTCCGCCTCCAGAAAGGGGCGATATAGGAATATTAGATGATCGCTGTTTTAACGCTTGGATTTTGTTTTTATTAATAGCTGCTATCCTATCAACATTGTATTTAGCTATTTTGCCAAAGTTTCTAGTCCAAGTGGAAAATTCATAGTTTGTAGTTATTCCACCAGTTCCAACTTTACAAGAAATTTTAGTCACATATGGTCCACTGCCAGTAAATCTTTCAGCAATATTGTACTCCGGGAATTCTGCCAATTCTACAGATCCAGATTCAGACTGATACATATCTGCAACAGCACTTCCAACTAAAGCAAAAGCTGCTTCATCTAACACGTCTACACTTCCAAAAACTTCTGGACGAAGTTGGGAATTTTGCTCTATTTCAGCTTTGCCCCTCTTGCTGCTATACCTATACCAAGGACCCCAAGTATATCTTGAGCTATTTTGAGGAATAGATATTTCAAAGGGTCTAACTGCACTACCCATATACTTTAAACTTAGGGCGGCATTTTCCATGCTACCGAAACTCGCTACGCCGTTTAACCCACCACTAAAACCGCCCGCTCTACTAACAGGAGCGCCTAGTCCGGCAAAAAACCCAAATATTCCATCCATAGCAGCTCTTGGGCCAGTCGTGAGCTCTCTATCTTCAGCCAGTTCCCCTGATTCACGATTCAAGCCCCCGTTTACAAACTCATAGACACCGGGAACTGTAACATGAACCATTGCAGAGACATCATCATATGGATTGTTATTTTGTTGGAAATACGGATTTTGTCTCCAATATATTTTGTTATCAATTGTGACTTCTGTAGTTCCCACAAGAGTTGTACCAAATCCCGGTATTACATAAGGTAGAGTTCTACCCGCGTTGCCGAAATCTCTAGTGAAGACACCATTAGATGTAGTACGTGAACGAATATATCCCGCACAAGCTTTGAGCCTTCCTTCGTCATCGTAACCATCAATATCCTTGATAGTAAAGTCGGGGTCCCATCCAGAATCACTTATCGCCCATGCAGATTCAGATTTTTCTTTTACAAATCTAATATTGTTGTCAATTCCGCCGGGTTCAACTGGCAACATAACGAAATACGTTTTGCCATAATAGTTTTTCGCTGTATTTAAAACCGCTGAAAAAATCTCGTCGGAACTATTAGCATTACCCTGCAAATAATTGAGTGCGTCTTCTTGGGCCATTGATCTCAGATGGTTTCCGTTAAAAGATGAAGTCATCGCATAGGGGGTCATGACATTTTGAATCAGCTTATTGAATTTGCTTTGGCTCATTCTAGCAAAACTGCTAAATACTGGGTTGGTGACATTAGTATATCCGTAAGCAGAGCCGACTACGTGATACCAACTCCATGTATCAAATCCAGAACAAGCAGCTTTTAACTCTGCTATGTGGGCATTATATACAGCACCATTAGGCAGTAAAACTGGTGCTATGTCAGTGTCTGAAAATCCTGCTCCAAGAAGCCACTCTCCGTTGAGATCCTTACCATAAACAGGTATCATGTATTGCATACCGGCATGCCAAACTCTAGTAGCCTTATCTCCAATCATTAACTTTTGTGTAGTGACATCTGCAAGTTCTTTCCCATTAGTAGCAGAGATAAGTGTAGTAGACTTTTTATCATTTACTAAAGTTTCTATAACTCCGGGATTTGGTTGAGACGTTTTATTCAAATAGCTAAAAGATATGACAGGCCCAGTAACATTTTCATCATCATCCAAAGTTGGAAGGGTGACGCCGTTCAAAACCTTTTCTTCAAATATAGGAGTTGGTACAATTCCGCCACCACTACCAATTTGCACTCGGGTGGTAGTAGGCTTGATAAATGTTACGTAATCATGAACTATGATATCAGTACACTCCTGCAATATTGCATTAATGCTCTGAAAATCACCCTTGATTCTCAGGAAACTTGGAATTAAACCCTTTAGTTCACCAAAGTCGATAGTGAATTTTGATTCGCCAAAATGAATGGGGCCTCCTATTATTTCTTCATCATCACTATTTGTAGAAGCATCAGGACTTGGATCTTGATTTCCTATATCAAGAGTATGTTCTGATCTGGATATTTCTTCTATAATTGTTAGCAACTCTTTAGCGTCAAAACCAAACTCGTTTCTTCCTGAGCCGCCAAAAAGACCACCAAAAGCATAGTTCTCTTTTATGCCAAACGGGTTGTAAATATTGTTTATTTGACTTGTAAAGTTAACTCCCTCTGAAGGTAGATATCTATTTCCTTCAGTGAAGACGGTGCCCTCAAATTTGTCTAGAATAACCTGAACACCATCTAGAGCCTTGGATGGAGATTCAAAAGTAACATCATAAGTATTTCCGCCAAGAGATTGATTGTAATTATATCTTTGAAGTATTCCAACAAATTCAAAACCCCCAAACCTAAATTGACAACAAGTCCCAACTTCTGGAAATCCAGCAACAGTATCAAACTCGACACCTCCTTGTCCGTCAGGGATCATTTTGCCATCCTCATCAAGTCGGGGTTCTTTATGTTGTATAGTCTTAGGTGACGGGTTGCCGTTAGAATCCACGTTATCTGGGTCTTCGACGAGAGTCATCTGCATAGTGCTAGACTCAGCGCCATATCCTACGCTAGAAGTAAAATCAACGACATAAGCGTTGAACATTTCTAAAGGTTCTGTTAATTGCACCATATTAGTAAGACCAATCTATGTTTAGTGTGTATGATCCATTCGCTGGAGTCCAAGATTCTGTTCTATTTAGTTCGTAAGCTCCAGTTGGCTTATAAGCGTTTGCCGCAACTAGAGCCTCAGTAGTAGGTTTACTATCCCGCTTGTCTTTTTTCATTGTCCAGTCTATCGAAACATTTCTTTTTCTTTCTGGCGTCGTGCCCATATCTTGAAAAATAGGACCATCTGCCTTTCCTATTACAGCTATTATTGCCACCACCTGAACGGTTCTATTTTCATTATCGTCTGTTACAGTTAACGTTTCAGTAATTGTATCATCAGATTCCTTTTCTTTGTCACTAAAGTTTACACTATATGCTATAGTACCGGCAACAGGGCTTTTTGTAACACTTTTTGTTAAAATATTATTTGTTAATGTGCCCGCTCCGTCCTCTTTAACTTCATTAAAGAAAGTACTAGCAAGACTGTAAGCCTGATCTAAAACTCCGTCTAAAACGGCTTCAGCTTGTGCAACTTTGTTTTCCTGTTTACTAGAAAAGCTAGATGTGCTTAAACCAGCTATTGTACCATTTACAGTGACGGATGCTGTCTGATCTTCACTAAGATCATACCCAAGTTCAATGTCATGTGTAACAGACTCTTTAGAGACAAACCAAGTCTCAGTTACTGAATAAGATCCACCAGCTAAGTCAGAAGTAGCGACTCGATTATGGTTATAATATTCCTCTGTGCCAAGATCAATAAAATCGGCAGAGCTAGCACCCATATATACAGGAATAAAGTCAGTGAACCTATCTTTATCTGCCATGTCCTTGCTTATGGTAGCATCAGGTGCGCTAACAAGCCTACTTAAAACCCAATCTTTCGCCTCAGACCATGCAGATTTTTGATAGGTAGTGTTGAGTGATTTAATATATCCGGTAGCATTTACTGTGTGCGTGATCGTAAAAGTTTTTAGAGTTGTGTCTGAAACTACACTGTTGGTAAAGGTTCTTTCTGAGTTTTCAGCTACCTCCCAAGTTTCTTCTGCTGAAGAGAGAGAAAATCCATTTCCAATTTTGCCATCTCTTTTGTGGGCCACAAAATTAAATGTATAATCTTGAAACTGCACAGAGCCAGAATCATCCTGATCTCCATAATCAATGCTAGTCAGAACAGCGTCGGTAAATGTAAGGTCGTTAGAAAGGCCTCCGTAAGAAACTATTTCAAGTGTACCGACAGGAACCTCATTCTCTGTCAAGGCTAGTTTTTCTATCATTTTGCCAGCCAAATTATTTTGTCGAGCACCCGGAGTAGTTATGGCTCCCTCAGCAATGATTTGACCCGTGACAGTAATATTATATATTAAGTCAATTAAAGTGCCATCTCCAGATTCAACTCTTTCAGTACCAATAGAATACTTAGGAAACGGACCAGTTGCACTAGTTCCTCCTATAGTGAGCTGATCTCCTCCAATGGGATTAAATGTTACTGCCATTTATAAACTCCTTAATCTTGATAACCTCTAACAAACGTAGGCATAACTCCTGTGCCCAATCCTACAACTCCAGATATTGCTATATTCATATCTGCTACGGTGATGTTAGCTCCTGAAACAGCCAAGTCAACATTTGAACTCTCTGTAAGATTATACACAATTAGGTTAGCATTTGCATCCAATTCTTCACCTCCGCCAATTCCTTTTCTATATACAACTAGAGTTGCTACACCTGAATTTGGTGCTGTAGCAGCAATAACTAAATCATTATTTGCGTTGTCTCTTCTAGCTCCAACTGTTGTAGAAGTTCCTGCGCCTGAAATTGAAATGTCGGCGGCACTATCAAATACTCCAGTTGCAGAATCAACACTAATAGCAAGAGGTGCAATACCACTAGCTATACCAAAGCTATCTGTTTTGACTACAAGTGTTGAAAGCTTATCCGAAGGAGCATATATACCTCCCTCGACAGAAAGTGTTGTTGTCGCAAACTGCGCACCACCCTGCGGACCCACGCCAGTGGGAGCACCAAGGTATACCGCTAACGGAATTGCCTCAGATAGCGAAACAGCATCTTTCTGCTGGACAAACATATCCGCACCACGCTGTGCAGCTTCTCCTCCAAACACATATAGATTTCTATCATTTGTAGAAAATTCTGTACCTGCGACAAACGCATCACTTTCAAATGTCGTCGTGGAAGGTCCAGCGATGTTCAGTGTTGAAGCGAGTGTTGTATCTGTAAACGTAGCACCAAGGAATAGTGTAGTTTCAAATTTCTCAGCCTGCCTTAAGTGTAATGGGAAGTCTCCGCTCGCAGGATTTGGAACATGTACATGTAAAGGTATTCCAGAATTAACTCCTATAGAAGCAAACTGAAGACCCATAGTATTAGTACCACTTTCAAAAGGTCGGTGGTACAACAAATCTTGATCGCCACTACTGAGTATTGGAGCTGATATAAATAGATTTCCTGAATTGTGCCTTATGTCTAAGATGGATATCTTTTCTATGGTTAGCTCTGGTCTTCCAGCAAATCGAACCTTGAATGTTCTTCCCGCTAATAGTTTTGGCACACCAAAAGGTCTTACTATCTTAACAAAAGTAAACTGACTTGAAACAGAAATTGTTCTTGCTGATTCACTATTATATTGTGCGACCTCGGCAACATTCTCTGTTGGGGTGAACTCAAAGCTATAATCATAGACAGGATCTTTAATAAATTGTATATCATTAGTTAAAATACTATTTGAACAAATATTTACACTACTTCCAAAACGAGATGACGTTGAATCCGTATAATTTGCTATTAAGGATGCTGTGTCATTTTCATGTATTGCAAATTTGTATATAGTGTTTGTTCCCGGCTCAGAAACTGCTACATAACCGCTTTCTGCATTTAAATCAAGACCATATCCAAACAGTTTATAATTATACCCGCAAGAAGTAGTGCCAGATATATTAGAGGACACATATCCTCCAGCATAAAGTGATTCTATATGAGACCAAGAAGAACCATCATACTTATAAATATATACAGCTCCTTCTGGTGCGTTTCCATGAATTACACTAAGGTCGGTGTTAACTACATAAGGGTCTAGAAGAGGAGCAGAAACTGCGGCATAATCTCCATCAATTTTGAATTTTGCTCCAAAACCAACCTTTATCCCGTCCGCTAAGTTAAATCTATTTTCCTTATATCTAACACCATCTGAAAGAGTTTTAAACGAGAACACTTTATTTTCAGTATAATAACCATCAGATAATTCAAGTTTACAGACAGAACCAAAGTTTATTGATTGCTCGTCATAATAAAGATCTTCGCCATCCCATTGGATTGTATTTCCAAGATAATTGTTTGATTTTAATACCGTTGAATCTTGATCAATAAAGTCTCCTAAGATTGCATCAGTCATAACCCAGCCATCAATATCCTCAACTGTCACAGGAACCGTAAAAGAGGGCTCTATAGCACATAAGTCATAAGTAGGTGTTCCATATCTAGTTCTGGTCAAAGTTGCTGGTTGCAATATGCCCACCATATCTCTAAGTCCGTTTGGAGTGCTGATTCTTGCTGAAATAGCTATTCTATTATTTTGAGAAATTGCTACAGATTTATATCTCACTAGCATTGAGCTATCACCCACTTCTAATAAGTCAAGCTCAGCTAAATCTTCATAAATTTTGTCATACTCAAATTTAAGAGATAGACTGTCTTCATCCGAATATTCAAAAACTTGAAGGGCTTTAATGTTCGATAAAGCGGAAACATTTGTCGCTATTGCTAAATAGTTATCATTTGAACCAATTGCGTCTCTAGATAGCTCTCTATCATAGAAAGTATTTATGGCATCATTTCTATAATTAGTAAGCGTTTCTCCTACCTTAGAAGGCGCATAGTAGCCATATCTAAAATTGCTGATTGGGACATGTTTATTTCTAGATATTGAGTTACTTTTTGTTTCGGGTATTACAGTTTCAGAGTTATTACTAAAATCAAATCTATTTTCTGTTCTTAATAGCTCACACGAATGACTATAATTATTGGCTATTGAATTAGCAGATGGAATCACCGCACCTGAAGCATGCAATGTTATTGGGTCTCCCTCAAACGTTATAGGGCCAGACACAAATAGGTCTGCGTCTTTTGCGTCAACCTGTCTACCAATGAATAGACTTGTGTCAGTTGTTGCATTTTCATGTCCTCTGAAAAATAATGTTCCGGTAGAGCTTATTGGTTCAGTATTAATTGTTAAAGGCATTAACCCTGAAGCATTGCCGGGCTCCATAAACAGTGGCATGTCTCCGCTGGCATCAAATCTATTTATATGCAGAGGCATAGCTCCAGTGCCATTTCCTGTCATACCGCCCACAAAAAGTTGGCCCTCTACACACGGCATCGAATTTGAAATTCCATGAACACCAGAAAATGCTACATCTATATTACCACTAGATAAACCACCTTGAACGTAGAAGTCAAAAGATCCGCTAGTATAGGTTGGATTGATGGAAAGATTTAAGCCTTCATTTACTCCTGTTCCACCAATAAATGTTAAGGGTATGGTTGCTTCACGGTGTGTGCCTGTAGGAGGGATCATGGAAAGTGCAAGTCCATCACACTCAAAACCTATAACATCTGACATGACTAGATCAAGTCTATTGTCGTCTACGACTTCCCCTAAGTGTAATGGCGCAAAGTTATAAGCTAAACGAACACCAGAGATATGTAAATCAACATTGCCACTTTCGGCAATATGGCCTCTAGTGAAAAGATCCCTATTTCCACTTTCAATAGGAATACTATTAACCATCAAAGAAAGAAATTCTGGCTTAGGTAAGTCAAAAGCTAATTGAGGCGAAATAACCTGAATACTACTACTCTCTGTGCCTAAAAGAACGCCAACAGATTCATTCAAATGCGGGTCAACGTTTCCAACACCAGCCCTAACCAAGTCCAATGTTCCGGGTATTTTTTTGTCGAATCTCAATTCCACGGGGTCGTCAATAACTAGTTCAGGAGCATTGAACAAAGCGTTGTCTATAGCGTCAGGATCAGGTTGGTCAAGTAAATACCAATTTCCATCACAAGCAAATCTTCTAATTCTACCAAGATCATATTCTTGATATGTAACATTAGCTATCACTGTTGCATAATTAATAAATGAGTGGGGATTATCCTCATTGTGATCAACATTATTATATGCTTTTTTATAAGCCTGTACGCCATCATCATAAGGAGAGGAGTTACCGAAGCGTCTGGGTCGCGCTCTCCATTCATCGTTCCAAGAAAGAAGCGAGATAGCTAAGACTTTTCCGCTTTTGTGGAAGGAACGACTATATGTTTCTTTGTTTACATCATCAAATTCTAACTGGTAATTTGTAGGAATCCTCACACCAAAATCATCGACTGTATCAGTTAGCGCTTTTCCTGTTCCGTCATTATGTCTAAATGTTCTATTGTCTTCAGACGAAAGAAGTTTGTGATCCATAAAGTAATTACGCTCATTAAGAACACTTTCTCCAAGATAATTTGTGGGCGAAAGAGAAACTGTGCCTATATACCTACCACCGACAAACCTATATGAAGGACTTAAAAATGCCATGTCCTGCCAATTTTGAACTCCCCCAAAATAAAGAGGTGCTAGATCTGAGCTTTCTTGGCCATACACTAAATCACTTCCAGAAACCTGACCAGCTTGCCTTATGGTTAATCTTGGGTCTCGATTATATAGTCCAATCGTTGGTAGTACACGAGGTCCATCAGCAATACCGACAGCTCCAACAGCGTCTCCCTCCAAATTTCCTAGAAGAGTGCTGTTATAATCAACAGTCACGTCAAAACTTATATCTATCGGAATTGTTAAAACTTGACCCTTCTTTGAGAAGTTACGCATACTATAGAAAATAACAGGTGTGCGATGCGAATTATTTATATCAATAGTCGCGGCGTTATTAAAAGTACCTTCATTTTTAATGTATTCATATACGTTGTTTAAATTGTACGCAGTATCCTGAGAAAAATCTTCAACAAAAGAAAAGAATGGAAACAAAGGTTCCGTGAATCGACCCAATGGCACTGCTCGTGGCAATGGAGTTCTTCCGGTATCTGAGAATATTGCATAAGCCCTATCATTAGGAAGTCTTCTGCTCTCAAAATTGCCCGCAGGATATCTTTCGTTTTTAATTGAAGCAAATATCTTACCTCCAGCAATATCAAAGCCGCAGAAATCTAAGATTCCACCACCTTCTGTAGTTGACTCATTCAGATTAAAAGTAGCCTCAGCATTGGGAGAACCATAACCCGGAATTGCAGCAGTTATCCTTTGTATAAATTCTGGTCGATCACCCGACAAATCATATAAGACAAGCCTTTTAGCCACAAGTGCGTGATCGCCAAACTCATCTATTGGTGAAGTATCTAGATAGGCTAATATGCCGTCCTTGGCTCTAAATTCAGATACAGCATTCGGAACATAATAGGTTGTAAAATTTTCATGTCTTACAATAATCTTAGAGCCATTAAACCGCAAAAAGTTCTTATCCTCGAATCTAACTGGGTCGCCATTAAAACCTCGTAGCGGCGTGCTTCCATCGAGTGCGGTCGGAACTTGTATCTCTTGAAGATTTGACCGGCGACCATAACTATTACTCGTTTTATACTCTAAATAAACGAGGAACTTAAGGCAGTCATATTCAGACTCATTGCCGAGTACAAAACCTTCTCGAGTTCGGTATGCAGGATTTTTATAAAGATGCTTACCTTGAGCTAAACCGCCAAAAAATGGACTGAGTTTAAAAAGAGCAGATGTGTTTGGATCATATTCATCACCTGAGTAAACAGAAGTGCTTGAATTAATTGACCAGCCTAAAGCGCCGGATTTCCTATACAAATACTGATGTCCCCCCCAAAGATCAGCTCCATGTGGATAAATTCTGGGATCTTTAAGTGCTTTCTTAGTTGTTTTATATTGGTCTTCCAAAAAGCCGTTAAAGCCGTCCGTAACAATATAGCGACTGGTCTTCATACCAAACTCAGAGGTATTCGTAAAACTAATGACTTTTATATTATTTCCATCATTAATCATTAGCTTGCCAGAATCAGCCTTTATGGTTGGAACATCATAGTCTCTGAAAGTAGGTCTCACATATTCATTCGCTTTTTCGGGTACTGCAATCGGAACTGTAAGAAATAGACTACCGGGAGGACTATCAAATTTAGAGTAAAAAATCTCAAACCTTGGCACAATTTTGTAGGGGATCGCCTGCATTGATCTTGCTACTAGAGCATCTTCATCCTTGTCAGTAGGATCGGTGTCTAATATTTTCTTAATGTGCAAAGAGAAAGTATCTACATTTACAATTTCATTATAAGGTCTTGTGTGTCTGTCTGCAAATTCCTGTAATATTACGTTTTCTTGTCGCTTTGTATGTATACGCTCATCTGGCATTATTCCAAATTGTTTACTGCCTCCAGTGGTGCCATCTCCTCGAGATGGAGGGGATTGGCCTTGGGCATCGCTATATCCTATGTATTCAGGGTTTGATGAATTTGGTTCTATAAAGTCATAATCGAACAACAAGAGGTCAGAGAAAAAGCTGAAGGCTGTCGAAAAGTGATTAACTTGATCTGCGACATAGAGATTATTATCATCATCAAGTGTTATTGCGACACCAAATCCGTCAGTAAACTTTTCCCCCTGATTAAAGTCTGCTAGATAATGACTTCTGACCCTAGATGAAGACTGTGCATTATAAGGATATTTCCATATGTTACTATCTACTTCTTCCTTGTAAATTTTTGTGTCAAATATGTCTACGTTCACCCTTCCTGTTCCAAATCTTACTTTCCCAAACGCAAAACCTTGACTATCCGCGATATATATATTAGATAAGTTACCATATTTTTTCTGCGCATAAAGTTTATGCCAGTATATATCATCTATACCAACATCCTGATCCATCCCCGGCAATTTGCTAATGTGATCATTCTGTGTATCCGCAGTAACAACTAAGCCGTCGTCTCCAACAAAAACGCATCCCTTATTTAATATCCCCGTTAGAATCCTGTAAGCATGGAAGAACCGAAACTGAGCGTCTCTTGATTTTACTTCATCTGAGGTAGTAGAAGAAGTGTCAGGAATGTCAGGATCTTCAAAATCATCCATACCGTTACCATAGTTGTAAAAATCTACATCATCTCCATCTGTAGAAACAACTGGTTCGCTCGTAGGTGTTTCAAAAGTTTCATCTTCACCATATGTAATTCCTGTGGGATCATCTGGAGCAGGTTTAGCTGGATCATCAGTCTCTTCTGAAGTCGTGGCGCAAAGTTCCGATATTGTAATACGCAGTTCTTTCATCTGAAGCGGGCCAGAGCCATGTCGCTGCTCAAGAAATTCGTCTTCATAATCATTGCGAACTTTCCGGGCATCAATTGAAGATCCTAGTTCTGGATCTACATAATCGTGAATAAAAAAGTCCTTTGCGAAAAACGTCATATCTGCTAAAGCCCGAAGGTCATTTGCTGGCTGAGATATTGCTTTGACACCATTTGAATTAATATCTATTGCGTGACCCAATCTAAAGTTAGAGTCTTTAACCTCAAGCTCACCAGTACTGCTTGAATGACGCCTGTCAATGAATAGCTCTTTAAAAGACATATTAGCAGTCAAAACTTCAGCATTGGAAACCTTTTCACCTACAACATTTATGCCAACATCACTATGAGAATATGCCCAATTAGAGGTGGGATTCTCATTATCTACAGACTTTAATAGTGTCCAATTAATCTTATCAACACCCCTAGAGTCTGTTATAACTAGCCTGTTTGTAAGATTTGGCTCAGAATATAACTCATAAGAACTACCTGATTTTTTAACATAATGGAGCCCATTTAGTTCATGTATTGATTCTGTATCTGCGGCAGGACCACCGGCATATGCAGCGGATTCTAAAGCGGAAGTTATTTTTATTAGATCGCCGTTTTGTAATTCTGTGGTGTCTAGGGTAACTGTGTCATCTGATACACTAATAGAAGAAACATTTCCGCTCCTACGAACAAAATGATCTACTCTTCCAGCTCCCTTATTAACTAACTTAGTGGTCATAAAATTCATGCCCGCGCCCAAGCCTGAGATTTCATCCACAAAAATTTTAACATTTGTTCTTTTACCACTTGGGCTTGTCTCAACGTATTCTATTACTTTGGTCTCAGTGTAATCAAGGTTTTTATGATCATCGAGAGCAACTGCAATACCGAAATAGGCGTTGCCCGGTGGGAGTGGATTCTGAAACCGTGTATTTCCAAAAACAGTAATGGCCTCGTTCTGTATATCCGCCGGTACTTTTCCAGTTTCTCCACTGGGTCCAGTCGCAGTACATTGGAGCACGCCACCTCTGACATAACGGGGATTGAGACCTTTTTCTAATATAGTATTTGCAAAAGCCTCCTGCATCTCTATGAGGCCCATAGTGTTAACGTCCACTCCATTGACTTCAGATCCCATTGTCGAGCGGGTAATCTTTACACCATCATTTCTCGTAATTTGGAACACAAATTTTAATTCTCTCGGATCACAAATCGCGCCCGGAATGGTCACGGCCTGACCAAAGTAGTCATGTCCCTGATTCGCAGTTATAGTCTCAAAATGAATTTCAGATTCACCAGCTATGGTATGTACAGGAAAAAAGAGGTTGCCATAGTGAGTTTTATCATTAGGCATATCATCGTGATATGAAAGAATTGGATCTCTTACTGTTCTTATTCTATGAAGACTTTTAATGTCTTGAGTATATCCAAGTACTGTACTATCAAAATCTGGCAGTGATGCGATAGCCACATCGCCGGAAATTTCTATATTATCATACTCTGGAAAATCATCAGAATTAAGCTCGAAAGGTGTTTTTTCAAATGCACGCACACGATCCAACTCTAGCGAGGATGTTTTATCCTGCCAGTTGGTAAAGTCTTTTATATTCTCAGGCGACTTCATAAATAAATCAAGAGTGGAAGAATCTCCATTCTTAATTGCAAGCGACATCGCATCTGTTTTCTTCTTTGCCATTTTTTTTCCTTAGTCTGATCGCTGATTTAATTTTCTGGTGAACTCTTCTAGTGCAAGATCAATTTTATCTCCAGCCTGTGAAACAACCGAGTCACCAATGACTTTAACAATATTATTAATTGCTTCCTGTGAGAAACCCGGAATATTCAAGGTTCCATCAACTTGTATTGTATGTGATATTGAAAGATCCGAGAACATAACAGCAATATTACTTAGCATTCCTGCTAGACTATCAAAGACAGAAAGAGATTTTGCAACCGCATCCATCATGCCTGAACCCATACCAGACATCATACCACCATTTTGCCTATATTGCACTCCCCCAACAGATCCACCTTTAGCAAATCCGGGAATTTTACCTCTGTTAACAGAATTCATAAATCCAGTGCCATGTTTCTTAACAGCAGAAGGACTCATCACAAACTCACCCGGCGTCAACATAGCAGGAACAGAATCCACAGAACCACCTCTAGCAAACCCTGCAACGGGTTGGCCACCAAAGAACTGATTCATTCTAAAATATCCTTGTCTGTGAGAATTTGCTACAGCTTGATGTTGTGACTGGAGTAGCATTTTTCTGAATTTTGACGGCAAAAAGAAAGACGAAATCTGCACTTCTTCATTCATCTGCTTTAGCATTTCAAATGGTTTTTCTACAAGACCCTGCAAATGCGCTGGAAGCATCCCTTTGGAACCATCAGCAAAACCGGACCCAAAATTGGAGATACCAACAGGAAGAGGATTGCCGTTCGTATCGAAGAGACTGCCGCCAACTATAGAAAGTTTGCCCTCTCTCATTCGCTTCACAGCATAATCACGGGGAACAGTAGGTATGCGAGAAGTTATCCCAAACAAAGCTTGTTGCTTCATTAAGAAATCACTTCCGGGGCGAGTAGCTCGCATGTCGAACCGCCTCTTCATCACTTGTAGATCTACACGTCTTCCAAGCGAAGTGTTTTCAATTACGGACCCATCTTGTCCGGCGGGTGCAGGGGCGGCCCCGCTAGGTCTTCCTATAACTCTAGCGTCTCTAAAATCAAGAGTTTTAGCTAACAGTGTATCCATAGCTTCATTGACGTACATATTTCTAAATGTTGGATAGAATTTGTCCACGGCTCCGGCACCAAATGCTCCCTCAAATACACTCCTTTCTAGACCACCTGCTCCCCCTCCCACACGCGTATCGAGTGGCTCACCTAAGAATGTGCTACCATAAATCAAGTTATCTTTCATAATCTTGGAAACAGTTTTAGGATCAAGCCTATCCAACAGTCCTAGTATTCCACCCCCTGATTGTGGATCTAAAGAGTTTTTGGCGAAGGATAGCCCCATCAAACCAAGCATGCCTCCAATATCAGCGGGAAATGTATTGAACATACCTGTACCCATCAGCATTTCGGCTGTTCTTTTTTTACCTAGTGCTGCTGCCCAACTTAGGTCACCCTTTCTTCTAGGCTTGAGGAGCTTGACTCCCGGTAACATAGGTACGTTCTGCTCAATCAAAGAATCAAGCCATGTACCAAGATCCTCTATCCCCGTATATGGAGCATTAGCCATAGCATAATCTAAATTCTTATAGAATTGTTCTGCCCTCCAATCAGGATCATTTACGCTCTGTCTCCCCTGCCTATCAAGTGCGTTTCTAGCTCCGGCAGACGTCCTATTAGCCATAGGATCACCAGTACCTGTTCTAGGTCTCTCTGGGCCAGTGGACCCGTTTTGTCTATAGACAACACTAGTGTTACCGTTGTTTATAGAGGAAAGTGTTGAGGTTCCTATCTTATCGACAGCGCTTTTTCTTATAACAAATTCGCCCGGAGTTAGCATTGCTGGAACCGTATCAGTTCCTCTTGGCTGGAATACAGATCCGCCACTTGCAAACCCACGAATCAGTCCCCCTCTTGCGTTTCTGGCGGGTTGCAGATTTTCGAGAGCAGTGACCGCACCTTTAAGTTCAGTTACCATTGTGCTTAAATTTTCATTACTCTTCTTGGCCAATTGTCTAATTTCTTCTTGTTTAGCTATTTCTCTTTCTCTGATTAGAGCCTGCGCGTCTTGCTCTCTCTGACTTATGGCCTGAAGTTCAGCAATGAGCTGATCTTCTTTGTTTGTTCTCTCAAAGATAGCCTTAACCAATTCAGGAGGCGCGCCCTGTCTTCCGCCTGTCATTCTCCTAAAGTTCGTGTCTAGCTGTCTGACTTGCAGCTGCTTTTTAATCATCTCTCCGGTCATACCGGGAATAAGTTCAACGTCTTTGAATTGATCCAGTAAGTTTGCAACAGCGCCCCGCATCTTATCTGGAATAGCTTCTACATTTCCAGTCATCAGAACTCTTTGAAGTGCCATGAACGATTGATCAATTTGTCTTCGCCCATCATTAGTAGCAAAGGTGTAGTTCTCAATAGACTTCTGCATGGCATTACGTTTAGACTTTTCTTTATCTATTTCAGTCATAACTGCGGCGGCGAGATCTGCCTGATTCGCTAATAATTTCAGCGCCTGCTCAGCATTTGCCATTTCTTGATTGAGTAGCTTTTGTTTGTTTATCTGCTCTTGTTCTCCTCCTAAATCGCCCTTCGCCGCCTTACGACGGGCTTTCCGTACAGCGTCCGCCATCGCTTCTTCTAACATAGCAAAATGATCCCTTGCTCCAAAGTCAATATCGTCACCCCCCATGCCTACTTTCGCATTCCTTCCTTCAAAAAATGCGCCTCCGGGATTAAACCCGCGAAAAGCTCCTGCGGGAGCCATAGGAATATTTTGACCAAGTGCAGCCATAACTGCTAATCCTTGCTCTGCTATAGCATCCTCAATTGATAAGTCTATATCCATAGCATCTCTAAGTCGCGCATTGCCTCTTTTTATAACATCAACCATATCCATGTTTGCTTGACGGATAGTCTGAGCTTGTTTTCTAACCGCATCTCCAAACATTGCGATTGAATTAACTTGCGCTTGTTGAGTTTTAGCTAATTTTCCTGCGGCATCTATAACTTCATCAACATTATGGCCGAGTATATCCATAAGCTCAGAAATATCTGAAGCTTCAAATCCATCTTCAAATAAGTTCTTTAGAGCCTCTTTCGCTTCTGCTGTAAGACTGGACGCATCAACACCGAGCATGGCTACAGCCTCTTTCATTCTTTCAAAAGGCTCTAGATCCATCAGTTCGCCGGGATCTCCTATGATACCCTCAAAATTAGTTCGCATTGCCTCATTTTCTCTGAGCCTTCCAGCTGTAGCTCCAAACCCCATATCTGTTAAAGCAGATGCTCCTTCGACATTGAAACCATCTTTAAGTGTTGCTATAAGATCGCCAGATGTTACTTTTACATTTTGAATAGCTCCAGTAATCTGACCAAGGGCGGCTTTTGCTGCATCAGCAGCATGACCAAATTGAATGAATTGTACATTTACTTCCTGCAAAGCTTTGGCTCTAGCTCTTTCAGCTTGCGCGAGCTGGACTTCTAATATGGCTAACTTTCGTGCGGATTCAGCTCTTTTCTCTGCGGCATGCAACATCTCTTGGTCAGCATTTCTTCGAGCTTCCACAGTCTCTCTCGTTGCTTTTCTTGCAGCCTTTGCAGCTGCGTCTGCTTCCATGCCCGAAGCAATGGCTTCAGCAAAAAAGCCTCTATATAGTGTTGACTGTAGCAATTGTAGCTGTTTTTCGTATTCTGTTGAAACGTCTGCAAAGCCTTTGCCTTCTTCCATCGCGGTCTGTACCAGAGTTTGCAAATTGCTTCTAATAGTATCGGCCACCTGAAAAGCCACTTTGCCTTGCTCTGCAGTAACGTCGTTTAATTGCTGAAGCGCATGTTGATACTGTTCATTAGTATATACGCCAGTAGCGAGCCCATTCTCAAGCTCATCGTATGCGGCTCTAGCGCTTTTGGCAGCATTAGCATTAGAAATAAATTGCTCAGCAATTCTAGTTTGTTCTTTAATTAAAGCGTCGCCTTCTAGACCTTTTTCTGCAAGTATTCGAGTTTCCCTACTGAACTCGCCTATTGTTTTTGCTGCGGCTACAGTTGCGGTTGCTAATGCTTGAATCGTCTTACGAGTTGGTTCAGATTCGTTTCTTAATTTTTGCAGTTCTTCTGCAATCGCCATTTCCTGCTGACGCATACGATCCATTGCACCTTGAGCCGAACCGGCTCCAGTTCCAGCCCCCATAGCAGAAGTGAAGCCCGTAGCATTATCTCTGGCCTGATCACGCAGCTGCTGATCATTAATATTAAACGCACCCAACAAATTTTGCTGTTGCTCTCTCCTATCATCAAGAGCATTAATACCGCCCTCTCTTATCCTCATGATAAATTCGCTAAAGCTTTTTGCCATCTTCTTACGTTCCTGCTCAAGCTGAGCAGTGTAAGCCATGTGCGCCCCAACAGCCAGACCAATTGCACCACCAAGAATACCAAGAGCTGCAGGAGCGGCAGCAGCAGCTTTTTCCAACGCAGTATTAATAGATTTTCCCGTTGTATTCGCGTTAGTAGCAATAGTATTGGTTACAATAGAAGCAAAAAAGCCGCCAAGAGCTGATCCAGTCTGAGCACCTATCATAGCCATGATACCGCCGAGCATTACAAACTGCTGAACAAGCTGTTTAGTTTCATCAGCAAGATTTGTAAACTCAATAACCATAGGAGCCATAAACGCAGTCATCATTGCAGCATTTCCTACCGCCTGCAATCTACCGCCCTGATTCATACCAACAGGGCCGCCCTTATTAAACTTGGCAACACCAGTTTTGTTCATACTATTCAAATTAGAATAACCAATTGCCTGTGCAGAAGATTTGTTTATTACATACTCACCGGGAGTTAACATGGCGGGAACACTGTCCACCGAACCACCTTTGTTGTACTGCGCGAGTTGAACCATTCCTTGTCTAAGCGCAGATCTACCTGATCTGGCTATGTAGTTGTATAGTTTTTTAGGTATACCCTCTTGAGAAGCTGCTTGGTCTTTGCTTCTTTTGACTTCTGCTACCTGAGCATTAGATATCTGGGAATTAAACATTTTCTTAAGACGTTTTCTATTTCCTGCCATAGCGCTACGACCCAAATCAAATGATGCTCCACCACCAGTAGTCATGGCACCAGTTAACGCTCCTATAACGCCCTCATATAAAAAACCTTGAAAGGTTCGTGCCGCTGTATCGTCTGCCGCAGAAGTAGCCTTGGCTTTTTCTAAGTTATTTTCGTCCACATTAAGAGCAGGAGGAAGATCTAGCTGTCCACTGATTTTGGCAATTGCCGATTGAACCCCGTCACTTATTGCACTCCTTGAAACCTGATCCATTATTGTGCCAAATTCACTACTTTTAAGCATTCCAAGTTGAGGTGAAGATACTTTATAAGGCGTAGATGGAGGAAGTACGCTAAAATTATACATATGCGCCCTTGCTTGTTTTTCATCTCCTCCGAAATACTTATCAGCAATTAGCTTTCTTTCTTTTCCGGGTAGAACTATACCCCGCAATTTATCGGCTCTTTCGATACCATATGGTTTTGTAGGATTATATTGGCCGTCGTAACCCATAGGGTTCATACTTACCGCAGCTACTGTGTTAGGCATAGCCCTAAAGCCTAACGTCCCCGTAGGAGACATCCCAGCCAAAGCCCCTAGTTTACCTCTATTAAAGCCAGCAACTTTAGGCTGTTTTCCTCCAACAGTATACCCGTTCATCGCCGCTAATCTTTGAGCGCCAATACTGTTCACAGAAGATTTTTTAATGACAAACTCACCGGGTGTAAGCATGGCAGGAACTGTATCTCTATTACCTTGACCCGGAACAAAACCACCTTTATTGAATCCATGAATCTGACCGCCCTGATTTTTAC
>Ga0316202_10000287_pt1 | contig 64070 bp, 62 predicted proteins | sample 3monrhotite_MG_FD_204934 | JGI IMG/M metagenome (GOLD analysis project Ga0316202, IMG submission 204934) | Microbial mat bacterial communities from mineral coupon in-situ incubated in ocean water Damariscotta River, Maine, United States -... | ecosystem: Environmental > Aquatic > Marine >...
TAAAGATGCAATTGTAAAATATATTCAGAATCAAGGTAAAGATGAAAAATATTCAAAAATTCATCAAAGTCAGTTAAGTTTGGACTTATGAAGATACCTCGTACCCTCTGGGTCGAGGAGCTTCATTGAAAAGCATAACCCTTTAGATTTTTTATTCATTAATAGAGCTGGCTTTAATGGAATGATTAGATTCAATAAAAAAGGTGGACACAATGTACCTTTTTGCAAAAAACCAAATAGATTTGCTAAATCTTACGTTACTAAAATAGTAAATCAAGTAGATAATATACAAAAAATAGTTACAAGTGGTGATTACTCTTTCATAAATCAAGATTTCAAACAAACAATTTCAGTAGCAAATAAAAAAGATATTATATATTGCGACCCTCCTTATATAGATAAATACGTTGACTATTATAATGGCTGGAATGAAGATGATGAAAATAGTTTAAATAGCCTATTATCTAATTTTGATGGGAAGTTTATTTTATCTACTTGGCACAGTAATAAATATAGAGATAATGAGTACTTAAAAACTATTTGGAAAAAATTTAACCTATTAACTAAAGAACATTTTTATCATCTTGGCGGAAGTGAAAGTAATAGAAACTCTATGCTAGAAGCATTAATATTAAATCATGAAGCACCGTCTTGCATAAAAGAAAACATAATAACTAAGCAGAATTCATTGTTTGATGAACTTAAAAATGTACCAATTTCAAACAAGTCTCCAAAATCAACAAAACTCTACATTTAGTACTTAAAATTTTAAAAATATCATAATGACATACTAAAAAATTTGGTGTAAAAATACAAACACCCTACTAATACCTATATTACTGCACATATTACAAATTGCAATGTTTCTACTTTTCTTAATTATTTCATTTTGCAATAAATTTGGCTCTTTTAAAAACATTACAATATGTAATTTTAGGAAAAAGTATATAGATTACTATATAATTGCGCACTTTTAAAGGGGTGTGATATGATGAAACCAAAAGATGAGTTTACGCGTAGTATTGTAATTGATAAAATGATATGGGAAGATGGGATGAAGTATGCTCGTAGGCGTTACAAGATGAGTCTATCTAAAGTTATAGAGAAGTTACTAGAAGAGTGGGTATCAAAAGAGAAGAGAAAACCTCTTGACAATCCAAATCAACTAAAAATGCTAGATTAGTTATTTAGGCTATCAAATAGTTCTGTCATCTTCTTTTTACGCATTCTGCGTGCAAAGTCTGCCGCGCTATAGCCTTGTATGTCTTTTGCATTCATATCTGCACCATTATCTAATAAAATCTGTGCGACCTCACAACGACCATAACAAGCAGCTTCCATTAATGGTGTCATTTTACTCTCTCTACTTGTAGTGTTTACATCTGTGCCTTGTTCTATCATCTTTTGTGTAAGCTCTACATTAGAGAAGATAATTGCTTGATCAAATATAGATATACCTGACTCATCTTTAGAGAAGATGTCAGCGCCCTGCTCTATCAACAAATCGATTATTGTCTTATCGCAACGCTTTTGTATAGCAAGAGCAAGCACATTTTCGCCTTGTTCGTTGCAATCATTAACATTATTGCCCTCTTTTATCAATTTTTTAATCAATAAAATATTGTTCTGTTCAAGTGTCTCAATCCATTTTTGCATTTGGCATTGTACAAAAATATGTTAAACTAGCGCAAATTTTTTCAAGGGTATTAAATGAGTGAAGTAAAAACAGTAGAAGAATTCAAAAAACTAGTTGAAAATACACAAGCACAAAATGGTTATAAAAACCCTATAGCTTTTGGAATATGTCGCGTTGATCGTGGACAGTTAAATAGCGACAAAATTTTACAAGCTACTTACCCTATTATTAATTGGAATGAAAACTTTGGAAGTGCAGCTGTATTTGTAAATGCACTAAGTGAAGCTGGTGAAGAGTATGACGCATCTAAGAGCGAACTTGTATGTTGTGCTAATGAAGCATTTGTACGCGCATCATACAACGCATTTGCTCCTTACATTAATGAAGCGACTGGTGATGCGCACAAGAACGTACAAGTTATTAAAACAATGATGGCACAGATTGAGTCTGAATCATTTGATGAAAATAGCTTCAAAGTAGTTTTCATCTTTGAAGATGAAGCACTTGCATCAGTGGAAGCCGTCTACCTTAAACTTTACGCTCTTTCACAATCAAAAGTAGCTCTTAGAAGTGTTAATTTAAATGGTGCATTTGGCGCACTTAGTAACTGTGCATGGTCAAATGGTAAACCTATTGAGCTAGATTGGTTACGTGCAAATGATATAGAGTTAAAAATGTATGGTGAATATCCTCACATCGATTTTGTAGATAAATTCCCAAGACTTCTTCAGCATGTAATCCTAGCAGACAACACAAGAATCCTTGACACTTCAAAAGTACGTTTTGGTGCGCAACTTCACGCAGGAACTACTGTAATGCCAGGGGCTAGTTACATTAACTTTAACGCTGGAACTACTGGTGTTAGTATGGTTGAGGGTAGAATTTCTAGCTCTGCTATTGTTGGTGATGGTAGTGATGTTGGTGGTGGTGCTTCAATTCTTGGAGTTCTAAGTGGAACCAATGGTAACCCTATCTCAATTGGTAAAAATTCACTTCTTGGAGCAAACAGTGTTTGTGGGATTCCTTTGGGTGATGGTTGTATTATTGACGCGGGACTTTCAATTTTAGAGGGAACTAAAATATCAGTTCCAGCAACAGAGATTGAAAAAATTCAAGAAGTTAATGAAGGATTAGATTTAAGCGCAGATGCAACTTCTACTAAAGAGTATGACATCGTCGTAAAAGGACTTAAATTCTCTTCATTAAATGGTGTTCACTTTAGACAAAATAGTCAAACAGGTGCAATCACGGCCTATAGAAGTCAACGTGAAATTAAACTAAACGAGGACCTGCACTAAAACTTTCTTCTGAGCTAATTTTTTAGCTTAGAATGCTTATATTATAAACTTACCATACTCTGTATATAAATTGTTTAGGTTTTATAACTACAATAAAAATATGAAACGTTTAAATATAACTACAAGAGGTAAAGAATGCATCCATTGAGACTCTTACTAATAGAAGATGATCAACAGATGGCTGAGCTTTTATCTAAATTTTTAACAAACAATGGGAATCACGTAACACATCTTCCTAGACCATCTTTAGTACTTGCCTCCCTAGCAGTTAATACATTTGATATGATAATTTTAGACCTATCTCTTCCTGAAATGGATGGGCTAGAGTTATGTAAGAAAATACGAGAAGTTTCAGATGTACATATAATTATCTCATCAGCAAGAAGCGACCTAAATGACAAGCTAGATGGATTAAATAATGGCGCAGACGATTATCTACCAAAACCATATGATCCAAGAGAGCTATTAGCAAGAATAAAAACTGTAATGAAAAGATCATCTAGTACTTTAGCTGAGAACAATGGCATATTTAGAATAGACGAAGTATCTACACAGATATTTAAAAATGAAAAAGTTTTAGATCTTACACTAGCTGAGTTTGAAATACTAAAATTAATGATAAAAAATCCAAATAGAACAATATCACGTGCAGATATAGCAAACTCAATGCAATCACATAGGTTTGAAAGTGGAATTGAGAGTATTAATATTTTAATTGGTCGTTTACGCAAGAAAATTGGTTCTAATCCACTAGATCAATATATAGAGACTGTAAGAGGTATGGGGTATCGTTTTGTTGAGCATTAGAAATAACTCTATTATTGTATCAACTAAAATATTTAGTTTAATATCTGCTGTGCTACTCATAAGTACAACAGTCTTAACAATTTATGCAACTATTTATAGAGATAAGAACAATGAAGTGCATCGCGCTGTAATGCTTTACGATAAACTTTTTATGGAACATCCATCAAAAAAGGATTTTCAAAAATATTTAAAAAAACATACTTTAACACCTGTAACTGGTGAGACCATAGAAAATGTAAAAAAATTTGGTGAGCCGCTAATAGAAGATGAACTCTTAAGAAGAACTCTACAATCTGGAAAAATAAACATTTTTATCTATGATGGTCACTACTATTATGCATATGAAATGCATGATATGTACTACTACCGTTCAGACGAGCCGATGACACCATTTAAGTTATATATCTCTTTAGTTGCAGTACTTCTACTGTTGCTTTTTATAATGTTTTACAGGTACATGACTCAAGGGATAAAACCACTTGAAAAATTACACAAAAATATAAAAGATTTTTCATTAGGTAAAAAAGATATTGACACAAGAGTTGATGGTACCGATGAGGTAGCACAAGTTGCGAACTCTTTTCATGACGCTGTAAAGAAGATTGAAGCGTTAGAGAAGAGTCGCTCACTATTTATGAGAAATGTTATGCATGAACTAAAGACACCCATTACAAAGGGTAAGATAATGGCAGTTCTTCTTGACATTAGCACAAAAGATAAAGATCAGTTAAATGATCTGTTTGAGCAGATGCAATCACATTTAAATAATTTAGCACTAGTTGAGTCATTAACAGCAAAAAGTTTAGAGCTAGATCAAAAAAATTATGCTCTCATTGACCTTATAGAGCAAGCTATAGATATGCTAGATATAGATGAAAAATCTATAAATAGTTTCATTAAAGATGAAAAAATATATGTTGATTTTAATCTTTTCTCTTTTGCCATAAAGAATCTTATAGACAATGCTATGAAATATACGCAAACTATTCCAATTATTATTAAATATGAAAACAGGTGTTTGCGTGTAATAAACGAGGGAAAAGAGCTAAGTGGTGATTTTAACTCATATCTTAAAGCTTTTGCTAGAGATAGCACATATAATAGCATTGAGGGGATGGGGCTTGGTCTACATATTACAAATGAAATTGTACAGATACATGGGTACAAATTTGTTTATGAGTATAAAAATGGACTACACCACTTTTCAATATGCTTTTAATTTTATCTGTTTATGAAACGTTTATATAATATATAAATTAGGTATATGAATTTTATCTACAATTGTTCTTAGATATACACTAAGGATTAACAATGAAAAAAATCATAGCTTCAACAATAGCTTCAGTTGCTCTTATGAGCCAATCACTACTAGCTCAAGAGATAGATGTAAAAATACATAACAATACAAATGGTATATATTTTACTCCCCTACTAGTTTCAGCACATCCATCAACAACTTCAATTTTTTCACTAGGAAGCGTGGCTTCTACTAACCTTAAAGCGATGGCTGAGGGTGGAGATATTACTGGTCTATCAGCAGATTTAGCTACTGTAAATTCAAATAGTGTAGAAAATCCCGCAGGTGGTCTACTAGCACCTAGTACATCAACAACAACTTCAATCTCAACAGCTCTTGCAAATACTAACCTTACAATTACTGCTATGTTGTTGCCAACAAATGATGGTTTCGTTGCACTAAATAATTGGAAAATTCCAACTACTGCTGGTACATACACTATTGATATTAATGCATATGATGCAGGTACCGAAGCAAACAGCGAAAAAATTACCGATATTCCAGCTGATCCTAGTGCAAAAGCAGGAACTGGTGCAACAGGTGTATCTACCTTAATTGAAGGTTTTGTACATATTCACCGTGGAAATATTGGCGACAGTGACGTAGCTGGTGGTAAGAGTGATTTTGATGTAAGTAGCCATAGATGGTTAAACCCAATTGCTACAATTACAGTAACGGTTAAGTAAAATGCTTAAAAATTTACTTTTTGGTAGTGCATTTCTAGCTGTGAGCTTTTCCTTAACTGGTTGCGGTGGAAGCTCTAGTAGTAATCAAGCACAATACTCATTGAAAATCAAAAATATAACTGCTGCTCAACCAATGTCACCTTTAGCAGTAGTTGTACATAATAGTAGCTACAATCTCTTTACAGTTGGAAGTAATGCAAGTGTTGAGCTTGAAAAATTAGCTGAGAGTGGAGATAATAGTTTAGTGATAAATACTGTTAATACAAATATAGAGCAGACAAAATCTAGCTCAGCACTCTTAACACCTAGCAGTGTTCAAGATATTAATATAACATCAAATTCTAAGTATATTTCACTAGCTACTATGCTTGTAAATACAAATGACGCATTTGCTGGCTTAAATTCTTACGATATAAGTGCTATAGGGGTAGGAAAAAGTGTAGAGATTAATCTTATTGCATATGACGCTGGTACAGAAAACAATAGTGAAACAGCTCAAAGCATACCAGGGCTTGGCGGAGAAGGATATAACAGTAGTAGAGATGATACAAATAGTTTAATTCGTGCTCATTCAGGTGTTATAACTGCAGATGATGGATTGAATACATCTGGATTAACTTCTATACATAAGTTTGAAAATCCAGTAGCAACAGTTACAATTAGTAGAATTAATTAAAAAGTTGTGCATGAACATTTTTTGTTCATGTATAACTATCTGATCTCTTTTAATTTCAAACTAAGTACAAGCCCAGAAAATAGTAAAACAACACTTAGTGAATAAATCAATGTATAACTATCTAAATAGTTAAGTATAACTCCACCTAAAATTGGAAAAAATAATCCAATAGAAGTTATATTTGTTTGAAGTGCTGTATAGATTGGACGTTTCTCTTCTGCTGCAATTTCAATTACTAGGTTCATTGAGCTTATGCTTATACCATCAAGCCCTACTCCAAATAGAAAAAATATGATGGCGTATGCGTATGGGCTATTTGCAAAAATGGCTACTATAAATGCTAGCATCATAAACATTAAACTTAAGGAGAGCATTTTTTCGTAGTTATATATTTTTCTCCAAAGAAGAGAACTTCCTATAATGCTTCCAACCATTTGAACCATAATAAACCCACCAAGTAGCCAACCAGTTAGTTCAATTGAGCTATTAGCGTGTAAAATTACAAATGGCATAGAAAGGTAGTAGCTATAACTTAAAAGTATGACCACAATTTGTTTCTGCAACCTTTTGTCCTCTTTTAACATTACAATAGAATTTTTTATAAACAGCTTGAAGTTTTTCTCTTTTTTGAGAGTTTTCTCTTTTTCTGGTTCATCAATTGTTGCAAATGTTAAAAATCCTATGGCCATAATAAAACTACTTAAGATAAATAAGTAGGCATAACTCATAGGTGTTTCAAAATTAGAAAGTACATAACCAGCCACACCACCGCTAGCAATTGAGGCAATTGCACCAGCAATATTGCGGTTTGCCATTGTTTTACCACGGTATCTTGTTGAGAAGAGTTTTGCCTGAAGCTCTTTAAAGTAGATTGTTCCAAAACCTGCTGAAAAAGAGAAAAAGAAGAGCCCAAAACCTATAAAAAGAAGAGTTAAAAACTTGTTACTATCCCCGATAAAATAGATACTAAGACCAATTAAGAGCCAACTGAGCCATCTAAAGAAAAAGACCCTATTTAAATATGGAATAACTCTTTTATATGCTTGTGCATGAAACGCTGCATAGAGCTGTATTGTTATCTGTCCGCTACGAAGAAGAGATACAAAAATACCAACAACCACAACATTATCGCTAAAGTGCGAAATCATTAATGGTAAAATTGTTGATGGTTCTGCTATTGTTATTGCAAGTGAGAGAAAAAAAGCATGAGCAACATTTTTATAATTATTTTTTGGATTGTCTATTTTATACAACTGTTTCAACTTTCTGATTAAATATATATTATATCTGCAACTATAGCAATAAAGCATTTAAATAGTAAGAAATGTAAATTTTATTTTTAAAGTTTAAAAAGTAAATATATAGTAAGATATGAGTACTTTTAGGAGGCTTTCATGAATATATCAACAAATATAGCATCAATGCAAGCGCACTCTGCTTATGCAAACCAGAATGCAAACAATATAGCAAATGTTAATAGCAATGGTTATGTTCCCTCAAATACGAACATTACAGAGCAAAATAGCTCACCACGTGCTAGTTTTTCAAAAGCTGACAACAGTGGAAGTGTGCGCAGCCAAACTGACTTGACAAAAGAGATAACTAACCAAGTTTTAATTACTAATGGTTTTGATGCAAATGCAAATGCAATTAAAACACAAAATCAAATGCTAGGCACTGTTTTAGATATGCAAGCGTAAAATCCACCTCTTAGTAGCCTAAAATACTCATGCTACTAAGCTTTCTAATTAAAGAGCTCTCATCTACAAAACCTTTAACCTCTTTTCCAGGGTTTAGTGTAGTAATTACTGTTTTACCAACAATTTTTCTACCCTCACTCTCTTCAATCTCTGTTTTAATACCCCACATATTTTGAAGAACCATAGCTTTTCCATCATGTTCACCAAGGTATAAAACTATATGACCCTTTCTATAAAGAAGCGTTCTAAACGGAACGCCCTCTTCTAAAATAAGTCTCTCTTTTTCACAATCTTTTAATCCACTAATGTTAATAACACGACCCTCTTTTGCCTGCGCACCAGAATTTCTAGGAAGCCATATACCAAATGGCGTAAAAAAGTCATGCATTGTTGCAGAGCAATCTCTATCTTCAAACATACCGCCCCATCCATAAGATGTTTTAAGCAGGTCATTTAAAACTTGAGAAGTTACAATTGTCTGCATCTCATTTACCTGCATAGAGGCAATTTCTAGAGGTATATTAATTGAATCTACTATAGCTTCAGCATTAGTATCTCTTTTTAAAATATAAACATCAAAATTTTGTTCAGAATCTTTTTTTATAGGTAAAATCATACCAATTCGTCCACGAAATAAAAATTGTCCACTGTTATCATATAATGGTTGTTTATCTGAAACTATACTAATATGCTCACTATTCATAAAAATATTCTTTTGCTTATCTGTAATAAATGCCACTTCACGATAACGTAACCATCCAGTCGCCGTTGCGGTAATTACGTGAACCCAAGCCCTATCTTTAGAGTAATGAGTAATAAAAAGTGGTTCCATTGGATTTACACTGGAGTTTTGCAGATAATCAAATGGAAAACCTTCTCCTGCTTCTTTAAAACTCCTAAAAAGAGGACGGTGAGTTGGAAAAGCTCGTAAGTCTGAGTAATACATAGAAACTGCAAGACGGTTAAGTGTTGCATAATTTTCAAAGTTAGCATTTGTCTTTACATCTTTAAACCACTGCTCATCATTAAGACGAAGGTTTGAACCATAACTATCTCCCTTCGTATAAATATTCCAAGCCCACATGGCACCATTTTTACTAACAGAAGGTTCACTCAATGTCCAAGGTAGGTAATAACGCTCATTGAAATTAGTAAAGTTTGATGCTTGTGAAGTAAAGTTTTTTAGATATGGTTCTATGTATTGAGGATATTTTCTAACATCTTCAATCTCTGTCTCTTCTGCTGTATTTACAGTAACTGGAACAGTGTTAACTTTAGATACACATCCAGAGATTAAAAATAAAAACAATATAGATATATACAAACGCATTAGTCAACTCTCCCAAAACGTCCTATAACTTGACCAATAACAGTAAGTTCATTTCTATCTATAGTTTGAGGTGGATACTCTTTATTATCTGAAATAATATCTACCATACCATCAAGTCGTTCAATTATACGCTTTACAAAAAGACCATGTTCAGTTGAAATAGTAAATATTCCACCACGAGATAAATTTGTACGATTTCTGTTTATAAAAATAATATCACCATAACCAAAGGTCGGCTCCATAGAATCACCGCTCACGTTAATAGCTTCAATATGTTTGAGTTCACTTTTACCGCCAATGTGAGTTAACATTCCCTCATCAATTGGCAACTCTTCAAAGCTCTCATCTTCAGAATATCCACCACCACCAGCAGAAGCATTAACATTGTTAAAATATCTAACCATAAAGTAGCGGTTTGTACTCTCTATTAAACTTTCAGGACTTTGATCAAACATTAACCAGTTAATAGCAATACCTCGTTTTGCACAAAATTCTAACAGTTCATTGTATGGAATTTTATTTCTATTTTTCATAGTTGCAAAATTCATCTGTGTAATTCCCAATAAAGTAGCAATATCTTTATCAAAAATCTTTTTACCATTATAATCTTCACTCACAACATCTTTGAGAGTTTCTAATATATCTGCAAATGTTTTCATAGTTTAAAGCCTAATATGTCAATTTGAAAAGTATTATATCAAAAAACATACCATTTTGCAATTTATATATAAATCAAATCAATAATTTTTTATTAAGAAATTTGTGATAAAATAATTTTAACTAAAAAGGTGTTTTATCATGAAAAATATTTCTAATGATTATGAACTTGATGAGATAATTACCAATATAGCAGCTGGGGTATCTGCAAAAACTGGCGAAGAGTTCTTTTCAATGCTTGTACAAAAACTTTCTGAACTTTTTCAATTGAACTATGCGTTCATAGGAATTTTAGACGAAAATAAAAAAAGTATAACTACCTTAAGGTTTTATGCAGATGGTAAGATAAAAGAGAATATACACTATAACTTGACCGGTACTCCATGTGAGCAGGTTATTGGTAATGAAACATGTCTATACACTAGTGGTATTCAAAAAACTTTCCCTAAAGACAAAATACTAATTGATTGGAATATTGAGAGTTACATTGGAACACCAATATTTGATAAACATGAAAATCCTATAGGAATTTTAGCAGGATTGAGTAAAGTTGAATTTGACAATAGCGATAGAATGATTAAAATTCTTGAAATATTTGCATCTCGTGCATCTGCTGAAATGGAACGTATTAATACATACAAAGAATTAGAACTGACAATTGAACAGCTACTAGCTGCACAAAAACATTTGGTTGATTCAGAAAAAATGGTATCTATTGGCTCCTTAGTTGCAGGTTTTACTCATGAAATTAATACTCCTATTGGTTTAGGAGTAACAGGTTCAAGCTATCTTGCAGAGGAAACGATTAATATACAAAAATTATTAAATAATGAAGAACTTACAAGAGAAGATTTAGAAAAATTTTTAGAAAGAACTAATACCTTATCAAATTCAATGTTAATTAACCTAACAAAAGCAGTTGATTTAATACGCTCTTTTAAACAAATTTCTGTAGATCAACATTTATGCAATAAACGTGAATTTAATCTGTATACATATATAGAGAGTGTAATTTTAAGTATGAGTAGTAGTATTAAGTCTAAAAAAATTGAAATTGTAAACAATAGTGATAGATCAATTAACATTTATGATAACCCAGGGGTATACTCTCAAATATTTACAAATCTAATTAATAATTCAATTCTACATGGTATTGATGGCCAAAACATAGTTAAAATTAACATAGAGGCCTATTATGATGGTGATAAAACAATCATTACATATAACGATAATGGAAAAGGGATTGAAGAATCAATACTACCAAATATTTTTGATCAATTCTATACAACAAAAAAAGATGAAGGTGGCAGTGGATTAGGTCTTCATATTATAAAAAAACTTATCTCTAAAGATTTAAAAGGTGATATCTATTGTGAAAGTAATCCCGACATTGGAACTACATTCACAATTACTATTCCAAATAGTAAAAAGTAGAGCTATTTTTTATGTCCACCACTACCACTACGGGCAATTAAAGTATCCATATGCTCACCACCGATAGTGTAAGCTTCACCAAAACCAAATGTAGCCTCACCTGATTGTACATCTAACTCATAAAGATTAAAATCTGTCATCTTCTTTAACATAACAACAGTAGAGGTATCAAACTTATTTTCAAACAAAGAGAGTACCTCTTCAAAACGACTACTTCCTCGCTCTATCTTTTTTGATATACATTGTAAAGAGATACGTTTTCTTGCAAAAATATTTTCAGTTTTACTCTCATCTTCTGTAAAGAATAGAGAAGCATTAGGATTAGCTTGAATATTTTTTGCATGTGTTGCAATATCTGATATATAAATATAAAAATGGTTCTCATCATAAATATACGGGGCATACGATGAAAACGGATGATTACTAGAATCAATAGTACCGATAATAGCAGTTTGAATGTTAGAAATAAATTTCTTCATAATTATTCTCTTTCATAATTAATTTTCTAGCATTCTATCCTAAATACTATCTACAAACTTAACAATATCATCAAAGTCACGTCTATTTTTTATATTAGGCTCACTAACTCTATAACCAAATGCTATTACAAGAGACACCTCATACTTACTACTATCTATATTAAATAAATCAATAATTTTATCAGCTTCAAATCCACCAATTGGACAAGAATCAATACCCAAAATAGCAGCAGCATTCATTAAATTCATAGAAGCTAAATAACACTGTTTGTCTGCATACGCCGAAATCCCTTCTTTACTTAGAGATGATGTATAATCTGTATAAGATTTTTTTCCTATATCTTCAAAAAACTCATCTCCATCACGACGAAGTAAAGATTCAACATACCCATCTTCTATATACAAATCTTTTCTTGCAAGAATAACTATTACTGCAGATGCTGAGCCTACTTGAGACTGTGAAAATGATGCTTTCTGAATATTATTTTTTGCATCTTTTGAAATAGCAACTAAAAACTCCCAAGGCTCTATGCCAAATGAAGATGGACTTAAGCATCCAGCCTCTAAAATATATGTTAAATCTTCGTTACTAATTACGATATTTTCTTTAAAAGTTCTCGTAGCATGTCTAAACTTTAACATTTTCATATATTTATTTTTAATATTCATAATCGTTCCTTTTTTCAATTAATCCAATTTGTTCTGCTTCTGATTGATTTTTAAAAATAGCCATAGCACTTTTCATTTTTGAAAAGCCTAATTTTTCATAAAACAACTCTTTTCCTGGCATAGAATAAAGTAATATTTTTTTATGTTCTTTTGAAGCTAATACTAATTGTTTAACAATATTTTTACCTAAACTAAGACCTTGGTAATCTGGATGAATAGCAACATCACATATGTATGAACAATCGATTCCATCAGATAATGCTCTTCCAGCACCTATTAAATTTTCATCTGTATATATAAAATATTTATATTTACTATTTAAATAAACTATTTCTAAATCATGAGAAGACTTGTTTCCAAGATTAGCAATTTTATATAGATGAGATAATTCATCCCAATTGATATTGTTAATATTATCCACGTACTCAAAAGTATAAACTTTTTTCTTTTTCATTATAGTTCCTATAAAGTTATTAAAGCGACACCAGACAACATTAATGTTAATCCAATTAGCTTCTTGTATGTAAATACCTCTATTGGTAAGTCAAACCATCCAAAATAACCAGAAACCATAACAAAAATCATTTGACCACTTAATCCAAATGTAAACATTTTTGCTATTCCAATTTTTGGAATTATGTAATAGTATAAACTTATACCAGCAACGCTAAAAAACCTCCAATTAACCATAAATAGAAAGGAATATCATATAGTTCTTCTTTGCTTGGTAATTTGTTTGAATTATTTAGCACGTACAATAATGCAAAAAATGTGCTTACTAAATAGGCGATAAAAGATGCAAGAAAAGGATTTCTAAGCAATACACCAAGCTGAGAATTAAAACCACCTTGCACTGCTAAAAACATACCTGCTGTAAAGGCAAAAAAGTATAATGACATTCCATACATTTTAGAATCATACTTAAAATGAAGTAGTCTGTCATTTACATATGTTGATTTTACTTTAATTTTTTTCTTATTCTACTAAGCTGAGTAGGGGTAATTCCTAAATGAGCGGCTATATGATGCTGATTAACTCGTTTTTCTATATTTGGATGTTTTTTTAAATAAGTTTGGTATCTCTTAGTGGCATCTTCTAAAACTAAAGATATTTCATACTTTTCTTTTTCTATAATCCAATTTTTCTCAAGATATGCAATATAAAAATCTTTTAAATCATTGTTTTTAACTATAAGTTCTTTGTATTGTATGTATGGAATTGATATTAAAGTTGTATTTTCTAATGCCTCAATAGAAAAATCTGATGGAGTACCTAAAATTAATGAAACTTTTGAACCAGAGAATTCATTTTCAAGAAAAATATTTTTATTATAAACATTTCCATTTTCATCTAAAATATATGTTCTCAAAAGACCTTTACAGATAAAATAAATATCTTTAGAAAAATCACCAAAATGAAGTAAAGTATCGCCTTTTTTAATATTTTTAATTTTACACATATTTTGTAATTTTACTAATGATTCACTTGAGACATATGAATATGACAATATTACCTTACTTAATGACAAAAAGCATTCTTCTTGAACTAAATTCATATTAAATCTTTTTTAACTAATTGTTTAAATGAAAGTGAGTATATCAAAATTTATAGCATTATCAAATTTGTATAACTGTATAATCTTAAATGTTAGAAATCATATATCAAGATGAAAACCTTATAGCTATAAATAAACCATCAAACTTGCTTGTTCATAAATCTTTGATAGATAGACGGGAAACTCGCTTTGCTGTTCAGATTCTACGTAATCAAATTAATCAATATGTCTACCCGCTACACAGGTTAGATAAACCAACTTCTGGTGTTCTACTTTTTGCATTAAATAAAGAGATGGCAAAAAGTATGTCTAACATCATTCAAGCAAGAGATACACAAAAAGAATATATAGCAATTGTGCGTGGAGTAACTAATGAAAAAGATGAAATTAATTATGCCCTAAAAGAGGTTTTAGACAAAATGACAGATTCTAAAGCCAAGCAAGATAAAGAAGCTCAAAAAGCGATTACAGAGTATGAACGCTTAGAGACAATTGAACTACCCTTTAAAGTTGGAAAACATGAGACATCTAGATACTCACTTGTAAAGTTAAATCCAAAAACTGGACGAAAGCATCAACTCCGTCGTCATATGAAACATATTTTCCATCCAATTGTTGGAGATACAACTCACGGAGATTTACGACATACAAAGTTTTTTAGAAATCAATTTGATTGCAATAGATTACTACTACATGCTTCTAAACTAAGTTTTAAGCACCCTATTTCTAATCAAGAAATTAATATTAATGCTGGGTTTGATAATATATTTAAAGTATTGTTTGAAAAATTTAACTGGGAAATACCGAAATAAAAGCTAAGATTCAAACATTTTAACAAGAATATTTGACACCTCATTCGATTTTTGTTTATTAGCTACACCTAATTTTTTAATTAATCTTGTTTTATCAACTGTTCTTATTTGATCCAATAAAATTAATCCATCTTTATTTTTAAATTTTATTTTAGGTCTAAAAACAAAGTCAAAACCTTTACTTGTCATTGGGGCAACAATAACAGTTTTCAAAATATTCATCTCATTAGGAGATATAATAATACAAGGTCTAGTTTTTTGAATTTCTGAACCTACAGTTGGATTTAGTTTTACTAAATAAATATCATACCTTTGAATATCAGCTACCACTCATAATCTTCTAAATCATTGTCATTTAAAAGGTCTTCTAAATATCCATCATCTTCAAGTCCAATATTTTTTGATATAACTTGTTCAATATTTTTTTTCCAAGATTCTCTTTTTGTGTTATTTACAGGTTTAATAAGTAACCCATTATCTAAAACTTCAAGTTCAAGATTTACATTTTCAAGATGAGCTTGTTCTATTAAAGGTTTTGGGATTCTAATGCCTTGTGAGTTACCTATTTTTGTAAGTGTTGTCATAGTCTGCTCCTTTAGGTAATTATATTGTAATTACTTTATGAAGTCAATTGATTAAAAGTAAAAGAAGATGTTTAAAAGAGTATTAAATCACCGCAAAAAGCGGTAATTTTTAGTTAAACATAGAAAGAAGAACACCAGCAGCTACGGCTGAACCGATAACTCCTGCAACATTTGGTCCCATTGCGTGCATAAGAAGCATATTTGAAGAATCAGACTTCATACCCTCTTTATTTGATACACGTGCAGCCATTGGAACAGCTGATACACCAGCCGATCCAATTAATGGGTTAATTTTGTGAGTACTAAATTTATTCATAGCTTTAGCCATCAATACACCAGCTGCAGTTCCAATAGAAAATGCAATTAGTCCTAGTATTAAAATACCCATTGTCTCAGCTACCAAAAATTTCTCAGCAGCTAGTTTTGAACCAACTGAAAGACCCAAAAAAATTGTAATAATATTAATTAGAGCATTTTGTAAAGTATCTGAAAGACGTTCTACAACACCAGATTCTTTTAAGAAGTTTCCAAACATCAATGCACCAATAAGTGGAGTTGCATCTGGTAAAACAACAATGGCAAGCACAAGAACTGTTATTGGAAAAACAATCTTTTCACGTTTACTCACATGACGCAATTGTTCCATCTTAATTTTACGCTCATCTTCAGTCGTTAATGCTCTCATTATCGGTGGCTGAATGATTGGAACAAGCGCCATATATGAGTACGCGGCAACAGCAATAGCACCAAGTAAATCAGGAGCAAGTCTAGTAGCAATAAAAATTGCTGTAGGACCATCTGCTCCACCAATGATTCCAATAGCAGAAGCATCTTTAAGACTAAAGTTAAATATATCTGAATACTGTGAAAGTGCTAATGCACCTATCAATGTTACAAATATCCCAAATTGAGCGGCTCCTCCAAGAAGAGCAGTTTTAGGGTTTGAAAGAAGTGGTCCAAAGTCTGTCATTGCCCCAACACCCATAAAAATCAAAATCGGAAATAACCCAGTCTCTAATCCTGCGCTATACAAAACTCCAATAAACCCATCTGGTCCAGCGATTCCAGCTATTGGAATGTTAGCAAGTAGTCCACCAAACCCAATAGGAATAAGAAGTAGTGGTTCAAATCCCTTAGCAATGGCTAAGTAAAATAGCAAAATCGCCACCATAATCATAATAATACGTCCAACACTTTGATTAAAAGTGCTTATCTCTTCACCATGACTACCTTTTAATGTAGGATCAGTATTTAGAAATGCATAAAATCCAGTAGAACGTAAAAAGCCACCAATCATTTCACTAAGAGGTTTAGATACATACTTTTTTTCCACACTAACAGCTGGAGCATCATGAGCGGTACTTGCATATGTTGATGGTACAAAAAGCACCATCATTGTAAAAAATAATTTAATAAATAATTTCTGCATTAATAACCTTACATTCGTGCTAACAGTTGGCCATTTTCAATCGTTTGACCTTGTGTAACTTCAATTGAAGAAATTGTTCCAGCTTGTGGAGCTTTAATTTCAATTTCCATTTTCATAGCTTCTAAAATAATTACCGTCTCATCAGCTTCAACATTTTGACCAGGAGTTGCTAAAATCTTAAATACAGATCCTGGAAGAGAAGCAGTAATATTAACACCAGTTCCAGCTCCACCACCAGCAGCAGGTGCGCCTGCAGCTTGAGTTGCAGAAGGAGCACTGTTACTTACTTGAATATCCATGCCAGAGCCTTCTGCAACTGAAACATTGTAGTTTCTACCATCAACATTTACAGTATAGCTCTCAGGTGCACCATCAGATTTAGGAGCGGCAGCTGCTTTTTCAACCTCCATCTGTGAAATCTTACGAACCATTACTTTAGCTTCGCCTTTTAAGAATGTAATACCTTTTTCTTTACATGACGCTGCAATGAAAATATTTTCATCATTTACTTCAAGACTTTCATCTTCAAGCATTTTTTGAGCAAATGCTAAACTTTTACTCTCATCTCTATCAGCAATATCTATAGGGTTTTCTGTTGTTGGTTCAAGTTCTAATTGTTCAGAAGCTAATTTTACAATTTCAGCATCAGGTGCAACTGGAGTCTTTCCAAAATAACCAAGAACCATACGTCCATAACCATCAGCAATTTTTTTCCAATCACCAAACATTACATTATTAAATGCTTGCTGGAAATAAAATTGTGAAACAGGTGTAACAGATGTACCATAACCACCACGCTCAACAACTTCGCGCATCGCTTTAATTACATCTGGAAACTTATCTAGAATGTTATTATCACGCATCATTTGTGTATTTGCAGTTAGTGCACCACCTGGCATTGGAGAGAATGGAATAAGTGAAGATACTTGAGTAGCTTCAGGTGGAATGAAATAGTCACTTAAACAATCTTTTAATACCTCTTGAGATTTAAGCATTTTCTCTAAATCTAGTCCAAGATCAAAATTACTACCTTTCGTAGCATGTAACATTGTTAAAATATCTGGTTGTGATGTACCACCAGAAACTGGAGACTGTGCCAAATCAATACCATCAGCACCAGCTTCAAGTGCAGCTAAATACGCTGCAACACTTACACCAGCTGTTTCATGAGTATGAAGACGAATGTGTGTATCTTCAGGAAGAAGACGACGAGCCATTTTAATTGTCTCAAATACTTTTTGTGGATTAGCTGTACCACTCGCATCTTTAAATGCTACAGAATTAAAAGGAATCTCTGCATCTAAAATATTACGAAGAACTTTTTCATAAAATGGTCCATCGTGAGCACCTTCACATCCTGGTGGTAAATCCATCATTGTTACAACAACTTCATGGTTTAGTCCAGCTTCAACAATTGCGCGACCACTAAAGTCAAGATTTTGAACATCATTAAGCGCGTCAAAGTTACGAATCGTACTTACACCATGTTTTTTGAACATTTCTGCATGAAGCTTAACTACATCACGTGAACCAGTGTCAAGACCTACATAGTTAATACCACGAGCAAGTGTCTGCAAGTTAATGTCAGGACCAACCGTTTTTCTAAAACGATCCATCATATCAAATGCATTTTCATTTAAGTAGAAGAAAAGAGTCTGGAAACGTGCTCCACCACCCATTTCAAAGTGGCGCACTCCTGCCTCAACTGTGGCTTCAACCGCTGGGAAGAAGTCATCCATAAGTACGCGTCCGCCAAATACTGACTGAAACCCGTCTCTAAATGTTGTATCCATTACATCTATAAGCTTTTTTGCCATTAAATTACCCTATTCTTAATTTCGTTTTTTATACATTTGAATTGCTGCAGAAATTGCTGCTACTAAACCTTTATCGTTCATTGGAGATGAACTAGGTGCTACAGGAACAACCTTTTCAGGAAAATACTTGCCAATGATGTAAGCCTGAAATTTCAGAACTATAATCATAATTATAAGAAACAGAAAAACTGTTCCCATGCCGATAATCATAAACTTGACGCCTTCTGCGACTAGATCAATCTCCATTAGTACCTCGTAAGTTAGAGAATTTAAGTTCCCATTTTATCTGTTCAATTCTGAAAATATCATTTAAATTCAAAAAGAGTTGTTTATTTGAAGAAGTCGTGTAAAATCGAAATAATATTAATTAATATGGATGCTATTAATTAAGATTTTTTTTGGCATAATTCGTACAATTTTCGTATTAAGGTATAAATAATGGATATAAGTAAGATAAGCTATGGTGAAAATCCAGAGAAAGTAAAAGCGATTATAGAAATTCCTTTTGGCTCAAACATTAAATATGAAATTGAAAAAGAGAGTGGAGCGGTTGTAGTTGATCGTGTTATGCATTCAGCTATGTACTACCCTGCAAACTATGGTTTTGTATCTAACACTCTATCAAATGATGGCGATCCAGCTGATATTTTAGTACTTAATGAGTACCCTCTTCAAGCTGGTGCGGTAATTAATTGTCGCTTGATTGGTGTTCTTATTATGGAAGATGAGAGCGGAATGGATGAAAAGCTTTTAGCAGTTCCAGTTAGTAAAGTTGATCCTACTTTTGATGAAATTAAAACAATTGATGATGTTAGTAAAGCAACACTAGCAAAAATTAAAAACTTTTTTGAAACTTACAAGATGCTAGAGCCTAATAAATGGGTTAAAGTTAAAGAGTTTCAAGGAAAAGAAGAGGCTACAAAACTTCTTGATGAAGCTATAGAAGCAGCTAAATAGTCAAACATAAAATAGCGTCACTTGGCGCTATTTTACTCATACATATCTTTTTTCAGATCTATTCTAAAAACTATTTAAGTAATTTTATAAAACAACGTGCTTTTGTCTCTATTTCGTTAATCATTTCATGACTTTTGTCAGAATGCTCCAAAGACCAATATTTGTCAAGATTCCACTCAAGGACTCTATTGCTACCTGATCCTTTTTGTGTAATAAAACCCCAAAACCACAAATCATCCCATATTGCAATTGATTTGTCTGTTGAACATTTATTCAGTTTTTTATTAATAGATAAGAAACTATTTTTTTTAAATTTTAAATAATTAAAAATATTTATTATTACTCTATCTACTGGTAAATATAATTTATCATTAATAATATTCTTTGGAGTATCATCCCATATTTGCAAAGAATTATCATATGAGCCATTGTGTACATTAAAAACTACTTTTGTAAAAAGAGCAGATGTTTTATCACCCCATCCCTTACAACTTTTAAGCCCTATATAAAGGTTTTCATAGTTTGCATTCTCAGTATTCTTATTTAAAAACTTAACAAATGTTTCAAATGTATCCAACTTATCAATATTCTCATATATACATTTAAAGAAATTAGATGTATTATTAATTTTTGGTTGACTTTGTGAATTAAGAATATTATAAAGAAGAGATATAACTTTTTTTCTTTTAGTATTTTGGTATGAATATATTGAATAATATTCTCTTTGTTGAAATATTCTATTGTATGATTGATTTTCTTCCAAAAAATTATATATTTTTTCAAGTTTTAGACATTCATTATCAGTCATCACGCCACTTCCAACTTCATCTCTTTAATCTTATCTACAACAGCGTCATTTACTCTTAACCCTGATTCTATCAATATATTTTGCAGTGTTGAAGTGATACATAATTTTAGTTCACGTTTACCTGGGTAAGATTGTGCAAGATGAAAAATCTCTTCTAAAATTGAAGTATCACGATCTAATGCAATCTGTATTGTGAGTGGAAGTTGTGGTTTCTCTTCAACTTTTGCTTTTACCTTTTGCTTATTTACATCTTTTAACTTTAAAATCTTTTTTGCATTAATTCTCGTAAACTGGTCATCTTTTCTAATTTGAATACTAAAAGCTATAGGCTCTTTAAGCTCTCCTAGAAGTTTCTTTTTTTGTAAATCTTCAAGCATATCTGAAAATACCATGAATTCAACGTTACCATGGTAATCCATCAGTGTTATGATTCCAAATTTATTACCTTTTTTACTTGTCTTTGAAACTATGCCACCCTCTTCTTCAACTTTTCCAACAATTATTGCTGTAGAGCCGTCTGCTAAAGAGTCTATATCACTAGAGAGTGTATAGTTAAGCTCATCTAGTTCTTCTCTAAAGCTATCTAAAGGGTGACCTGATACATAGATTCCTAGAGACTCTTTTTCAAGTTCTAAAAGGCGTGTTAAATCATACTCAGGAAGTTCATCTATTTTTATATCAATTGATGTTAGTTCATCACTATCACCAAAAAGAGAATTTTCAGCCATCTGTTTTGCACGTTTTGATTCTTGTGCGGTTGACACGATTGTTTCAACTTGCTCTAAAATTGCTCTGCGTGAATAACCAAAACTTTCAAATGAACCAGCTTTTGTAAGTGATTCTAGAACTCTTTTGTTCATCTTTTGAGAATCAATTCTATTTACAAAATCTTTTACATCTTCAAATTTACCATTCTCACGCTCAATCATCATCGCTTCAAGTGCAGCTGAGCCTACACCTTTAATTGCTCCAAGTCCAAAGAGAATAACATCTTTTCCATCACGTTCAATCGCAGAAAACTCTAAAAGAGAGTTGTTAATATCAGGTGGAAGCAAATCAATCTTCATACGTTTTGCTTCATCAATGTATTTAACAATTTTATCAGTATTATCTTTTTCACTAGTTAATAGTGCTGCCATAAACTCTTGTGGATAGTAGGTTTTTAACCAAGCTGTTTGAAAAGTAACCATAGCGTATGCTGCTGAATGTGATTTATTAAAGCCATAACCTGCAAACTTTTCAATTAAATCAAAAAGTTTTGAAGCTTTATCGTAATCATAACCCTGTTTTTTTGCACCTTCACTAAATTCAGCATTATAGGTTGCCATATCTTTTTTCTTACCCATAGCACGACGAATAATGTCAGAATAACCAAGAGAGAATCCACCAATAGTCTGAACAATCTGCATAACTTGCTCTTGATAGACAATAACTCCATATGTTGGCTTTAAAATAGATTCCATCTCATCAAATGTGTATGTAATTGCTTGACGACCATGTTTACGCTCAATGAAGTCATCAAGCATACCTGATTCCATTGGACCTGGGCGGTAGAGTGCTAAGACGGCGATTAAATCTTCAAATGTTGTAGGCTTTAAACGTTTATTAAGATCTTGCATACCAGAAGATTCGATCTGAAACATTCCAACTGTATTTCCTGATTGTATAACTTCATAAACTTTAGGATCATTCTCATCAATACTGTGCCAATCAATTACTTTGTTATAGCGATTCTTAATAAGTTTTATAGCCTTGTGAATTACATCAAGAGTTTTAAGTCCTAAGAAGTCAAACTTAATTAAATCAACATCTTCTAAAAAGTTAAGCGAATACTGAGTTACAAAAGTTGTCTCACCAGATGGTTTATAAATTGGTGTTTTATTCCAAAGTTCATCATTACTAATTACTACACCAGCCGCGTGCATCCCAGCATTTCGCTTTAATCCCTCTAATGAGAGTGCATAGTCCCATACTCTTTTTGCCGTTACATCAGTTTTAGTAAGCTCTTTAATTTTTGGCTCTTTTTGAAAAGCGCCCGGCTTAAAACCTTCACTACCCTCTTCTCCTTTACCATTGAGTGTAATTCCTAACTCATCTGGAATAAGCTTAGCCATCGCATCAGCTTGCGCATAAGGCATATCTAAAACCCTAGCAACATCACGAATAACTCCTTTTGCAAGTAGTGAGCCAAAAGTTATAACTTGTGCAACATGGTTACGCCCATACTTTTCTACAACATAATCAATAATTTCACCACGTCTCTCTTGCATAAAGTCCATATCAATGTCTGGCATACTAATACGTTCAGGGTTTAGGAATCTCTCAAATAGTAAATCATACTTCATAGGGTCAATATCTGTAATCTCTAATGAGTATGCAACTAAAGATCCAGCAGCTGAGCCTCGTCCAGGCCCTACAGCAATGTCTTTCTTTTTAGCTTCTCTTACAAAGTCCCAAACAATTAACATATAACCTGGAAACTTCATGTCATTAATAATTTTCATCTCAACATCAAGACGGTCGCGATAAATTTGATGTTTTTCCTCTGGAACATGTTTTAAACGTTCATCAAGTCCCAACTTACAACGGTATATAAAATATTCATCATCACTATTACACTCTACTCCATCAAGTTGTGAATACTCTTTCATAAATTTAAAGTTTGGTGGAGTTGGCGTATCTACAATTGGGACAAACTCTTCGCATTTATTTACAATCTCTTGAGTGTTTTCTAGTGCTTCAGGGATGTCAGCATACAAAAGTGCCATCTCTTGTGGGCTTTTTATAAAAAATTCATGCACAGAGTGACGCATTCTATTTGGATCATCATAGAGTTTATTCATTCCAATACACATAAATGCCTCATGAGCATCAGCATCTTTTGCATAAGTGTAGTGAGTATCATTTGTTGCAATAATCTTTACACCAGTCTCTTGAGAAATTTTCAAAACTTGCTCATCAATGTAAAGCTGGTCACCTATTCCATGTCTCATAAGTTCTAGATAAAAATCATCACCAAAAACCTCTTGGTACTCTTGTGCAACACTTTTTGCAGCATCATAGCCCTTTGCACCATTTTTTACATTTCTAGGATTCTGTAAGTTAAGGTGCCAGTTAACCTCACCTTGCAAACATGCAGATGAGCAGATGATTCCCTCACTATGCTCAAAAAGCATTTTTTTATTCATTCTAGGGAAATAGTAAAAACCATTAATATAACTTTGCGAGGATAGATACATTAAGTTTTTATAGCCAACATAATTCTTAGCATATAAACAGACATGAAAACGCTGTTTTGTAGATTTGTCATCTATATCATCGCCATTATGAACATAACCCTCCATACCAATAATTGGCTTTACCCCTGCACCTTTCATTGTCTTATAAAAGTCAATTGCCCCAAACATATTTCCATGATCTGTCATAGCAACAGATTCCATACCAAGCTCTTTAACACGCTTTGAAAGAACAGCGATTTTATTTGCACCATCAAGCAAAGAGTACTCAGTGTGTAGATGTAAATGGGTAAATTTAGGAGCGTCACTCATACAAATCCTTTTAAGCTATAGTCGCAATTTTCTGCCCAAAACGTACATTTTCATGCGCTTGTACATCTATCTTTAGCATATCTTTTTCTGAAATTACAATAACTGTTGAGCCCATCATAAAGTAACCAAGTTCGTCACCCTTTTTGATGTTTAAATCTTCATAATCATAAACTGTAGGTTGTGTTACATCTGCATTTGTATGTAAATTGGGTTGAGCATTTATCACAATCTGACCAACATTAAGTGCACCTACCATTACAAGGTAAAACAGTTTACCATCTGTACTATGACACTGTAATACAACTCTTTCGTTTTCAATAAAAAGATTTTTTTTATTTTTAAGAGCTGGTTTATTTACAGGATATAGCTTTCCAGGGATGTGTACAATACGAGAAATTTTCATATCAAGTGGTGCATGATAACGGTGATAATCTTTTGGAGAGAGATAAAGATTAATATACTCTCCATTTTCAACTTTTTTGATGTTTGAAAACTCTATTTCATCGCCCAAAAATTCACCAACGTGATAACTCATACCTTTTATCTGCATAGATTCATACTCTTGTAACTTTCCACACTCCATAACAAGTGAATCACAAGGTGATATAAAAGCTTTATCATCATTTTCTATATCTCTAGTAGACTTTAGAGCACGAGTAAAGAGTTTATTAAGACTTATGTAGCTCTTTGCCTTATCAAACTCATTCATATCTAAACCCATTAGTTTGACATATGAACTATTTACAATTCCCTGAAAATTTTTATTAAACTCTTTTTTTGCAAACTTACCAAAATATTCAGATATTTTATTAGTAAAATGTTTTCTCATACTACTTGTTTTTAATAGATTCAGCCCATGAAATCATAGTCTTTGTAGCTACTGGTAATGGTGCTTCTGCAAAAGTAATAACAAAACCATTTTTAGTTTCACTAATACCAATCGAACGAGGTTTTAATGCCATCATATATGGGCTTGGAATCTTTGGACCAAAACAGAAAATAAGATTTTTAGCAGCTAATATGTCAGGAGATACTTCACCATTTTCCAACGCTGAAGTGTGAGCAAAATGGTCAAACTCTGCAATATATGCTACACTTGGGTTCTCATCGATTTTAACTTTAAGATAACCAATAATTTCATCAACACTAACTAATGTTGTCTCACTCTTTGCAATCTCTTCAACAAATACCGGACAAGACTGCTGTAAAATCATCTCTTTCATGTAAAACTCCTAATTAAATTTAAAGATATTATAACATTGATTACTTAGAACTAATTTACTCATTCAATTATCACAAATTGTTGTAAAAGTATTACAAAGTACCAGTTTTAGCACTTTTCTTAGGGTATAATAACTTGAACTTAAACTAAGCTAATGGAAAAAATTTGAATAAACACTTTACTGAACAAATAGTTATATTTTTAAGTGTATCTAAATGGATAATAATATCAACAATAGTTGGAATTATTATCGGAGCTACTGTAACATTTTTTCTTCAAACATTAGCCCTAGCAGAAGATAGTCGAGGTGGTGTACCCTTTCATTACTATTATTTACTACCATTAACCCTACCTCTTTCTATGTTGATTGTTAAAACATTTGCACCAACTGCTGAGGGACATGGTACAGAAAAAGTAATAGATGCTGTACACAAAAAAAATGGTGATATTGACGCTTCAGTTATTCCAGTTAAGCTTCTAGCTACAGTAATCACAATTTTTAGTGGTGGTTCAGTTGGTAAAGAAGGCCCTGGCGCACAAATAGGTGCTGGAACTGCATCAATAATTTCAAAACTCTTCAAATTCAATAATAATGATAGAAAAAAACTAGCAATTTGTGGAATAAGCGCAGGATTTGCAACTGTTTTTGGTACACCAATAGCTGGTGCAATATTTGGCGTAGAGGTATTAATTATAGGAGTAATCTTTTATGATGTTCTTCTTCCATCTTTTATAGCGGGATTTGCGGCATTTACAACTGCACAATTTTTAGGCGTTGATTATACATATTTTAATGTTAGGCTGTATCAAAGTGTAAATTTAGATTTAGTTTTAATTTTTCAAGTCATACTTGCTGGACTATTTTTTGGAATAATCTCAGATATTATGATTACAGGACTCTCTTGGACAGAAAAAATTATAAAAAGTATTCGCCTAAATCCATATTTAAAGGCCTTTTTAGGTGGTTTGATTATTATCATACTAGTTTCAATATTTGGTGAAAGATATTTAGGTTTAGGATTAGATACCATAAAAAATGCTCTAAACCCTGTATATTTATCTTCGGACCTTCCTTGGTATGAATTTTTAATGAAAATAGTTTTTACATCAATAACTCTAGGCAGTGGTGGTAGTGGTGGAATTATTACACCTGTCTTTTATGTTGGAGCTACAAGTGGACATCTATTTGGAACTATCATGGATGGACACCTCTCTCTTTTTGCAGCATTAGGTTTTGCTAGCGTATTAGCAGGTGTTACAAATGCACCAATAGCTGCGACTATTATGTCAGTTGAACTATTTGGAATAGAGATAGCACATTATGTAGCAATTAGCTCAGTAATTAGCTTTCTTATAACTGGACACAGAAGTATCTTTCCATCTCAAATTTTAGCTATGAAAAAAGCAGGAAGTTTAAATATAAAATTTGGAGATAATATAGAAAATGTCAAAGTAGGATTAGACGACCAAAAAATGTCACGTTTAATCAAAATGTTTCAAAAAAAGCAAAAAAAAGACAAAGATATTAAAAAATTCTAGCTAAGTATTAACTCTCTTTAAGTGATTTATGTGCTAATTCTTCAAGTAAGACTGTAGCATAACAGCCTTTAGGCAAGTAAAAATGTAGTTCAAACCAATTCTCTTCAGATTTATATTCACCCTCAATCTCTTCGGGCCAAACCCAAGCATAACGACGATCACCATCACAAGGGACATCTTTAATATACTCATTTTCAACCTCTAATGCATCATTTTCAGCATTTCTGGTTTTTCTACCACTTAGAAGTCCTGTAATGCTTATATCTCTTTCTAAAAATCGTTTTGCATCATCATTTTCATTCTCACTTACAAACACTCTACCAACTGGGTAGTGGTTACAAACATCACCATTTAAAATTTTAAAAGGGTGTTCTTGAGCTTTTAATAAAGCTACTGCTTGCTCCTGCATATTTAGTGCTAGTGCTGCCTCAGATACTGAAAAACTTTCAACTATTCGGCTAATTTGAAGACGTTTACTTAACCAATTATTATATAAAAAACTCTGATAAGCATTTAGTAAAAAGCGTTTCTTTTTTTGATCGCGCATTTTAAGCTCGCCATTAGCAATTTTTTCACCTTGTAGATAATTATCACCATAGTTTCCAAAACGCTGGTAACCAAAAAAGTTTGGCATTCCATATTTTTTAATTTTCTTAAGAGCTTGGTCAATCTTTTTTGCATCAACAGGAGTTACACGCTTTAGACGTATAAAGAACTTATTGCCTTTTAAATGTCCTAGCTTTATCTTATTTTTATGATGAGTCATTTCAAGAATCTTAATATTCTCATGCTCAAACTTTTCTAATTTTTCTTTGAAATTTCTATGAATAGTGATGTATTGAACAGTTAACGCATTTTTATCTTTTAAACCAGCATATCCAATGTCACGTACCTTTACGCCAACATGTTCTGAAATAGCTTGTAGCATCTCCCATGTCGTTAAGTTCTTCTTTCTTATTTTAATAACTAAATGCTCACCTTCACCTGTAAATTCATACAATGGAATCTCTTCTACAACAAAATCACGTGGGCTTTGAGTAAAATTAAAATCTATTGATGAGTGTTGTAAAAAATAGTCTCTGTTCATTATTCTCTCTTTATTTAAAATGGTGTGCTTTACATTTGTGTTTAAACTTACCTCTAGTTGCAATGCCAATTACATTTAAAGGCATTCTATTGCGCTTTGCTTCATATTTTATTCTCTCTAAGTGTCGTGGTGCAAATGCTATTAGCATTTCATACTCTTCACCACTGCACGCTAAATTTTTATTTAATTTACTATATAGTTGAAAATCAAGACCGTTAATTTTTGACAGACGTCCCATCTCAGTGAGTAGGCCATCAGAAATATCCATACCAGCACTCAGGTATTTAGAAGTACTATAAATAAACTGTGAGCGAAGTTTAGGTTTTATAAAACGGGACTTGCTACTAACTTTAAATCCACGTAATAATTTTTTTAAATCTCTTTGTGAACGTCCTAAATCACCAGTATATGCTATTAAATCACCATCTTTTATACCATGCCTTAATAGAGCATTTTTAGTACTTGAAACTATTGTTATAGAAATATCTAACTTAATATTAGATATTGTATCCCCACCTATTATCTCAATACCAAATTCATTAGCAGCCTCTAAAAAACCAGAGTGGAGTTCAAAAATCTCTAAACGACTCATAGATGAGGGAACTGCGATACTAAGAAGCGCATATTTGGGAACGGCGTTCATGGCAATTGCATCTGAAATATTTACTATCATTGACTTATAAGCAATTTGAGATGGGGTCATCCAACTACGCTTAAAGTGTACATTTTCAAAAAAAGCATCTTGAGAGTAGATTAAACCGCCCTTTTGACAACCATCATCACCAATACAACTACTTGTATTTGAAAATAGAGAAATAATATAATCTTCAGTATTCAAAAACTAATCATTATAAAGTTAACCTACTACCCTATTGCCACCAGCATTAAGTGCATTATACTGCATCATATCAGCAGTATCAATCATATCCTCTAATGTATTGTCATGTGTTATTGAGTACCCAATAGAGGTGGTTAGATCTACAAAATTTTCACCATCTAAGTCAACAAAACAGCCTTTTACTTTTGAACGAATACGTTCTAAAATTGCGGATATGTTATCTTCAACAATATCTTGAATTAAAAGCACAAATACACCATCACCGAAATGTGAAACAACATCTCTATACTCTGTACTACTGGTTAAAATCTCAGAAAATACAACAATAGCCTTTTCGCCATATTTATTTCCATACTTTTTTATAATACTTTCTAACTGATCAATACCCAATACTGCTAACGCAAAAGACTTTCCATCATGATTTGCAATTTCAAAATACTCATTTGCATACTCAACAAAATACTGCTTACTATAAACACCAGTTAAAAAATCTCTTTTTGCATGATTTGTAAGTGTTTGAACATTCTCCAATGCCTCTATTGAATTATTTAATCTACAAGAGAACTCTTCTGTGTTAAATGGCTTTTTAATAAAATCATTTGCTCCACGCTTTAAAAACAGAGCAATCTCCTCTTCACTGTTTTTCGAAGAGAGCATAAAAATAGATAGGTCATTTTTCGAATATTTTTTACGAACCTCTTGAGTTAATTCAAGACCATCCATAACTGGCATATGATAATCTGTCAATATAACTTTAATATCTGGATTCTCTTCTAATGTATTTATAGCCTCTTCACCATGCGCACAGACATATACGTGAAAGAAAAGATTATGTAACATCTTGCTCATCTGTTTGCGAAAAACCATTGAATCATCAACTATCATAACTTTGTGTTTTCGGTTTTTACTAAGACGATTTATTGTACTTATTACATATAAAATATCCTCAACGCCACCTTTATTTACATAATCAATAATATTTTTGCTAAGGATTTCTTTTCGTAATAGTTTGTCAGTATTTGATGTTAGTACTATTGAGGGTTGTTCGATGCTGAGCATAAAATCAATAACTTCACCATTTTGAGCATCAGGTAGGTTAACGTCTAAAATAGCTAAAAAGTATTTACTAGCTCTTGTAAATAGTTTTGCTTCTTGCATGTTATATGCAATATCTACTTGGAACTCTGTACCAGAAGTTATCTTTTTACTCATAAGATTTGCAAGAGACTTATTGTCTTCTACAATTAATATTTTTTCCATAATAGACCTTCTTGAAGTTTGCCCGCTAAAAAGCGGGCTTTGAAGTTTTTAATCTAGTTTGTAGTCTTGAATTAAGTTAAAGTTCAAGTATTTATAAATCTCATCTTCTTTTCCAGCAATTTTAGCAGGAACAATATCTTGATATTCAGTAGCTGTTGGAATACGTCCAAGTTTAGAACACACTGCAGCAAGCTCAGCAGATCCAAGATAAACTTGAGCACCTTTACCTAAACGGTTGTCGAAGTTACGAGTTGATGTTGAGAAAACAATTGCATCATCTGCGACTCTTGCTTGGTTACCCATACATAATGAACATCCTGGAATCTCTGTACGTGCACCTGCTGCACCAAATAGTGAGTAGTAACCCTCTTCAGTAAGTTGTGTCTCATCCATTCTTGTTGGTGGAACAACCCATAAACGAACTGGAACTTGACCCTCACCTCTTAGAACTTCACCTAGAGCGCGGTAATGACCAATATTTGTCATACATGAACCAACAAATACTTCATCAATGTTAGTTGGACGATCTGATGCTAGAACTTCTGAAATTGTAGCAACATCATCTGGATCATTAGGACAAGCAACGATTGGCTCAGTGATTTCATCTAGATTAATTTCAAGAACTGCAGCGTATTCAGCGTCAGCATCACGCTCCATTAAAGTAGGATTTGCAAGCCAATCTTTAAATTTATCTACACGTCTCTGAATTGTACGTGCATCTTCATAACCTGATTTAATCATCTGCTCTAAAAGAACAACATTTGATTTTACATACTCAATTACAGGCTCTTTATTCAGATGAACCGTACATGCAGCAGCAGAACGTTCAGCTGAAGCATCTGAAAGCTCAAATGCTTGCTCAGCTTTAAGATCTGGTAGACCTTCAATCTCTAAAATACGTCCAGCAAAAATATTCTTTTTACCTTTTTTCTCAACTGTTAGAAGACCATCTTTAATAGCTTTATGTGGAATAGCATTAACTAAATCTCTTAGTGTAATACCAGGTTGCATTTTTCCTGAGAATTTAACAAGAACTGATTCAGGCATTGTAAGAGGCATAGACCCAGTAACACCAGCAAATGCAACGATTCCAGATCCACCAGGAAAAGAAATTCCTAGAGGAAAACGAGTATGGCTATCTGCACCAGTTCCAACAGTATCAGGAAGAACCATTCTATTTAACCATGAGTGAATTACACCATCACCTGGGCGAAGTGCAACACCACTTCTATTTGAAATAAAATCAGGAAGTGTGTGGTGCATTTTAATATCTGTTGGTTTTGGATACGCCGCAGTATGACAAAATGATTGAAGAACGAAATCAGCATTAAAGCCAAGTGCTGCGAGTTCTTTAATCTCATCACGAGTCATAGGACCAGTTGTATCTTGAGAACCAACTGTTAAAGTTTCAGGTTCTACATACATACCAGGACGAACACCAGCCATACCTGAAGCACGACCTACCATTTTTTGTGCTAAAGTATAACCTTTACCACTGTCTGAAGGTTGCTCAGCACGTAAGAAAATCTCTTCATCACCCAAACTAAGAGTAGTTCTAGCTTTTCTAGTTAAACCACGACCAATAATTAATGGAATACGACCACCAGCACGTACTTCATCAGTGATAGTGTTAGGGTTTAATTTAAATGTAGCAATTGTTTCGCCATTTTTAACAGCTTTTCCTTCATATGGAAAAATATCAACAACATCACCAGTTTCCATATTTGTAACATCAAGCTCTAATGGTAACGCACCTGAATCTTCACTTGTTGCAAAGAAAATTGGAGCGATAATTCCACCAAGAACAACACCACCAGTACGTTTATTAGGAACTCCAGGAATATCTTCACCCATGTGCCATTGAACAGAGTTAATTCCAGATTTTCTAGAACTTCCCGTTCCAACAACGTCACCCACGTATGCGATTGGGTTACCTTTAGTTTTAAGCTCTTTAATAACACCCATTGGATCGTCCATCTTTGCAACTAACATTGAGTTTGCATGAAGTGGAATATCTGAACGTGTGAAAGCCTCTGATGCTGGAGATAAATCATCTGTATTTGTCTCACCAGGAACTTTAAAAACTGTAATAGTAATTTTTTCTGCAAGTTCAGGCTTAGAAGTAAACCATTCAGCATTTGCCCATGATGTTACAACTTCAGTAGCAGCAGCATTTCCAGATTTATGTAAATCTACAACATCATTGAATGCATCATAAACAAGCAAAGTGTGTTTTAATGCTTCAACAGCAGCTTTTACAGCTCCCGCATCACTTAAACTAAGTGCATCAACTAAAGGTTTTACATTGTAACCACCAAGCATAGTTCCAAGTATTTCAACAGCTTTTACAACAGTGATAGAATCTACTTTTGTATTACCTTGTGCAACATCATTTAAAAATGCAGCCTTAACAAAAGCAGCATCATCAACACCTGGACTAACACGATTAAATAATAGAGCTAAAAGCTCATCAGTATTGCCCTCTGTACTTTTAATCATTTCTACAACAGTTTCAGTTTGTTGAGCATCAAGTGGAAGTGGTGGAACGCCTAGAGCGTCACGTTCAGCAACATGTTTTTTGTAATCTTCAATAAAAGCCATTTAAGTCTCCGTAGATGTAAAATTTGTGCGATTATACCCAACTTTACTCTTTATCTAGCCTTTATTGTTACTAAAAGTTACATATGTGTTTTATGTATGTGTAAAATTGTAACGTTTATCAATAAGTATCTAAACTAATATCTCCCTATTACCTTTTGTATTTGGTGCAGATAGGACACCTTTTTTCTCTAATTGTTCAACTATTCTCGCTGCTCTGTTGTAACCTATTTGTAAACGACGCTGAAGGTAGCTAATTGATGTTTTCTTGTCACTCAACACAATAGATTTAGCATTTTCATACATCTCATCTAGGTCTGCTTCACTAATTACAGTTGAAGAACCACTTTCACCATCTTCAGAAACATCTAAAAAGCTATTATCATATTGAGGAGGACGTTGCTTTTTTATGTACTCTACTATAGTTTCAATCTCCTCTTCAGAACTCCAAGGCGCGTGAAGACGCACAAGGCCACTCATTCCAGGAGGAGTAAATAGCATATCTCCACGTCCTAGTAGTGATTCTGCACCCATTGAATCTAAAATTACTTTTGAATCAATTTTCTGCCCTACTTTGTAACTAACACGAGACGGTAAATTTGCTTTAATTAGCCCAGTTACAACATCAACACTTGGTCTTTGTGTTGCTACTATTAGGTGAATACCACTAGCTCTAGCCATTTGGGCAAGTCTTGCAATTGAGTACTCAACATCTTTTCCACTTGTCATCATTAAATCTGCAAGCTCATCAATAATCACTACTATAAAAGGAAGTGGCTCACCACCAATTTTTTTCATTTTTTCATTGTAGTTATCAATGTTCTTTGTTCTTGATTCACTTAAAAGTACGTAACGGCGTTCCATTTCATAAACCATATTATTAAGTGCAGTAATTGCCTGAGCAGCTTTTGTAATTACAGGAGTTAATAGGTGGGGAATATCATTATATATTGAAAACTCTAACATCTTTGGATCTATCATAAGCAGACGCAGTTGGTCTGGTGAATTTCTATAAAGAAGACTTAATATCATAGAGTTAATTCCAACACTTTTACCACTACCTGTTGTTCCTGCAATAAGTAAGTGTGGTAACTTCTTAAGGTCCGTTATAAAAGGTTTACCAACAATATCTTTACCCATAACAATGGTTAATGGTGATGCTGCCTCTTGAAAAAGTTTACTCTCTAACACTTCACGCAGATATATTGTATCAACTTTATCATTTGGAATTTCAATTCCTACGACATCTTTTCCAGGAATTGGAGCTTGAATTCTAATAGTTTTTGCACGAAGTGCCATCGCTAGATCATCTGAAAGATTTAAAATTTTCGAAACTTTTACATGAGCAGCTGGTTTAAACTCAAAGGTACTAACAACTGGACCTGTGTATGTTCTAATAACATCACCATCAATTTTAAACTGTGCAAGTTTTTCAATCAGCTCCTCTATTTTGTCATCAATTGCTGCTTCATTAATTTCTGTACTTTTTTTAGATGGTTTTGCTAAAAACTCAAGTTTTGGCAAAGAAAAGTTTTTAGGTTTTTCTTGCTCACCTTTGTCTATCTGCTCTAAAAACTGTTTATTCTCTTCAAGCTCTTCAACAATAGTTGCATGTGGTTTTTCATCTAAATCAACTACCTTTTCCTCTATCTTCTTTATCTCTTTATCTACAACTACTTCAGCCTCTTTAGATGGTTCGATTAAGTCCATCTGTGATTGAGAGCCTTTTTCTTGCTTAATCTCTATCTCTTGTACTACCTCTTTTTCTACTATTAGTTCTTGATTAATCTCAATTTCATTAGTAGCTGTATTAACATCTACACTACTTTGCTCTTTTTCTACTTTCACACTTTTTTTAATAACTTGTTTTTTAGGCGCAGGCTCGTATTTTATTGTTACATCTTTTTTCTCTTTTGGTTTTAATTTTGAGAATAAATCTTTTAAATTCATATCAATTAATATGATACCTCCCAAAGCATTCATCATTGCCCAAAATATCCAAACACCAGCAACTCCAACAAAAGGAGAGATAAAAGAGACAAAACCAGACGCCAGTGATCCGCTAAGTATTCCTTTAACTAATAGAGTCTGTAAAATAAGAAGCATAAAAAACAGAAGTACTATAGAGAGTGAAATCTCTGCATGACGAATTGTAAATTTTTCTGTTTTATAAAGTAAGTAAAGAGCAACCAATAAAAGAGGTGTATAAACAAAACTTAAATAACCAAAATTATTTTGATTAAATTGTGAAAAAGCATGTCCATAACTACCTACAATTGAAGATTCAAACATAAAAGTTGAATATGCTAAAAAAACTATAATACCAGCCGTTAATATAAAAAATATATCTCTAAAAATGGAAGTTCCTTTTAAAAAAATAGAATTTTATCGTAAATAATTTACTAAGGAGAGACTATTTACTCTTGAAACCGTAGAAAGCAGTGCTTGATAATTCAAATCTAGTTGCTTAATACGAACAGCAGCATCTGCTATATCTGTATCTAATACCTCTGAACGAATTGATTGAGTATTTACCATTAACACCTCATGACGCTCAATAGAGTTTTGTAAAGAGTTTGTCTGCGAACCATTTTTTGTATGTTTATTTTCAAAATGTGTTAAAACATCATCAATTAGTGATATAGAATTTTGAACACCAAGAGCTCTAGGATCCCCAGCTGCTCCATCGGCACGAATACGCCCAAGCCTAGCTGACTCAATCATCCTATTTAAATCTGAGAAAACTGATGTTTTAGCATCTGTTATTGTGATAGCATCATTTGTATTAAATGTTAAAGCGCTTCCCTCAGAACCACCAACCGGAAATGAGTTAGTTGTACTATCGAACATTGACATCTGAATTTTTGTAATTGCAGTTGTTTTATCTCTTACAACAATTTGTGAAGCATGATTAAATTTTACTTCAACGCTTTTTTCAGATAATGCTATAGCATCTTTATAAGCTAAAACAGATGCTGGGTCTGCTGCTGGAATTGGTGCTACTGGAATAGCCGGTGCTACTAGTAATGCAGATGGAACCAAACCACCCGTATTATCTGAAACTACCATTGATGTAATGTCAAATATCTGTTTATATGTAATATTGTCCGCTGGAGTGGCTTGCCCATTTGCATCTAATATGTCATATTGTGTCCCATTTACAGTAAAACTTGAACCAAATTTATTAAGATTAACACTTACATCATAAGCTTTTCCATTAATATCTTCGCCTTCAAGCTTCATAACCGATGTTTTTGTTGCACTAGCAATTGTTGTTATGCTGGCTATTTCTCTGATAGTCGTACTCTCTGTTGCAAATTTATTGTCACTACGAACAATTTGAGAAGAGTTCCCAGTTACTGTTGAACCATTTTTTTCAAAAAAGTTTCTATCAAACGTAAGTGAAGAATTTGGTGAAAAGATTTTAACAGGAGCACCACCAAGACTACCCTCAAATGTCATAGATACAGAGGTTTTTTTTGTTGCAAGTGCTCCAGCAGAACGATCTGCTATCTCAATTTTTCCGCTTGAAATATCTGCTGTTATTCCCGGTCCAAATGCATTCTCTATAGCTGTTGTATAATCTTTCATATTTGTAGCCGCATCTACTGCAAAATTTACATTTACAGCCGCACCTGTTGTATCAGTACCGCTTAAAATAATTGAATCAAGTGCATTATCACCCATAATATTAAAAAGAGTGGTCTCAGCAGTCGCACGATTACCATCATTTCCTATAAAAGTTGAATTAAGTGATAATTCAGTTTTATTATATTGATTTAGAGCGCTATCAATTTTAGAGAGTGTCTTTACAGGTTCATATTGACTTACATTAAAATCAATTGTCTCAATTCCACCATGCGCAAGCTGATCAATATCTGTAACTAATGTATCTGCTGCTACCATGCTAAATTGAATCTGTGAGCTTCCCTTGGAAAGATCTACAACTTCAATTTGTCCAGAAGGGTTTAAACTAACTTCTACAACCTTTGAGGCATTTGTATTCCCAAAAGCATCACCTATTTGACCTAAAAGGTCAGAGATATTTGTAGCACTATTTAGTGTTAGTGTAGTCTTAAATGATGTACCGCTACTTCTTCTACCTTGTAAATAAAAATGCGTATCCCCATTGTTACTCGCATTAAAATCATCATCACCTACCATTTCTCTTATGGTATCTGTATCTTTTAAATATACCTCTCTGTTAGCAGTAATATGAGAACCCTTAACCATAATGTCAGAGTGTAGCGCTGTTTGATTAAGCATACGTACATTTGTAGTAACTTTACGTCTACGATTATTATCATCACCCAAAAATAGCTCTTGTCCGCTAATATTATATGCTTGCTTTACACCTGAACCAAAAAATGCATTTAAGCTTTGATTATTACCTTGATATTCACCATTAGCATCAATTGGGCGAACTCTAAGTGCAGAACCAGCAAATAGATATTTACCATTAACTGAAGTATTAGAAAGATTAATTAAGTTGTCTTTGATTGTTTCTAACTCTTTTGCCAAAGCCTCTCGACTCGAATCAGATTGAATATCACTAGCAGATTGAATTAGTTTGACTTTAAACTGCTCTAAGTTTTTTGTCATTTGCGTTAGAGTATCATCAGAATTTAAACTAAAAAGTTTTGCGTTCTCACTTGTTTTTTTAACTTGTGTAAGCGCTGTCAATTCATTGTCTAGACGCATAGTATCTGCAAAAATTGAACTATCTTCATGTCCATACTGAATCTGTTTGCCTGATGCTATCTGTTTGTTTACCCGAAGGAGTTCTTGATTAATACCATCTTTGTCAAAACTCATGTTCTTATAATAAGCTGATTGAGTAACGCGCATGAAAGCCTCCTTGGTTTATTGAATATATAAAAGCAATTTTAATACCAAAAATTTTTAAACCATAAAAAAACTATAATTATTGTTTATTATACTGTTAAAAAACATCGACATTATGCATAATTACTTAATGATTACCACAATTACTTGCTTTATGTTAAAAAAAACTGTAACATTTCACAATAAAATGACTTAAAGGGATATATTAATATGAAAAAAGCTGAATTTATTCAAGAAGCTTCTAGTAAAGCTGGTCTATCAAAAAAAGACACTGAAGCGGCATTGGACGCTTTTTTGGAGACAATTACTGAATCATTAACAGACCGTAAAACAGTTAGCTTCATTGGTTTTGGTACATTTAGCACTGCTGAACGTGCAGCACGTACTGCAAAAGTTCCTGGTACTGATAGAGTTGTAGATGTGCCTGCAACAACAGCTGTAAAATTCAAAGTTGGTAAAAAACTAAAAGAAGCTGTAGCTTCATAATCGCCTAAAAGCCCTTAAAGGGCTACTTTTAGCGCTACTTAAGTCAAAAAAATGTACCATTCGCCATCACAAATATAGGCGCCGGGATGGTGAAACTGGTAGACACGCTAGATTCAAAATCTGGTGGGAGTAATCCCGTGCCGGTTCGATTCCGGCTCTCGGTACCACTGTATTTATGGGCTCTCCATAAATAATTAATCTAAAAATAACTTTTTTCAATTTCCTATAGGGTACGGTCTAGGGTACGGTTCTAGCGAAACACAAACATTAATAAATTTATAAACTATACAAAATAATTCAGCATCTAAAAAATCAATAATGCTCTATATACAGTAGTTTTTTAAAAAATTTACTATATTGGAACTACATGTAATAACGTATTACACCATAACATTAAAAATATTTTTTTAAAAACTCAGGCAAAAAATTCATAAATCGACTATAGTACCCATATGTAAATTATTCAACGGGGTACCAGTTACTATTTAACTCCCAATGCTCAAACTCTTTGAGCGTGGAAACCTCTTGGTTTCCCGTTGAGCGATTTACATAACAGGATAGTAACTGGTACCTACTATTTTAAATTAACTCAATTCTTACTATTGTTAATAATATTGATAGGCGTATCATTAAGCGTCTGGTGAAGTAAATATTCTGGTTGAAAGCTATCATAGTTAACATTTGATTTTAACGCAGTACTCAAATATTGAAAAAACAGTAGAAGTTAATGCAGTTGCGGCTGGTTCTCACATGGAAACAAAAAGAGAAATCGATCACACGCGATTTAGTGGCGCTGTGACAGATACTATGCACTCTGTACCTTCCCATACCTAAAAGACCTAAATCCAAACTCTGACCCTTGGACAAGGAACAGATAGTACAGCACAACCGACTATCGTAATGGTATGCTCTTGTTGAGCGTGAAAAAGATATAGAGGCAGTTTGACCGACCAAGTCGAAACGATGGCAGTATAACATTTTTTATAATTTTTAACAAAATGTAAAATCAAGAGCGGTGAAGTCTGCCCAATTTTTTGGGTTACTCTAAGCCCTAACCTCTATTTTCACTCCCATCTCACTCTGGCAATTTGAAAATTTACAGTCCATGCATAATTAGGTTATCATTAAATTATTATATCATTTGCTATAATCATATCATGATTATAGAATATATGATAAAAACTGGATATATAGATCATTTAATTGATAATGCTACAAAAGCTAAATTCTCAAAACCTATAAGAGAGTTTATTTTTGAAGATCTAGAACAGCTAAATGACATTGATAAAGCTATTTATATAATTGAAGAAATAAATGCTAATAAAGAAAAAACATTTAATGATTTTTTAGCTTATAAGGATTCAAAAAAAAGGAACTGTCCAAAAGCAAATAACCCGTCAAATATATTGTATGTAGGTTCTTCTACAACAAATGTTAAAGGAAGAATAAAACAGCATATAGAAGAAGCACCTATAAGAACATATGCCTTACATTTTAAACATTGGTTTAAGGGTAAATATAAAATTACGATTTTAGTTTATGATGAACCAAATGAAGTTCTTCAAATTATAGAAGACAATATAGCTAACAACTTGAAACCAGCCTTCGGAAAAATGGGTGGAAATAATAAATAATGCAATCGAATGATAAAATTACAGTATGAAAAAAGTATCAAACCAAGAATTAGCTGATTACATTGATAAAAGCATCAATACTATCAACGGTTGGCAAGCAAGACAGCCAAATCTACTCGAAATTGCTCGTATAGGTCTTTACTGTAAAAATAATGGTTTAGATTTAGAGAAAATTGACAAGTTAATTGAAGTTCAAAAACTTTTGTCTAATACAAAAAAAAATCAAAATGATTAAAAAAATTATTTGTGGAGGATAACATGACTTTAGAAAATTTGGACATTATTAATACGAACTATTATAAGAATTTTATAGAGAGTAAAAACGATTATAAAAAAATTAATATTAAAACCTCTCAACAGGAGATCGATACATTTTTATTTGACCAGAATATGAAAAATATAGAGTTGCCTGACGTAGATGAGTTAGAATCAGATATAAACTATATTTTTCATACTTTTGAGTTTAAAGAAAAAACTGGACTATGTACCTATCTTAACAGAATTGGATCAAAGTCTTTTATTTTGTCATCAAGACTTGATTTTGGTTATATAACAGTTGGAAGTGTACTTTTTAAATCAAAAAACGTGTTTAACGTACCAGCTAAAAATGAATTCCTTAGAAAAATAAAGCATGAATATTTAGAAAATCAAAAGGTCAGATTAGGAGGAAATATTCATGTATGGCTAACATTGCAAAATGGACAAATATTAGATGTTAGCATTAATCACACATTAAATGGCAATAAGAATATAATCATTGGAAGACCTGATACACTTTTGCGTGATCATCATTTAGAATATTTACCATATTTTGTGGTTGACATGCATGATTTATCAATTCTTAATGATCAGTACAAAGATCTTACTAAACGAAGAAGCATTAAAGGTAGTTTAATGGCAAATGATTTTAATAATCTTGAAACATATTGACTTATATTTATCTTAAGTAATAATACATACAAGGTGAGTCTTCATTGAAATATAAAAGAATAATTAAAAACTCATATAAACTTTTAAATATTGCAATAATACCAATAACTATTGCATTAGTATCAGTATATTATACTAATGTGCAAAAAAACAGTGAAATAAATCTAAAATACATAGAATTGGCAATTGATATTCTAAAACAACCTAGTTCCGATAATAATAAATATCTTAAAGATTATGCAAAAAATATTATTAAGGAATATTCTGAAATACCATTGTCAAAAGAGGTAGAAGAAGAAATCAAAAATATTAATTTTTTCTTGAAAAAGTATGTTTTAGATATTGAACAAAAAATTGATGATGATTGGAAGGTTGTAAAAAATATTACTATAGATGATTTAGAAAAATTAGCTCCCATACCTTCAAAACATATCAGATGGAATATTAAATACCCATATGATTTTATTATGGATGAAAAACATTATGACGTTTTTCTTGAACAAAAAGCAGATAAAACTATACTCGATTTTGTAAGCAATGAAAAAAGAAAACATCACGAAAAGTATAATGTATTAGATAAATAAGATAAAAACTTATTTCAAATGGTTTATACTTTCCTAATAGGCATTCCAGACACAATAACATGGTCATTGTCTCCTTTTTTGGCATATACGATTTTGAAGTATTTTACGGCATCGGCATTTAATTTATTTGCCTCTATTGTTAGCATGTAAAGAGCAAGCTTAAGATCTGATCCAGATGTAATAAGTTCTGAGTCAGATACGTTTTCGTGCTTATATTCTGGTTCATTTGAAAATGTAGGTATAGGTTTTGTCATTGAAGATTTTATAGCAAGATAAATGTTGTAGGCAACTCCAAAAACCACAAGTGCTATGAATATATACACGTATTCCATTACTCAGCCTCTCTTTTAAACTTTAAATTGATGAATTTTTTATAGTAGCCCTCTACAAACGGGCTATTAATCTTCTCTTGTTCAGTCATAGGAGTATAACCTAAGTAAAGATTCTGGTTTGATTGAACAAAGGTAATATGCTCATACTTTTTACCTATCTCTTTTAAAGTATTATCGCCTAACAGATATTGTATTGTAGTCGAATATGATTTATTTGTTGATTTTAGAGTCTCATTCTCACTTTCAGTTCTATATTCAACCTTACCTATTAAATCTTTAATGGCTTGTACTGTAGCGATATCCGAAGTTTGAAAAATATACATATTCTCTGCACTATTTAGAAGCTGTTGCCTAAGATTTTTATGCTCAGGTAGGTACTGAATAGCAGGAACTAATAAACCACCTTTTGATCTGATCAATGTATGCAAAATAGTTTTTGTTTGCTCATTTAAAAGAGGTAAAAATGATAAATATTCATCCAACATCAAAAGAGTGAAGTCCTCTTTAGTTTCAGGCATCTTAGCCATAAATATTTTTGTGAAACTATCAATGAAAGCACTAAAATATGGAGTTAAAAACTCCGAATATGTTGGATTATTTAAAAGGAACAATTTGCAATTTTTTGACTCTAAAAACTGCTGAATTGTAAAAATTTTAGCTCCTTTTATGACTAGGAATCCTATAAACTCAATATACTCCAAAAGTAGCTTCATGGTTGAGTAAATATCTTTTTCAGACTTTTGTGTACTTTCTGCAACCTCTATTTCATAAGCTTTGAGCATCTCAATTGCTATTTTCCACTTTTCTTTGCTATCCAGATCTAAATTGTGAGCCTTCATAAATATTTTTACAAATCTATCTTTTGCTGAACTAGTAAAAAAAGATTTATTACCCTCATTGTTACCACCCATTACCCCAGTAAGTAAAGTGTCAAAGAATGAATCAATTATTTTTGGGAAATTTTCAGCCTCAGAAAATATATCCCATACTTGTCCTCTTTTGTCGAAAGGATTTAAAATAATGTCATTCCCCCTGTTATATATCTTTTCAACGAAATCGCCTTTAATATCATGAATAAGAGCTCTTATATAAAATGATTGCAAAAGCAATGTATTTATAAAAACAGTCTTACCTGACCCCATAGAACCAATTATTAATGAACCCCTAGTAAAAGCCAATGACTCTTTGTACATTTTCTTAGTCTTGCTAAATAAAAGCTCATGAAGGACACTAAACCTTCTCTTCACATCAAAATTATATCTATAGTTATCAATGTAGACATCACCTTTACTTAATACATCAGCTTTTCTAGTCCATCTTATACCGGTTTGTTGATTGAAGTTTGCAATTGATGAGGCATAGAGAGGCGATAGATAATACTCTCGATTATCTATCACTTTTCTTTTCATACCGTTAAGAAAAAAGAATACTACTAATGTAAATAGAATAAATAGACCAATTTCATAACCCTCTAATTTAAGCATATCTATTATTGAGTAACCAAACCCAATGGCTAGGATTACACCCATAAAAAAAGTACCCATTACACACCCCTCTGTGTTAATCTACTTTCAATATCACCTATACTCTCTTGAACATCAACACCTGATTCTTTGTAGCCAAAAACATTGAGTATAAGCACTGCACCCTTGTAAACAAAAATGAATGCGAAAATAGATATTGCTATAGCAATAACTAGATCAACAAGACCATGTAAAAAAGCAAACAGCATCTTTGTCGGTTCAAATGAAAATAATGATCCAAGGAGTGTAATGTCACTAAAAAAGCCAAATATTTCTTTTGTCATTGCGTAACCGAAACCACTGATAACTGATATAGCCAGTATGGCAAGTACGACTGAAACAACAATCATAACTGGCTTGAAGGCAATTACAAATCCTCTTAAAATAAAACTAATAACTTGAGTTCTTGAGTTTGATGCAAAAACAAATACAACATATAAAGGCGCAACTAAAAGATACACATACAAAATTATTGCAAATAAACCGATGGATAAAATTGAAGCTATTGTTACTGCGATAAGAGGAAAATAGATATAGACACTCTTAATTAGTGGGATTATGATTGCATATGCGTGTTTATTGATCGCATATCTTGCAAGAACACCCAATCCATTACCAGCAAAAGGAACCGATGATACTGTCTCTTTAGTTGTCTCTTTTGCTACCATTGTTGGAGACAAGTCTTTATATACACTAAGTGCCGTACTTGCACCAGGTGCAGACAGCCAAGGCATATTATAAGCAATATATTCTAATCCGTAACGCTCAGATTTGTGCTCAAAATCTTGGAATAATCCAAGGTTTTCAAGAAAAATTTGATTGAACAAGACAAATGGCGCATAAATAAAACCATATTCTGCTTGTTCTTTAAGCATATTAGTTGCGATAGAAATATAGTTACTTATAATGTTCGTATTTATCTCTTTACTGATATTTTTAACAAACTCTTTATTCCTTTTGATCTGTTCATCAATTTGATAAACTTTTTTATCGATGTTGCGACAGAATGTAAGTGTTAACCTAGTACTCTCTTTGGGATCATTCCAATTTATAAAATACAGAGATTCATCAAAACGAAAACCTTCACTGATTGGAAATTTGGATATAAAGTCATCTGACATTCCATCCATTCCAGTCATAAAAGTATCACTTAAATTTGCGTAACATTTTGTTTGGTAATATTTAAATGTTCTGAAATTCTTTTCAAGAATAAGAGTATCTTCAATAGTCTGTTTCACCTCTTTTTGACTTGCAATACCTATTGTGCGAGCTATTTTATTTAGATATGTTTCTGTTAGAACATTTGATAGTTGATCTGCAAATCCAGCACCTGTACCTACAAGGCTTTTCATTTCTGACAGAAAGCCCGATTCAGCAGATTTTATCTTTTCATTTATTTTTCCATCACTCAAAATATATGGAGATTGCAAAAACATAATAAATATTAGAACACCTATACCAGCTCTTTCAATCAAATCATCTGTATCATGCAGTTTTTGAACCTTCTTAGATGCTTTTGTAAAGACAAGTAATGCTAGTGTAAAAGGTAAAAAAATGCCAAATAAAAGGTACTTAATCATTTCAAGTACAAACGAAGCTTTGGTAGTCCAATCAAATATGAATGTTAAAAAACTTAAGTTCATCAGTTTGACAAGCTCATTATCCCCTGTCGTATACTCAGGATTGAGAATAATTTTATTATGTTTGATTGAACTTTTTATGTCAATTATAGTTTGATCCATGCTGATGACCGCAACAAAATATTCACTAGCATTTAGGTGTACCTGAGTGCTTGTATCTTTATAATCATCATTCAAATAATATTTTTTTAGAGCTTCAAATTTTTTCTCTGTTTTATTTTCAATTGTTTTTTCATCAACAAAACTGATCTTATTAAACTGATTTTCAAGTTCTACTTTTTCCTTGCTATTCAATTTTGAGTAATAATTTTTGCAAATATTAGATGTAAAGGTGTCAGTTTTAATGATCTGATCACCATAAAATACATAGTATGTAAATATTCCATTTTGTGGGTCAATATCTTTAAGTCTGAACTTAATTATTTTATTTTTACTTGTAGGATATTGAATTTCACATTCTTCACTTTGTACAGGCATCTCATACGATATATGTCTTGCCAACTCATCTTTTGATTCAACTTTTTTTGTTTTTTTTGGGATCCAAACTTCTGCCATTAAGAAATTTGACAACAAAAATAGTAGTAATATTTTAAGCATTGGCATTTTGATAAACTTTGTGGTAGATTTGATCTGAAAAAAGAGTTATAAAACTGCCCTCCAACTGATATGTTAAGTGTGCTTTAGTATTATTTTTCCACTTAGTGAAAAACTTGAATTTTGTGGATTTATTTCGAATGTAATATATTTTTTTATAGTTTCCTTGAACAGCAAGAATGTCTGCGACTCCGTAGTACAAACCAATACCAAAGATTCCAGTTGCAAACCCATATTGAAACTGTAGTACATAGTCTTTATTCAGACCATACATGCTCAATGCCATGTAAATGGCCAATGAGACCATAGTAATTATTACACGCTGGCTTTTATTGATCGCAACCAAGTAGATAGCATATGCAATAAAAAAAGCTATCACAAACCCATAAATAAGACCTTCTCCACTGAAATAAAATAACTGTCGAGTTGTAAAAAAATAGTTACTGCCCCATATGATAAATAACCATACTGGTATCATCTTAGTTAAGATTATGTACCAAAAAGAGAGTGGTGCAAGTTCAACTTTTGAACCGTTAAGCATCCCTATGTTTTTCTCTTCGTCCTCCCAAAAAAAATTTGCATCATGATGTCTATAGAGTAGATAAGGCAGAGTATTTATTTTTGCTAGGCTCATAATTGTGCCCCTTCATTCAATTGATGTTGTTGCTCTTTTTCTAATTGATTTTTTTCAATTTCTTGAAGAAATTTTTCATTAATTTTCAATCCCAATTCAATAGCGTTTTTAACTTGCTGATATATGCTGTCATTTGTGACATCTAGCGCTCCAAATCCTTCTATTTGATTTTCATGTGCATCAAAAAAATCTATTATTTCGTTTGCAAGCTCAACTTTTTCTTTTCCATAGATTACGTCAACGTGTTCTTGTTCGTGCCAGACTGCATCGAGTGTTTTTTGTAAGAGTGTCATTTTTTATCCTTTAGGATTTTGTGTTGCAATTCAAAAAATTCATCTTCTGTTTTAATATGATGAGAATTGATGTAATCTAATACCTCATGATGTTCATATATGCGAAAAAAATCAACAACTCTCTGTGCTTTAGCAAGTAGATCCCTTCCAAATATTGTTTCGTTGCGTTCTTCGGTGGTTTCAATCGCAATAATTGCTAACTGTAGTGCGGTCATTTGTTGTCCTTTTTTAACAAGCTATTTTTAACTATTCTTATCGATTTTCCGAATCTTCTGAACTCAATCTCACCATTATTTACCATTTGATACAGCTTTTGCTCACTCATACCAGTCATATCTGAAGCCTGAGATATTGATATAAATTCATTTGCATATGAATTACTATCTAGTTCACTTATTTTTTTCAAAATCAACTCTTGTTTAAGCAATATTTCATTTACAATACTTTCATCTATTATTGCTATCTTTTGCATAGTACAATTACCTTTAATTTTATGTCGCGACTTATGTAATTATATGTAGTATTATTTATTTTTACAAGCATATAAATAGCCTTACAAGGTATATAATAGGCATTATAATAATATTTACTTATATAGTGAAATTCAATACAATATCAAATTTATATAAATTTATATAAATTCAAACTCAAATATTTTTTTTGATTTTAAAAAAATGTAAGTTGTAAAATTATTAAAGTTTTTTTGAAAGTGTTACATATTGTAACTACTTTATCACTATATCTTTTTGATACTCTCTATTTTGTCTTAAATCTTGCACTATTTCTTTTTTATCTGTATTGATTTTTTCAAGGGTAATCTCTTGATCTGCTATTTTTATAGTGTCATTTTCAAGTTTGACATATTTAACATCAAACCAGTTTTTTAACTCTTGCTCAAATGTTTTGTCATTTGTAGCGTTTTGTCTAGCTTGCTCCACTGCTTTTTTAATTCCTTCAATATTTAATTTCATATAATTTTCACCAATTTCATTTTGAAGGTTTCTAGCAATTTTGTTCAGGTTTTCAGTTTGGTAATATTTTTTTAGATAAGTTATAACATTGTAAGTCGTATCCGTCTTAAAATTATGAACCATGTTATTTTCTAATATGCTATATTTTGCATCTTTGGTTTTAATAATTTCATAACTGCCCTCTTTATAACTTTTTGCACCATTTTCAAAGTTACTTATAAGCCGTTTAATATCAAGTTGCATTATTTTTTCAGTATCAGCTAGAGTTAATATATGATCGTTTGTTTGAGTACCTTTAACAAATGTTCTAACCTCTCTCTTAATAACTGCTGTTCGTTCAGTTTCTTGCTCTTTTACCTTTACATTTTCAATTGATTGTAGCTCCATTTTTTCAGTGTTAAATAATTTATTGCCTCTAATGACAATTGCTTCTGCACTAACTGGAGATTTATAATAAAACCTTGCCTGATCATTAAGAGCTTGTTTGTCTATATATTTTTCTAAGCCTAGCTCTTTAGAAGCAAGTTTTTGAAATTCTCTATATGTTTCTTTATCGCCTAAACTTATTGCATTGTTTGTTGGTATAACAATTCTGTATCTATCTTCTATTCCCTTACTCTTGCCATTTTTTGTAAATTTCTCTTTTTGGTGGCTTTTACTTGGCAATATTAGAGCTTGGATATTTTGTTTTTTGAGAAGCTCTTTTGCATCATTTAAAGATAGTTTTAGTTTATCTGGATCATTGTCAATGTCATAAATAAGAAGATTATTAACACCATTTACATTATCACCGTTTCTATAACCGTTTTCAAATTTTGCCTGTGAATATGGATACTGTTTCATATATGCCGTTAATTCTTCTAGACTTTTAACTCTTATCTGTTCCCAATCATTTAAGGCATTTATATTTTTATCTTTTGATATTGATAATGTGATATTCAAGTCATTCATGTTTTTTAAATGTTGTTCTTGTTTAGTATAGAGTTCTTTGCATATATTTATTGATTCTTTTGTTGTTGAATGAAATTCACGTTGGAAAAAGTCAATCACATTTTTTGGAGTCTGGCGATTATCTTTATTGTTAATTTTATTGTTGTTTGTAATTTCATATTTTGAAGTATCTATTTTATATTTTTGTACCGCATAATCTAAAACTGTTTGTGCTTTTAGAGTAAGTTTGAGATTTTTAATTGAGATGTCGTTTTGAGCTTTTTGTGATTCTTCCTTATTAATTGCGTCATTGAGGTTTTGTTGCGTAATTGAACGCTCCGCTTCGGTATGAGATAAGGTTTTGTTTGTTCGCTGTTGCTCTAATATTTGAGCAATTTGTTTGTTCATCTCTTTTTTAAACTCTTTACTTCCGTTGATGTAAAGTTTTGATAGATTCCATTCTTTGGCTTGTGCCATTTCTAGCATTAATCTTACTCGCTCTTCAATACTGTTCTCATTTTGAATATATGAAACAATTGTGATGCCTTTATCGACAATTGCAATATTTCTTTCTCTACTAATTATTTTTGTAATGTTGCTCTCATCAGTGTTGACGTAAAAACTCTTTAAATCCATATCAATGTTTTTTTTGTAGTGTTTGTAAAATAGTATGTTTTGATAAGGTTCTTTATATTCTATCTCTTCTTGTTCTTCTTGGCTCTCATCTTGCACTTGCTCTTTTTTCGCTTCCTCTAAATTTTGAGTGGCTTCTTTACTTCTTCTGACACTTATAAGTTCTTCTCTTTTTTTATAGTAATCATTCAAAGTGTTTTGAAAATCTTGAAGTTCTTTTTCTTGGTTTAATACTATATGGGAGTTTTGAGTAATTTGTGAGATATGTTCAAAGCCTTTACCTCTTAGGTTTAAGTCTTTTATATTGCTCTTTTTGTCTTTTATGGCATCTTTAATTTTAAAGTAGTGATTATTCTTGGTTCTAACTTCTTGATAATTGATATTGTTAGTTTTAAAATACTCTTTTAACTCAGTTTGAGATTTAATGTATTTTAACTTTTCAATCCACTCCGCCCTAGTCTGTCTAGTTTGTGTCTGTTCTTCTCTTATTCTTGCGTAATTATGAGGCATTGTCAGACCATATTTTAAATTGCAGTATGTTTGTAGTGCGTTGTCTAAATAATCGCTCTCTTTAAAAGCCGTTCTGAGTTTCGTATTATCGTTTGGATTATAGAGTGCAATTCCTATATGAATATGTTCTAGCCTCTCTTTATTGTTTTCATCTTTTATCTTTGGTTGATGTACTTCTGCATAAGCTATCACTTCATTTTCTAAATCATATCCGCTTGTGTGGTGTTTTATATAGTCTAGTACCATCTGTTTATAAACAATACTTTTTTTTGCGTGATCCAATCTATTTAATCTATCCATATCCTCTTTATTGAAAGATATTGTGATGTGTAGATAGTTGTCTTTGTAGTTTTTGTTTTCATATAGGAACTGTTCTGTTTTTTTAAAAGTTTCAAAGTTACCATAGAGTGATACTACATTGTCTTTTTCATCTCTTGTATATTCACTTTCTTGTTTTATTCCTTTGAGTAGATAATCACTGAGTCCTACGCGATGTCTTTTAATTCTTGCAATCATCAAACACTCTTTAGAATATCATGTAAATTATGTTCAATGATAATTAATTGATTCAGTAAGTCTTTGTAGTCTATATCATCCAATAAATTTTGATTGTTTACAATGTTTAAGTTGTGAGCTATCTGATTGATATTGTTTCCAATTCTGTTGATTGAACCAAGTAGCAAACCTATATTTTTTTTATCGTTGAATTTAACCTCACTTGTTGCAATAAGCTCTCGTATATATTCACTTACTGTTTTATCACTAGAGTGTGCCTTTAATTGAAGCATATTGAACAGTTCATTTGATAATCTCAAATTTATTTGTGTGCTTTTCATAAATAACCTTATTTTTACTGGCGTGGATACGTATTTTATTTGCAAACTTTTGCAAATGGGTTTTTTAAGGGTTAACCCTTAAAGCACGTGTCATTAGTATTAACGAAGTGTATATACAATGGCTGACGTGCCTACTCCCTCAATCAATAGATACTTTTAACAATATAAAAACGATTAAACGAAGCTGATATAACTATTATATATAATCGTTTTAATTTTATATAGTATTATAAAAGACAATTTATTAAGAAAGTATTAAATATAATAGTTTTACAATTAAATACTATTAAATAGAATAAAAAGGTAAAACTATGGCAAAAGCTAAAAAGGAGTTTTCCGTTGAGCAAATCAATGCAAAAAAAGATTTGCTTGAAGAAAAACTCAAACAAAGTATTGAAGAGAAAAAAGAGGGTCGTATTACTCCAGCGCAAAAATTCCTCAATGAAATTAAGGAGCTCGTACAAAATGCCCTTACAAATGGAATTGGCTTTAAACAGCTATCAAATGATATTAATGAAATATATAGCTTCAAAATAAGTGAACAAACTATTAGAATGTTCGCAGTGAACCACTTAGGCTATGAGCTTCGAAATAAGAATGTAAAAAGCGTAGCGGTTGAGGCGAAATCATCAACTAAAGATTTATCAATTGAAGAGATGAAAGCCCAACAAAAAAATAAAAATAAAGATGAGGACACACTATGATATATATTACAATCAATAAAAAAGGCGGTGTAGGAAAATCAACCTTTACAAACCAAATACTTAGTTCATATTTCTATCAAAAAAACAACTCTAAAATTGACCTTATCGAAATTGACGATGAGAACAAAGACAATCTAACTTTTTCAAAAACAGAGATAATGAATTGTTCTGTTATTCCGACATCAAAAATAAAGACAATAGATGAAATATTTTTCAGTGACACTGATACATTGATAGATATTGGCGGTAATAAAACAGGTACAATCTTTTTAGATGAAATGAAAAAAATTAAGGAATTTGAAAACGTAATATGGTTTATACCTCTTGGTGCAGGTGAGCAGGATAATCTGAATGCCTTTGATACCTATAACGAAATCAAAAAATTGGATGAAAATGCAATTATTATTTTTGTATTAAGCAGGTCAACTAGCGAAGATCTTGAATGGGAATTTGTAAACTTTTTTGGTCACCAGTTTCTTGATACTGATTTTGCGATAAAAAACCAAATAGAAGATGCTAAATATCTTGTAATCAAGGCAAATCCTATAATTAATAATGCTCGTTATTTTCAAAAGACAGTATATGATCTATCTCTTAATACGTCTGATTTTAGAACTAAGGCAAAAGAGGAAAAGGATACGACTAAAAAAAGTAAATTTATTTTTATGAACCGTGTTAAAAATGAAGCCATAGAGTACGTGGAATACCTAAAGACTGATGTATATCCAGAGCTTGATAAGCTATTAGGTTTTAATAATGAGTGAGGAAATAAAATACTTTAGGCAAGCAGTTCAAAAACTAGATGAAATCAAAGTTGATCTCGAGAACCTAATTGACAAGTATTCAGATGCAAAAGAGATAGTTGAAGCAGTCAATAATACACAAATCAAGGCAACTGATTTACTTGACAGATTTGAAAATATTAATAACGGAATTGTTGATGATTTTAAACAGATGTCTACTAAAAAACTCGATCTACTTCAAACCAATCTAAGTGAAAAGTTATTAAGTTCAAGTAGTGAGCTTAATAGCTCAATTGAGCTTTTCAATAAAGCCACAAAAACTATAAATCTAAAAACCTTTGTTGCACTGGTTATTAGTGGAATTTTTATAGGTTCAATGCTATTTGCATTTTTAGCAGTAAATGTTTTTAAAGAGAAATATTTTCAAGATGAGATCAATGCTAAAGATGAATATTCGAAAAAAACTAAAGAGCTGGATCAAATCTATAAACATGCTAGTTCAGTTGAGAAGAATTTTAGAGGCAATGTTTTTTATCTTGAGAAGTTTAATAATTCTGATAAGTATAAGGATATTTTAGTGTTAAAAAATGTAAAAGAGAGTGGCAAAATGAAAAGTGGTAATGTATGGGTGGTATTCAATGAACATTTATGAAATTGGATTGCTAAAAAAAATTAAAAATATTGATTTTAAAAAACTTGAGAATATGCCACTATTATTTCGATGGTTTGAAATCAATGATAGAGTTGAAAAAATTGAAAATAATATTTATTTAGCGCATAACAAAAATGGATCAAAAAGAATTATACATGACGGGTTTAGCTTGTTTTTGTATGACCTAATAGATGATAAATTTAATGATCAGCACTTTAAACCAACTTATTGTGCTACTAGTGCTAAAGGTTATAAAGTTTCAGACAAAGCAGAATTATTTATAGTATTACCTATTGGAAACTTTAATGCAATTCAAAGTCAAATATTCAAAGATTCTATAGAAATAAGCAGTTATGGATTAATTCAAAAGTTGCAAATGATAGATAAGCCCTACCATGCTAAGGCTTTAAAATCAGCATTTGATGATTATTCTTTAAGTGATCCAAGATATGAAAATATAAATATTTCAATGTTATTAAAGTATAGACCTCACATGCTCAATAGTCTATCTAAAATCATATTGAATACGTACCGAGAGGTTACTATGCAAAACATTCACAAAGGTGAAGTACTTTTGTATGTTGAAAAATATATTTTGGTCAAATATAACTACGTTTATGATGTTAAATTTAATCAAGTTGACGATTTTGAAAAATACATTGCTCAATTTTCACATACGTATCAAGCTTTATTAAATAAATTACTCTCAGAGACAGAACTTTTTTGCTAAACGCTAAACATCTTATAGTTCTTCTCGAAAGACGGAGCATCTTTAAATAAAAAGTTTTTATCTTCAATCTAAAAATTCGGAGAATTAAACTCAAAGAAGATTCAATAAAGGTATTATGCTTTATTCCATCTTGAAATTATAATTTAGATAAATTTTTCCTTTTTTATTTTTTAATTACTAATACTATGTTAAAATTATCAATTATTGTATTTTTTCCTTACGATTTAGCTAAAGTCAAAACTAGAATTATCTAAACATGATTGGCATGATGAATCTTGCTATCCTCAGGAATAAGAACATATAGTACGTTATGAAATTTTAAGGATGAGTAATGGTTAAAACTATTGATATTCTAGATTCTCTTGTTGATAATCTCCAAATATCTGATGATACTTATAAAAAAGCTCAAGATCGTTACACAAATTTGGGTAATTGGTTAAATAGGGACAATTCAACCATAAAAATATATTCTCCTGAAATATACTCGCAAGGGTCAATTAGGTTAGGAACGGCAATTAAACCAATTGATCCAGATGATGATTACGATATTGATGCAGTGTGTGTTCTTAGCAAATATGCGTATAAATCTTCTTACACTCAAAAAAAAATAAAAGAACTTGTAGGGAAAGAAGTTAAATCATATGTCAATGCTAACAACTTCAACAAAGAGGCTCAAGAAGCTAAAAGATGTTGGACAATAGAATATGCTGACTCAGAACAATTTCATATGGATATATTGCCTTCCATTCCTGATGAATATGGTTTAATAGCAATGTTTGAAAGCTATGGAGTTAAAGATTACAATAAAGACTATACAAAACATGCAATCTCAATAACAGATAACACACATCACAATTATGCTCATATTAATCAAGATTGGCCTAATAGCAATCCTATGGGATATTATCATTGGTTTAAAGAGAGGTGTATTACAAATGAAAAGAAAAGTCTAGATATAAGACTATATGAGGGAGTTGAAGAGATACCAAATAATCAAGATAGCTCACCTCTCCAATATGTAGTAATGCTTTTAAAAAGGCATCGTGACATAATGTATAAAGATAGCAGTGAAAGCGAATATAAACCAATATCCATAATTATTACTACATTAGCAGCTCAGGCATATCAAGGTGAAGATAATTTGCAAGATGCACTTGTTAGTGTTATATCAAATATGGACGTATACAATCAAGATGGCATCTATCATATTCCTAATCCCGTAAATCCATTAGAAAATTTTGCAGACAAATGGCAAAATGAAAGAAAACTTATTGATAATTTTTTCAAATGGTTCTACAAACTAAAGAGAGATTTTGAGAGTATTTTAAATGGTGATGTTTATAATTCTAAGGCTACATTTAAAAGTATGTTTGGAGAACAAATAATAAACGAGTCTTATGACCTTAACGGAATCGAAGATCAAAACATTTCAGATCTAAATAATGTACTAATTTCGATGCCACATGTACAAAAGCCAAAGTGGCAAAAATATATTGAAGGTAATATTACCATTTCTTGTAAAGTAATAAGCAATGGTTTTCTTACTAAAACTATTAGTTCAAACTCACCTTTGTATAAAAATTCTAAACTTATATTCACAACAAAAGTATCAAAAAAATTGAGAAAACGAAAAATTGAATATCACTGGCAGGTTGCTAATAGTGGTACTGAAGCAACAAGTGCAAATCAATTAAGGGGAGATTTTTATACTGGAGAAATTGAGAAAGGTGGTAAAGTAAGGACTGAAACTACAAGCTATACTGGCATACATTTTGTAAAGAGTTTTGCTGTAGAAAACGGAGTGATTATAGCTGAAAGTACTCCATTCTTGGTCAATATAATCGATAGGAGCTTGACATGACTAAATTTTTAAATATACTTTTTGATATACTTAAACTCTTCAAACCAGACCCATTGACTTATATCGGAATAGTAATCTTTTCAGCTGGTTTAACTTTTGATTACTTTTTAGGTTTCTCATATAAGGACGGTAATTACATTATAAATGTTAAAACAGATTCTACGTCAATATTTTCTTATATGTTGATTACTGTAGGTCTTGTCCTTCTAGTAAAAAGATATTTTTCTCTTTCAAAAAAAAGAAATATTTTATTTTATGGAAAAGGTTTATCTAATATGGATTATAAATCACCATCTGATTTTATTTCATTTTTTAATAGACCATCCACTGATCCTATTTTATTTAAGATAAATGATTCGTACTCCAGTGATGAAGTTAATAGTAAATATATCTGTTACAAGCAACTAGTAGAAGATAGAGCTATTAACGGTATGGTTGATATTATATATTTAGGTGCACTTGGTAGTTTTCCATATTTGTATCTAATTGGCTCACTCTTTCGGGATGGTTACTCAGATAAACTGCAACTTCTTGATTATGAAAGGGGCAAAAGTAAATGGTACATACTACCAAAATATAAAAGTGAAGATATCAAACATGAATTAATGTATCAAAATGAAAATACTACAATTGAAGATGAACTAGAACGTATTTCTGAATTTGATGATGTAGGCATTGCACTTTCATACACTTTTAAAATAGAAAAAAATACAATTATAGAGAGCTTTAGAGACAAAACACTGTTTTTGAGATTATCAAGCGGTTTCGGACATGATAATTTATCAAATATAGAAGTTCAAACTGATTTAATGAAGAAGGTATCTGGATACATTTCTAGATTATCTGGAGGTAAAAAGAAAGTTCATCTTTTTGTTTCAGCTCAGGCTTCTGTTTGTTTAAATTTAGGAAGATTTTATATGAATAATTCCCACGGTAAAATAGTTTTACACAATTATGATCATAGTTCAAAAAGTTACAACTGGAGTATAACATACGAGAAAGGCAATATTCAAGCATAATACACATTTAATTTTGTAAATCTACATACTATGAAACATCCATAAATTCATTTGTGTTAATAATTAATGTACAACATATTATGTTAGGTAATCATTTAATAATCTATCAGCAGTATTAAGACTTGTCTTTGCATATCTTTTTGTTACGGTAGAAGAGCTATGTCCTAAAACCTTTCCAATATTTTCAAGACTTTCTCCTCTATTAACCATAGTATTTCCTAAAAGATGTCTCGTATCATGAATTCTCATTTTTTCAATATCAGCATTTTTTATTAACTTTTTCCAATGTTCCCTAAATGTGTGAGCTGTTACATACTCTGTAGTAATTCCTTTAAATACATAACTGTTTTTTAGTGTTTCATATACTTTAAAAAAATCAAACATGGGTTGTAATAGAGGATATTCTTGCCTTCTTCTTATTTTTGAATATTTATCCTCTATAGTATAAAAGCCTTTTTCAAAGTCAATATTTTCATATTTTAACGTCAGTACTTCATTTAACCTTCTACCAAAATATAAAAAAATCATTATACCTCTGTATTTTAACGGTTCGTACTTCAATATTTCTTGATAAAGTTTCTTTCTTTTTTCTTCAGATAATTGAAAATTGACGCTATTATCAAATGATGGTAAGTTTACTTTAATTGATGGGTTACTATCAACTAAATTCAAATCTATTGCATAGTTAAACAAAGGTCTAAGTATCTGCTTGATACTTTGTGCTGTTCTTGGTGATTTTCCTATTTTAAGCATATGATTGACAATATTTTGAATATCAGGTGCTTGGATTTTATCTATAGCTAAATCTCCAATGCTATCATTAATCCATTTATTGTAAGTAGTTGTTGTAGAATAGATATTTTTACGTGACAAACTCTCTTTTTTAAACTCAATATAATCCTCAAATAGTTCATTTAATGATTTAAAGTTCTTTTTCTCCATAGCACCATTTAGTTCTAATTCTTCTTTTAATTTAGCTCTATGGGCAATTGCTTTTTTCACTGCTTGGAGAGCAGTAATATTTGAATACTTTACTGTGCGTTTAATTGTTTTATTTCTAAAATAAAACTTGAGAACAATATCAATATTTTCATAATCAATTTTTTTTAAATCAGATTTTGAAATAATCTTTTTTTTTGCAAATAAACCAATATCTTTATAATAAATTCCCTTAGTATCCAAGGTATCAATATCTATTTTTTTCAGATGTTCTTGAAGTGACATTTTGTTCCTAAATATATATTCTTGTAAAACAAGATTAAAAAAACAAAGGGTACGGTTTAGGTACGGTTTTGTATGTAATTGTATAATATTCAGTATAAAAACAATCTTACTAAAACCCCTATATTTAGGTATTAAATAACTATATAATACATCATAATACACTATCATATATGATTCAAAATCTGGTGGGAGTAATCCCGTGCCGGTTCGATTCCGGCTCTCGGTACCATGACTACTTTATTTCTTCTAAACATTGACACAAAACTAATCTATCTTACACGCACCATGATAGTTTCATAAAATATAAATTATAATTAAATACTATTGCATAAAAATTATTTTATTAAATTGTTATCAATTTCATTGATTCTTTTGGTATAGTTGCCTATAAATGAAATTATTTCAACAAAATAAGGTATGTTAAAATGGTACAAGTTAACAAAAAAGATTCTATAAAAGGTGCATTTTTTGGTGCTATCGTAGGTGACGCTCTTTGTTTAGGAAGTCATTATGAGTATGATGCACAAAAGATTTTTAATGCTTATGGGCAAAAACCTATTGAGAAATTTATGTCTCCTGGTGAAATGATGGGTGGACAGACTCATGGCATTGGATGGGGTGAGAGAAACTACCATCCTGGTAAAAAAGCTGGTGGAACAACTGACTATGGAGATTATAATATTTTAGTCTTAGAGCATCTAGCATCTACATCTAATCCTCCAAGAGCTTTTAATGTTTCTGAAATTATCCCACATTGGATGAACCGTCTTGAACATAGTTGGGGTTCATGGATTTGTACTATGACAAAAGAGACTTATGCGCAAATTAAAGGTGGTGTTAGTGTTGAGAACCTTGGCGGAATATCAAATGCGATGGCAATCAGACATGTAAGTGCTCATGGCTATTACGGTAGTGAGGAAGAGATAGTTGATGTAGCACGAAAAGCGATGTTTACACATAAAGACTTACATGCATTAGGTGGTGGAGAGTTTTTTGCTCGAGTTACGCATCGTGTTATCAATGGCTCAACACCTAGTGATGCAATTGAAAACGTAGCAGTTGAGATGGGTGGATTCTTTGAGCAAAAGGTTGCACAAGCAATTTCAAAAGTTAAAGAAGAGGCAGATCCAAACTCATCTCTTTCAAAAGAGCAGTTTTCTGATGATTTAGCACTAACAAGCATGGCAAGGTTATGGGATATAGGAAGATCTGAACCTATACGCGTTGGTAAAGCTAGTCCAACGGAGGGCACTCTACCAGGTGCTGTCTACATCATTTTAAAATATAGTGAACAAGAAGATGCTCTAAAAAAAGCTCTTCAAGCAAATACTATGATTGGTGGAGATAATGCTTCGCGTGCCATTGCCGTTGGAATGGTTCTAGGTGCATACAAAGGTGTTAATGCTATTCCTGATGCTTGGAAAAACAGTCTAGATCAGTGGGAGTATTGTGATAACTTACTAAATAAACTTCCTCTTCTAAGTAATTAATAGAGTCTCTGTTATGAAACTTTCAGAACTTAAACTAGAGTGTGATTATTTAGAGCTAGAAGATAACTTTTACCAGACAGTTGATCCCACACCACTTGATAAACCACATTTAATTAGTATAAATCAGATGGTAGCGGATTTAATAGATATTGATGCAGATACTAAAGCACAAGAGTGGGTAGAGTTTTTAAATGGTACATGGTTGGCTGAGGGAAGCACACCTTTTGCAATGTGTTACGCTGGACATCAATTTGGTCACTTTGTACCGCGATTAGGTGATGGACGTGCTATTAATTTAGGAGCATCACAAAATTGGCATCTACAATTAAAGGGTGCAGGAGAGACTCTATACTCACGTCAAGGAGATGGGCGCGCTGTTACACGCTCTTCTATTAGAGAGTATTTAATGAGTGAGGCTATGCATGCGCTTGGAATCCCAACAACAAGAGCATTAGCAATTATCGGTTCAAATGAAGATGTGGCACGTGAACATTGGGAAAAAGGTGCAATTGTTCTTCGCATGTCTGAGAGTTGGGTGCGGTTTGGAACATTTGAGTATTTCTACTATGCTAATGAACACTCAAAGCTAGAAAAATTGGCAGATTATGTCATTAAACAGAGTTATTCTCATTTAGATGGTAAACAAGATGCTTATTATTTAATGTTTAAAGAGTTAGTTGAGCGCACGGCAAAACTTGTAGCACAATGGCAAGCATATGGTTTTAATCATGGTGTAATGAATACAGACAATATGTCAATTGCAGGTCTTACCATTGACTATGGACCTTATGCTTTTTTAGATGATTACGATTTTGAATATATATGTAACCACACAGATAGAGATGGACGTTATAGTTACGGTAATCAACCCACAGTTGCACATTGGAACCTAAGTATGTTAGCACGCGCACTATCACCGTTAATCTCTTACGAAAGATTAGAAGAGGTATTAAAAGATTTTGGAAGAATTTTTGATGAAGCATACACAAGTCTAATGTCTAAAAAGTTAGGACTTTTCACCTCTAAAGATGAGGACTTAAAGCTGCTAAAAGAGTTATTACAAATTTTACAAGATAATAGAGTTGATTACACTTCTTTTTTTAGAGTTTTGTCAAATTATGAACTTAGTCGAAATGAGTTACAACAGTTATGTTCACATGCAAAAGAGTTAGATATATGGTTAACTAAATATGATAAGAGATTAAAACTAGAGTCAATAGAGAGTTATAAGCGTAATGATAAAATGCGCAAAATAAATCCTAAATATGTACTAAAAAATTATATTTTACAAGATGCAATAAATAAAGCTGAAAAACATGATTTTACAGGAGTAGAAGAGTTGTTAAAATTAGCACAATTCCCATTTTCTGAGCATGAGGACATGACTCATTATGCAAATTCAACACCAGCACACTATAAAAACATTCAACTAAGTTGTTCATCATGAATGTACCAAAAATACTATACGGCACCGCGTGGAAAAAAGAGAAAACAGCAGATTTAGTTGTTAAAGCTATAAAGGCAGGATTTAGAGGTATAGATACCGCGTGTCAACCAAAACATTATAATGAGCCTCAAGTTGGTGAAGCACTAGAAAGATTAAAACTAGATGGTATTGAGCGTGAAAGCTTATTTGTGCAGACAAAGTTCACGCCACTAAATGGGCAAGACCCAAACAATGTGCCTTACGATAAAAATGCACCAATACAGACACAAGTTGCACAATCTTTTGAAAGCTCAAAGAAAAACTTACAGACAGATTATGTAGATTCGTTAGTACTACATTCAGCTATTTCTCCACATGAAGTTTTAATGAAAGTGTGGAGTGCTATGGAGAGTATCCACAAAAATGGTGAGGCCCATCAGATTGGCATTAGTAACTGTTACGACCTACAAATTTTAAAACAGCTTTATAGTGACTCAGACATAAAACCTTCATTTTTACAAAATAGATTCTATCAGCAGACTAATTATGATGAAGCTTTACGCAGTTGGTGCGATGAACATGAAATTATTTACCAAAGTTTTTGGAGTTTAACAGCTAATCCACACGTTTTAATGAGTCCAGCAGTGATAGGTATTGCTAAATTTTATAACAAAACAGCAGAGCAGATATTTTTTCGTTTTCTAAGTCAATCAAATATAGTTCCATTAACAGGAACAACTTCAGATAAGCACATGAGAGAAGATCTTAATATATTTGATTTTGAATTAAAAATTGAAGATATTGAAAAAATTAACAATATACTACACACAAGGTACTAACATATAAATTACGCAGTAAAAATTTTAGATATAATTGTCCAAAATTTTTACAGGGTTTGCGTAATGAAAAAAAATGTTAAAAAAGTAGTACTGGCCTATTCTGGCGGATTAGATACAAGTGTAATTTTAAAATGGCTTCAAGATGAGTACAATTGTGAAGTAATCACTTTTACAGCTGACATTGGTCAAGGCGAAGAGGTTGAACCTGCTCGTACTAAAGCCCTTGCTTTAGGAATTAAGCCTGAAAATATTTTCATTGATGATTTAAAAGAGGAGTTTGTTCGTGACTATGTTTTCCCTATGTTTCGCTCAAATGCAATTTATGAGGGTGAATACCTTCTAGGAACTTCAATAGCTCGTCCATTAATTGCAAAACGCCAAGCTGAAATTGCAGCTCTTACAGGTGCAGATGGTGTATCACACGGTGCAACTGGGAAAGGAAATGATCAAGTACGTTTTGAACTTGGTTATCTTGGGATTAACTCAGACCTCACAATTATTGCACCATGGAGAGAGTGGGACTTAAACTCTCGTGAAAAACTTTTAGCATACGCTGCAGAACATGGAATTGAAATTGCAAAAAAAGGCAATAAATCACCCTACTCTATGGATGCAAACCTTCTTCATATCTCTTATGAGGGTGGAATCTTAGAAGACCCTAATGCTGAGCCTGAAGAGAGTATGTGGCTATGGAGTGTTAGTCCTGAAAATGCACCTGATAGACCTGAGTATATTACTATGGACTACAAAAGTGGTGACCCGGTTGCTCTAAATGGTGATGAGCTAACTCCATCTACTATGCTTGCTGAATTAAATAAATTAGGTAATAAACATGGTATTGGGCGTGTAGATATTGTTGAGAATAGATTTGTTGGCATGAAAAGTCGCGGATGTTATGAGACTCCAGGAGGAACTATTATGCTTAAAGCTCACCGCGCTATTGAATCACTTACGCTTGACCGAGAAGAAGCACACCTAAAAGATGAGCTAATGCCACGTTACGCAAAACTAATCTATAACGGTTTCTGGTTTGCACCAGAGCGTGAAATGCTTCAAGCTGCAATTGATAAAACACAAGTAAATGTTAACGGAACTGTAAAGCTTAAACTTTATAAAGGTGCTGTTAGTGTAGTAGGACGAGAATCACAAAATTCACTATTTAACCCTGAATATTCTACTTTTGAAGAAGATGAGGTTTATAACCAAAAAGATGCAGAAGGTTTTATTAAATTAAACGCTCTTCGCTTTATTATTAAAGGTAAATCTAAAAAATAAAGAAATCATTAGAATTTTTTGGATAATATCCAAAAAATTTAATTTTATAATAAATATAAGGATTTTATATGAGCGAAGGTGTAAAACATCAAATTGATCCAGAATCTGATGAGTTTCAAGCAGTTTTAGAAAAAACTGTAACATTTACAGATAAAGTAATTAATCAATTCAAATGGGAGTTTAACCCAGATGCTGAGATAGTTGAATCTATTCAGTATGGTCTAACTCGTAACAAAATGATTTATGGCAAAAGATATTGCCCATGTTTCTTTGTCCAAGAAGAAGAATCAGAAAATAGAATCTGTCCATGTAAACCAGCAATTGAACATGAGATTCCAGAAGATGGTGTTTGTCATTGTAAAATCTTTTGTACTCCTGAATTTGCAGCAGAACAAAAAAGTGATAATGAAATCGAAGAGGTAGTTCATCAGCACTCTCGTGGATTATCAAAAGAAGAAGCGGAACTGTTATTAAGTCACCAGCAGTTAGATTCTGACCAACTTACAGCACTTCTTGAAGCGCGTGATCTTAAAATGGTTAAATTTAACCTTTTAGATGTTCGTGAATGGATGGAGCATAAAAGTGGACATATTAAAGGTACCGATCACCTTGTACCAACTACAAGTTTTTATGACGCTGTAGAAGCTGCAAAACTTGACAAATCAGTTCCTGTAATTGTTTACTGTCACGTAGGAAGTAGAAGTGCATACTGTCAACGTCTACTAGAGGGTATGGAGTTTGAACACATTGGAAACCTAACTTACGGAATCGTAAGTTACCAAGGTGAGATTGTTAGATAATATTATTTTAATTAGAAAGGGACAACTATTGAATATTGTCCCTTTCTCTACAACTTTAAACTACTTCATCCATACCAGTGAATGACCTGTTCCTTTAGTTGTATCACCACAGCCATGATTTGATGTTCCCCAATATGTAATTAAATCTGAACATCCAGCATTAGCATAATACAAGTGATTAATTGCAAATCCAACTCTTCCATTATTCTCATAAAAATTATTATTACCTTTATTAATGTCACCTTGGAAATTGAAACCTTTATTTAAAGCAAAATTATCTCTAATAAGTTGATTGATTACTGTTCCTCCATTATATTCAGGATGATTTGAATAAGTTATTCTAATTTCAGATGAAGTGTTTAAAAGTTCACCAAATTTTGACCATATAAAAACAGCATTTGCATTTGTATCCTGAAGGTTAGATATAACTCCAATATCGGCTCCATTTCCTACTGACAAAGTTCCTGTCCCACTAGTCTTTCCGATTAATGTCCATCCACCATTTGACATGTCACAGTATGTATCATATGCTAATGAGCTACCATTTGTATCAGGATTAATAGTATATACGCCATCACCAACACTTCCTCCACCATCAAGAATTGTTTTACAAGTTGAGCCTGCTAAAATTTGTGTAGTAGCTGTGGTTGTTGAAGAGGTAGTAGTTTGAGTAGATGCAGCAACACTAGCATCTTGAGTCCAAAAACCACTATATCTATTTACCTCATAATCAGGATAGTTATTAGCATTAAACCAAGTGTTGTTCTTATAAGTCCAAACAGCATCATTACCAAACTTTAAACTCTTAAGTGTTTTTGCTTGAGGATCAGCTCTTAGTTTCCATCTAACAGGAGTAGTTGTATTAAACTCTGTTTTATCTCCATTTGGTTTTACCTCTATTAGTCTATCTGCAATTGTATGTAACCAAAAACCCTGTTTAGGTTTTATTGTATTCATAGATTGACTCCATAGACCATCTATATATGCCCAGATACTCTCACCACTAACATTAATATCAGTTACATTAATTCCCTCTTGTGCTGAGTTACCTAAAAGATTCCATCCTGCAACTGTATTTATTCTTTCACTCTCTGCTGATACATTTACTGTAAATGTAGCTTTAGTACTACTTCCTTCTATATCTGTACCATTTACATCAAATGTTGTAACATATGCTTTACTTGTTGATACAGGATAGTAAGTAACTCT